>Ga0307982_1003419_pt1 | contig 12666 bp, 8 predicted proteins | sample OrgLakmetagen989_FD_201847 | JGI IMG/M metagenome (GOLD analysis project Ga0307982, IMG submission 201847) | Saline water microbial communities from Organic Lake, Antarctica - #989 | ecosystem: Environmental > Aquatic > Non-marine Saline and Alkaline > Saline | place: Antarctica: Organic Lake... | reverse complement strand
AGAGACGCAGTATATTCAAACGGCTGCAGCAAAACAGGCAGCAAAAGCAAACATGTCGTGGCCTGACACTGCGGGCGGCAGCAGCACGGGCTCAGCCCCAACAGCGCAGCACACCAGCACACGCAGCCCCAGCACGGGCTCAGCCCCAACAGCGCAGCACACCAGCACACGCAGCCCCAGCACGGGCTCAGCCCCAACAGCGCAGCACACCAGCACACGCAGCCCCACGACATCGCCCCTGAGTGTGCAGCACCCAACACGTGTGGGCGGAGGAAAGCGACAGAGGTCACAGTCTGGGTCACCCCCCGCCGGCCGCAGCAAGGTACCAGCGCACGCTCTCAGCCCCGGGGCGGCTGCACGCGCTCATGCACACTGCGACGAAATGTGATGCCCCCGTCAGCACTCTTGAACAACTCCGCCGACTGAGCTTTGAGTGCAGGTGCGTGATCACGCACATATGCCTCGTATGCGGCCATGTCCTGGAAGTTATACACGGAGGTGACCCGCATGGGGCCGCTGTCCCCCGTGTGGTCCACCACCATCGCACCCAGGGCAGCACGATGCACCAGCTCTTGCACATGGCCCCCGACCAACCAATCACGGAACTTTGTATACAGCGCCCTGTCAGCTGTGCTGCCTGTCACACAGTACTGCATTGCGCCACTTGCAGTGGTGCAGCCCTCACGAGCCAGGCTCAGCAGCTGCACGCCAGACCGCACATCACAGGGCACTGCACTCAAAACAGCGTCTTTACTGATACACTGCTGCATCGCGTGTCGCCGTGCCTGCATCTGCTGCGTAGGGGCGGCCAGAGCCAGGCGCACAGTGGCAGGGGCCGTGTCGCAGGCCGGCACTGTGCTCACACTTGCTGCATGCTCAGACGCCGCAGACACTGCTGCACCCAGCACAGCATCCAGGTTGTCAGCAGCAGGGGTGAACGTGAGCCAGGTGTGCTGCGGCATTTGCAGCTGCTGCAGCAGCACCCGCAGCACAGGCTCCCCCTGCAGCAGCTGCGATGCCGTGTGCAAGCTGTCGGCATACCCGCTGGCCACCAGCATAGCGCGGGGCACCACGTTTGCCTTGCCAGTGGCCGCTTTGATGTGTGTCGATATGGTGGCCCCAAGTACTTCCTCTGGTAGTGAATCGCCCTCAATGTCGTAGATAGAGCGCAACAGGCAGTGCTGAGCGACCGCTTGGCTCACACAGGCGAACTCACAAATGAGTCGCTGTGAGCGGAAGAATAGCTTGTTGTTCAGAACCCCAACATTCACCATCTTATTCCTGTACACCATGCCCTTGCTGACTTGCCCCAATGTGCTGACAGCGTTCAGGATCCACTTGAGCGCCATCTCGTGGTAGCTGGGCGCCGCGCCCCCTGTTGCAAGGTGCTGCTCCCCGGTGAGGCACACGCGTGCATGCAGCTGTGCAGGAGCTGCCTCGCCAAGTGCAGCCTGGGGCTTGCGTGCTGGAGCACCAGTGTCCGCAGCTGCGATGATCAAGTGCGCCACCGTGGCCCCTGCAGCCGCTGCGTGTGCCGCCGCAGCCTGCACCTCATCCGACGCCGCGCTGGTGCCCAGTGTGCACACTATCACCAGCGAGCCTGCCTTCAACTCCTCTGGCAGCTGTGTGAAATCGTATGGCTGGATGTGGCAGTATTTGCTCTGTGCACGCATGCTGTCAGCAGCTGTGTGCACCCCCGCAGCAGCCCACCCCCCCTGCACAAAGCCCCGCACCTCATCGAAGGGCGAGCCGTAGGTGTCGGGCATCTCGCTGGCATCCACCATACCCATGATGCCAGCAGCCTCGTCGCCCATGTAGTACAGGTGCCCGCGGGCTTTCAGGGTATCCGCTGCCGCAGCCACCAGGGGCCTCCACGCCGCAGCGGAGAAGTACACTTGGGAGCACACGGACTGAAATGCAAGCAAGTGCTGCTGCACACGTGACACGGCAACCTGAGATGTGCTCTGCCCCACTGCTTGCACTGCGGTTGCCAGGATAGTGTCCAGGAGGATCTTGGTGGCGCTGCCGCCCTTCATGCGGGTGCTGCCCGTGATGGGCTCCGGGCCGATGACGGGGTTCAGCAGCACACAGCGCTCCTGGTCGCCATGCTCAGCCAGCTGAGCGACTACCTCACGCACAGTGAAAGCAAAGCCCTCCACGGGTGCGTCCCTTGCGAGGTGCTGTGGGTTGAAGCCCATCATGCACACGGTGCCCTGGGGCTGCGACATGGCCCAGTGCACCTGCCCAGCCACATACGGCGCACTCAAGCCACAGGATATGCCCACCAGCGCAAAAGAGGCGCAGCCTGATACCATATGCTGCAGTTCCTCTATGCCTGTTGCTGCATCGTCCTCTGGCAGCTCGTCGGACAGAATCAACGCGGCGTCGCCACCAGACACCAAGTAGTCGAACACCTCGGGCAAGCCCATCGACTTGAGCACAGCATTCCACTGAGCTGCCGCTCGCCATGCAAGCCGCCCTGAGGTTCCACAGCCTGTCATAACGCATTTAAAGTTGCCACCATGCAATTGCAATTCGCGGGCGATGGCAGCCGAAAGCATGGCAACACGCTTCTGCATACTTGCGTCTGCCAACCCACAAAAACCCTTCCAACCTCCAAAGATTTGGGCATCAGCCGCCCCAAGCATGCGTAAAGCGGTTTGAATACTGACAACATCGACATCTTGCGTATGTTCATTTGCTGTTTCAGACACAGGAAGCGGCTCCTGGTCTGCCTTGTTGGGCAGAAAAGTTGCGGCCATGTCTCGCAAGATGAAATGCACAAAACTGACACATGGAGCCGCATATGACTGATGAGAGCACGAGATTGGTGTGCCATTACATCCTACTGGCCTTATTTACACCGGGCTTGTTCACTGTGCCCCCTTAAAACCAAATGCACGGGGAGCTTCCCCAACAAAACATGTCTGGAGAGCGGCACGGCGTCCATTTTTTTACCAGGACGCAGTCAAAGCCTGCATAATATGAGTGCAATTATATAAGTGTCTCGCGTAGCCAGCTTGTAGTCCTGTGTTTTCAAGCAGTATGGAGCCTGTTCAATGGTCAGTTGCTTTTACAGATCTTCCGCGGCGAAGTCAGCTTCACAGTGTTGGTGGCATTGCCTATGAATATGCCGCTCCATTTGTAGTTTTATTCGTGGCTTCAGTGGTGTATACATTTCAACTGTGGCCAACTCTTTTTGGTGTCTTCGTCCTTCTTATTGTCTCATGCTTGGCTAGACTGGGCATAAGTGTGCTCATTGGTGGTGCCGTCATGCCTTCTTCGCGGCTTGCGCATAGCGTGGTGAAGGCTATTTGCACCCACCTACCTAAGCTTGTATCACACACTGCGTTGCCCTCCATCCAGGCACAGTTTGCAGCGCGCGACGCGAGCATTGCCGCGGCCACGCAGCTGCTGCGCGACAAGTGTAACGGGCACCAGGTGCTCATCCGCACTGCGCTGGGACACACCGTGGAGGCGACGGTGTGTCTTCCCCGGGGGCGTGAGCTGCAGCGACCGGCACTTGCAGGGGTCATTGTGCACTTCGGTGGCAATGGGCAGATTGCCCAGCTGATGCCACCCGCGGCTGTCCTGCAGTACACCTCCCTTGGCTTTGGGCTGGTGCTGCCCAACTACAGGGGAGTGGCAGGCAGCACGGGGCTCACCACTCGCCGCGCAGCAGTGCTGGATGCCATCTGTGTCGTTGTGTGCAGCAGCCGGCAGCTGGGGGTGCCCCTCTCCCAGGTGGTCCTGGAGGGGCACAGCATCGGGGGGGGCTTTGCAGCCGAGGCAGCCCTCGCACTGCCCCATGTACACGCCTGCCTCGACCGCACATTTGCCAGCCTGCCCGACGCAGCGGTTGCTGCGGTAGTGCCCTGGGCATGTCGTGGTGCGTATGTGAACTCGTGGACCGGTTGGCTGGTCAGGCGTTCCGTGGCAGCAACCGTCCGGCACGGGGGCGACTGGGGCCTGAGCCCCAAGCATGCAGTGCTGCAACTGGCCGCAGCCAAGAAACTCAAGGGCTGCGGAGGTAACCGCATGATGCTGATTGAGTCTGTCAGCAATGACCAGTAAGTCCGCCTTACTGCTGCTGCCTCTGCGCTACTCGCCGCACGCCCTGTCACTTGCAGGATCATCCCGTTGTACGCCCAGCTCGCAGCGCAGCTACAATTCGAGCACAAGCAGGTGTTCAACGCCCTTTGCAAACAAGGCTACATACTGGATCTGCAGGCGCTCGGTGCAGATGCGCACAACAGGGCATACACAGGGCAAGAGTGGCAAGCTCGCATTCAACACATTCGAGAAGCGGTGGGGTTTTGATGTTTCATTCACATGAATTGCATGCTTCGCCACAAATGGATACACACACACTTCACGTGCAACTGCAACGCGTTTAGGCGGAGTTCTGCTTCACCCACTTCATGAGGAAGTCCACCTCGGTGGAGTCCTTGCCGAAGTCAACGACGCATGCGCAAGAGCACTTGACGCCCTTCTTGGGGGTACCATCAGCCTTCACCTTGGTGAGGCCAACCCACTCGCCGAGCTCCTTGGCACTGGGAACCTCCATGAGGGGGATGTTGTTCTGGTCGCACATGGCCTTGACGAGCTTCTCGTAAGAGGGCTCATCGCAGTCAGCGGCAAGGCAGCACAGACGGGCGGTGCTGCGGTCCAAAGCACGGGTTGCCCTGCAAAAATAAAGCAAACAGTGAAAAGCATAAATGAGAAATCAAAGAAGGCGGGTTGATCCGAGCATAAACAGCTTCAAAGGCAACAGCAAGACACGAGATGGGGTGGAATTTGCGGCGTCAGTTCTCCGACACCACATTTGACCAAACTTGCCAACCAGGATGTTGCTTGACATATTCTTTTGAAGCGTGTCGTAGTTTGGTACCCTTATTTTGCTTGGTTTAAAGGATTACAAAAATAACTCGAAATGAGCACTTACTCGCGGAGACCACGCTTCAAGTTTCCGCGCACCAAAGCGCCGTTCAGGGCGACCTGCAGGGCCTCCAGGGGCTCCAGCTCCTTGGCAGGAGCGGCAGGGGCAGCAGGGGCAGCAGGGACCTCAGTGGTCTCGGGTGCCACGACGGGTGCAGTTGCTCTGAGAGAAAGAAGCAAGTGGCGTCGTGTTCGTTTGGCGTTTCACGGTTTGGCTTACTCCTCAGCCGCCATAGTTGGAAAAGTCGACGGTGTCCTAGGAAGAATGTGTATTCCACAAAAATCAATGTTACGCAGAGGAATCGTTTGAGAATTTGAAGTGCGCATTTCGACGCGGGACCTTGAAAACAGGCATGCAGCATGCTGCGGTTTTTGCCCCCCCGCAAAGTCAAAGACACAATGACAGCAAGGAGCAGAAGGGGACAGCGATGCATTTTGGTGACGGCAACTGTGAAAGCAGTTTACAACAAGCCTCCGATGCAGCTCGCGCCTGTTCCACATGGTGGGAAAGGAAGGCGCTGCGGGATAATGGACACCTGGGTGGTCATGATGAAGGTCTGGTTGTCAGGTGCGGGGAACTGGAGTTCACCAAGGAAGCCTGTGAAGCCTGCAGCAGGCATAGGCTGGGTTAGCTTATATGTCACTGTCTCAAGCTCTCCCTGGGCGTTGGTAGTCTGAGACACAGGCTTCATCTCTGTGGGGCTCCACAGCTGGGGCACCAAGCAGGACTTGCCGAAGACGGGGACAGGGATCCAATGGCAGGGGTTGATTGGCGTATCGCCCTGCACCAAACGGAAGTCGCGTCGGGTGTCGTTCAGGGTGTGGCTCGAGTACATGGTGACTTTGGTGGGCAGCATGGGCTGTGCTTGCACGGTGATGGTGATGTCGCCATTGCCGTCTGCCATGGTCCAGTCAAACACAGGGCGAGCAGTCTTCTGCATGAGTGAGGTATAGAAACCCCACAGTCCTGGCAGCAGCTCTAGGACGCCAGTGGCCATGGTGTGCTCGGCGTTCTGAATCATGAGTCGATAAGTCTCACCGGGCAGGTCGCCCCACCAGTAGTAGTCGTCGTCGGGCATGAAGAATTCATCGCCAGTGCTGTCAATGATCAGTTTGGGGAGGGTTAAGTTGTCCTTGTACACGAGGGGGTCGATGACGGAGGCCAGCTGGTCCATCTTGGGGGTGCCAATGAGCTCTGTGATGTTCAGCTCCCAGTAAGGCTCGAAGGCAAAAGTCCACCCGCCGTACGCCTGGAACATGTGGGGCACGCTGTGTGTGAAGTTCAGCATGTCCATCACGATGGGCGCGATGCCCATGATGCGCGGGTCGTTCAGGGCGCCGGTGAACCAAGTGGTCCACCCACGCTTGGAGGCGCCGTACACAACCCAGTTCTCCAGGTTGGTGCCGTTGGTCTTGGCGGTGAATTCGGTCACGGCATCCATTGCCTTGATTACAGACTTGGCCATAGGGAAATAAATGATCCAGTCCGGGTTGTCGGTGGCCAGGTACTGAATCCAAGTCCACCCGACCGCGTGGTCCTCAGAGCGCTCCTTGTGCTCGGGGTCCGAAGCAAACACGATAGGTTGGTTAGGGATTTGCCAGACCGTGGCGCCGATGGTTCCAGTGGACACAGCGGTCAGGGCAGCAGCCAGCACATCCTCATTCAAAGAAGGCGGGCCTCCGCCATGGTTGCTTCCGCCGGTGGCGTAGATGGTTGCGTGGTTCTTGTCTTTGAGGTTGTCAGGAACAACAACCAGCAATTGATGGGTCCAAATATAGCGGTTCGAATCAGCAGGGGACAGCCATGTTTGGGAAGTCAGGTTGAGCATATAACCAGTCCATCCTGCATGAACCGCGCCGTGAAGTTGCTGCTGCACTGCACATGCGCACTAAGGGCATACCTTTCTCGCGGTATCGAAAGCCGGTGTCGCGCCAAGCATAAGCAGGATCGGGCTTGTTCACATAGTCCCAAAATGGACTTGCCGCTGCGTATGCAAAGGCGCCTGCAGCCAAGAGGGTCGCAAGAAAAGCCTTCATGGTTTCTTGGCGTGTTGAAGCAGTTCGCACTCTCCAAGCACGCTCCACACAAATCCTGACTGAATGATCAGCCAAAAAGAAAGAAAAGAGGATTTATTCAGTGCGTGTCTTGTGCATTTCGTCGGCTGCGAAGCTGTGAGAGATGTGCGTGGCAGCAGGGGGGGGCAAGGTGGTGGGGCGTAAGTCAGAGAGAAGAAGAAGCAGGGGGCTGCAAGCACCCAACAAGCTCAAGCCAAGAATCAACACTCAAGCCAAACAGAAGACTCCTTCAAGACACATCAAGCGTCTGCTACTCAAGGCACGAGGCCTGGCCAAGTCTCAACGGGTTGACGGATTTTTGTCCTCAACGGGTTGACGCAGCGGGCCCCCTGCACCAGCAGCTCAACAACAACGGACTACGCCAAGCAACACGACTGAATGAGCTACCACTTGCAACCCAAAGACGGCCCCCACAACGTGAGCTCAATCTTCGCCTGCTGGCTTCCTTCATTGAAATAGTGTAAACAGCCAATGCAAGGGGGTTTACAAAGCAGCGAGGTCTTCACATCGATACGTTGTCAGCCTCTTGAACGGAATGAAACATGTCACCATGCATAGAACCGGCTGATGAGTTGCTGCGCAAGCTGTTGGGAGATGCGTCACTTCGCGAATCCAGTTGGCCGGCTTCGAGAGCAGCCATCAGCGGCGGCACGTCTTGCGGGGATGCCTCCGAAGCAGCACCATCCGCCCACTCTGCGCTGCCAGCCAAATCAAGGACCAATCTCTGACCTGAAGATGCGGTGGTGTGGTGCTCCTGCGGCTGCAGGTGACTTTCAGCTGTCAAGTTGCCCAACAGGGCGCTGAAGCCGTGCTGGGGTAGGGGCGAGGCATCTGCGCTGCTGGAGGCACTGCCCACGGGCGGCAGCGCCCCAAACCCTGCACCGCCCATCACCCGACCAGGGGATGCCTGGGATAGCTTCATGCTGCCTTGCTCAGCAGCTTCTGATCCTGCTGTGCCCTGTGGTGCCCTTGCACCTACAGCTGCCTCGCCGCCCGTCCCCAGTACAAAGTCACTCACCAGCGGGGAGGCTGGCACCGTGCATGGCCGTGGTGAGCTGGTGGTACCCAAGGGTGAATCCAGGCTGTGTAAGGATGGGATGTCCACTCGGGGTGGGCTGGTGGTCTCCTGCCTGCGGCTCTGCTCAGGCGAGGAGCCTCGGGGGGGGGCAGCAGCAGCAGCAGCAGCCGAAGCAGACACAGCGTTGGCCTGCTGCTGCATCACCTCACCCAGACGCGCTGTGAGATCGTGCCCTGTCTTGAGCAGCTTGACGTTTTCGGCCTGAAGCTTGAGTTGCAGTGCCCGGCTGGAGGCCTGCTGCTTGGCTGCGGCATGCAGGGCTTGCCGTGCCTCCTGCAGCTGCCCGCGACACGTGGACAGCGCTTGCATCAGCTCCGCTGCCACCAATCGTGCACTGGCAACATCTGTGTGCGCATTGTGAACAATGCGCTGCACGGTGCTGCGGTCCATGGCGTACTGGGGGGGCAGTGGCGGGGGCAGCCCGCTGCCTGCAGCGCACCCAGCAGCGGGAAGGGCGCAGTCGGCAGGGGACCGCGATGAATGCACCCAGGACTGGACTGTCAATGATGCAGTGGCATGAGATTGTATCTGTGCATCTAGTTCCCGCAGAAGGGCGGCTGCCTCTCTACACAGGCGCTGTGGCGTGCCATGATCAGGGCCTGACGAAGGTGCATCAGCAACAGCCTCTCTGCAGCGAGTAAATGCCAATGCAAGTGCCTCGCCGACAGTGGAATCCACTAATTCATGCAGGTATTTCGCGCGTCCTTCTGGTCCCTTGGCGCTGCTGGGCTGCGCTGCTTGGTCCAAAGTTTGCACTGCCCATGCAAAGCCCGCACCTCCATGAACCATCCGCTTAGGCTGCACCAATAGGTCGGCATTTAGGTACGCAGGTGAAAGAGGGTCAGATACATGTTGCATATACAGTTGTGCAGTGTCCAGCACCTGCTTGGCGCGGTGCAACGGCTGCACAACACCCTGGTCAGCTGCAGGCTTTGACCAGCGTCGTTTCGAAGACATTTCTGATATACGAGGCGTGCGATTGCTCTGCCACAAAAGTTGGAGGTGGGTTGACCTTACCCAAAAAGTGACACAACATCAACAGGTTCATTTATTTGTGTGTACAATGTTTTTAGAGGAAGGTGCTGTTGCAAACCATACACGGTTTAGATAGACACGCGCGACTGCTTCAGCATCGCCCCCCATGGAAGGCAGCTTCAATAATCGACGAGCAAAGTCCCGATAGTGTGAAGTTGTACAGCGGGGTCATGCAACAAAAATCAATTCGTATTTTCGTTCGCGAAACGCTGGATGCAGATGCGAAATTAATTGGTGCAGGTGGGTTTCATCTGACACCCTCGAAACGCTACCTAGCCCAGGCTCAAAACATGGAGAAGTACCTAACAGGTAATCGACGCGCTCCAACTCTGTCGTTCCCTGATTCATTTATCCACGACACGCAGAGAACCCGGCTCTTGCAGAGGCTGTGCAGGTAGCTATGCAGCATATCGCGGCGACCAAGCCGGAGCGCCCAATCCGCGCGCTGGCCGACAAGCTCATGGAGTTGCGAAGGCAAACACAGCAGCCAATTCAATCACAGTAGTACAATGATGCTTGCAGTACCTCATTGGTCAGGCTAGATCCGATGCCGCTTCAGCCTTCCGATCCTCCTTGACCAGACCTCGAACTCAGGCAGAGATGTCAATCAAGCCGTCTCCCTAGTACACGGCGGGGTGAAACTGCCGGCTAGTACTGTGTTGGGTGATTTGTACGAGGTTGCCTTCCACAAATATCTGGCAGAACATCCCAACACGCCCTTTCGCCTGGTAAATGCCCCGACGAGCTTCGGCAACCCAGCACGGTGCCCAATGCTCAGCACAGCAGGCTGCAACCATGTTCTGAAATAATAAATTGTGGCTGGCTGGTGAAGGCTTCTGTAGAAAGGGCACGTAGTGTTGTCCAGACTCCTCGACGCCCTGCACGGCTGGAGACAGGAGGCACCCCTGTCCTCAGGCCAAGCTAAAATCCACCTCAGCGGGCAAATGGGGGGCAAAGCACTCCTAGTATGTGATGGATATTATCTTCTTGTTCCAGGGGAAATCCGTGCAGGGCCAATCCGAGCAACGGTGGACAGCGAGGGGGGGGAGGCAACCCAAGCCGAGTGTCGTGTGTGCGGTTTCGCCGGAGGCCTCAAGCAAAGCGCAAACAGAATGAGCTTCGCCCGCTGCGACCATGTCATGTGGAGTGGATAGCAGGAATTTGGTGGACCAAGTCTGAAGAACTTGGCATAGTCTGGAGAGATAGACGGTCATAAACACTTGCGACATTTCTGTGCCAACAGCAAACTACCAATGGGTATTCGAGGCCTCACGAGCTGGCTCCACGGCTGCGCAAGCGCATTCACAAAAACAATTTCACTTGAAAAATGTGATTTGGTGCTAGATGCTGTGGGTGTGGCTTTTGACTTGCTAGCAGACGTGCAGGAACAACTTGCCGCCGAGCTGAGGCAGCATGCACCGTGCAGCTGCCCTGAGCCTTGCTCCTGCGTGGACATGGTAGTTCAAGCTATGACCGACACCGGTGCCATTTGGCCATACTATGTGGAAACAGCTGTTGTTTATTTGAAACAACTTCAGCATTGCGTGGGCTGCGACGGCAAGGTGCTGGCGGTGATGGATGGCTGCACGCCCTTGTCTAAACTGAACACGTGGGTGGCCCGCGCACGAGCATCGCACGCCGCTGCCCGCAAGCTCAGTGTGGAGCTGCTGCGCTGCCAGGGCTCGTGTGTGTCTGCCTGGCGGGCTGCCCGCCTGGAGCGAAGGGTGCAAGGGCGTAGTCGGGGGGTGCACATGCGGCCTGGGCTGCTGCCCGCGGCCCTCGCCTGTGCATGCGCCACAGCTGGGGTGCCCCTGCTGCAGGCGCAGGGTGAAGCAGACGATAGCATCATGGAGCTGCTGACCTCCCCTGCTGCGGGTAGCACCGCTCAGCGCCGCTGTGTGGTTGTCTCCAACGACAGCGACTTCATGGCCCAGCCCACCACGGCGCACGGGGGCCTGGGCATGGTGTACCCTGCAGAGCTCAAGGCATGCGTCACCACTCATCAGCGCACACAGGCCCCCTGTCGTGTGCTTGCCTTTCGCCATGACCGCATGATGCGCGTGATGCAGCTGCCTTCAGCAGCAGCGCCCATGCTGGGGGCGTGCCTGGGCAACGATGCATACGACCCCTCCGGCGCCGTGTGCCATGCACTGCTCATGGCCTGCTCCCACAGCACAGCAAAAGGACAGCGTGTGCAGTCCTTCTCCAGCACCATGGCTGATCCCTCCCCTCCCTCCGTGGACGCCACCTGTGCACTGCTGCGGAGGTGTGTGCTGCAGGCCTCACACCAGCGAGCAGCCCCTGCCGCCGCCTCAGCAGCACAGGAAGGCACTGCAGTGGGAGGGGTCGACAAAGCTTTGGATACTCGTGGTATTGCTGCAGCCTTGGTCGCATCTGTCGGTAAAGCTTTGGTGAGGGTGCCATGTGCCGACTGCGTGCCGTCTGCAGGGGGTTCAGGGGGTGGCAAGACGAAGAGGAAAAAGAAGAACTTCCAACGAGGTGCCCGCCGTAAAGGACTAGATTCCCCTTTGTACTGGCCCAGCGTGACGCACTCTTTCGTGGCTTGTGTGCAGCCGGGGCAAAAATGGGCCGCTTCGCCGGATGCCGCCGCACCGGACTCAGTGGCGTGCACAGTGGTGCACACTGCCGTGCAGAATGCCAGGGAGATGCTTGCAGGTATTAATGGTTTGCAGCACTTGTGTGTGTGCCACCGACGCGAGCTGCTGGACTTCGCTGCGGCTGTGCAGCTGAGTCTGCTCAGCGGTGCGGGCAGCGGCCTCCTGCGCACTGTGCACCCGTTCCCCAGCAGCCAACCCCGGGAAGTGCTGCAGCAACTCAGCGCTCAGTTTTTGGCGCCAACGTTGGTGCTGGATGCGGACGGAAAGTCTGCTGTGTTCCCCCAAGGCGCTTCAGCAGTGCATACTCGTGCTGAGGCAGGCGAATGGCAGGCCACTCCCGGCTGCAGCATCGACGCTCTTGTGCAACTTGCAAAGCTCATGTGTCAAGATGGCGGCTTGTCTTGCGCCAAGGCACTTGCTGTGGCAGAAAGAGTCGGTTGTGACCAGCTGGTTGCGCAGCAAGATGGAGATGCAGCCGGTCTTGAGCTGTTTCTGGGCAGGCCTCTTGTCGAACTTCTGGGTCCATAGCATGTAGTATATGAGCACTAGTTTCGCAACAAACAGTGATCGCGCCAGTGGCCTAGAGGCTAAGGCATCTGCTTCCTAAGCAGAGGATCGTGGGTTCGAATCCCACCTGGCGTGGGCTTTTTATGTCGGGCCTGAAAGCATGTTGTCCTCGTCACCTGCTTTGGGAATTGCTGAGCGTTTGCTTAAAAATTGGCTTGTATTCTTCTGGAGCTTTTGCTCCAGCTATTGGCGAAGTACGACGCGGACTTGGTCTGCTGACCAGGACGTGTAGATGAGGCCCCTGGCTCCGAGAATGAGGGATACAGGGAGAGGGGGGGGGCCAGCAGGCGGCCTAGCTGGCTACGCTGTGCTTGACAAGACAGCAAGCCACGCTATGATGACCAGCATCAGATG
>Ga0307982_1003418_pt1 | contig 12667 bp, 10 predicted proteins | sample OrgLakmetagen989_FD_201847 | JGI IMG/M metagenome (GOLD analysis project Ga0307982, IMG submission 201847) | Saline water microbial communities from Organic Lake, Antarctica - #989 | ecosystem: Environmental > Aquatic > Non-marine Saline and Alkaline > Saline | place: Antarctica: Organic Lake... | reverse complement strand
ATACACCTGCCCGAGCAGGCATGGTTCAACGACTGGGGGGGGGGGGGGAATCCAAGGCACCCCCCCCTCCGGATCAGTCCATGCTGTCACCGCTGCTGCTACATGGCATGAAGGGCATCTTCGATAAAGTGGCACCCTCGCTGTCTACCTTAGCGGCGGCGGATGTGGCCACGGCCCTAGGGGCACTGAGCAGCGCCGGCAGTGCCGCCTCCCCACACCGCAGTCGCAAGTGCCAGGCCAGCGCCAGCGCTAGTGCAAGTGCCTTGAGTGCAGCCACAGCTGGGGGTGCTGCAGAGCACCTGGGCGGAAAGTTTGTGCCCGGAAACGTCATTCGAGCCCGCTGGAGCTGTAATGAGCGCTGGTACGTGGGCAAGATTGTTGCCGTGTGTCCTTGCACTGACGGCAGCGAGCAGGCCTTCATGGTGCGTTTCGATGACGGAGATATGGAGCGAGTGCTGTCGCACAACATCACAACGCACAAAAAGGGGGAGTCTGGCCCCCCTCGCAAAGTGAAGCCCCCCCCCCAAGCACCCAAGCCCACGTGTCCTCAAAAGGGCAGACAAGTGACCACCTCGCCTGCTGCGTCCTCCCCGCCCCGGCAAGTCCAACTGCCAAGCTGGCGTGCAGCCAGCGCCCCACCTTCGCCAGCTGTGGGCAGCGCCAGCAGACCCTCGGCTGCAGGGGGCTCGTCCAGCTGCGCCGTGGCAGACAGCAGGACGGCTGCGGATGGCTGGAGTGCAGGGGCCCTAGTGGTGTACTGCAGACATGTCCTGACCGAAAAGCACAGGAACGGCATGATCATGGAAGTACGCGCAGGTGGTGGGTTGTACAGTGTCATGGTTGAGGGGGGTCAATTGCTCAGTTGTGTGTCCAGAACACACCTACGCCTCGTGAAGCCTCCTTGCCAGCCTGCTGCCGAAGCTGCCGAAGCTGCCGGCCCTGTACCTGCTGCAGCCGCTAGTCCCACGCCCAGGGGAAGGCGAAAGCGAGCCCGCGGCGGTGGCACCCCGTCACCCCTGGCGCCTGCAACAGGCAGCAGCCCCAGCAAATCGCCCAGGCGTGCTATGCGTGCAGTGGCAGTGCCACAGGCCGACACGCAACCGGCATTGGCGCAGCGGGCGGGGGGGCTTGGAGCAGCTTCGTCACCAGCAGCGCAGGCACAGGCCCCTGCCCTTGCACCCGCCCCCGCACCCGAGCCCGAGCCTTTGGCATCTGGACTCACTGACGAGCAGCTGGCCCGCTTACTGTACCAGCAGGAGCTGCGGGCAAGTCGGCCATCTCGCCAGCGCAGATGAGGGGCTGGGGGGACTGGGGGGCTGAGCTGCTCCACGAGGGCAACGGCTGGCGACCACGATGTCAGCCGTTCAAACATACACCACAGTAAATTCACAGTGTGCATTAAGTTAGCCACACTTTTGTCATGGCAAGTGCTTTGGAGGCAGCTGCGGCTGCTGCGGCTGCTGTGGAGCCCACTGCGCTGAACCTGGAAGCGGTAATTGGCTTCAACGGAGCTGTGCCCGCTGGCTTAGTTGCTCACCCCAATGGCGTTCACATCATCTTCCCCCTAGGCAGCACTGTGGTGATTAAGGATACCATCAAGAATACACAGTCATTCCTGCAGGGCCACACTGCAAGTGTGACGACCTTGGCTCTGTCTCCTGATGGAGCCTACCTTGCCTCAGGCCAGGAGACCAACTTGGGCTTCAAGGTGCGTCCATTATTTACATTACAGCAAAACGGCTAGGCTAAATGTTGCAGCGATCTCTATCATCTAAATCTTGCTGTTTATTTTTGAGTGTCGGCTTGTCCTTTGTGCTTTGGCGCGGTCCCGCCAATAGAAACGGCAAGATGCCTAAATCCGCACCTGTCACTGGCTCGGCCCTCTTTGCAGGCACCTGTGATCGTGTGGGATGTCACGCGCGCAATTGAAAATGGCAACACACTTGTTACCGAGGGAGAAATCGTCCATCAGCTTGTCTTGCATAAAGGCCGCATTCAGGATCTGTCATTCTCTTACGACGGCAGCCTGCTGGCCTCTCTTGGCGGCCCCGACGACAACAGCCTTGTGGTCTGGGACGTCGCATCTGGCGAGCCAATCTGCGGCTCCCCCGCAGCAACACATGCAGCAGCTACTGTGCAGTGGTTCAACAACTCCGCCGACCAGTTGCTCACTGCTGGGCAGTTTCACATTCGCCGGTGGGATCTTGACCTCCAGCGACGTCGCGTAAGTAGAGCCTGTGCAAGCTGGCCCCCCGCTCTCGCAACACCCCACGAAATCCACATGTGCAGTTGAACCCCACGGATATGGCTGTGGGCGTCATCAAGCGCAACATCAACTGCTTGGCTCTGGCGGACGACGACTGCACCGCCTGGTGCGGCACCAAGTCTGGGGACATCCTGGAGATTGACGTGCTCAATGGGCGCTTCGTGCGCGCCTCCACCCACCGCTTCTCCAGGGGCGTCACGTCTGTGGCGTACGTGCCTGGCCCCGCCGGTGCTGGGTTTGACTACGTCATTGCCGGCAACGGCGACGGCTCCCTGGTTCGCCTGTCCACTGCTAAGCTGGGCGTCACCAAGGCTGTGCAGCTCATCGGCTCCGTGAAGTCCTTGGCGCTATCCCCAGACCGCAGCCAATTCCTGGCCGGCACCTCCGACGGCAACCGGTACATGGTGGATGTGGAGCACTTTGAGACCCCAGAGCTGCGGGGAACGGCACACTCCGACCCCATCACTGACATTGTGTTCCCCCACGGCTCCTCGGCGCTGTTCCTGACCTCCTCCAAGCGCGACATCCGCCTCTGGAACGCAGCCACGCGCACTGAGCTGCTGCGCATTCAAGTGCCCAACCTCACGTGCCTTTGCATGGCGCTGTCCCGCGACGGCACCTCCATCGTGAGTGGCTGGGACGACGGCAAGATCAGAGCCTTCAAGCCTGAAAGCGGCAAGCTGCAGTACGTCATCACTGACGCACATGCTGATGCAGTGACGGCCCTGGCTCTGACGTCAGACGGCTCCCGCGTGCTGTCCGGCGGCAGCGACGGCCGCGTGCGGATGTGGAACGTGTCTGGCCGCACTCAAGTGATGGAGGTCAGCTTCAAGGAGCACAAGAAGGCCGTCACACACATTGCTGTGACACGGGATGACCAGGAAGCCACCTCCTCTGCCGAGGACGGCTCTTGCATCATGTGGAACCTTGCACGAGGGGTACGTGCCAACGCCCTGTTCTCGTCTACCATGTTCCGAGCTGTGCTGTACCACCCCGACGAGAGCCAGCTGCTCACTGTGGGCTCGGACCGCAAGCTGTCGTACTGGGATGCCAGCGACTGCTCTGCCATCCGTGTTGTGGACGGTAGCACCGCGGAGATCAACACTGCGGACATCGAGCCTGATGGCATTGTGCTGGCCACGGGCGGGCGGGACCAGCTGGTGAAGCTGTGGCTGTACGATGAGGGCATCAACACCCACGTGGGCGCAGGGCACTCTGGGGCCATCACCCGCCTCCGAGTCTCCCCTGACCAGTCCCGCATCGTGTCCGTGGGCGAGGAGGGCGCCATCTTCGTGTGGACCATGCCCAAGGTGGGTGCGGATGACCTCATCGCACAGGGGTATGTCCCCGAGGCCGGCATGCGCAGTGAGGAGGAAGAAGAAGCGGAGGCAGCAGCTGCTGCAGGGGCCTATGGGGAGCACGAGGAGGGGCCCTATCATCAGTAAATACCCCCCCCTTCCCCGGCGCAGCCACCAAACAAGATTTGTGCAGTAACAAGCAAGACATAATTTATACACTTGTCAACGTGGTGCGACTGCAATGCATTGGTGCTGCTCTGCATGGCAAGTCACCCTAGCACCGCCGAGTTGCCTGGGGCAATCCTAGCGGCGCAAGGGGGCGGCTTGGGCGCTTACTTGGCTCCACGCAGGTTGGCATCATCATTGGCGCCGGTGTTCCACGTCATCTTGATGGTGGCCTCGTCCACAATGGAGGCGCGGAAGTCGCAGTGGTCGTCCACAAAGGCAGTGGTCCACTTGGGCTGCACCTTCTCGCCGTCGAACTCCATGTTGATGTCGTAGAAGGTCACCTCCTCGTTGGTGGGGTACTGATCGCACGCCCATTGTGACTTCTCGAAGACGAAGTAGGACATGGTGAACTTCTTGGGGTTGCCGCTGCTATCAGTCTGCACAGGAATGGTGGTGTTCACGCTCCAGCCGTCTGTCTCGTCCACGTGGTACATCATGTAGGAGGCGCTGTCCTTGTCGTAGGTCACGGATCCGTACAGGACATCGCCCGGCTGCACGGTGTGTGCGGCGCTGTTGATGTTATTCTCAGGGGACCACTGGAAGTACTCGTTGTAGATCTCCCAGTTGTACCCAGTCCAGGGGTTCACAGGCTGTATACGCAGGTGTTGCGTCAGTGATGGTGAGGGGGGGCAGCGCGGGGCGCAGGCAAACATACCTGGATCAAGTTCAAGTTGTCGGAGGACTCAATGCCGAACCAGGGGGAGTAAAACGCGCCGCCACGAGCGGGGTTGGAGGGCACCTTCCAGCGTGCCTCCATGAAAGTGATGATTCTGCGCACAGGGGTGAGGTGCATGCGAGTCAAGCGATACCCAGGGCGGGCGCCAGGGTTGGCTTGCGACGCCAACCGTGGCGAACGTGCTGCATGTCCGCAGAGGCAACTGACTCGCATTCAGTACTCACCCTTGGCCAGATGGGTTGGTGCCAGTAGCATAGGACATCCATCCTGTGAATGCCGATTCGGTGCACGATTGCCGGGTTTCATGCATGTCAAGGCATTGCTGACAAGTGCAGTGCACCTCTGCCAGACACAACTCGCGTACCTTCGGCAGGGTCCTGAGCACACACAACACCAGCGAATGCCGCAACGGCGGCTAGCATACTTGCAATGACCTTCATCTTGAACTGTGAACAACAAAAGTGAGCTTGGGAGTCTCAGAAATGCTACTTGCGCTGCAAGGTTGCGTAGCTCCACCAACACGCCAGGGGGTAACGCACATTATAGGATTTGAAACAGGTACAATGACAACTCAATACGTGTTTGTTGAGCAGTGTTTTGTAAGATGCTCTGAAACAGCATGCCGAGAGCCATCCATTTTGTCTCATAGTGCCCTGTGGGGTTTTAAGGGGCCGACACTTCTTGCCAAGCAGCAGCTTCGCATCCGCAATGCAACCGAATAAAACATGCGAGCTGCACCTAGCTGACTTGAAAACACTCAGGATCATGTATGCATAACGTTGTTGCTATCAAGTCTCACATCTAGGCGCTGCGGATGCGAGAATGAACTCGCTCACTCAGCTAGCTCACAAATCGATGCCCGAGCGTGTACTTGCCTTGCGGTCAGAGCTGTGCAATGCAGCACTGGCATCTCCATCCAAAATGGCCGCTGCTTTTGATCGGGTTCGGGAGCAAATTTTTTCCAGCACTCCTCTGCCGGCATCAGGGAAGGGGTCAGCAACAGCCCATGAGCAACGCGCCAAGCACGCCGCGATGACAGAAGCAGCTGCCACAGTCCACAAGACGACACGACATGGCCAGAAATATCGCCAGATTGAAGCAAGGTCAACTTCCTCAAGCAGAGAGCACCTGCCTTCCACGGGGATTGATGCAGAAGAGGCGTGGCTCCGTGGGAGTGGAGTAATTTCAAAATCTGCAAATTCCGCATCTGCCGGGCAGAAAGCCATCGGTCAGACAACAGACAAGAGCAGAGAAGGTGGGCATGCATTCAAGTGTGCTGATCAGATCACCGACTCTGACAATGAGGGTGCCTTGACGTGTGACTCAAATTCAACGTCAGAGTGCGAGTTTGAGGGTGACGCATGCAATGGCCTTGGGCAAGAAACAGAAGCTGCAAGCGATTTTCACACCAGAAGTGCCACAGTGCAGCTTTTTTGTGCAGAAGATGTGCGCAAGGTTCCTCGTGATGCCATCAGCACCCTTTCGCAAGGGTCCAACGCACACGTCAGATCTCGCGACCCTGGGCAGGCAGCACGAAGAACCACCAAAGCCCGCTCAAGAAGGAGAAGCCCCGTCCTTCGCAGCACCAGCAACTGGTGTGTTACACTGCGAAGTGTGCTCACCATGTTTGTGTGCCTTGCCGTGCTTGAGCTGGGCGTCAGTGCCGTCAGGCGGTACAGTGTCTTTGACAGCATTGCTGCTGCTGCAGGCATCCCAATGGCAGCAGGTGGCATGTTTCAGCGAAACACAGCGCAAGATCGCGAGCTGTACCCACAGCAGCCCCTGGCAGTGCAGTTGCCTGAGGCTGACGGGGCTGCCATAGTTCCCCAGGCGATTGCCAACGAAATACGCATGAAGCTGGTCAAGGGGGGGTCTGCTGACGAGTACCGTGTACTACTCGATGTGTCAACAGTACAAGCGGCGTTGCTGCGCAGGGGGCAGGCACGCCTGTGCCTCACAGTGCACAAGCAGCAAGTGGGTCCCGCCCCCCCCAATGGCAACAGGGGCTGGCGCAGGGGGGGGCGGCAGCCCCCTACACCACCCCGTGGGAGGGGTTGGCACCCCATGGCCCACTTGCCCTTTGCTCAGAACTGTGCTGACCCCAGCAGCACATCTGCTCTGCTGGCTTGGCAAAGCGGGTACTCAGCCCGCCTTGCCGGCAGGCAGCTTAGTTTTGCAGACACCTTCACAGCGCTGCGTGGGGGCGACCTGTGGCGGGAGTTTATGAATGGAGCGCAGTCTGAAACAGGCATGTCTGTTGTGCAGCTGCACTTCCTATTGTCCGGTCTGCGACCAGGCTCGTACCGGGTGTCCGTGCTGCTGCCCACAGTGCGGGGGCAGAAGCTCACTGCACAAACGCTGCTTCGCGTGGCCAGAGCTAGCCAGGTGCAGGCGCCCAGCACGAGCTCGTACACTGACGAGCTGGGCATCGCGCAGGTGATGGCCGGCGGCTTCGCAGGCCTGGGTCGCACAGCGCAAGGCAGCGCCCTCGGGTCGGCATTGGCAGTCACGCCTGTGTTCGACTCGGGTCTGTTTGACGACGAGTGAGCATCCCTGGCACCGTGAAATATAGTGTACATTTTCTGGTTGCATAGCGCTACACGCCCAGGTAATACCGCCTGTTGCTGCGATTGAAGTTTTCGCTCTGGGCAGTTTTTCGCCCCCAAGCATGCAGGACACATGACGCGTAAGCCAACACCGGCACGCCCGTGGCGGAAGCGTAACCTCGGAACATACCACTGGCGCTGTCAGCAGCTGCACTGCTGCTGGCTGCTGCAGGTGGCAGCGCGGCTCGCACGGTGGCGCAGACAGCCCTGGCCGCCTCCGGGCCAGCGCTGGGGCCAGCGGCGGCACTGTCGCCTGCACCGCCCTCGCTTGCCGGCGCCGGTAGCTCCCGTTTGTTTCTTGCACGCTGGGCCCTGCGCCACTTGTAGTCTGCCTGTATGCGCGTGCGGCGCTCCACATCTTCAAGGCTCGCGTCGCCCATGGCAGACAACGCGTCCGCCCACGCATCTCCTCCAACCGCAACAGGCGTCTTACCAGCTGTGCCCCCAATGACCACGACCGATCGAGAGGGTGACCCTCCGGGGGTGTGCACCCCCCCCTCTCCCCCCCCAGCCCCGCTGTCTACCGCCCGGCGGGAGTCAACTGCTGCCTGTGCACCCTTGGCGGCTGCTCGAATTTGCGAGGGGGGCACACCAGCCACCCACTTGGCGGGAGGGGGGGCAACACCGGATTCACCCCCCCCTTCTTCCGCGTCCAAGGAGACAGGCGCTACATCTGGGGTGCCTGGCCGCGACGCTGCAGCGACGATTTGGCGCAGGACGCGTTCAAATTCCGCCACTCGCATCAAGTACGCTCCAAACAGCGCATTGGCGGGCCTGGCCTCCTCAAAGAACTGACGGTAGGTGATGCCGTTCACCTTGTCAGTGGGAAACACCCGAGTGAAGCCACCCCGCCGGGTGTTCTCGCTGTCCAGCCAGGCAATCATCCGCCAATGTGCGTCTGTGACATCTCTGACGAGTCCTCGGGTTACGCGCTCAGGAAGCAAGTGTGGCTCAGAGGCTAGGCTGTGACGCTGCAGCAGCAACTGCACAGCCGAGTAGTTGCCTGCAGCTAGTGCTTGTCCGAACACATGATGAGGTGCGTGTTCCAGATCCCGCAGCAGCTGTGTGGCGGGGTGTTCCTGGCCAGCTGCTGCAATGGACAAGAGGCTGCTGTGCACGCCCTGAGACCCCCCTTCACCCCCTTCACCACCCAGGGTTGCGAGTTTCATTTCCGCCCGACGTGCACTCATTTCTTGTGTCCGCTGCAGCAGTGCCTGTGCACTACTGTCAAGGGGCTCCCAGAGGGGCTTGACCATGGCAGCTCCCACAGGCAATGCGCTGCGCACAGCAGCAGGCAGCGTGTCGCCATGTGCAGCCAGGAAGGAGGTCAGTGCGTTGGGGTGCACCTGCTTCACCGCAGCCCAGACATTGCACCCGTGCATGGCCCAGGCAAGAGTGGCGTTGGTGACCAACCACGGCAGCTGCTCCCGAAAGAAGGCTCGAAGCCAGTGCACATGCAGTGCCTTGGACAGGCTGCCCTGAGGTGCTGTGGAGTCTGATGTGCTGTCTTCTTCCTCATGTGGCTGCAGTTCAATGCTGCTGCCCGCCCCCTCCGCTGCAGCAGGGGGGGTGGCGCCATGCTCCGCTCTGGGGTTCAGTGCCCCCGCCAGCGTCAGCCCCTCATCCTGGGCGACACCCTGGTCGTCACTGCTGCGAGCACTATGGAAGGCGTCTTGAGCCCACCTTGATGGGGACGGCGATCCGTCGCTGTTGGTGCGAGTCGCCGCCAGTGGGGAGTGGGAGGGGTCTTTGGGAGTGTTTTCGGGGCTCCGTGCGTGGCGTGTGCTGCTGCTTCGAGCCATGGCGTCGCGCTTTGCCGAAGGGGGCAGAAGCCGTGCCACGAGCGAGGACTGCTTGTTTTGAGGCCCCCTTGTCCCCCTTTGCCGTCCACCCGAGGGGGCTCTCCCGTACGCCGACAAAGCCGACCTAGCGCCAGGCTGTTTGACCTGCAAGGCTGCCTTTCCCCCAGAGCGGGATTTAGGGCCCATACGGGGTGATTTAGGGGCCCCTGGGATCATACCAGCGGCAGCTGCGCACCCCCCATCAGCAGGGGGGGTGCTCATGGCTGCAAGGGGGGTGGCTGCACTGCTGCTGGGCACGCCTACCAGATTTAGCGTGTCAGCCAGCAGCTGGGACTTCACCCTGAGGTCCAGCGGCGAATCCGCCGCCAGGGAGGGGGAGAAGTTCACCTCAATCAGCCACGGAAACAGCGCTTCATCCAGCATGACATCGAAGCCGAACAACTGGTAGCAGTTTGTGGCGGGGCAGGGCACGAACATGTCCACTGCAGCCGTCACACTGCCTTCGATACTCAGAATGGTCTTCACAATCAGCTCCTCCACGCGACTCCAGATCGCGTCAACGTCCATGCCATCCTGGGCAAGGCGTGCCAGCAGGGCTGACAGCGTCCACTTGTGCCCTGCGCCCTCGGCGCCTGCCACGGCTTGGTAGTGCTCGCTGTTCTTGTTCAACGAGTAATTCGTCAAGTGTATAAACTTGTTCCCCAGCTGGGTGAGATCCCTGGAGTACTTCTCGGTGGCAAAGCGAGCCAGGCCCTCCTTGTGAATGTACACCTTGAGTGGATGGAAGTTGGTCACCACTGCATACACCCGCAAGTCGAACTTGAAACCGTCAACGCAGGCGGGAGCGTCCACGTAGCGGGACACGATGCAGTTGTCCTCGACCCCCCCCTTGAAGCCGTCTGGACCCCCCCCCTGCACTACATCCGGCATGTGCGTCTTGCGAGCGTGCCCGTTATGGGCATTGGCCAGCAGCAAGTCCGGCCCAGCCATTCCCCGAGAGCTGACCTTGAATTCACTGTTGGCTGCTCGCGCACTGCTGAGCAGCTCGCCAAAGTCAAGGCTACCCGATGCCCGAGGGTCCTCTTTGGATGCCCGTGCAGCAGCGGCAGCTTGCGCTGCTGCAGCCATGGCCAAGGGTGAGACAGTAGGGCGCGATGAGCCCCCTGCTCCTGATCCAGAGAGGGGGCGGGCCCCTGGAAATGCTGGCATGCCGTCACCCCCCCCTCCCTGCCCTGCCGCAGCACCAGCCCTGCAGGAATGCGGCGTGTCTGTGGCTGGGTTGGCTGAGGGGGTGTACCCTTTGGGGCAGGTGGTGATGTAGATCCCGCGCCCCTGGCTACTGGCAGCAGGCTTCACGATCCACGGGGTGCTTGGGTCAGCGGCGCATGCGGCGTTGAACGCAGCTGCATCACTGGGCAGCACATAAGTGGCAGGGATGAATGCAAAGTGTCGCTCGCCGTGCACCTGCTGCATGCGCATGATGTTACGAGCAAGGGCGTCCTTGCGTGTCACCTCGTACGTGCGGGGAAACTGGTTCACCACTTGCCCCGGGGACAAGGCCTGGAATGCATACGACTTGAGAAAGGTGCTCACCCACATGGCATGCCAGTTGCTGCCGGAAGTAGGCACCGTGCTGCCATCGCCGCCGAAGCTGCTGCTGCCAGTGCCTGCTGCTCCAAAGCCGTGAGTGGCAAACAGGCAATGCATCAATGACGCACTGGCATGCGCTAATTTGTAAATGAGCCGACTACAACCTGCTGTGGGAGTCACAATTGGGCGAAGATCCGTAATGCTGGGTGTCGCAGGCACAACCAGTTCTGCCCGAGCCACCTGCCTTTGAGCTGCGGAAATTGCGCTGCGAGCCACCCGATACTCTTGTGCAGCCTCCACGTCCTCGGGGGTCAAAGAAGAGAACATCACGACATTGACACGGCCCTTGGTAGCAGATGCTGCTGGGACAGTAGCTGGAACCGCGGCTGGAATCACTTGTGCAAGCAGAGGCAACTGCTTCATAGCTGCGACATATCGACGTTGAGCAGAAGCATGCTGCCGCACCAAGCCTTCAGCACGTGCTGCCTTTCTGGCAACGTCATCATCTGTAGAACTCATGATAACAGCCCTTTTCGCACACCCTCGCTGCGTTTGGTCAGTAACCGAAGCTATCTCAAATACTTTGTTGCAGCGACTTGGCGTGTTGGTTTTGAAGCAGCTGCAAGGAGGGTTTCCCAGAGTACTGCGCCCAGTAGCACTGGCAGCTGGTGTTGCATAAAATAGTGGTTTTATGGTGCCATTTTTTTGGCACTTTTGCCCGAGCTGGTGAGCTCACCGCGGCACTTTTCACCCCCCTCGACTTCTGCTGCGAGCCCTCAGCAAGCTATAGTAAACTAGTATCATGCAGCTTGCGTGGGGAAATCGTCCTGATCACCAAAACCACAAAAGCAGCATAATACATTTTTGTTCATACAAGTGGGAGTGTGGCGTCTGGCTTGAGAAAGAAGGGACGATGGCAGCAGCAAGTGGCTCTGAAACCCCTGCAGCTTCCTCCAGGTCTGCACTGTCCGGAGAGCAGGCCCAAGCAGCTGTCCGCAGAGATTTGAGCTCAGATCAATTACATCAGCAATATATTCACGAGCAAAAGCGCTGCATCAGCATGGCAGAGCGCGTGTTAGAGAAGTGTACGTGACCCAAGCCCACAGAAATATTGCTTCCAATTTCCGCGAGGCCTGAAAAGGCCCATGTGGGCAGGCTCCAGACACTGCATCACACTTGATCACTGTGTACAGCACCAGCAATCAACTACCTGCTTCAGCGCATGGACGAAAAAGGCTGCGGCTTGCCTCGAAACTTTGTGCGCTGCGCTCCTCTGCCAAGTGTGCCCTCGCTTGGCACCTTCGTCCCAGCGGAGAACCGAGTGGTTCTGAACAGCTTGCACACAAACAATTTCAAAACTGTGCAGCGCACATTGTTGCATGAGCTGGTTCATGCATTTGACCACTGTCGTGTTGATATGGACTACTCCTCCTGCCGACACTTAGCGTGCACCGAAATACGAGCTGCCAACCTCAGCACCGACTGTAGATGGGATGCCGAGTGGGGGCGGGGCATCCTGGGCCTCAAGGGCCAGCAGAAAGCTTGCGTCAAGCGGCGTGCTAAGCTGAGCATTCAAATGACGCCTGCCTGTGCACATGACGACGTGGACTACGTCATTGGCTCCGTTTTCAAGCGTTGCTACAGAGACACCGAGCCGTTTCCCAGTGTGCCAAAGTAGCTGCAAGTCCCACACAGCCCTCGTTCGCGGGCTGGGGCAGCTTGGTGCTTAGACTGCGACTCACAGGGCGCGTGCGTAGTACGGGTGGCACGCCAGGCAGGCTCGTGGCCACCCGCCCCCCCTCCTATTCAATCGGCAGCAAGCGCTTCTGGGCAGCAGCTGCACCAGTGCGGTGCGCCTGTACATACTCCTCCAGACTGCACACACACAGAAACATGCAACGTGGCGTCTGGCACCGAACGGCAACGGGCACACCCCGCCCCCCGCAGGATGCAGTAGGGGCGAGGCAGGGACGGGCATGCAATGTACTCACAGCACCTTCATTCGAGCTGCCTTCTTGTTTGCACTGCGGCGCACACTCTTGAGCTCCTCGTCCCGCGTCTCAATCACGTCGAAAAAATTGCACTGCACGTGCACCAGAATGGTGTCAAGGGGGGCTAAACAGCCATACACCAGCTGCCCCTTGGCTTCCCTGGTCAATTCACCGTCGTGGGATACCACTGCAAAGTCAGATGGGTGCGTG
>Ga0307982_1003416_pt1 | contig 12668 bp, 9 predicted proteins | sample OrgLakmetagen989_FD_201847 | JGI IMG/M metagenome (GOLD analysis project Ga0307982, IMG submission 201847) | Saline water microbial communities from Organic Lake, Antarctica - #989 | ecosystem: Environmental > Aquatic > Non-marine Saline and Alkaline > Saline | place: Antarctica: Organic Lake... | reverse complement strand
GATTTACATAAAGCATGGTGCTTTATTGTTTTAAATCAAAATCAAAATAAACACTTATAGCTTGAATTCCATGTTTTTGATAAAATTTGGTCTTCTGATTCAAATAACACTTTTGAAACGATTATTATTTTTTAAATTACAACGAAATAAATTTTTTATGCAAGCTCAGTTGACCGAAAAATATCTGAATCAAAGCAAAGATCTTTTTTGGATGGTTGATATAGACTTTCAATTGATTTACGCAAATACATCATACCTGAACTTTATGAGAGAAGCGACCGGTATAGAAAAGAAACTAAATGAGTCTGCATTTGTCGAGCATTTTGGAAAAGAGGATGTAAAAAAGTGGACTGCCTACTATAATAGAGCGATTGAAGGAGAATTTTTTGAAATAGAAGAACATTTCTACAATGAAAAATTCAATGAAATTCATTACAGTCAAATTACCTTTGAACCACTAACTGGAGATGACACTAAGATTTTTGCGGTGTCTTGTCATTCTAAAGATGTCACAAAGATTGTAGAAAAAAGAGGTCATGCAAGCCAATTAATGGATGCTTCTTTAGATGTTTTTTGTATTGTAAACGAACAGGGGAAATTTGTTTTCGTGAGTGCCTGTGCTATAAACCTTTGGGGCTATCTTCCAGAAGAGTTGGTAGGTACATCTTATATAGATTTAATTTTAGAAGAGGATAAAACAAAAACTAGTAAAATCACTGAAGCTATTTTTAGAGGTGACGAAATTAAATCTTTCGCTAATCGTTATAAAAAAAAGGATGGCCGTATTGCATTCAATTTATGGTCAGCACGATGGGATAATACTACTAAACTACTGTATTGCGTAGCCAAAGATGGTAAAGACTTAATTAAGCAAGAAGAAAAGGCTTACCTAAGCGAGCAACGTTTTAAAGCGCTGGTTCAAGAGGGTGCTGACATGATCGCTATACTTGATGCAAAGGGTAACTATATTTATGGAAGTCCTACCTGTATTTCTATACTTGGAATCCCTAAAGAAGAATTTATAGGTAAATCTGCATTTGAATTTATTCATCCAGTAGATGCAGATCAAGCTTTAAAGGGTTTACAAAAATTAACCACAAAAAACCGAGTGGTTTTAGCTCCCTATCGATTCAAAAATCATATAAACGAATGGAGATGGTTGGAGACGGTAATGACAAATATGTTAGACAATCCCGCTGTTAACGGTATTGTAGCGAACTCTAGGGATATTACAGATAGAGTAGAAGAAAAACAGCAACTAAAGCTCCTTGAAAGTGTTATTACACACACCAAAGATGCTGTTTTGATTACAGAGGCCGAACCTTTTGACGAACCAGGCCCTAGGATCATTTATGTCAATGAAGCGTTTACTAAAATGACTGGTTATGAAGCGGAGGAAGTCATTGGTAAAACGCCTAGAATACTTCAAGGACCTAATTCTAATAAAGAAGAATTGGCTAAACTACGTCAGGCACTTAAAAATTGGAAGCCTTATGAAATGACCACCATCAACTACAAGAAAAGTGGTGAAGAATTCTGGATCAATTTTGCGATTACTCCAGTAGCCAATGAAAAAGGCTATTACACTCATTGGGTTGCCATAGAACGAGATGTGACAGGCCAAAAGGTCAAAGAACAGGAAAGAGATCTTGTTAACGAAATAAACGAGATTTTCAATCAATCTGATGATAAAGACCTAAGCAGTTGTCTAAAAGATCTTTGTGAACACATCACTAAGTTTGGAGAATTTGAGTTCGCTGAACTCTGGTTGCCTGCTATAGATGGAAAAACGATCAATCGTGCAGCAAATTATTTTATAGGAAACGTAGGAAGTCTATTTTATAACACAGTTAAGGATTTAGATTCCTTTGAATTAGGAAAGGCAATTCCAGGCCATGTCTGGAAAAACCAAACGACGGAGATTTGGGAAGATACTGATAAAGAATGGAAATTCTTTAAAAGAAAAGCAGCGGCTAAAAAAGCAGGAATAAAATCCATGTTGGGAATGCCTTTAAAGCACAATAATGAAATTGTAGGAGTACTCTTGATAGGTACGGGAAAAGCCAAATCTACTTTAGCTCCATATTCAGGGCTATTTAAAAAATTAGAGTCCATTATTGGTACGGAACTAAGTCGAAAGAAAATAGAAATCGAACTTGCTCAAATTTTTGAGTTTACCCCTGATATGATTTGTCTGTCAGGCTTTGATGGCTATTTTAAACGTATGAATCCAGCTGGCTTAGAATTACTAGGCTATTCTCTAGAAGAAATACGCTCCAAACCTATCCTTTCTTTTATGCATGAGCAGGATAGGTTGACCACTAGTAAAAAGCAACAGAATCTGTATAACGGTGAAGCGCTCCGAAATTTTGAAAACCGTTATATCACAAAAAAAGGAGACATGGTATGGTTAAGCTGGACAGCTATTTCGGTGCCCGAATATGCCACTGTGTATTCAGTTGCTAAGAACATTACGGAAGAAAAAAAATTAAGAGAGTTGAACCGTCAAGCCGGTAGGCTGGGGAAAATTGGTAGTTGGGAATTTGACATATTAAATCAACATACTTTTTGGACCAATGAAGTTCATAAATTGCATGAAACAGACCCAGAGTCGTTTGTTCCAAGTTTAGAAAGTAGTATCAACTTTTATCGTAAGGATTTCCAGCCTTTAGTAAAATTGAACGTTGAAAAATGTATATCCACTGGTGAGCCTTTTGATATTGAAGCAGTTATAATCACTTCCAAAAAGAAAGATTTGTGGGTGCGCGTCATTGGAAATGCGGAAGTTGTGGACGGTAAGTGCTTACGTATTTATGGCAGTACTCAGGATATTGACGACCTTAAAGCAGCCGAAATCAGACTGAAATCCTTAGCGGATAATATTCCAGGCGTAGTATTTCAATATTTAATATATCCTGACGGTACTGATGCTTTGAATTTCGTAACCCAAGGTTCAAAAAAAACCTGGGGTTTTTCTTCTCAAGAAGTTCTTCAAAACAATCAGTTGGTATGGGATAATATAAAAGCTGGAGGAGAATTTGAAAAAGTTCAAAAAAGTATAACAGATTCTGTCGAATTCAAAACAAAGTGGACGTGTCGCTTCAAATATGTGATGCCCTCTGGCGAACTTCGAACCCATTTAGGAAGTGGAACCCCTGCTTTTTTGGCAGACGGCACCATTTTATTTGACTCCATTATACTTGACGTAACACAAGAGGCCAAAAACGAGGAGTTGCTCGCACAGACTGCGAAAATTGCACGTATAGGCAGTTGGGAAATGGATTTAACAAACCAAGATGACAATCATATGTACTGGTCTCCTATGTTATTTGACATATTGGAACTGGATGATAACTACAAACCAACCTTAACCGGAGCTATAGAATTCCATATAGGGGAAAGTAAAGAGCAAATACAGAAAGTACTAGAGGTTTTAATTAGTGATGGTGTTGAGTTTGATGAAGAAATATTACTAGTTACCGCTAAAGGAAATGAACGATGGAGCCGTGCCATTGGTAAAAGCGAAGTCGTAAATAACAAGCGCACTAAAATTTATGGTAGTTTTCAAGATATTAACGAACGGAAAAAAGCGGAGTTAGCTATTAGAGACAGTGAGGAAAAAAGAAAGCTTATCTTTAACGGTGCGCTAGATGCAATTATTTCTATCGATACGAATGAAAGGATCACTTTCTGGAATCAGCAGGCTGAAGTTATTTTTGGATGGAAAGAAGCAGAAGTAATTGGAAAACTACTATCTGAAATGATTATACCCTTACCGTTACGCAAATACCATGTGCAGGGGTTGAAGCATTATCTTAAAACAGGCGAAGGTAAAGCCCTCAATGTCTTACTGGAGTTATCAGCTATCAGGCAAAATGGTGAGGAGTTTCCCATTGAATTAACAATACTACCGATAAAACAAGGAGGAGAAGAGTTTTTCTGTGCATTTATCAGGGATACTACCGAGAGGAAAAAAGCAGAGAAAAAGATCCTTGATGCCAATGAACGCTTTGAAAAAGTAATAGATGCAACCAATGATTCCATTTGGGATTGGGATCTCGTAAAAAATACTAACAAACGCCATAAAGTTGTGGAACGGTTTTTTGGAAAAGAATCTTCCAAATCATCTCCTATTACCAGCTTCTGGCAAGACAACTTTCATCCAGAAGACCTTGATAAAGTTCAGTACAGTGTTCACAAAGCTATAAATGACCCTACCTGCAATAGATGGGAATTGCAATACAGAGTAATTAATGAAAAAGGAGAAATACTCTATGTAAAAGACAGAGGTTTGATCATGAGAAATAAGGAAGGAATTGCGTTGCGCATGATAGGTGCTATGTCTGATATTTCAGACCAAAAACGCATGACAGTTCAATTAAGCGAACTCAATAAGGACCTTCAACAACAAACGCTCGAATTGAAACGCTCCAATGATGAATTAGAACAATTTGCTTTTGTAGCCTCTCATGATTTACAAGAGCCCTTAAGAATGATTTCTAGCTTTATGGATTTATTGAAGCGAAAATATGGAGACCAACTTGATGATAAAGGAAACCAGTACATTTATTTTGCTACTGACGGAGCCAAAAGGATGAAGCAGATTATACTTGATCTGTTAGATTATTCAAGAGCAAGCAAACTTACCGAAGGAACAGAAACAGTAGATGTAAATCAGGTTCTTTCTGAATTTAAACAACTTAGGAGAAAACTTATTTCAGAGAAAAATGCGGCATTTAAATCTAACACTTTACCTATCTTAATTACTTACAGAGCAGCTATTACACAAATATTCCACTGTTTATTAGACAATGCGCTCAAGTACTCAGAAGACAGTATCAATCCTATTATTGAAGTAGATGCAACAGAAAATGAAAAGGGATGGGAATTTGCTATTAAAGACAATGGAATTGGTATAGAACCTCAATTCCATGATAAAATATTTGTTATTTTTCAAAGACTGCATAACAATGAAACCTATGCCGGTACAGGAATTGGACTTGCTGTGGCTAAAAAACACGTAGAGATTTTAAAAGGGAAACTTTGGCTAGAATCTGAACCCGGAAAAGGATCTATTTTTTACTTTACAATTCCTAAATCAACTGATTATGAATAATCAAAAAAACAAACTCGCTCACATTTTGCTCGTAGAAGATAACGAAGGGGATGTTCTACTCACGATGGAAGCTTTTGAAGAGTGTAAATTAAAAATAGAATTGAGCGTTGCGAGAAACGGCAAGGAAGCTCTTGATTTTGTTTTTAAAAAAGGGGCGTTTAAAGATGTAAAAACTCCTGATCTCATTTTATTAGACATCAACATGCCTATATTTAATGGACATGAAGTCTTACAGCAAATTAAAGCCGATTCTAAGCTCAAAAAAATCCCTGTAATTATGCTGACGACCTCGTCTAATCAAATGGATATCAATAAAGCTTATGAAAACTACTGCAATAGCTATGTGCAAAAACCTCTTAATATGGTTGAATTTCTAGATGCGATACTGAAAATTGAGCAATTTTGGTTGCAACTCACTTCATTAGCAAAGTAACATGATCAGACAATTGGAAAACTATATAGAAAAGTTGACTGTTCTCGTTATTGAGGACAATCAAGGGGATTTTATTTTGATCGAAGATTATTTACTTGAGAAGTTCAAACAAATAAACATCATACATAAGACCAATTATGAAAGCTCCATAAAATACCTTAAAAGTAGGGAGAAAGAAGTTGCTGTCATATTGTTAGATTTGCACTTGCCAGACATGCAAGGTGTTAATTTGATAAAAAAATTATCAGACCATAATTTTCATATACCCACTATTGTTCTAACTGGATATTCAGATCTTAAATTGGCTAAGCAAAGTCTTCAAATTGGGGCATATGACTATCTTATTAAAGATGAAATCAACCCAATCGTTCTCCATAAAACCATTGTTTTTGCCTTAAAAAGAAGCGAATTTATTCATCAAATTGAAGCTGAAAAGGACAATTACGAGAACCTTTTTAACTTTAGTCCGCAACCTACTTGGCTCTTAGAGGCTCAGTCTTTAAAAGTACTCAATGCAAATATTGCGGCACAAACGACCTATGGGATCTCTAATGACGATTTTTTAAATATGTCGTTTACACAATTACATACGGTAGAGGAAAAACAGCGTATCAAAAACAAGTTCCTTTCAAAGGAGCGCGATGTTAATGATGAACACTTCACACACCTACTTAGTGATGGTACTGAAATCAAAGTAGATGTCTATTTTCAGGAAATTAAAACCCATTCAGGCAACCGGCTGATTGTGCAATCCAATGATGTATCAGAGACCTTGAAACGCATCGATACCATTGAATTTCAGAATGCTACATTAAAGGAAATTGCATGGACCCAATCTCACGTGGTACGTGCCCCATTATCCAGAATATTAGGGATTATAAACTTAATTGAAGAGGAACCCGAAAACTTTGATGAACTTTCATTTTGGTTAAAGCAGTTAAAAAATTCAACCAATGAAATGGATGAAATCGTAAAAAAAATAGTTGATGAAACAAATCGTTTTGATCATAAATAGACTTCGCAAATGAAAAAAGAACTTTTTATTATAGATGATGATCCCATTCAACGAATAATTATTTCGAAAATGGCTGAGATTATAGACTGCTCTTTGATTGTTGATCAATCTGAGAATGGAAAAATAGGTTTAGAAAAATTGGAAAAAATAAAGAATTCAAATCATACAACCATCGTAATATTGGATATCAACATGCCAGTTCTAGACGGCTGGGGTTTTTTGGATCAGATTGAGAAATGTCATTTCTACAACTTGCCTCAACTTTTTATTTATATAGTTTCTTCATCTACCGATGAAAGCGATATTTTAAAGGCCCGACAATATAGCTTTATCAAGAGATTCTTGCATAAACCATTAAGTAAAGAAGATATTGGCACCATCATAAACTTGAATTAGACTTTTTACAAGTCTCATCAAATCAACTACCTGTTAATACAGTCCGCTTATGACCTATGGATCCTGTGTAGAAATAGCTGTTCCTAATCTAAAGAATGTCTTGCTCTACTGGTTGGAGCATAGTTTTTATACGATCCTGTCATCCTTTATGAATCTAATCGACATTAACCCAGCAAAAAAATTCTTATGTGATAGATGTTATTCAAAAACCCCTTAAAAAAGCAAACCTATATAAAATAGGTGTAGGAGGGTAGGAAATTCCGACTGCTTTTTGCACTTCTCCTTTTTTAACCGATACTTACAATTTTACTTTATACAGAGCTATTTTCAATAAGGTTATTAGACACTCAATAGCGATAAAATTTGTTTTTATTTTGACCTTTTTTAACATAAGAAAAGTAGAAAAAATAGGTTTTTATTTTAAATTAGAGAACATTGTAAATACCTTAGATAAATTTGCCAACTTCATAAGAAATTAAAAGAGTGATCAAAAAAAGTATAATGGCAAAATTAGACGAACACGGCTATTTGAACTTAAGGATACTAATGCATCGTAAATAGTTAAAACATTTATTAAAGATAAAATGATAGAATTAAAAGGGAAAAATGCGCTCATAACAGGATCTAGTCGAGGAGTAGGCCAACAAATTGCATTGGGACTTGCCCAACTAGGATGTCATGTTATTGTACACGGAAGGAAAGAAGAAAATAATAAAGAAACGTTGGAACTGTTAAAAGCCTATTCAGTAAATACTTATAGTGTTTATGGCGATCTATCTGATGAAAATCAAATTAATGATTTGATAGACCAAGTTAGAGCGCTACAAATACCAATTGACATATTATACAACAACGCGGGAATAATGAGAGATTATCGGGAGGATATATGGTCTCATACAACAGAGGACTGGCTAGAAACCTACAAAGTGAATGTTGTTGCCATGTATAAACTTTGTAGTGCATTTGTCCCTTTAATGATAAAAAATAATTTTGGACGAGTGGTAAACACCACTTCTCGAATAATGGACCAGCCCCAACTAGCTCCTTATGGTGCATCAAAATGGGCCGTTGACAAATTGTCCCAAGATATAGCTGCTGCAGTAAAGAATACACCTGTACGAATAAATTATATGGATCCAAGCTGGTTGAGGACAGATCTAGGTGGTGAACATGCTGATAACCCAGTGGAAGCAGTGCTCCCTGGTGCCTTAGCACCTCTTTTAATTGATGATGACGGACCAAATGGTCAGTTTTTCTCTGCAATAGAGAATTGACCTTAAATAATTCTGTCTTCTCATTGAGGCAAATGAATTATATGTTCTACTGCAAATTAAAATACAGTAAAAATGAGGATTAAAGTTGAAGTGTAAAATATAGAAACAATCTCCGTACCCAAGAAAAAATAACGAACTTGATTCATTGTGCAATCTAAGCTACCATAGGGTTTTCTAATATATTCTCTATTTTTTCCTTTATTTGGTTAATATTTTTACAAATAAGCAGTTTATCCCCTACTGCTCCATTATATTTTGAGAACAACCAATTACTTAATAAATATAAAAAAATAATTTAAAATAATGATGCTAATAATTGGAGCTGGCTTATCTGGCCTTTTAACAGGGTATTTTCTAAAAAAAGAAGGCATTCCGTTTAAAATTTTAGAAGCGAGAGAAAGAGTTGGTGGAAGAATCAACACGGTCTATGGAATTAGTAATACACCTGTTGAAATGGGAGCTACATGGTTCACCAATCAACATAAACACTTGATAGCGCTGTTAAACGAATTGGAGCTGAATTATTTTGACCAGCATACGGACAGTAGTGTTTTATTTCAATCCTCCAATACTTCACCCATACAATCTATTAAAATCCCTAGTCAACAGCCTAGCCATAGAATCGCTGGCGGTACCTCCCACCTAATAGAAAGCTTACTGCAAAAGCTAGATAGTAAGGATATCTTGCTGAATCAATCTGTAAAGAGTATAAAATGCTATGAGAATACTGTTCAAGTGATTACAAATGAGGTTTTTGAAGGTCATAAAGTTATTATGGCCATTCCTCCAAAATTGTGGTCTAAAAGAATCGTTTTTGAGCCTGCTTTACCTCAACAATTGATAGATATTGCACAGCAAACTCATACGTGGATGGAGGATTCCATTAAAATTGCTCTGACCTATAGTCTACCATTTTGGGAAGGAGAAAATCTCTCTGGAACTTTTTACAGTCCTACAGGACCCATTACCGAATTATATGACCACTGCAATCATCAAAGAACTAAATACGCCCTCTGCGGATTTATAAATTCATCTTTTAAAAACTTATCTTATGCTGATAGACGTAGGAGCGTGATCAAGCAGCTAAAAGATGTTTTTGGAAATCAGGCGGAAGAGTTTATTGATTACAACGAATGTGTGTGGAGCGAAGAAGAAAACACCTTTCAACCATCTGATGAGTTTCTTTATCCACATCAAAATAATGGAAACCTAATTTTTAGCAACTCCTATTTTGATGATAAATTGTTTATTTCCAGTTCAGAGTCAGCTGCAGAATTCCCCGGGTATATGGATGGAGCAGTATATGCAGCTCATGTAGTTGCTCAAAAAATCATAAATACACAGCTCTAAGTGTATTGCAATGAGCTCTTAAAAGCTCACATAATAAACACCTTGTAGAATTTCTATTGGGCTTTTATTTACAAGAGTACTTAAGCAAATCACCAAAGAACAATTGTCCACAAATAAAAATTTATAGATGATAAAACCAGCAGATCATAAAAATGAAAAAGAAAGATTAGAAGATCTTCAATCCTATTCTATTTTAGATACCTTATCAGAAACTGATTATGATGATATAACGGCTATTGCAGCAGAAATATGTGGGACAGAAATTTCTTTGATAAGCCTAATTGACGATAAACGTCAATGGCTCAAATCTGCTCACGGAATAGACCTGAAAGAGACTCCAAGGGAAAATGCCTTTTGTGCTCATGCTATCAATGACCAAGAAAATGTGTTTATTGTTCAAGATGCCAGATCAGACGAGCGATTTCATGACAACCCATTGGTAACAGGAGAGACTTCTTTAGTCTTTTATGCCGGTGTTCCTTTAGTGAGCGACAATGGTCTTCCTTTAGGTGCTTTATGTGTGATTGATAAAAAACCAAAATTATTGAGTCAAACACAAGTGAAATCTCTGAAAGCCTTAGGGCGTCAAGTGATGCATATATTAAATCTCAGGAAGACAAAATCAACCTTAGAAAAAACATTAGAAAATCTAGAAGAAAAAAATCTAGAATTGGAGCGCTTTGCATTTTTAGCTGCGCATGATCTTAAATCCCCTTTAAATAATATTAACGGGCTGTCGCAATTATTTTTAGACGTTTATGGTTCTGAAATTGATGAAGAAGGAAAAGAAATGATCAGTCTCATTACAAGCTCAAGCAATAAACTAGGAAAACTTATTGACGGATTACTTGAATACAGTAAAAGCGAAACTATATTAAATGAAAAAAAATCCAACATAAATTTAAAACATTTGATAGAAGACATTAGCGGTCTTTTTGCTTACGAGCACCAATTAGAACTCCAATTAAATTCTTCTATAACTGAGATATCAGTAAATAAAACAGTCCTAGAGCAAGTGCTGATTAACCTCATCACAAACGCAATTAAATATAACGATAAAGAACAAGTAGAAATTGAAATCGGTGTTACCGCATCTGCCACTCACTACAAATTTTATGTTCAAGATAATGGCCCTGGTATCGCTTTAGAAAATCAAAATAAGATATTCGAGATGTTTGAGGTCTTGGGCAATAAAGATAAGTTTGGTAAGAAAGGTAACGGAATCGGTTTAGCGACATTAAAGAAAGTAGTTGAGCATAGTGGCGGCAGAATAAAAGTAACATCCGAACCGAAAAAAGGAGCTAGATTTATATTTACCTTAAAAAAATAAAGATCCTCAACAAATCAATTGAAACAAAAAACAAGCTGTTCTACTTAATACCCTAAAATGCCTTATTTTTAAAATGGAATTAAAAACCATAAGTTCCATTTTTAAATATCGTAAGATGAAAAAAATAATAGCGATTGCCTTCTTGCTCGTTTCCATGAACGCTCTAAGTCAAACAGAAGAATCTTTTATTGGAGAAGTAAAATTATTTGCGGGCAATTTTACGCCAAAAGGTTGGGCATTATGTCAGGGACAAACAATTTCCATTAATGAAAACCAAGCATTATTTTCCATCCTTGGAACCAACTACGGTGGAGATCGACGTACTACCTTTGCCTTACCTAACTCAAGAGGCAGAGTACCTATAGAAACAACCGATACCGATACCGATACCGATACCGATACCGATAATACTGAGATTAAAGTAGGTGATAAAAAAGAAGCTGCAAAAATTAGTAAAGGTATGGAGGTAGAAACACTCCCAACATAGGACTAAATTATATTATTTGCGTTAGGGGGATCTTTCCATCAAGGAATTAAAATAGCACTAAAAGCTTATTACGCTCACCATCAATTACTCGTTTCAGTTCACTTGGAAATATATTTATAAACTTTCAAAAGGTATTTTTTAGTCCTGTAAAAAGCGAGCTAAATGACACTTAAAACCAGTAACTTATTAAGAACCCAGATACATTAAAAATGAAAATAGCCGTATTTAGTACTAAATCTTACGATCAAGAATACTTTGAAAAATATAATGATACGAACAATTATAACTTTTCATTTTTTGAAACTGCTCTAAATAAGGACACTGCAAATCTAACCATAGGCTTTCAGGTTGTATGTGTCTTTGTCAACGATAATGTTGATAAAGATACTATTGAAATCCTGTCTAAAAATGGGGTGGAACTGATTGCATTGCGATGCGCAGGTTTTAATAATATTGATATAGAAACTGCCAAAGCTAAAAACATAAAAGTGGTTCGGGTACCCGCATATTCACCAGAGGCGGTAGCAGAGCATGCACTAGCCTTAATTTTAACTCTAAATAGAAAAACACATAAAGCCTATAATAGAGTTCGTGAAGGAAACTTTTCTCTAAAAAATCTAATCGGCTTTAATGTTCACGGTAAAACAGTTGGAGTTATTGGCACTGGTCAAATTGGTGAAACCTTTTGTCGAATTATCAAGGGCTTTGGATGTCGTATTATTGCTTTTGATATTTCAAAATCTCAAGAATTGATTGATTTGGGAGTGACATACTTAACGTTAGATGAAGTCTTTCAACAATCAGATATTCTCTCCCTACATTGCCCCTTAAACAAGCATACCAAACATATGGTAAATGAACGGTCCATCGCTTTAATGAAGAAAGGAGTCATGATTATCAATACCAGTAGAGGTGCACTAATAAATACCGTAGATGTCATTAAAGGGCTTTCTAATAAGAAAATTGGATATTTAGGAATTGATGTATACGAGCAAGAAGAAAACCTGTTTTATGAAGATTTATCAGAACGCATCATACAAGATGAACTTATCTTAAGACTTAATGGTTTTCCTAATGTATTAATTACTTCGCACCAAGCATATTTCACTAAAGAAGCCATGGAAGAAATTACCACCACGACTCTAGAAAATATCAAAGCATTTGAAAATAAGCTAGAATTAGAAAATGAAGTAAGGTAATATAGCTCGCAAAGGCTTTATAAATCTGGCTAGTACCTGTATAAGATGATATTATTCATTACATCCAA
>Ga0307982_1003414_pt1 | contig 12671 bp, 17 predicted proteins | sample OrgLakmetagen989_FD_201847 | JGI IMG/M metagenome (GOLD analysis project Ga0307982, IMG submission 201847) | Saline water microbial communities from Organic Lake, Antarctica - #989 | ecosystem: Environmental > Aquatic > Non-marine Saline and Alkaline > Saline | place: Antarctica: Organic Lake... | reverse complement strand
GGTCGCACTAAACGTGCAGAATCGATTAATATAAATAAAAGTGCCAAGTGTACAGTGAATTGTAAACCCCCCTGATACGTTGCGTGAAGCATGCCCACCCGGCTTTCTGCGGGCAGAATTTATGCTCAAGGCGGGTCATTCCCTTGCCCGGTTGGTGCCACCTTGGGCAAACGATCCCAGTGGAGCAGAGGACACAGGCGTTGTTGGCGCTACCGGTTCTGGAAGCTGTCCAGAGCTCCGGAAAATTCTGAGGTGGAAATTGCAAGACTCATAAAATTGTCTCCCGAACTCACAATTGTAGAAAATACTCCGGCCACCAGATACTCGCCATCTTCGAAAACAAGAAGCGGCGCTCCAGAGTCACCTTTCATTGCGGAGCATCGCTGCAATAATATGTGAGGTGAGCTCTTGAGTGGTTGAGCACAGTCAGAAGCGACCGAAAGGACATTGGGGCGCAGGCTGGAGTAACCGGCCAGCTTGAAATCAGCCTGCTCGAAATATCCAGGGTCCGACTGGGAAAGATCCAAGTACCCCACTTCACGCCCAATCGGTTTTTCCAAGACAATAAGTGCCCAATCCTGATCAGGTGCAGATCGGAAGTCCCGGCTCGTGGTGTTCTCGACTTCATCGAGTATGAAGCTTTGCCCATGAGAAACGGAAACGCCGGATCCACGCTGAAATCCTGCAACGAAAACAATGCTTTCAGGCGGTATCCACGTTTTCCGTGAAAAGTTGTACAAGCAATGCGCTGCCGTCAGGACAACTTTCTCGGAGATCAGCGTTCCCGTACAGTGCTGTCTTGTTCGAGTGCTTGAAAAGTTGACCCGCCCTATGGCTTTCCAAGGCGCGGTCGAAGCATCGACAATCTCGCGCGCTCTGATTGCCTCACAACCAGTTTGCAAGATCTTGCCAAGACCACAAACGGCATCAAAGTTAGAAACAAAGCTTTTTTTATTTAAAAAGCCTGAATCAGGTTGATGGCTGTCAGCAATGACAGTGGATGCTCCCAAGTAAAAAAACAGACACGCCTTCAAAAGAACGTTCATCTAAAAACCTTTCCGGACTTTCGAAAACCTAGCCTGCACCCTTCAGGACCCGTATTCCATAATCGCGTAACCCACCGTGGGGGTCGACGTATCGATAGAGCGTGACAGGTCGCACGCCCAACTCCTTGCATAGCTGGGACACTGACGTGTCGCGATTGGCCATGGCAGCCTGCGCCATGCGGACCTGGGTCTTTGTCAGTGCAAATTTTCTTCCGCCTTTCCGGCCGCGGGCTCTGGCGGCCTGCAGACCGGCAATGGTGCGTTCCCGTATCAACTCGCTTTCAAACTCTGCCAGTGCTGCAAAGATACCAAATGAAAGCCGACCTGCCGCAGTTGTTGTATCGATTTGTGCACCTTGTCCAGTGAGCACCTTGAGACCAATGCCACGCTCGGATAGCGTACTTACGGTCTTGATCAAATGGTGCAGGCTGCGTCCCATCCGGTCCAGCTTCCACACCACCAGTATGTCGCCTTCACGTAATGCCTTGAGGCAGGCCTCCATGCCGGGGCGGTCATCTTTCTTTCCAGACGCGTGATCTGAATAGATCTGATCTTCTGCGACACCTGCCTGGATCAAGGCATCCTCTTGCAGGTCGAGAGATTGACTGCCGTCAGATTTTGAGACCCGAGCGTAACCGATCAGCATGTTTCACAAACGAGCGTTTTTGGTACGCGCCCACTAATTCACCGTGAATGAATGCAATAAGGTTGGACTATGTTCGCCTGTATGATCCAGATGGCAACAGTATCCACATCGCCGACAGGGGGGCTTTGCTTTGACCTATGATCTTTTTGTTCAGTTTCTTCCTAATCTTCTGATTGTCCTGACGATCTTTACAATCGGAGTTGCCAGCCCCGGCCCAGCAACCTTGATGATCCTTGGAACAGCAATGTCTCAAGGGCGGGCATCTGCTATGGCACTCTCATTCGGTGTCGTGGCTGGCTCAATGTTCTGGGCGTGCGTTGCAGCTCTCGGGTTCGTAGCCGCGATAAAGACCTCTGCTAGTCTGTTTATGGCACTGAAAATTGCTGGCGGACTTTACCTATTTTACCTTGCCTTTCGGTCATGGCGCTCAGCACTAACACCCGGAAAGCCGCTTCAAGTTCCGGCTGGTTCAGCCGTAAACTTTAGAGGCTTTTTCATACGAGGCTTACTCCTGCATCTTACAAATCCAAAGGCACCTTTGGTTTGGCTGGCAACCCTTTCGGTCGGCCTAGGCGATTCCGCACCCACACCGTTTCTCATGCTCGCAATCGGACTTTGCGCTGTTGTCGCCATAGTTGTTTTTGTGGGCTACGCCTTTGTATTTTCAACACCCACAGCCGCACGATTTTACATATCGTTTCGCCGACCATTTGATGCTGTTCTAGGCCTGCTTTTTGGCGCAGCAGCGATTAAGATACTAACATCAAAGGTAAGTTGATTTACGAAAGTCGATCAGATCGTTCCAACAACGACCGTTTTTGAACGGTCTATCGCGCTGAATAGCTCTTGCACCATGTCGTGAAGGTTTTCTCGATAGAAGAACCATCCAACGGGATCGACTTCTCACCGCACCACTTGCGGAACGTATCGGCCAGCTTGCGCAGGTCTGGCACATGCCGCCCGTCAATGCGCGGCGCATTGTCCCGTGCGATCCGGTCCCATGGCTGGCTGTCCTTGACGCTTCCAAAGTCAGGGAAGGCCGTCACGGGCGTTTCCGCTGTGCCATCCCGTCGCGCTTTTCGGCCCACCTTAGGCCGATCCAGTTCATCTTTTACTTTCGTCAGATCTTCTTTGACTTCCCAAGCTATCTCGACCTCGGCCACCGTGCGGCCAATTTTGTGATAGGTCACCGTCAGGTGCAGCCGTGTAATGTCACTGTTTATCTCGGCAATAACTGGCTTGACGATGTGTTTGTTCAGGTCGGCAAATCTTGAGAATTTCCCATCTGACATGCCAAACATGGCGCGTAGGTCTGGCACGGTAAACCGTTTGCTGGTGACGTGTTTGAGGTTTTGCAAGCTGGCAATGTGCTGGAACAACAGCACTGAATACTTGCTGCCCAGATGGAACACTGCCTGCCTATCAAGAATGGCCCAATGATTGGACTCAGCTGCCATCTCCCGAAAGGTGCGCCCGAAATACCATGTGACCATCACATCACCGCTGACCTCGTGGCGATAATCAACCCTCGCGCCATCCATCAAGCCACCAATAGTAGTGGTCATTTTGACAGGATCATCCACGGTCAGAACCGCCGCAGCCAATTCCTGAAATAGCGGAACGATGCTTTTGCGTGTGTGATTGTCCATGCCGTCGATTTTCTTGATGTCGGACAGCCGGAACTCGTGACGCACATCGTCAGCCATGCGTCCGCCTGCCGTGCCGATCATTAAGTGCATCAACTTGAGCGCAGCGAGACTCGGCGCATGTTGCATGTAAACACCTTGCGCGACCTCTGCGGGCAGCACGGTTTTAGTCTGATCATAGGCGCGGTCAGCAGCCACTTGCGTTGTCTTTCCCATAAGTGAATTATTTAGTGGTGTAATTTTCACCTGTAAATTCGTGATTTAGTCTGGATTCCTCACTTTTCAGTCTGGATTCCTCACCTTTCAGTCTGGATTCCTCACTTATAACCTCGTAGGTATTTGAAATATAAGAATAATAACTCCCTGAACTTATAGAACACTTAGAACAAGAAAGGCGCTGCGCGTTTTTTTGGTAAATATGTTTGGATGATTTTGGCGCTTGATGTGCAGCCAGTGACCTAATCGAAACCTTCGGACGTGTGGTGATCGTTGAGCCAGATTGACATTCTCACTATTTGTAGCTACGTTTCTACATTAAGGTGCTTAGAAGGATGTGAACCATGGGAATGACAACGATCAACAGCCGGACGTTCAACCAAGACGCCAGCGGTGCAAAACGAGCTGCGCAGGAAGGGCCTGTGTTCATCACGGACCGGGGTAAACCTGCGCATGTGCTGCTGAGCATCGAAGCATACAGACGGCTTACGGGACCGCAGGAAAGCATTCTTGATTTGCTGGCCGACCCGGAAGCGGCAGACGTTGCTTTTGAGCCGGGTCGATTGCGTGACCTCACGCGCCCCGCTGATCTGTCCTGATGTTCATTCTCGATACGAACGTGGTGTCCGAGCTGCGCAAGGCAAGAGCAGGCAAAGCGGATGCCAATGTCGTTGCGTGGGCCGAGGACCAAGACCCGTCAGCGCTCTTTCTGTCCGCCATCACGCTTCTGGAACTTGAGATGGGCGTCAGGCAGATGGAACGGCGTGACAGCGCACAGGGCGCCGTCTTGAGGGCTTGGATGGCTGACCGGGTGCTTCCGGTATTCGAGGGACGTATCTTGCCCGTGGACGGACCCGTGGCGCTTTGCTGTGCGGCTTTGCATGTTCCTGACCCCCGTAGTGACCGGGACGCCCTCATCGCCGCGACAGGGATTACCCACGCCATGCCCATCGTCACACGCAATGTTGCCGACTTCGAGCCAACAGGCGTTCAGATCATCAATCCGTGGGAGCCGACGAAATGACAGCTAACACCCCGACAGCGCCCCATCTCAAGTCAGAGGAGGCTATTATCGAAGGGATCAAGCGTGGGCTTGCGGATGTAGAGGCGGGCCGGACGGTCAGCCATGAGGCCGCAATGGCATCACTGCGAAAGATCATCGACGCCGAAGAATGGCCTGACTGATCAATCGTACCAGAACATGCAGCCTTCTCGACCAGCTGTATTGGTCAAATCCTCACCGCCCGCCGGGTTGCAGTAGATGCGCGGATATTGCCCGAACTCGCGGGCATCGCCTCGCCCTTGTATCAAAGCCATTGCCAGCACCCCAATAACGGCCCCTGTGGCGAGCATAGCGACCAACCACACCCAGAACCCGCCAAACCAGCGCCAGGCCTCCCTACGGGCCTCTCCGGCGGCCTGTGAGAGTTTCGCGCGCTCATTGTCGAGGTCATGCCGGATTCCCGCCATGGCGCTCTCAGCGGCCCTGGTTGCGGCCTGTGTGGCGCTGCGGGCCATCTGGTCGCGGTCAGCTTCCAAGGCCCCCTGAATTTCCCCCGGCGCATTCTCGGCTGCCTTTGCCATTTTCAGGACTGCTGCCGTCACGATCTGGTTCAGCTTCTTAGCCTCGTCTTTGTCGAGACTGGTGCGGGCAATATGCTCGATGCTGCGACGAAGGGCCGTCAGCTCATCGACCAGTTCCTGAAACGGATCCTTGCTCATGTCTGATCCGCCTTGGCCGCTGCTTGATCCAGTTCATCCAGAAGGCCGACCAGCTCTTTCTGATCGACTTCACGGGTGGCGTTCTTGCGCAGGGTTGCTGCCATCCATCGCGCAATCTTGGGGTCTTTCAAAGCGGCATTGGTCACGATGGCCCCGACGATGATTTTCCGGCGGGTCTCACTGGCTTTGGCGCGTGTTTTAAGGCGGGCCAGCTTTGCCTGTGTTGTCGCAATCTGCTGATCTATTGTCCGCGCCATTCTGATCTCCTTTTCCACCGTCTTGAGTTGCTTTTAGGCTACGACAGATGTAGAGAGCAAGACACGAAGTGCCCACTTATACAAACGCTGTGCGTTTGTGTGGGTAGGGGAGACTAGCGTTTCCCCTTAACCCCTAAGCAAAGTACAGCTCCCGAATGGCGATCTATCATTTACGCGCAACGATGATTTCCCGCAGTCAGGGCCGCAGCGCCACGGCGGCGTCCGCCTACCGCGTGGCCGAGCGGATCGAAGACCGCCGCACCGGGCTTGTCTTCGACTACGCGGCGCGGGGCGGTGTCGATCACACCGAAATCCTCGCGCCGGATCACGCGCCGGATTGGGTCTTCGACCGATCCGAGCTGTGGAACCGCGTCGAGGAATCCGAGACCCGCAAGAACAGCCAGGTCGCCCGCGAGGTCCGTGTGGCCCTGCCCGACGAGCTGACCCATGCGCAGCGTGTCGCCCTGGTCCGCGACTATGCACAGGCGCAGTTCGTAGACCGTGGCATGGTGGCTGACATCGCCCTGCACGCGCCGGGGCGCGCGGGCGACGAGCGCAACCACCACGCCCACATTCTGCTGACCACCCGTGAGGTGGATGCAGACGGGTTTACCACCAAGAACCGTGACTGGAACAAGGTCGAGGTTCTTGAGGGTTGGCGCGAGGCATGGGCGCGGGACAGCAATGCGGCCCTTGAGCGGGCCGGCCTTGAGGACCGTGTGGATCATCGCACACTGGTGGCGCAGCGCGACGAGGCGCTTGAGCTGGCATCGGCGGCACGGGAACGCGGCGACGAGGGCGCGGAGCTGCACGAGACCGTGCGGGCCATGTCGCTGGACCGCCCACCCCTGCCCCAGCTTTCCCTTGGGGCGTGGCAGCTCAAGGAGCGCGGCATCGAGGTTGCCGCCGTGCGCGTCTGGCATGAGGTCAAAGACCGTGCCGCCGAGGTCCGGCAGGTGGTGCAGGAACTGACCGGACAGGTCCGTGATTGGCTGGACCGTGCGGCGGAGCGCGTCATGGACCGTCTGGGGTCTGGGCAAGCCGAGCTGGCGCTGGCCGGAGGACGTGACGGTCGCGAGGAAGAACCCGACCTTGCCACGCGGTTGCGGGACGCATGGGAGGCGCGGCAGGGCCGTGAAAAGGAACAGGGTGTCGATGTGCCGGAACGGGATGCCCCGCAGGATTTGGCAGCACGTCTGCGCGAGGCAGCGGAGGGCGTTGATCGTGAGGGTCTGGCGGATCGTGCAGCCGCGTTGCGCGAGGGCCGCGAGGCCGAAGAACGGCACACCGCGCAGGAGGCCGCGCAAGAACAGGAACGGGTGAAAGAGTTGGAACGCCAGCAGGAGATCGAGCGGGAAGCCCATCGCGACCGAGGGCATGGGATCGAGCGGTAAGGGTGATTTCAATAATCGGTCATCGTTTTTAAAAGACTGTGCAGGCAAGGCGAACGGCAGGTTTGATCTCTAAATTTTTTCTAGGAGGGAGATGTTATGGCTACTGGAACAGCAATTCCCATTTCCGCAATGCGGTTCACCAGCTCCACTTTTGTGATCTGGACATCATAAGGCCACTCTAGAAGGAGCACTTTGTTGGCGTTCAGCAAGGCTCTCTTCTTTTCGTCCCGCGCTTTCGCGAGTAGGAACCCTTCCTCTCCACCAAACAGGTCAACAGGCTCGTAGTGCTGCTGTCCTTGGTACTCAATAGCAAGATTAATCTCTCGAACATATATGTCGATGGACTGCATCCCAAGAAAGCTAGGTCGCCACTGGTGGATGGCTGATGGCCATATCGTCCGAACAAGGTCAAGAAGTGCAACCTCTGAGACCCAGCCCCTCCCAATTTCTGGAATGGAGCGGTCTCGACGGAAAGAGTTATCAGCCTCAATCATATAGTTGGCGAAAAACCTTACGCAGTTATCTTTGCCAACATCTATATTAATAGAAAAAATGCGCCCTTTGGGATTGGTAGATGATGTCCCAAAGCTAGCAATGTGAGCCTTGTATGCTGGCCAATCAGATGCTGGGGGCCGTGGGGGGATCATATCCTGTCCAAAGTTGGGGCCCAGCAATGATAAATTTTCCAGAACAGGCAGGTTTTCCTCTAAAGATCGGTCCACATAGCTAAGGAAATCATCAAATTCGTCCAACAATCGGCCAGAAATTAGGGAGCTTTCAGCATATTTTCGAACGATCAACCGGATGTCATCTGCTCTTATCTTTTTACCGGTTAAAAAACGCAGATAGATAACTTCGTCAAAAAGATTTTCTCTATCCCTGCCAGGTATAGAATCCACAAGCTCTGCGGCCTCTTGAAGGTTGTTTGCTTCAGTCAGCTTTAGAATCTGTTGCCAGCTTGTTTCCGGGTCATAGGGGATATTGGCGGAATCGTGGGGGAAGTCCGTTGGTAGAACATGCGTGTTATCAGAGTGAGGGTTCGCAGCTAGAGCTTGGGCCTGCCAGTCATAACGGCTGGCGTGATGAAGGTCGTCCCAGATGCGGGCAATGGGCAGGCTTGGATCTATAGGGGTTTGTGTCCATTGTGCGCCCTGCGGTATTCCCTCAGGTCTATGCACCCAGCCGATATCAAAACCCGCTTTCTTTAAGTCGCTCCGTAAACCGCCACCAAGTGTCTCAATCAGATGCACAAATAACCTGACTTGGTTAGCGGCAACTCCTACCGACACGAGCACGCGCCCGGTTCCGGATGTTTGGCGCGACACAAAGGCGGCGGCGTCTAACATATCTATAGCGCGTTGTCGTCGCTGTTGCGGCCCCTCCAGAAAATGCAGCCTATGCCTGATCTCATCAGGAAAATCTGGATAAATTAGGGGCGTAGGGGCAAACGTCTTTTTAGTGCGCTTTTTTGGAGGTGGCTCCGGTCCATACTCGGCTAGAAGATCGCTACAGAGTGTTGCGACGTTTGTGAAATGGGTTGCGGACACGCTGCCAAAATCGCGCTTAGATGCTAGTGTGGTGTATAACTTATGCCATCTGGCAAGTTCCTTTCGGTGGAACGTAAAAGCACTGATCTACGTGCCAAAGAGAGATATAACTCAGACAAAGGCCCACTAAAGCCGAAAAGTTGTAGTTCTGGTATCTGGAACACGGTCTTAACCGCCACTGTAAGCCGTGACATCACCAAGACGATGGCGATAACGCCCCTATTTTTGACGCCCTGAGCGGCATGTCATGATGTATCAGGAAATTAAGACCCACTACACTTAAGCGTGGATGCCCCCTCCCGACGGCATCGCAATGTGCCACTATGATGAGTGTTAAAGGCAATCACAGAGGGAAGGAGCAGCCATGTCCGAAGTTATCGAACATACATCATGACGGCCAGACGGATGATCTCGGGGCTCGTCTTGAAATATCGAAAGGGTGAGTGTTTTGTCATCATGTGACGATAATTGCTCGCCCTGCCCGCCTCAACAAGTTTTCTTCTGACAGTGCCCAAAATAGACTTTAACGTGATCCGAGGTGGATCAAGGTCATATCCTTGGGCTACTTGGCTTGAGCTAGCAGCGCCTGGCTTTTCGACAGAAAGGCATCCAAGTCTTCAAGAATTGAAGACGGCAGATCGAAGTGCCTGTTCTGGGTGCTTTCGATATAGTTAATGATTGCCCCCTCACACTCCCGCGCAGCTTGACCAAGTTCAGCATAACCCAGTGAACCAGCCGTGCCAGAAATCTGGTGAAGCACTGCCTGGGCCACTTCCAGATTCAAGCACTGCCGGGTGGCAGTATCACTTTCCAGCGCCGCGAGTGCACTCTGGGCGATCTGTATTTGCCGCTCTTCCAGGAGCGACAGAAAGCGCACCCTGATACGGTCAAGGCCGGGAAGTTCTACAGGCAAATCATTCATGCTGTTTGTGGGCCCCGCCAGAGGTCGTTCATTGACCTTTCATGTGCCATACTTGCGGCCTCGGCCGAGAGATGGGCTGCGGAAAGAGCCTCCATAACTGTTCTCTGAGACTTCCAGATCAACCGGACGGCATTCCCCGCACTCAGGCGAACGAACAGCTCTTGGCCTGAATTGTCATAGATTTTCGCGCGTGCCAGCGAAAGGTTCACTGCATCCATGAGAGCTCCCATATCAGGCCGCCAGCCACTTTTCGTAACGCAGATGAATGTCCCGCTACCAGCATATGACATCAGAAACTGATGACCTGCGAGTGTATCAGAAATCATCTCTGCCACGTCCGAGATCAGGAACGAAAATTCAGCAGCCGACAAAGCGCGGTGATGATCATCGACCTTGCGGATACTTAGGGCAAAAGCTGTAGACCCGAACATGGAGCCACGCGCCAGCTGTCGCACGTAGTTTTCCATCGCAGTATATTCGATCACATTCTCAACATCATAGATGGAGACCGGATCATGCAATTCAACCCAGCCGAAATCCATGCCGTGCTGGGTCTGAGTGGGCGGAGATACGGATGCAAGAGGCTTTTTCCTTCTGCTTTGGCGCACGGTCACCAGTTCTTCGACCAGACGCAAGCGTGCGGTAAGCTCAGTCACTTCAAAAGGTTTTGTCACATAGTCGGTGGCCCCTGCAGAAAAGGCAGCATCGACATAGCTTTTGTCTGACATGGCTGTCAGCATCAAAATGGGCGTTTCGACGTATTTTTTGATGTCTCGAATATTGCGCGTAAGCTCAACGCCGTCCGTCACAGGCATCTGGATATCAAGCAGAAAACAATCAAAAATGACAGTTTCAGCTTGGTTAATAAGATCCAGTGCTTCCATGGTTGACTGCGCCGTGACGAGCTCGTGGCTGCCAATTCTTTTGATAAAATCTGACAAAAGCTCCAGGATAATCGGGTCGTCATCAACAGCCAGAATTCTCATTTCGATCTCCAGAACTTTCCCGGGCCCTCGTTCACCCCCCCATGTTTATCCGACATGCCCCGAGTGGAACGTCTTTTCCTGCATATTGTGGCCGTTTTGCGCTCCGATCAACCCATCTGTGCGCGTCTTGCAGTTATTAAAGTGTCTGTCGGGTGAACTGAGCGGGATTTTTGGTCTCGGTGGCAGGTTTATCGCGATCTTCGGGCTGAACGTCACTCGCACAGACAAACTTGGTGAGCCGATTTTCTTCAGTTTTTGTCATTGAAGCCGTCATGTTGGAACCGGAGGTGCCCGTACCTGGAGCGAGGTCTTACCGTCCTCGATCAGGGCGCGGCTTAGTCGGGGTTGGTCATGGCATTCTCCAACACTCAATGTATCAGGGATATGTCTATATCGCTTATTCGAACTGAGGACTGGAAAAATGAGCTATCAATTCTGCTGTCACTTGGTCCGCTAAAATAGAAACGAGACGTTCTCGCGCTTCTTCAGTTACTATGTTCCTGAGGGGCTCACCCGACCCAAAGGCGACAAAACCATCTTGTGAGCCAGAAAAAAGTAAGCGATCATCCTTGATCGATATGACCTTGTAATCAACCTTTCCTACCATATGGAAACGTATTGTTGGAAAATTTCCAATGGCTTCTTCGGATATCATGATGTTGTAATCAAGAAGAAGATTGCCGTTCATATTCCGACCAACCCGCTCCTCCATCTCAACGACAAAAAGGTACCTATTTTTATCGTTTCCAGGATCAGCCACAAATACTTCAGAGAGAGCAGCGCCCGTTTTGGAACCCGCTTTATAAACGGGAGTGAAGCCGCATGAAGCTGTTCCGAGAACAATCAGGAATATACACAAAGCACGCAGACCTGGTATCGTTTTCATTTTTGGCTCCAGACTTCCATTTTGGCGATGTCCGCAAATCGTGTTGGTTTTGCGAGCTATACGCCCGCCATCAGGACATCCACTGCACGAGTAATCAGATCACCCTGGTCAGCAACACTTCCGGTGCGTTGCAAGCTCGACCGTCGCACGGCTGCGATCAGCCTTGTCGCCAGGACCAGACGTCTGCCGTCGCATTGAAGTTCAGGATTCAGATGCCGCACCGAAGGGTAGCCAGAAAGAAGCGGAATGACGACAACGGAGGCATCGGGCGGGAGCAGGTCGCTTTCGACAACAACCATGGAAATGCCATTGTACTCCGCGACATCGAAGCGGGTCAGGGAGTCCATGAGGATCCACCAGGCGCTGCAATGATGTCAGACAGCGGATGCCCATGACGCTCGTGCCACTCTGATTGAGCTGCAAATGCGCCTTCGTTCTCAAGCAGCCACTTATTGCGTCGAGCTTCGGTGACGGCCTTGACGAGTGCCGCCTCAGCCACTGCGGACACGTTGATCCCGAGCTCCCGTGCGCCATCGAGCGCCTCACCATCAAGCGTCAGGGAAGTCTTGCGCTTCGTTGCAATTACCATACGATCAAACTCTCTTTGTCATACCGTGACGATATACCGTTTGTGGTACGGTGCAAGATCTATGAGTCAGAAATCCCAGACTGACCAACACGGTTTGCGGACATGACCTCCATTTTCGTGAGTGTTTTTTCCCGATATGAGTTCTATCAGGTCCCAAAATGCCCGAGGTGTCAATTGCCTCTACGCCTCCTTTTGGCGTAGATTTTGGGCAGTCGTCGGTGTTTGATCCTTGATGGTTTGTTGCCTGTGCAGCATCGAGCTTGAGATGTATGGGATCGATGGTCGAAGGGCATCGAAGCAACTGTCCCCTGACAACGGGGTATTCGGATCCAGAAAAGACTGTCTTCTCCTGGCTCCCACTGAAGAATCTTATCTGATCCGCAACAATCGCGGGTGCGGATCAGCAGGCGCAATCTGTGTGAAACGGAACCTCCAGAACACCGATGAGCGGCATCAGAAATTCACCAGTGTTAGGGTCTTGGGCTTCAGCATAGTAGCTGTCGATGGCCGCAAAAGCGGCTGCGTTGCCGTCTTCAGTGCCATCACAAAATGCCATGGCAGCAGAAGCTTTCTCTGTGTTCGATAGGCCCTTATGGACTGCGAAATACGCCCCGATATCAACCTTCATATCAAGGTGACCTCTGTCGGCTGTTCCAGGCTTTACCCCCCGCAGAACCTCGAGGATCAACTGGTCGCGGCTGACATTGCCTAACCCGAATTATGCATGAGGTGTTGGTGAGGGTGGCGTAACGTTCTGAAAAGCTGTAATTTTATGGTGTCGAAGCCAAAAAAGCAGATTTTCAGGAGCCCCGCC
>Ga0307982_1003413_pt1 | contig 12671 bp, 12 predicted proteins | sample OrgLakmetagen989_FD_201847 | JGI IMG/M metagenome (GOLD analysis project Ga0307982, IMG submission 201847) | Saline water microbial communities from Organic Lake, Antarctica - #989 | ecosystem: Environmental > Aquatic > Non-marine Saline and Alkaline > Saline | place: Antarctica: Organic Lake... | reverse complement strand
AGGGTTCATCATCTGTCGGTGGCCCGAAGTGCCTAGGAATCCGTTCCCTCCCCTGATGCCCACCGTGCATGACTGTGTCTCACAGACGGACCGTGGGATATTGTCGCCACTTTTGAAGTCCTACAAAGCGATTCTGGATTCACAGCCATGAGCTCCGGTGTCAGAGTTCCGTCGGAGTTTGCAGTCCATACTGTCCTCGAAATCATCCTGGACAACCACTCACAGACAAACACTCATCTACGGGGTAAATTTAAACGTGTTAGCAGAAAGGCGTGCCGCGTTACACTTCAAGGCGACGCGATTACAAGCCCGTACGGTGGATGCTGCGTCAAGAATTGACGCCTCGAACGTGATGACGAGGTGAAAATTGCACGACGGGTCGTAAACGACCGGCGATACTCCAAACACCTTTCCTCACTAAGTTTGAGATTCCGGTTGCACTCGAAGCGTACATAGCTTCGAAGGAGGTGCTGGTCCGCCGCCCAGCACCTCCCGGCATTCGCCCATTTTTTCGTACCTAACTTATAGAACGATACATCATCTAATTTTAAATACCTCGGCCCTGTTTCCACAAATAGGAATAAGCTTCTAACTTCTTAAAATATCGCATATAGCGCATAAAGGGCAGATTAAATCCTCAAAGGGAACCCCCTTGTAAGGGCGTTCCATCCATAAGGATATGGTTTATTCTCGATAGTTGATAGGACTATACTATATTCGACTGCAACTGCGCGAATCAGATTTTGCTCTCTTCTATATCCCTTCGTTATAGATCGGCAAGGCGAAACGTGGCAATTCGGGTTTTCGATAAGGCCGCGGTTCTCAAGCCCCTATATTTCTCCGTAATCTAAGATGAGTGCAACATACGATTAATTTAGATGTGGACTTTTTAGACAGGCCTCGAGGGGCCGGAATTAGAAGGCATGTGCGCCTGATTAGCTTCTTAGGATTAGTTTGCTCGGCTTTGCTTTTCTTCTCTACCTGTTAGCCTCCTAATTCCGGCCCCTCGGGGCCTGTCTCAAAACTAGATCTAAGAATCTAATCACGCGCACATGCCCAAGTGGCCATGGAAGTGATGATAGCGGTCCAAAGTGGCGCGCTCCTCCGTGCTTTTTGTCGGGCTCAACCCCGATAGGGTAAGGAGTAAGGACGGGCTCAACCAGGGGACACCCCTAAAGGAGATGTTTTAGGGTGTCCCCTGGCTCAACCCCGTAAGGGTATAAGGAGGCGGAGGCCCGAAACAACACTTTTTCTTCTTTTTCTTTTTCTTTTTTTGTCATTGTCATTATTACAGTCGTCAGAGTTGGAGATAGATGTGTGGAAGTGTAGCGTGAAGAATGGACCTTCTTTGAACGCTACGCGCCGTAGCTGCAGACGCATCAGCGCTTCTGGCCACCGATACGACACAGATCCTCCCTCTGATATTTGTTGCCCTGCAGCCTATCTAGGAGTTGACTCTTCGAATAGCAATCAACTTTTGAGAACGTCTCATACCCGAACAAAGATACTATTTTCGTGAACTCAAGGTGAACAGCTCAAAACAGCACATATAATGTCAATTGCCTTGGGAATCGTTCTCGCAGCATGCGGTGGCGCCAGTCTTGCACTTGCTATGGTCACTCAACGTTATGCTTTAGATCCTTCGTCTGGTGGAGGGTCAGAGCACAGCATTCCATTGTTCGGCATGGCGATGCCGCGGAACGCGGTTTGGGTTCTAGGTCTCCTTATCTATGGGGCAGCAAACGGCTTCTACGCAATGAGTTTGCTCAACGGCCCGCTTTCACTACTTGCCGGCGTTTTTACGACACTTCTTATATTCAACATGGTGCGTGGTTTACTCAGTTTCTTTCCACTTTGGGGCTTCTCATGTGTATTGCTTCGAACAGATATTTGCTCGGCTTATGCTAGGTGAAGTTATCACCAAGGCTAAGGCGGCTGGCGCGTGCACTATCTTGATTGGCGTAATTTTGACCATATCTGGAACACCGGCGACAGACAACGATGACGACGCATCTGGAGAGGACGGTCTGCTGACGCCATCAAATGTGGCGGCCCTCGCGCAGCGCCCCGTTGGGTACATTGGCCATAGCACGCTTCATTTTTGTGATGAATACTTCTCTGCAATTATACTATGTTCTTTAATTCATCCCACTTCTTCAAAACCATTCGTGCGTGTGGTTCTGGTTTTGTCGCAGCGCTGCCTACTGCGCGCTCCTGTTCTCCATTGTCTTGGCTTCCGTGTTGGCCATTAAATGGTACGAGAAAGAATACCCGTTGTTGGCAAAAGACAGTAAAGATAACGCAACCAAGTTGGCAAACCCCATGGGCAATCCAGCGAGTGCCTTCGCTTCCACCGCTGATTCTTCCTCGCAATTGGAGTCTGCAGCTTCAGTTTCCAGCCGCGCCGAGCGATCAACACCAGTGCGGGTGCCAGCAGCTTGGCTTGACCGCGTGATGGCGGTGGTTTATCCCGGCAGCCTGGGCGTCGACGAGGGCATCGCTCATCTCACCATGAAGGTTGCTTACTAAAATGTTTTTGTTTTATAATGCTGTTGAGAATTGTAGTATCTAATCACTTACAATCTTGCCTTCTTCCTCTGTTGCCTCACATCGCCAATCCACGGCGTTGCTGATACTCAACTTAAACCAATACAGGCGTCTATTTCAATGCTCGACACATGTGGCTCAGTGGGGCAATGCCACGCCCCCACCATGTGGGTATTCTTGGTTGTTTGGGTGGGCGCTTCGGTGGCTACGCTTTGGTGGTTGCGCACTGTCTTCATTCGGTACAGCACATTGTACTTACGCGCGCACGCGTATTCGTTCAGAGCCTTTCGACAAAATATATATCTGTACTTTGTTAGTGTCGGTTTTCTCAATTAACCATTCAATTATGATCGATGATTTTCGCTCAACGTGCAGGTACGAGACTACGCGTGCATTACCCGTGGAGTATGGCGCTGTGAATACTGTAAGCGCATTCTCTGGCCTGATCTTCTACCGCGAGATTCGTGACATGTCAGGAGTGCAACTTGGCTTGACATTAGCGGGCGCATTTGTTATACTGTGCGGGATTGGTATCAGCACGCTTGATCCTCCCCAGGCGAGCTCGAATCTAGGGCAGCTGGATCTAGATCCAAAGGCAGGTTCCACAAAGCAAGCAGAATTAGTTGTAAAAGCGCCAAGGAAGAAGCTCGATGAATCTTGGACGTGACGCGCGACAATCACTAGGTTTACACCGACTAGCTTAGATATTGCTTTCTTTATGTTTCTTAATACTTCATTGTCTTTCTTATCATTTCGGAATTGGGCTCGTTTGCTGGTTAATAAAAACAGACTCGATGCTCGATGAGGCCGCATGCCATTTGTGTGCCTGCCCATATCCCATATCTATATTAGTCCGGTATTGGCGATTGGCGGTGCCGGTAGCCAGCTGTTTTTGTAAGTTTTTAGTTGTAAGTTGCTAGTAAGTCGAGGCAAGTGGCGAGTAGCGAGTAGGATGTAGGATGTAGGATGTGCCACCAATTGCGCCTAAGGCACCTGCGCCTGGGCCTGGCCCCGGGGGGCTCGGCGGGCTGGATAACTAGATAATCAAGGGAGGCTCTGCAGAATACGTGAAAGTCCTTCTTGATTCTTGGTTCCCTTCTCGTAATCCCTTGTCTCTGCTAGAGCTGGAATGTAATATAATCCCGACTACTGAGCGATGAAATCAGCACCTCTCACCTATCAATTTTACCTTCTGCCTTGGTGTGTCCAGGAGATGGAATGGCTTAAAGCAGATACTTATCGCTACGAATTTGCATAAGTAGGAATGCCATGGGCTTATGACACACCAAGGATTAAAGGAAGTGCACCTTTTTGATATTGCCATGAAATGGCCTATTTGCTTTCCTGACTGCAGCGGCGCGGGTCCGCCGTACCGCGATCAACGTAGTTGATGTCAGTGACAACGTTTGAGAACCTGTCAGAACATGCGTACCCAGTACTCAGTACGTACAGAACATGGAAGTACAGTACGAACCTGCACAGTACGTATGTAACGTTACCCAGATAAAAATATGATGTGACAGAGATTTTTCCTTGGTAGGCACTTTTTGGTCGTGTCGACATAAGACATCAAACTACGTTGATCTATTGACACTGACACTGAACAATCACAGCACAACAAAAGACACATGAGCGATGCGCTATCATGTAAGTTCAACTCAATATCGGAATAGGCCGGGGCACATCACTTGGCCAACTCGATGCGCTGAGGTCCAGCATCCATTCGTATGGCGTGCCAGTGAGTTGCTCCGCGAGGCTTGCGGCAGCAGTTGGCCCAACTCGCTCGTCGATCGAGCGTTTGTGCGCTGCCGCGTTGAAGTTTCGCACGTCCTCAGTGCATTCAAACTTAGGGCAGTGCCCGCACACCTGAGCAACGACATGCGCTGCGTCGCAAATCTTGTGCGTCACGTTGTAAAACGTAAGGTGCTCCACGTGCAGTCCGCTGTGCTTGGCACCAAGGACGGCGTTGTTGTACAACTGAGCCTGTTCCTCGAAAACGTTGATGATATTGACTTCAACGAAGTTTCTGCGAGCGTCTGGGAGAAATTCAGGTGTGCCTGGGCCGAATTTTTGACCTACTCCATGACTCATTTCAAAAGAGGATATCTGTCTAGCAAGCTGATTGTCACGAAAGTTCACTACGACTGCTACGAAACCGACTTCTCTGGCTGCTGCAAAGAAGTCATCTGGTGTGTTAAGCACTTGATTCTTGCCTTTCGTGTCGCGTTTCTGAATGTGTTCGGGCTTCACGTGCAGATACCATCCATTAGAGCCCTTTTGGTCGATGCATTTTTGCATGCGGTGTCTTTCAGGTAAAGTAATCTTGAAAAATCTGGAAGGCACATTATCGGAAAGGTATGGATTATTGTACAGTAACTGGCAATTCCATCAGCTTACATGTAAGAACGTGTACTTACTCCTTGATTCCCTGGTTCCAATTAAGATTAGTTGGAATAAACCCCGGGTGACAAAATTTGAGAGTAGAAGAGGCCACCACTGTGTTACTCAAAGAATTGGTAGCGGAACGACCAGGGGACAGCAAAATCACGGATCTGCATCCCCGTTTGCCCTGCGGAACTAAGCGTTGCAAACCTGTTCCAAGGCTCAAACCTTTACCATTGTCAGACCTGCTTAGATTTGAGGACAATGCGACGACTAAGCCTAGTAACAAGACGCCGCTCCAATACGCTAGCTTACGCCCCGTGGTTAATTCTGTCTTGCCTGAAACTGTCGGAAGTTCAATCTCAGTACCATCTCGATCATGTTGCAAATGATGAAGCTTAGGCATCGTTCTTGTCAAATTCGATTCGAAGTTTGGCGTTTAAGGAAGAAACGGATGGCGCGCGAAGTGCCTTAATTTGTCAAGCTAATCAACAACGATGCTACTGATGGCTTCCGTTCCTTTATTTCCTACGTGTTCGGAATGCATCCGTAACAAAATATACAGACTAGCTTAGCGCAGGCCTTATAGACGAACTAAAATAAGATGTTAAACCAGGATAACCTTCAACTAACTTGGTTGGAGAGGTAGGCCTTGCAAAGTTGCAACGATGTGCATCGCTTATGTCCTCGTAAGATCCTGTATCTGGCCTTATTAAATTAGCTATCCCAACCCTCGTCGGATCCGTTGTGCGATTGACGACGACATCAACTTCATTGATTCATTTTGTTTTTGTAACTGCCGACAGCCGTAGTGGACAAAAAATGGAGCAACGTGTTGCATAACGTTACCTTTTCTGTTTGTAAGAATAGCTAGCCATATTTTGCTGGATAGCACAGGCGAGTTGAGTAGTTTCTTTAATGTCTCATTATTCGACTCATAATTAGTTTCTCACGCCTACAGAACTGTATTAGTGTGTGCCGTGACATTTACTGTAGGAGCCCCCAGATTGTGCAGTGAAACTCTGAATTGAAATCTAGCTAGTGTCCATACAATTTTATTTTAGTGCATCAACGCATAATAATGGCTGGAACTCTACAGTTGCGACTCTCAGCACTTGATGGGTTGCCCTCGTCGCTTCCTTCTGGTACGCCGCTCGAAGTCAGTGTGGGTTCGACTACAGTCGCTTTCGACACAGACTTGGGCGCAGAATTACACATGCCTTGGTGGCAGAATGATGGGAATATGGACAACATTATTGATAAGAAGTTGCCTCCACTTGAGGTGATTGTCACGGGCGCGCTTGCTTTTGGCGTATCATCTCAGAGACAACGCACTCGTACTGTGGAGCTAGGCCGAGGTACACTCGACGTGTCAAGAGTTATCGAGGGCCACTTCTCAACGGCAACATCAGCAAGACTTCCGATTGATGTTAGTCTCCGTACTAGGAATTGTAGCTCGGCATTAAGCTTACTGGGTACAGTGGCCTGGGTGCCCGCTCTTGAGTCGCCCATTTCTGGTCTTACTTCTGTGGTTCTGCACATTGTTGCAGCGGCAGATTTGGTTCTCAACGAAGAGAGTAATGGTGTGTTTGCTGTTGCGGATCCGCCTCAGACACGTTCGTGCTATGTGCAGGCCACTCTCGAGCCCTTGGTTGCCAATGCCACCAACTCTGCCTCCTTTGGTACAACTGCAGATACTACTACTTGCATCCCCCCGGGTCAGCTGTATCATTGGCTGGCTTCTTACCAGACTTCAGCTGCAGTTGCAGAGGCCATGAGTATCAGCCACTCAAAGCCCAACCAAGTCTTTGACTGTGGCGTGGGGCAAATATTCGTGGCGCAGCCGCTCCGGCGTGTGACCTGGCACACCGCATTTACCTGCGTGGATGTAGCTTGGGCTGGAGACCTGGATGCTGTGAACGATAGCAGCAATGGCGATGTGAATGAGAATAGAGAAGAAACTACGGCAAGAAGAGTAGAAGCGCGACAAGCAGTGGAAGCTACTGGAAAGGCTTGGGCTGGTGGTCTGGAGCTTCGGCTCGTGGTTATGGACGCCAATACACATGCGCAACTCGCGTTCGCAGGGTGCCCTCTTGAAGCACTGCTTACCCAAAAGAGCAAGAGTACAAGCGTTGAAGGCACAAAAGGCACTCAAGGTGGGTGCTGGCTACCTCTCACACGGTACCCCACTCGAAGTGATGGGTTAGATTGCGGCGAAGATGACAACGATTGCTTGGGATCTATCTTAGTGGATGCTGTGCGAGGTGGCCGCCTCAAGGATGCACACCCAAAAACAGATTTACCGAAAACAATTTCAAGCCCTGGTGGGCCTATCGATGGTTTTACTAAAGGCGCAGACCATCAATTAAATCCTAAAGATTTGTTGATTGAGTCAAAGCCATGGCCTTCACCAAACAGCGTCGCCAGTGACATTTCGTCCGACGTCTTCGACACCAAGTGCTCAGCACGCTCTCCAAAAGGACCTGCTGAGGCACATTCCAATGCGCTCTGTACTGTGGTAGAACAGACAGAAAGGAAAGTAAACGCCAATTTATTGAGCTCGAGCTTAATTCGAAGCCCTAACCCTGAGCCTTACAGTTTGTGCGGTCAGCTCTTTACCAAATTCTCGTCAATGCCTGGTGGGGGTTATGGAGGAAATGGCAGCAGCAGCAGCAGCAGCAGCAGAAGAAGCGGCAGCAGCGACGACAGTCGTACACCAGAGCCTTGGCTGTCGTTGCAGGGCTTGCAACGGCTATGCGAAGTGGCATTGCCGCGAATTGCTCACTTGGACTTACCTCGCTGGTACTTTCGTGCCCGGGTGGCTGACGCGTCTATCACAGAAGAAGACGAAGAAGAAGGAGGAAGAGGAGGAGGCTATGGAGAACGAACGGAAGAAAGACGACGAGAAGCAGAAGGAAAGTTTTCGGAGGGGAATGCACTCAACACGCGACTTGACTCTCATAGCAACGGCAGTCCAAGCAGCCACGTATTGGACGAATGGGCAAAAACGGTGATAAGAGCAGCAGCACGCAGGGCCAGTCGGGCCGCTGCCATTGGCGCGAAAACGGCACCTGAGTTGAGTAGCACAAAGGATAGTGTTGGCGTCACGGTGGATGTGGTGCGCAGTGACGGCGTGCTAGTACTTTCGCATCCGCACGAAGATCCCACGGGTAGTGTTCAGAGTAATGGAAACAACCCAAGCTTGATGGAAGGTGGCAATGTGAGTTTGGTGCCGCTTAGCACTGTTCGACATCAACCACGGTACGCTGCGGAGGAAGGTGCTGTGAGGTCGATAGAACAGCTCCTTACTGCTGCCCGCTGCATTTCTGCACAAGCCCACTATAGTCACCATTTCAATTACTGCGATGCAGCATTTGAGAAATGCGCCAGCACAGCTACTGTCAGCCAATTTATGAGTGAAGATCCTCCTTGCACGGTTGCAGCTATCCGCATCACATGGCCGTTGTTTCAAGCTTGGTGGACTTACGGCATTCCAGCAGCTGCTTCCATGGAAGCACAGCAAGACCGTACGGCGCATGCATTAGCTCACGTGGAAAAGACTTTTCACGTACTCGGCGGAGGTAGATGCAGCAGCAAGAGCAGCCCCAGTCCCAACAGCCGGAGCCGCCTAGACCTTCATCACAGCAGCAGGAGCAGCAGCGACTTTCACAGTGGACTTCTAGGAGAAGTGCAGTCGTTGCTTGGCGAAGCCAAGGCCATGGATCGAGGCAGCGCCCGGCGCGTCCTTATAGACACGTGCCAATCTGCAGGCCGGGATGCTTGTCGTTTGGCTTGGCAAGCAGCAGCTGAGGTGCCTTCGCCGACAGAAGCAGTGCCGTTGGACCCACAGAGTGAAGCAGAGTTCAATAACGCTGTGCAACCAATGCAGCATACGCCGGCATCAGCGATGCTTCTAAAGCCAATTACAGAATTGACGTCACTATCGATGCTGTGTAACGAGCTGTCCAAGACACTGGGAATTGCTACTGACTCCCTTGCCGTTGCTCTAGATCGCCTCGAGAAGAATGCTGCTCAGGCCCTCTCTGCTGCCTCTGCTGTTGCTCACGAAAGCTCCTCTGCGTTCACCAACACTGTCCGTGCCACTGTCGACGCCACCGCTTTAGAGCAAATTGATGCGGTCAACCCTGCAGGAAATAGTACTGTGGCACGTGAAGATGACGTGACTACTGCAGCATCTGAAGACGCAGCGCCGGTAATTAAGCCAAGTAGACCTCGCTCAGCTCGGCTGCGTGCAGGTGCGGCAGCACGGGCTCAAGCAGATTTGATACGCGACGAAGCTTGCTGTGCTGATGCTGCTTCACAATTAGATAGCACGGTACTAAGTGGAATATTTCTGTCATGTTAAGCTCCTCAAATATTATGCATAAGTCCTGTACTGTCGAGGATCCTTTTTATTAACTCCCTTTGAATTTTTCCTCAAGGTGCATTTGCGTAACTAAAGTTTACTGTGGCTTGCATTCTTCAATTTTTCTTCCCGCGTTACTCTTATTACTTGTCTTCTTTCAGGTGGCTGCCTTGTTAGCAGAACTTCTCGCAGCAGTAGCCAATGGAACTTGCTCTGCTAGTGCCGAGCAAGGCCGAAATACTGCAAAGCAACGAAGCCCCGTCGACCCGCGGGAAAGGCTGTCCCTGCGGCGGCGCGAGCGGGTTCAGGCAGCAGTAGCCGTCGAGGCACGCCGCCCTTGTGTGCTCTTCGGCACCTATGATGGAGGTACCACCCACGACAAGGACGATAGAATCCCCAGAACAGCTGATCCTGCTGTAGAAACGATGAGATTTTTAGAAAGATCTCAGGAGGAGAACGGTAGCAACGGCGATATGTTGGCGCAGAGTGAGGGCGCGCTTGCGGCAGTAGCAGTGCTCCGGGCTGCGTCCCAAACGTGTGCAGCACTTTGTCAGCGGTCTTCCAGACTAAAAAGAGGTCGACTCGCGGCTTTTCGGAGACTCAAAGAAAGCGTTGAATTGACAGGAGGTGCAAAGGATGGCGAAAGCATTGCTAAGGAGAGAGGCAGCCCCTTCGAAGAAGGCGAGTCTAACGACATGGGCGCATTATTAAAGCGCCTCGAGCACGCTTATCCACCTCCTGCGGTTTCAGGCGAAACCATTCAAGCTTCTGCAAGCTCTGCAGACATCCCCAACCAATATCCCTCTTCATCGCACGGCGTTCATCCTGCTAATACTAGCGTTGGCATAGTTCCTGGCTCAAGTGGTGTTGTACCTGGCCCGATTTCTTCAGCAGCAACTGTGAAGAAGTCGCGTGTGCCAGCAGCGCTATGGGTAATCCTTTCAGACGATAGACCTTTGGACAAAAATGCTGATAGTGAAATTGGCAACGGAAGTAGTAGGTATACGCAAGCTACGAGCAAGCTGAGCGCAGCTGCCGAGAGACGTTTAGAAGCAGTAGACGCTGAATACGAGCGCGGTGGCAATCAAGGCCCGCTGGCTGGCTGTTTATGCAAGGCTTTGGGGCCCTCACTAGCGAATGCACTGCGCCGCGGGTGCGAGGCTGTGCTCAACATTGGTAACAATAGCCATGCCGACAGTATGAGTTGTGGCCGCAACGGCGATAGCGATAGCAGCACGACCCGTGGGCTAATTGCAGTTGTCAACGCCCTGTTTCCTGCTAGCCTTCCTCCGGGTACCGCATCGACTGCGTGTGCTCTTGAGCCATGGGTGGCTGGCATGGATGCCCTTCCGGAGCTTCAACTCCGGCCCGTTGACGCATTTATGTTGCGCTCCTTCGTGCTTGCAGCACGTGCTGATGCTAGAGCTTCTGGCAATCGTCACGAAGTGCGCAGTGGCCAGCAGGGGAGTTCAGAAGAACGAGTTACTGATATTACAGTAACGGCGCCTTTAAACTCTGGGGATATAAATCGTGAGCGTCGCTACTTGGCACCTCGCGCTGCTTTACCCGCCGCCCTCCTCGTCGTCGCGTTTGTACTGCATGGAACTGCTGCACCTTCGGGCTCAGATGACGACGAGGAAGAGAGGAGCCATGTGGGCGGGACCTCAAGATGGCAGCGGCAGAGGAAGCGGCAGCAGAGGGAGAAGGAGCAAGCCTCCTACGAGGAAAACGGCAAGAAGAGTGTGCCGCAGGCGATGCTAGATGCGCTAGATAAGTATTGGGAAGCAGCAGATGAAATTCCAGCCCCTACTGGCTGTAGAAGTGAAGGCATGGGAGCATGCACTGGGGATGCCACCACGCTGTCAGAACATCGCCATGAAGCTACTCCCAGCAGTGAATCTTTAGTGCAGGGAGAAGGGGTTGAGTTAAGGCCGAAGAACAGTGGGGAAAGTAGTGCTTCTGGAGAAGCTGATTCGAAGTTAAGAGAAACAGGCATCCCTGAAGCTGGTGAAGAGCCAAGTAATGATATTGCCGATGCTGATGACGTCGCGAGCTTTAATTCCGAAGCAATGATGTCGGAAGTTAACCCTCTTGAGGATTCTCAAGAAGAGAAGCAACAGAATTGCTCGTCGGCCTCGGAACCTGGTATCGATTCTTCACTTCCGCCTCAGGATACTGGGGTTGACGACGATGAGGTGCTCCAGCGAGGGCCGTTGCCGCATATCCCTGAGGGTAACGAGGCCAACGAAGATGACGGAGATTCGCAGGTTGAAGTCAACAGCAGCGGGAAGTTCGTGGCCTCATTGACTACTGAGATACCAGGTTCGGAAACGAACTTGGAAGATAAATAAGAGCCAGCTTTGTTTCCAGTTCTTGGAATCGTTTGGAGCATTCGCTATAAATCCATTGCAACAGCTCTTTATGCACCTCTCGAACTTTATAAGTAGAAGTCATATAAGGCGAAGAGCGAAGTATAATAGAGATGAAGCAATGCCGACTCAGCACCCGTAGGAATGAAATGAAATATAGGCAACAAGAATTTTAGGAGATCCAATCAACCGCAAGTTACCTGAACGCAACTTGCGTATGCGTACATATCTTCCCAGCACATTCCCGATGCACTGGCCTTTTTTCTTCTGTGTCACTTGGATTTGTATCATATATATCATATGGAGGACCGAGTTCGAGTTTGGACAGATGTCTTTTATCTCGATTCGGCGGGAAATCCACCTGAAATAAGTAATATGGCCCCTTTACAAGTGGCGTGGCATATGCCATTGTGCGTTGTGTCAATGCACTTCGCGATCGGCTGAATCACGATCCAGGGGAGCACGGGAGGTAGAGGCAGAGGCAGGCACGAGGCACGGCGGGACGGCGGCACGACAAACGAGACAGAAATTATCCCTGTATCAGGCCAGGTATCCTGCATCAGCAGCTCCCGGTAAAGCCTCAATCAGCCATTTTTTGCTGTATCTGGAATATATTTGAATACTACTACTTTAGCTAGGTCGTAGTCCTCATACAACAGCTGAGCAGTTGAGCTGGCTCAATATTCTGAACACTATTCCAAACGCTGAATAGCTAACTAGCTAACTAGCCCACGTTTTTCAAAGCATATGGCGAACTTTAGGACGTCGGCATTGCCTATAGCCCTTGCAGTTGCTACCAGTTTTGCTGTTGGCGCTTATACTGCAGCTGCCATATTGAACTCCACAGCGCCGTGGCGCCGCCGCCGCCGCCGCCGCATCTACAACAGCGGTGTTGCCAGTCGTGACGGTAGCAAGGGGCGTGTCTGTGTGATTTGTTCAGGCAGTGTGGCAGCAGTGAAGGCAGCAGAGTTGTGCGAAGCTCTGCTATCTCTGTGTGAGGTGGAATG
>Ga0307982_1003412_pt1 | contig 12674 bp, 17 predicted proteins | sample OrgLakmetagen989_FD_201847 | JGI IMG/M metagenome (GOLD analysis project Ga0307982, IMG submission 201847) | Saline water microbial communities from Organic Lake, Antarctica - #989 | ecosystem: Environmental > Aquatic > Non-marine Saline and Alkaline > Saline | place: Antarctica: Organic Lake... | reverse complement strand
GATGATCCAATCGACGAGGATTCATCAGAGGACAAAGACGGAGCGATCGCTGCTGTCGAAAGTGTTGTTGTCAAGTTCTTGCAGACGCCCTGAAACTTCCCATGGTGAACATCAGGGCAAGTGCCAGCAGCTGCCGCACCGTTGTTGTCGGGCAACGACGACACAAATACAGAGGTTTGGACGGTGCACATATGCTGGCCAACGCAGTCATCGAAGGCCGAAAAGGAATTCGTCGCACAGCAACCTGAATTTGCGAGAAATTCAACAGCGGTACTATGACATACTTGATTCATGAACGCGTGCATGAAGTATGCATTAGGTGAAAGAAAACTTCGTACCATTGTAGGAAAAGGGGTCACCGGAGCAGCTCCCGCTTGGGTTTCCATAGCAAGCGAAAAACAGAGATTCAATGACTGAATCAGTGCCGCAGTCGATAGATATTTCTTCTTGCTCAGAGCTATCATCGTCAGTGGTTTGGACGCAAAAGGACGAAAAACCGTCATCGTCTCCAGCTGTGACTGTGACGGTAGCGTCTTCTGCTTCGTAGTAATTTTCAGAGTCGCAACAAGCGCGTAGGTAACCCACCTTGAATGAAAAGCAAACACTGATTACAATTGTTTGAAAATCGCAAAAACAAATAAATAATGACATACATCGCTGGCGTCGGCGATGATGTACTCGTCGAAAGACCTGTTTAAGGTAGCATAATGAGGTTTGTTCTTGAGCCTTAGGAGATTGCAGGAAATTTACATAAAAAGCTACAGAGGACGAAAAGAACAGTCACAGTGAGTTTCACATGATAATAATTTTAGCAAAGAAAAAACTGTCGACCGGTCATAATTCCATTGCGATTTCGTAGCGGTCCAGAAGTTGGGTTGCGCTGTCACGTTGCCCTTGAAGCAGTACTTGGGCGCAATCCAGTAAGCAGTAAAGTTGTAACCCAGGGTTGTTCCTGGTTTGACCGATCTCATGCCAGTCTCAACTGATGGATGATAGTGATAAGGGAAACCGTCTGTCGCAGCAAACAATGTAAACCGATAAAGTGAGGATGAAATACTTATGAGGCTTCTGACAACTAAGCTCATTAAATCAGGTTGTTGTAAGAATAAAGCAGTTGTCACACACCATGAGCATGCCCTCCGCATTGATCAAGATCGTCATCGCTTCCTGCTTGGACGCCTTTTGAGAAAACAAAAGGATGGGGCCAGGAACTTCATCAGCTTACGCACGCAGACCAGTGACGTGTGAGCTCTATACACTGCATAAGGCTAAGTCAAAACACGTAATACCTGAAGTGTATCGACCGTAGAGAAGAAATCCATCTGCAGCCCAGCCAATAAAGGGAGGATGGTCCGTTGCACCTCCGTAATTCGATTGATTGTACATGCAGAGGTCGCCATATGGATCCCCTGACGAAGAGATAAGAAAGAAATTAGAGTGAATTGTAGTAATAATCCAGCACAATGAATACAGAGCGAATTCAGTACCATGGTAGTGATAATTTCCACCCTTCCCAGAGTGGCTGCTGCAGGCATCGCCCTCGCAGACTTCCCAAACGACGTAGTCTGCGTTGTCAAAGCTAGGGTAGATTGGAACCCCATTTGCTGCAACACCGATGGCTCCAGACAGCGGCAAACGAATGCCGACAGAGTCACGGCTACCCAACTATTAAAATTTGCAAATACGATAAAAAGCAGAAGGTTAGGCTGCCATAATTTGATGGGGAATTTAACAATTACGACACTCACTTCGATATCGCTAGGGATTTTGCTCCCTCCGCCAGGGCTAAACGCTGGTGAGAAGCCATACTCGTTGGTGACGTTCAACGGAATTTTGTACACTTGGTACTGCTCGTAGCGTGAGCGAACTTTGCAGTCAGCTCCGTCCGTTTCCGTTCCACCAGGCGGGACTGGAATTTTATCCAACGTAGAAATATGATCGGGGTAACCCAGGCTCCAAATGACAAGAAAGAGGTCCGTGCAATAGGCGGCCTTGACGCCAAAATGGCTCGTGATGAGCATGTCGCTGAGTTGAGTGCAGTAGTTTGTTGTACTTTGGTTGCAGTAAGGATTGCATTGAAGGCTTTTGAGATCATTTAAGAGCAATGCTTCAGCGTCTTCTTCAACAGGCAGCGAAGCCAGGCTGCAAGAAGCCTCGGTAGAAAATTCACACCTGTTTTATAAAAGGAAGCATTTTCAGTATATATCATACTAGTACATGTAGCCAAACGAAACACAGGACCTAAGCTGGTAAAAACAAGATCAGATCCAGCGATGTAGAAATGAAGCCACCTACCAATTTGGGCTGCAAGGCCTGGTTTCTTTTGTATCGCACGTTTTCGTCCAGTAATTTACGACTTCCTCAGTTGTCAATGGGCTAGCCGTAGGCGCGTACGAAACTTCGCACGATGTGCAATCTGTCGAGCAAAGCGTCTTCGGTGGGGTGCCATCATTACAATTCGCCCCACCTGAGACCGAGTAACACCCACCGTCAATGCACATCTTATCGGAGCACGTGGAATCCGTAGTGAGGCACGTCAAGAGCTCGCGCGTGAACGGCAAAAGGGCCCTGGGGAGCGATAGTTCAGCCTCATTGCCTTCGTGGAGCGCTTCATCGTATGAGTCGATCATTTGAGGTCGTTGCATGCTGTGCCCAAGGGCCGGCTCCATAACGAAAACGTTCACAAGAAAGATCCATCGGGACGGAGCCATCGAATGCTCAATTCATGCCACCTATTTTTTTATATTTCAAAATAAAAATTGAAGAGACAAAGACGATATTCAGGTTCAATTCCAGGGTAAATTATTCGTTTGAAAAGCACTCTAGAAAGAAGCAACCCCTTCCCCCTTCCGTGCTGGGAAACGGGTTACTGGCACGATCGCCGAAAAATTCGCAACTCACACTCCCACTTCTCAGAATGACAGGCATTATGGTGTCCGGCGGTGCTTATGTGCGCCTACGCCCAAGATTGCCGCGGTTGTAAATAAATGTGTAATGTAACAAGAACCAGTACAACTTTTTTGTTGTGCAGGAAACTCTAGGACAACTTTCCCACTAAGTTGTGCATAAATACATGGCATGTACCCACATTTACACTTCCTACTCCACGTTATCACTTTATCAGGCAACATTGAAATCCGGGATATAGTTATCCAATGGCGCTCGCGCACACACCTGCGCTCAGATTTTGCCGCAGAAGTTCATTAGAGATAAGTAAAAAATTACGTTACTGTACGCGGAAGTACGCGTCCTCAGGAGGTCAGAAGTAAGGTACTCCACAATTCCCGATCCCCGACCTGAGTACGTAGGAGGAGGCTGTAGAGTTGTCTACGTTCTACGAGTTCTACGTACTGTTAAAACAGTACAGTAGTACAGTACCGACAGTACCGCCATGTCTTCGAAGGCTGAATCTGAGTGGACGGTGGCGGCTGTCGTCGCCCTCTTCGTTGCTGCAGGTCTCCTTGAGATAGGTGGAGGATGGCTAATCTGGCAACATCAACGCGAAGGAAAACCATGGTGGTTTGCTCTACTCGGCGCATTTGCGTTGGTGCTCTATGGCTTCGTACCAACTTGGCAGCCGCTTGACGCTGGGAATTTTGGCCGTGTGTATGCGTAAGTACGCGTTGCAGCGCACGTTTGTTTGTCTCGATTTCATAAACTGTATAACAGTGCTTTGCTTGCCTCATACAGCGGCTACGGATGCTACTTCATCATCCTCTCCTTGATGTGGGCGTGGGCTCTGGACGGCCAAAAACCAGACACAGGTGATCTCATGGGCTGTGCTTTTGCCGTGGTTGGAGCTGCCTTAATTACTTTTTGGCCTCGGGATTGAGGCGATTCGAGAGCTGCAAATCGCCGTCACACACCCAATGGACTATCGTGAAACCCACTTACATTCCTCAACAGCATTGCTATGTACGTGCTACTTAGTAGCTAAGGCTAAAAGACATCGTGACTGCAACAAAAATGCGATGGAAATGACTATCGAGTTCACGCCCTCAGTGTGGCATCAATACTGAATTTGCTCACACCAGTATGCTCACTCTTCGAATCATGTCATAATTGGCTGTGCTGTTGGAGAGACCACATTTGTACTTTTGAGTTGGGGAGATAATTCGACTCCTGGATTAAAGATACGAATTGCACTGAAGGATAAAGGAGCTGAAAAATTTGGAGCACTACTGCAAGCGATTCTTCATATGTGGACCAGCACTGCAGTGTTCTATTCGGGTGAATTGCTTCGCGTGTCCGGAGCTCTCGAAGGCAAGCTTGGTCATGAATGTCGGTTGTAAATGGTTGTAGACGAAAGAACAATTGGCCATGTTCTATGCTAATGGGCCATAATGGCCTCAGCGATTGCGCCTTTTGGCTTCTCTGGAGAGAAGGGCGAGAGAGACCGGGGCGAGGTTTTCATGCTCCATCTTCCTTTCGAGATACCCAGACCGATTTCATATTAATGTCTAACTGGCAGCTAAAGGGGGGTCACTTTTTGCAAAAGCGGAAATTTTGCGCATTATCGGCCATTTCGCATCATAGACGCAATTTATTTATCGACCAATGCACAGATTGGCCGAGTTTAGTATACCCGGTAGGGGTAGGGCCGCGACGTAACACCACGGAAAATTTGTCCGTTGGTTACCAATATTTTAACTTTGGTGCTCATCATCTAGCACACAGCCAGTGCAGAGTGCAGAGTGCAGCTCGGCCGCACGGATTTCGAGCAATTTTGGCCTATTCTAGGCCCCAAATATTGTCAAAATATCGGGCCACAGTGGTAAGACCGTATGAGCTCAGTTAAGGGGAATCCCGCCTCGATTTGCATATGCTATGGCCAATAAAGGTGATATTTCAAAAGTGACCCCCCTTTAAGCTTTAGCTGCCAGTTGGTCTAATTCTGGATTAGAACTTATATCAATAACACCATACGCACAAAACACCTCTGCCACTTAAAATTTGAGCAGTCCACGAACGAGGAGAAGAACAAGCATGGTGTTTGCATATAATATCCATTTAATTCCCTTATTGAGATTAGTCTTGAATTTCCCGGGCCTTTCTTCCGTTACACTGCGTTTCTGGGTTTGGAGTTTGGTGCTTTGGAAATAGAAAATCTTTGATGTCCGATGTACAAAACCGAAATCCCATTTGGAATATCGGAATCAAAGGCACTTGCCACTTGCCTCTTGCCATTTCCGAAATCCCTCTAACACCAACATCAGATATTCCATATTTCGACAGCTCACTCAGCGAAGGCGCAACTGGGCATAGGGCGCCAAACGAACACTGGCCCATGCACGAAATGTGGGTCGAGCACATAACATTTCTCAAAATTCATCAAAGGAAGAGAGAGAGAAAGGGATGCCTCAACACAGGCGGTTTTTAGTCCTTGCCGCCCAGCGCCCGCCCGCTCCGCAGCATTTGCCGGTGCTCGTGCTCGGTGTAAGGCAGCTCTGGCCCGTGCTGCAGCAGCGCCCGGCGGAGGCCGTTCTCAGGTTTTGAGGCGCGCTCGCTGGCGACAGGGCCAGTTCCGGAGCGGCGGCTAGGGACGTACTTGACTTTGCCCGCTTCCGAATCCTTCCATACCTAAGTAAATAGGGTGGGGAAAGGAAAGGACTCGGATGATATTTCATAAGGAATTGACTTTGAAAGAACAAACACACCATATACTACGACATCCTTCAAATCAAGAGAGCGGCAGGAGGAATATATATTTATCGTACAAAATAAAAGGAACAGATAGAATGGGATGGAGCAGAGGAAAAGTGCACAATTTATACCTGAACCCAAGTGCGCATTGCGAGGCCGAGACGTTCGAAGTACCTATTATCGTACACAGAAATGAGCCCAAGGTGAACCACACGTTTAGCAACACGCTAAATTCATCTCGCATGTAAGCGGATGCATATCTACACAGGAGCACAAATATGATATATTCGTTGCGCGCAGTAGCATCATCATCATCAGCCGCGTTGCACTAGAGGCATAGATTGCATTGTTATCATTACTTGTTCAGTTTTCCGAGGTCTTCGTGCACACGCCACGACAGCTCAACGTAAGCTGCACCGGCGTCGCCGCGGCTCTTGGGCGACAATTGCACCTGATATTGAAGACATTCGTGAAATGAGAAATGGGAAAGGCATAGAGGATGAAAAGAGCCAACTCTACACGAGCAAAAAGGCAAACGCTGTGCAACTGTAGGCGCTGTGTTTTGCTCTGCGGATGTACGAATACGTCGCACATGGTCACCTTATCGAAGAAGCGAATCACGTCTTCTTGCCACTCGAGTCCCTTGTACTCTTTCAGCAAATTTGTGAAGGGGTTGGATGCCTGAAAAAGCAGAGAAAAGTTGAGTAAAGGGTTGGTTGGGTAAGTTGTTCAAAAATAAGGAAAGACTGCACAGGGCACACGAAGGACAGAAGAAGAGAGAAGGATGAGTAAAGGAGGAGAGACAGCTAGCTACACATTTTTTTTCTTTGATCTCGTGCCAATTTACGCAAACAAACGTCAAGGTCTTTCAAAAGCGGCAACGCCAAAAAAACAAGTCTCCATAAGTTTGCCACCTTGTTGTGCTTGATGTAGGGGTGGCCGGTTTTGCTCCCCACGCCCATATGGTCCGCCACCGTCTTGGAGGCCCACCCAGCCCACCTGTGGAGTTTGAGGTTGGTTGTCCCACACAGAAAGGGACCGATACACGTAAAGCATGCGCCGTAGTATTTAAGATCGTTACATCGTCAGAATCAAAGCTTTAACAGATTACATAAGACAAGCAAGAAGAAGAAGAAGTAGGAATTGAAAAAGAAAAAGAAAAAAGGCCATAGCTATTACTATCACCATCGTCGACTGAACTTACATGTCATCGTAGCGCCCCCACGGTTGCCCCACTCCCATCAAGCCCTGCATGAACGCGGGGCCAATGAGAGCGCGGTCAAAGGCCACATTCATCGAGCACAGCGGGTACAGCATCCCTTTGGGGACCGTTACGGTGGTCGCAGCGTACACCTCGTTCCTTTCCTCTACTTTCAAGAGCTGAGCACAGAGACAAAAGCAAAAACACGCGCGCATAAAGACGTTCAAAGTGAAAACAAAGCGCGCGCACATACTTATGAGCCGTTCAGGCTAACAAAGCATAACCGAAAGACTGTTGACCATCACCATGAGACCACCAACAAAGCAGCGTGGAATGCACTCAATTCTGAAAGTACTAGTAGATGCAGACACAGCAACTACTGGTAAGAATTCTCAAGGGAATCAACGGCACTCACTTGAGTCGGCGCGTCGTAGTCGTAATTGTGGAGCCAGAGGCCGTGGCTCACAGCAGTGGCCACTCCACGGCGCAGGGAATAAGGAAAGCCCCGCACGAAGTCGGACCCGGGCTTGTACGGGTCGTAGACCGTGTTGAAAAAGAAGGGCGTCGAAGGGTTGAGCAAGTTCTTCGCGTGCTCGCGGACGGCGTCTACCAGTTTGCCGTCGGGCCCTACTGCGGGGCGGCAGTCGTCGTCCACCGTGTACACGAGCTTCTTGCGGCTCACCAGGAACCCGAAGTTGCGGATGGACGCGTCCTTTTGGGAAATGATCCACGAGTGGTTCCCGCCCCCAGACTCGTGCGGGTAATTGTCTAAAGCTGCTTCGATGTCTCGGCGGTTGTACAGCTCGTAGTCCGCCCAGTCGGGAATCTTGAGGTGCTTGTTCGGGTCGCCGTCTTGCACCAAAATCAAATGAAAACCCTCCAGAAACTGCCGCCATTCGTTGAGGAAATCCAAGTCGCGGATGCTCGGAATGACAATGTCCATGTACCTAATATTAGTGACATAATTCATTACTTTATCCTTCAAGGCTACGAAACTTACAACAAAATCCTAAGAGACGGAGTACACTTGTGGTGCACAGTCTCAGGTGACACTTCAAACCTCGGAAGCTCAGCCAACATTTGCTCCGCAGCCGTGTCGGCCGCTGAGAGGCCGGCTTTGCGCAACTCGTGCACCGGCTCAGGGTTCACCGAGAAATGATCCAAGTCCCAGCCCACCTAATATTGAAACAAAAATAATGATACGAGAGTAGACATAACCATGAGTCAGACGATACCATGAGCCAGCGCAGAACAAATACTCAGTGAGATTATTCTATTTCTAATTCAAGGACTTGTTTTTTTTCTCGTTTATTTTTTGTTGTTGTGTGGAGCGCGCCTCACCTCGCGTTCGAGTTCGCGAGTGGCCTTCTCTGCTGGCAAATAGTCCGTCGCTTTCTCGTCAATGTCCCCGCGCAACCGCAAGGCTTGTCGGAATAAGTTTGGCACGTCGGGCGTGGTGGTCGACGATAAAGGAACGTAGCCAACGTGCTCATATTCTTGCACCTGAAAACAACATACGCACTTCATCAACACATCTCCCAGCCACCATAACATCACATCCAAGCCATTACATTGAAACATTAAAACGTGCCAGAGATAAAAATATCGTTCCAATCCTCTTCCTAGATTGCGTGTGCCTATTGGTCTAGGATAGCAGCAATTTAATTCATTGTTAAGCAGGGGCGGCGTGGGCTCCACTCTAAAAAGATCACCTCACGAACGCTTGGTATCATTCCTTCGCGATGCTTACGCTCCAAATCAGCAGGTGGCGTCATCTTGTGCGGGTGCTCCCATGGTGGTTTATGGCTATGGTGATGGTGCTCCTTTTTGAATAAAGAGAAGCCGCCTTTCGAATCCTTTTCGTGATGATGCTTTTTCACGTCTTCAGCTTCTTTGATTCCCAGTGGCAAAAAATCTGCCTGCACCACAACGACAGCTACAGCTAGAAAATTTAACACGCGCGGCAGCATAATCTTTCTAAGAAGTGCTATCGTCTGCGCAACGGTGTCTGGGACTCGTTTCCAAGCCTATCTTTTGCAGCAACCCCGTCCTAAACTGCCTGAAGTCGTCAAAGGAGTGAAAGGACGACAAATGACAAACTCAGGGAGTGGTGCCTGGCGGCGCGGGGAGCGGGGAGTGTCGTTCTAATGTAGTATTCACTTCAACCCTCAAAAAGACAAACAAGCAAACAACACAGCAAAAGTGAAGTAAGTAAAGAAGTTAAGTATTAGGCATCAACGAAAATGGTTACCAGGAGAAGTAGCATGCGTTGGAGCGCGAAAGTAGCCTTTGTGTTTGCCCATACTGGCGCAGCTTTTTGTCCCAGTAGGCTGGGATTTCTTAGTCATTCGAAGCTGAGTCATTTGCCAGCCTTGAGGTCGCCTCTAGTGACCTCATCTCATGCTGATGCCAATGATGCCGTATCTTCGCCATCTCCGCTCGACGCAGCTGCTTTGTCGACCATGAAGGTAGCTGACTTGAAGTCCCTGGCCGCAGTTAAGGGCCTCAAAGTAGGGTCAATGCGGAAAGCTCAACTTGTAGAGTTGCTGGCACATCAGTCTAGCCAGGTAAACGATGGCGAGGCCTCATCTTCACCTCCTCCACGGTCGATGCCGTTACGGATGGCGGTTTCAGAGGAGGCCTCACTGGAAGAGAGCGGCACTGCTCAGACTGAAGCTATGACTTGGAAAGAAAGGTGGGCAGCAGATGGCGCAAAGAATCCTGACTCGCCCGCAGGGCGCCTCAGCCAACTCCCGCGGCTTGATCCCGAGGGTCTTGTCGTGAACCGCACCACACTCCTGCCTGCCTCCAACGAAGCCTCCATGGAGCTCCAGTTCATCGGTACTGCGAGCTGCATGCCGAGTTCCACACGAGGCGTGTCTTGCTTAGCTTTGCGACGAGACGGCGACGTGATGATTTTCGACGCCGGTGAGGGCAGCCAAACTTTGCTTCAGCAGTCGAGTGTTACGGTTACCAAAATCAGCCGTATCTTTGTGACCCACGCCCACGGCGACCACACCTTCGGCTTGATCGGCTTGTTGTGCATGATAGGCCAAGAGTGTGACCGCAGCGGGTCCCCCATCGACGTGTACGGGCCTGACGGCTTGCGGGACTTTCTGCGGGCTTCGGCTCAGCTGAGCGTGTCTCGGATAGTCGCTCCTTACCGCGTGCACGAACTCAAGGAGGTGCCGTGGATTATGCCGCTGCCGCCGCACATGGCGCCGCCAAAGGTGATATTAGAGGGCTTGTTTGCGTGTGTGCTTGCTTGCGCGAATGTATGGCCTTTGGTAATGATCGTTGAAAACCTAGCGAAACTATCCTTTGTTGTTCCACCCACACCACTCCTTCAATCAACCCCCTCCACCTTTCCTTCGTGTCCCATACAGGTGCCTCAAATGAGCGGCTTGCCAGTCGACAAACGCTTCGGTGAAGTAGGCGGTGGTCGCGATATCTGGCCTGATGCCGATGGTAAGTCTCGCTAGCTATTGTCGTAGCAGATGTCTAAACTATTCAAATTGCAGTGCAGCTGTTTTGGCTCTGCCATTTTCTACCTCGATGGCTTCCATAAATCTTCATTAAGCACATCCTGTAGCCTTTCTTATTTGTATGGTGTCCGAATGTAATGTTTTCAGGCGCCTGGACGTTGGTCGACGAAGCACAGGGGATTGGGTTACTCGGCGCTGACCACCAGCCGGCACGCAACCGCAAAGACCAGCAGACTAACAAGCACAGTGGGAGCGTGAGCATCAGCGGCCCTCGCGACAACAACAACAACAACAAACCGGAGAAGTCCTCGCGCGGGCAGCGGGGCCAAGCCTTCGACGTGGGCTCGAAAGCCACTTTCTCGGTGCGCGCCGCCCCCATGGTCCACACGGTCCCCTGCGTGGGGTTCGTCGTGGCCGAGTCGTCAAGGCCGGGTGCGCTGAACGCTGGGCTCGTAGATCCGCTCATTCAGACCAACCACGATGCCCTCAAGGAGAAAGGCTTCAAGGTAAATGTAAAATGTGATGCTAGTGGTGGAATGTACCTATACGAATATGAATATTGAATGCGCGGTGTAAGGCATCTCTTCTCTTCATGTGAGAAGGATTCAAAGAAGTACGTCAGAGCGGTGAATTTTGTTGACGAAAAACAGATTAAGAGAGGGAAAAGAATATCGAGCGTTGGCATGTGCACCTGCAGTAAAGCCTATCTTTATGCTTTTTTGTCCACATGGCGTGTTGTAAATTTCGGGGGTTGCTTGCAGGTTCCAGCAAAATTGAAACAGGTGTTCAAAATGATGAAGCCGACGGACGAGTTCAAGTTTCCCGACGGGACGGTAATTACCGGCAAAGAGGCCGCCACGCCGCCGCGGCAAGGGCGCAAGGTAGGAAAGAGGCACATATTTGATTATACTGCTGTATACCTGTGCCACCTAGAGCCCATGGGTAAAGATGACAAAAAGTACTACCGCCGCGAAAAGATTAGGGCCTATATTGATTCCTGCTAACCATTTTCTTTGTATTTGAATGCAATTTCGATCCCTTCCTCTCTCACCTATTTTTTCTTTTCATATTCCCCCCCCCCCCTGTGAAGGTGGTGGTTTGCGGAGACACCGCTGACGCCAGCCACATCGCCCCTTTGGCCATGGACTGCGACGTTCTTGTTCACGAAGCCACCAATGCTTTCCTTAGCGGTAATTTTTACTCCAAGATCTCCTCAAGACTTTCAGGCAATTTCCTACTCTTTCGACACGGCGCTCTCTTTTTGGTGTTACAGGACCCCGCGAAACATTTAATATCTGAACCTTCTGGTTGCAACTAAGCAGTGAAACATACTTGGCCTTTGCCATCGCCTTTTCCTTCCATACTTGATTTCCCTGCGTCTTCCGTGCTGCAGGCGTCGACAAGGGCACCTCGGCAAGTGAAGTGGCGCGGTCCTCGAGGAGCCACGGCCACTCCACACCAGAAATGGCGGGCAAGTTCGCGAAACGAGTGGGTGCCAAACGGCTAGTGCTTCACCACTTTTCACCGAGGTGGGTTGTGCGTAGTAGTATGCATGTATGCACACGTGCGCACTCATGATATGAATGTCGTTCCAATATCATAGTAAGTACGCGACGCCGAGAGTCAATAGCGCTACAGATTTAAAGTCTGCTCTGATTCTCTTCCGCATACATGTATTCACAGGTACAAGGGCGATGCCCATGAGATGTCAGTGTTTACGATGCTCCGGATTGAGGAGTTAGCGCGCAAAGCTTCGGGCTTGTTGCCGGATCAAGTGCACGCAGCTTGGGACTTGTCCAATTTCGCCATTCCCATGCGGAGTGAAACAGTGAGCGACGAAGACGGTAAACCGAACTAATAGAGAACCGTAAAGCCACAGGGTTATTTTGGACACATCTGGTATAACGCCGAGGTATACATTTCGCTTCATTTGCCATCTGTTGATATCAACCGACTTAGCGACTTAGCACGGAGTGCCACGAATATTTATGATTATGATATGCTCACCTTGCTGCAACCATCAACCATAATGCTGAGTGTAACTTATCGAATTGGCATAACTGGAATAGCCCCTTGCTCAAATTGAAGGAAAGCACCCTTGTTGTGCTTTATGGCCGCATGCAAAATGTGTTATGAGCCTTTTATTTTACGAACTATGGATTTCCTGCTTCCTGTGTTTTGTGTTTTAGTCGTTATCATTGACGTATTTGAGTCATTTAATTGACGCATTTTAGGCTAACATTGTCATCCTTTCTATTAAATGGAATTTGGTGGTTCGTGGTTCGTGGTTCGTGGTTCGTGGTTCGTGGTCGTCGTTTTTTATGTACCTACAGTACCTACAGTAC
>Ga0307982_1003411_pt1 | contig 12675 bp, 9 predicted proteins | sample OrgLakmetagen989_FD_201847 | JGI IMG/M metagenome (GOLD analysis project Ga0307982, IMG submission 201847) | Saline water microbial communities from Organic Lake, Antarctica - #989 | ecosystem: Environmental > Aquatic > Non-marine Saline and Alkaline > Saline | place: Antarctica: Organic Lake... | reverse complement strand
GGCCAATGCCCCTCTCCCTCCTGAATCATTCCGCACTTGCTTTGTTTGCGCAACGCACGCGCATTCCCACTTCTGCCCGCAGCATTGGCTTCTGTGCCATTTGGGTTTGTATTAGTTCGAGTTCGGGTCCTTCTTGGTCTGGCCCTTGATATTTAATTGGCTTGAAGACTAAACACGCAGACATGGACCTTCATTCACGAATTTCATTTAGAATTCATGTAGTGGGTTATAGTACTAAAGAAACCTGGCTGCGCTATGCATCAGCAATACGCAATAGAAAATTGCGAATCGCGCACGGCCAAATGCTGCATGGCAGATTCACTTCGGAAGAGGTCACCATTTAAAAAAACAAAGAAATGCAGCTGAAATGATAGAGGGACATCTAATACGATGCGTTTCTACCTAAAAAAATCCACACGGCCCTTTGGCAAGCAGCAAGCAGCAGCAGCATCACTTCGTATTCTCTCTCAACTCTGAATGAGATTCCCACGAACTCCGACTAGACCACCCTCTGTTCAAAGCATGAATGCGAGGTCCAGGTTGGGCAAACCGTCGCCAAAGTACACGCCACCGTAGTCAGGCGAGTCAACCACGTGAAAGAAGAAGTAACCCGTCCAGTACAAGTTTCGGAGGGCGATTTGGGTGCCGCTCGGGTCGTAGCTGAGGGCCCACACCCCTTTGGGGGAGTCTTCGCTGCATGGGTCCATGAAGTCGCTGGGCCGCACCAGGCCCGGTTTGGCGAGCGCCGCTTTAGCCCGGCTCGACAAGGGTGACCGAAAGTGGTAGTAGTTGGCGAGTGTCCCCGCCGCTTCGTAGGTCAGGCCTTCGAAGCCCTTGTTCTTGCCCACCGTGTGCGACGCGTCCACCACGAACGCTCCGCGCGGCAGCACGGCGGCATCCCGGTCGATCACCGCTACCGTGGCCGCCAACCGGTGCACTTCGCGGAACCGCTCCGGTGGGGGCGCGTCCGGGTCGGCGTCGGGGTTTTCGGCGTCGGCTTCCGCGGCTCCACCGTCGGCCGTGAGTGGCAAACTGGGCTCGCCCCGAAAGGGGATCGTGATGGCGGCTGACATTTTTGCCCACTCTTCTGGGACAGTAGGCATTTGCACTAGCGTGAAGTCGCTTGTTGTGCTGTCGGATATTCAAGGGAGAAGAAGCCATGGCAATTAGAGGGCTAGTTGTTAGAGGGGAATAGAGATGCGGTTCTATGTCCTCTCAGTGATAGGTCCCAAGAACGAGATATGCGACCCCGCACTAGACATCTTTCAGGATGATAATACGCACCTACTCCATAAAAATATCCTATTTACACTAGCCCTAAATGAATGCATCATCGAAATCTTTGTGGAATATAAGGGCAATAAACTACTCGCTCATGCTCCAGGCGCATCATTCTTTTAGAACAGCGAAAGCGCCCATTTCTCACCAGTAGAAATACTTCTTCGATGGAAAGCCATAGCCTGGTACTAAAGCGTACGCCACCAAGTAATCGTTAGTTTCAGCCATGATTTTACCCCAAAACATGATCTTCCCAAGATTCTCCTGTAAAACAGTGACAGTGGGAGTAATCGTCGAGAATGGTGAGCGTTGCACGACTTTTTTTTAACGCTTCAGGATGGATACATACCTCCCGTGAACGCTGGAGGAAGGTCACTTGCAAAGTTGCCTTCTCTTCTACTGAAAGCGTTCGGCCGGAGGCGCCGAGATGGTGCACCAAATTGATGTCCATATTGCTCGCGATGTGTTTACTAACGCTACAACGCTATTGAGTATACTGAGCGCAGACGACAGAGAAGAGCTAAAAAGCAGCAGAGCAAACAACAACGAAGTATTTTTTTTCGCAGGTTTACGTTACCAACTTCTTAACCGTTTCGTTGTTTCGATGTTTCGTTGTTGTTTTCTTGAAGCTGTAGTCGATAGTACATAGACTCCTTTAGAACGAGAGTATCGCTCCTGCTGTGAAGCCGCCGTAGGTGCTGCGCGTGCGGTGCTATCGAGTATAGGTGAAATACTTATACTAGCCACATGTTTTGGCAGTTGTCGGAATAACTCGCTCAAGCAATAACACTGGCGCTGGCACTCACAGCACAAGAGCACTCAAAGCAAAAGAAATCGGAGAAGAAGTAGATGGAAGAGTAAAGAAAGAGAAATCAATTTGATTTTACGATAGGCAAAAAAGAATGGCTCTATGCGGCCGGCATCTCAAGCGAGCTCTCCTAGCCTTGCCGAGCAATAGTGGAACCAGTGCAAGCAGCGAGATCGATGCAGTGCTGGCACACATTCAAGCTCATCATAGGCACCGCCCACCCGCTAGCTTTCTCCGGCTTAACGAGTACTTTAGGATGCGTGAAGAGGAGCGTGAGTTAGCGAATGTGCACATGGCGGCGGGCACCAGCTCGCGGCTAGACGCTAATGGAGACGGCGTTCTGAGCATGGATGATTTGTTGGTGAAGCTGAAGATACGTTCCAAGGAAGGAGTTCGCCACAGTGCCCAAAATGGCAGCGGTGAATCCGGGCAACTCAACTATGGTTCTGGACAATCAGTGCACCAGGCTGCTCTTGAAGACTTGGATGCGTTGGCTGAAGCAGCTGGCTTTGAGCGACTGCCTTGGAAACATTGGGAGGTATCAGACCTCGGCGACGGACAGGTTCACACTTAAGCTATTTGCTTCAGCACTCCATTAGACACCAAATAAGATACCTGCTAGAAACAAGGTCCTACAATCGATTTTCTAAAGCATTTGTGAAGACAACCTGTATTTTTCAAAGTAAATCCATGGATGTCTTGATTCCAAGGTGAAGCCGCCGCGTGAGGACGAGTTAGTCAGCGTGTGGGTGCGAGGGCGAAGGCCATGCCCCCTGCGGGCAGCCCGCGAAGCCGCTCTGCGGAACCGGCTCGCCTCGGTCTCCGCGCTCTTTGCGAAAATTGGCGTGAAGCCCGTGGCCGTGCGCGCGTCGTCCCTGGAGCTCGCGGACACCGCAGCCAACCACGGCCTCTGGACGGTGCCGACCAAGTACCTGCGTGGCCGCCTCGAGCGAAAACTGGCCACCGCTCACCAGCGTGCAACCGCTCGTGCAAGGAACCTGCCTTACGCGATTGGCGCAGCGGTTACGCGCCTCTGGGGCATGCCACTGCGCATGCTCCAACAAGCATTACCACATGCTTTGCTTGGTTCCATCGCAGGCCAGTCTTCCTCTTCTTCGAATATAGATTCATCTACTGCTCGTGCAGCTTCTCAAACGGCTGCCTCCAACTCCTCGACGTCGACATCCAACGAACCCACTAGCAGCTCGTATACTGAAACTTCAATTGAAGCTGCACCCCATGCATCCAAAGAAGGTCAAGCCGACGACGAAGCTCGGTCGCTGGCAGCATGGCGCGAAGAGTTTGAGTATGTTCTGGTGGCGCGCCGGGGGGAAGACAATGGCGAGCTCGACGACCTTCAGCTCTTTCACCAGGTGCAGTGGGCAAGGCGTGTGTGCATGCCTAGCAGTTAAGAAGCATTCCTAAATCGTTCACGATTTATACATTTTTGTGCTGCCTATGTCTCCTATGTTTTGCACGCCAGGTGCCTCGGCACCGTTTAGCTTTGGTGCTACCGCTTCACAAACTCAAGCTGGCCGCTTCCGAAGAGTTCATGCTTGGCAGCTTAGTGGTAGCAGGCGCTGTCATGCCCACGTACCGTTCTTTGCACTTTGCCCTCGAGCAGCCGTGGGTGGCCAACGCTGTGCTCCTGAGTTTGGCGGGCTCCGTCGGGTGGTACACTTACTCAAGCCGCGCCGTCAAGCGCACTTACTTGAAGCTGCGAATTGCGGAAGAAACCGCACAACGGCGAGTGGCCAGCAGCGGGTACGCCACGAGTAGTGTGCTCTCAACCTTGGCGACGGACGCCGCCCACCACAGTGCCCTCGTCACTTGGGCTGCCCTGCGAGAAAAGGCAGACGTGGACCGCCGCGCAACCGCCAGAGCTAACGCAGCAGGCGGCGCTGGCTGGGACGCGGGTTTGTGGGTAGGTCAAGATAAGAAAAGCGAAAGCAAACTTCACGAAGGTCATCATCGCAGTGGGCCCGTTGCTCCTCGAGATCAAAGAATCGACTCAACACATCTACCGGAATTGTGGAGCAGCCACGGGATGAATACGACAGAAGACAGAGACGCGAATGAAAGCGAGGTCTATTCCAAAGGCATGGAGAACGCCGAAGAAGTCGATGGCCACGTGGCACGTTGGTTGGCTGCGGCCATGGCCCAAGTGCAAGGAAATGCCACTCCCTCACCAGTAAAGCCTGAGTCAGCACCTGGTGGTGTAGATGCTGCACTCAGACGCCTGCGCCCCTCAGATCATTTGAGTAGCCTCAAAGCCCTCGGCCTCGCCGCAACACACGAACCCAGAGGAGCAGTTGTGGAAGGGGATGTTGAAGGTTCCAGCCGGGGCATTGTACTTGGCCACCGCGCTCTTGCCGTGCCATCACCACTGGAGTTCGAATTGGACGAAAGTAAGTAACTGGCTCTCCGCTGTAAAGTATTTCATAAGCCCCGGCCATGTGTCCGATCTGGCCATTGCCACTCGACTTAAGGGCCATAACACTAGAGAGCTCGAATTATAAATATGAAACATATATAAGAATTTTGCGTTGTGGTACGAGCTTTTAAAGGCCCTTTAATTAATGGCTACTAGTGCACGCCGTGCACACTGGCAGTGGGAATTGGAATAGTGATTGGCCATTCACAAGCCTTTGGCTTTTTACAGGGGGGCACTTGGGCCACGGTCCACCGTTTGTCGTCTGTCAAAGCTGGGTTAGGAATTCCGCGGAAATCACGCGGAAATCACGCGGAAAGTGAGTATTCAACGAAAACCGAAGTGATTCACGTTCGCATCTAAAAATTCTCTAGACGCAAATTTGGCGCCTAAATTGCGCGTAAATTATGCTCCAGTTATGCGGAAAGGAATTTTACAGCCTCCACGCGTCAATCACGCGTGCACGAGAAACGCAGCCTTGTGTCAGTGTCAAAGGTCCAGTATTTTTCGACCTAGGCGGTCTGGGCGGCCCGCAACTACGTAGGAGAGAAAGAGCAAGTGAGGGGGTTGGGATTGGACTTCGGACTTCCATCGAAATTTTCCAAGTCCCCCCCGAGGGGGGGCTGGGTTTAGTAACTAACATGCGGGGTGCCATCTAGTCGGCGACTACAGAGTTCCTCGGGTAAGACTGAAAGCCAGGCCCGGGGTTCATAATACTATCGACTTTTTGGGAAATGGATATGTCTGCATGTCTGCGTGCAAATAGCACCGGATTCGAATATTTATTTCTCGGGTTTATATTATCTTATATCTGAACGGCAGGGGAATAAAAATCCGCGGCCCCGTTGTGTCGTTCTTGCTCTATCTATCGGTGTCCCCGTCAATGTTCGTCTGAATTGTAAACTCACCGAGCAGTTTACCGAGCAGGATTCCATCTAATTGGCGCTCTCTTTTTTACTGTGCGCTGCTGGTGTGCTGTGCTGTAATTGGGGGGGGTTCTCCCCTGTAAAGTAGTAATTACGCCAGCCCTTCCACGAACGCCCAACGGCTCAACCCATGACCCTCGACCCACGACCCACGGCAGATCCGCACCCGCACCCGCACTAATAAACCGCCTGGTGAGCACCACCAACACAACCCGCGGCTACTCCATCCGCAACAACTTCCGCAGCGAACACGACGAGAAAACTGCGTACAATAACTACATGAACCCCGAGCTCGGCTTCCGAGCCGGGCCAGGGGATTCCTATGAAGCCGCCTAAATGGCCCCATTCCCCTGTACAGCTACTAAAACTCTAAAACCAGTCCTCCCCTTCTTGGGGGAGGCGCGAAAAAACGAGTCGTTCGTTGTAAATCGAGCTCCCACTCACTCACTCCTTGCTTCATAGTTGCTTTGCCTGTTTGCCTAACCTGTTGCATTCTTGTATTATTAGGAGGTTCTACAGAGCTAGCCACTCAATAAAAGGCCTAGGTACATCAATTGCATGAGTGCCGTTCAGACCGACGAGCCTGGAGCTCAACGGCAGACTGTGTGTGGGCATAAGAAACTTACCCCTGATGAAGGCATGCTAAAGCTCAAGGAAGCGAAGGCTGCAGGGAGAGCACCATGGTGGAAGGTGCTGCGTCCCGAGATGCATCCGACGACAAATATGGCGTGCCTGCAGTGCACCGAATGCGAGAACTATCTGGGCGCTAGCAATCCGGGCCGAACAGCACAGGAGCATTTCGGCAATGAATTTAAGACAGAGCCTCGCTGTGTGCACATGGTGAAAGCTGCTTTGAGGGTGAATAACGCCCTGAAGCGCAGCTCTGAGGCAGCGGAACTGGAGGAGCAGGATGCTACAGCCGTGGAGCCAGAAACTAGTCACACCAGTGGCAATGGGAGCAGCAGCAGCACTAGTTCGAGCACAACGGTGCCGCCACCGGCAAGCAGTAAAGCTCAATTTACGCCACCGCCTCACGCGGCAAAGAAAGTACGGGAGCACATCACGCGGTTCTTTTTGCGCAACAACCTAGCCATGTCGCTGGTGGAGGACAGTGACTTGCAGGCAGCATTTGCTCAGGTGGGCGTGGCTTTACCGACTAGGAAGCAATTGGCAGCTCAACACGCAGCTGAACATGGCGCAAAAGACAACAAAGACAAAGAGAAAGAGAAACTCGAGAAAGACAAAAGCCATCGAAAAGAGCTCGTTCAGCTCTAGTTCGTCAAAGAAGTTAGGACTATTGAGCTTAAGGCGACGTCTCCGCAGGATGCTTGGAATGGCAAAAGTTCAGGATCCGGATGTAAAAATGCGAATATCGAATACATGGATATAAAAATGCGAATATATGCATCACATAGCAGCGACAGTATTTTTCAGCAAGAGACGGCAGTGCGAGCTGGCACCTTCTCGCGAAATTGAATGCGGCTCCTAAGAACTGTAATTACTCAAGTAAAGTTATTTATGTGGAAATCCCTACGTCAAAAACAAAAGCAAGGCCAGAAGACATAAGACAAAGCAATAGGGATAGAATAGGGATCCAGGGATAGGGGAGCTGGAAGTCGCAGTATTACTGTCGACATATAGAATAATAGCTTTACTTGGCTTGGTATCAGTAACTAAGAAAACCCACAGGGCTGCTGGGTTCTGGGTTTTTGTTTAGCGCATTGCGCATTGAGTATTTACCGGATCTTCTGCTTAGGCGAAGTGGGTAAAAACTCAGAGCATGGAGGAGCGTGCCACTTTGGACCGCTACCACCACTTCCATGGCCACTCGGGCATGTGCGCCTGATTAGCTTCTTAGGTCTAGTTTGCGCTGCTTTGCTTTTCTTCTCTACCTCTTAGTCTTCTAATTCCGGCCCTTCCCGCCTTGGCTGGGTATTACGATAAATCGTATCGTCAAAATTTGCCGTGTTTTTCGTTATTTCGCTGAATAACGCCCGATTTCGCGTTATTTCGGCGTTATTACGTGCTCTCTTATGACGAAATCGAAACGAAATTTCATATCGTTTACGAAAAACGGGCGTAATCCTCAGCCAAGAAACCCGCGGTTTTCTTGGTTACTGCTTGGTATTGGTATGGCGCATGGCTCTCCTTCTTATAGCGAACCAAGCCCAAACACCAAAGCGGCTTTCCTTTCAAAGCGACACTACCGAAATAGGTTATCTAATTCCATCAATTAATACTTAATGTACATTATTTAGAATATATACGATTGAATTAGACACAAATCGCGACTATCGACTATCAGTTCAAGCAAATACATCGCGATCAGAGATGCGAGTACATTAATAACTGTGCACCATACCAAGTGACCATAATCCATAGGAAGAAACCAGCAAAAAAACCTAAATCAATCGGTTAAAGCCTTTTGTAGACTCAGAAGTGTGAGGCAAGCAAGGAAACTTCCAGACATGAGAGATGGGCGCGTCGAAGGTGGAATAAGTGAAGGCTTGAAGCTTGGCATTGTCCTCGAGATCGCGATTGATTGAACTCCAACCCAACGCCTTCACCTGATGATAAAAACAGCAAAAGTACTTAAGAACGACTTGGGCCACACAGAAGGACGAAGGGCGCGTAATCCTCCTTGAAAGGAGCCTAGAACAAAAACCCATCAGATTAAGTGAAATTAACATCACCCGTCTTTGCAGTGTCAGGCGTAAATTACCCATTTATTTCGCATCATCATTTGGTTAAACTTCTTAAAGTATGGAAAAGTGCCTTTTTAAAGATTTTGAGGCAGGTAAGTTTACCTGCTGAGCATGAGTGCGCGAGCACACATTCCACTGATTCGAAAGCTCGCACTGCACACAGGGGACACCTCGCATCTGAAATAAAGCAGGCACCAAAAGGAAACGCGAGACCGGAAAATACGAGTCATTTGAGATGGAGTTCAAACGAATGAGGACCTCAGTTAGGGCGCACGCTTCATGTGGTGAATTCGGTGCGCTGAGTGGATAAAAGTTCACAGCTGCATGTGGCGGTCAGGTTTAAACTTTCCAAAAAGTGCGCACAAGTGCCGCAACACCCATGCGCGGCGGAAAGGCGAATATTTGCATGAACCCAAAGTGGCTACGAAAGAAGCGAACACTCCAGGTATTCAATACACCGCGTACTTCAAAATGTGCGTGCATGTGAATGTGGTTTGAAAACTCACGGAAAAAACAACTACTGGGTAAAAAGAGTGTGCCCTAGCATTTTGGGAGACCATCTGTCGGTCTGGAGGTTATCCCGCCCAGTTCCACCGACGGCCTCTCACCCAATGCTTGACTATTGTTCTGTTGTAGCAGGGTTTTTGACTGCTATAGAACCATGGAGAAAGGTCACTTGCAGCTTCGAACTCTGCAAAAATTTGAGTGTGTATGTGTTGCACGGTGTTCGGTAAAGTGGGAAGAGAAAAGTTTTTACCTTGAAAGGAACCGATTGCTTCCGTTAAGTCCAAACGCTGAAGTCCAACCTGTAACACGCAAAAGAAGAGAAGCAAAGATGCAATACTTGAGTTGGACAACACGGGGCGTTTTTCAAGAAGAGGTACAGCACAAGTCCAAGTGTTCAGTCCTATCGATCCTTTGATTTAATGATTCCGCAACACATTTGCTTTCTTAAGGCAAATGCTCAGGAAGATTGTTACATCATAACACGTGTAGAATGTGCACCGGTCAAATTGCTGCGGCAACACTGCCATACCTCGTTTTTTATTTGCTACAGCATCAGCGTTCAGACTATACGTCCTCCATCACGGGCGATAAGTTCAAGATATCAGCATCAAATGCGTGCGCGGGACAGACGTATGAGGTATTTAGCTCGCAACACGCCTGACGTTGTGGACCGCAATCCAGTCCATGTCAGGTTCAGGTTCAGACTCGTGCCATTTTGTTTCAGCGATGAGCGATGATCGATGATGCGATGAGCACGAGATGGCTCCGATTTCAATAATTGGAGAATACCACATTAGAGCGAGAAAGTGATCCGGTTCGGGGTCTCGTCGGTTATTATCGCATGACCCGATGGATGTTGTGCAGGCCTCTTCTACCGTCTGCCGTTGAGCGGTAGTTTTCTCGCCTATTTACGAAGTTAGCCCTTCATAAAGCGCCAGAGAGTTGCATCGAAGAGCCGGAAACCTTGACGCGAAGAATGGGTGGGGGTCCTAGCGTTTTGGCCAATGAATTAGGCAAGCCTTCCGACTGCACCGACTTGGCAAACGAGGAAGAGGCGAGAAACGAGGTCACGCGGCTGCGGAAGATGATCCGGGATAATAAGCATATCCTCGAAAGCGCAAGTGATGCCTCAGGCAAGGATACGCCGTCAGGGTCGTTCTGCTCGCCGTCTAGGACTCGCCCCGCTGATTTGACGCGCTTCGATCAAGTCCCCGCCGAAACGTTTCACTTGAAATCTTCACCTGAACTGAGCGACTACCTCACCAACGAATTTTACCGCTTCCAAGTATCAACATCAGACCAGGTAAATGGAGATTTAATACTGATATTCGTCAACCATTCATCAACGGTAAAGAAAAAAGGCGTTGATGTTCACGGTTGAAACAAGCATGCCGAAGCGCAGCCCAACTTCTCCAAAAATATATTTTAATAGTCTTACCAATTCTCCAAATTATGTGTTACACAGCGTTTGTCGTGGGATGGCTTTTGGCGGTTCACTCGTGATCTAGACCTTGGTTTGAGTGATATCGAAATCGCTAAACTACGCCAGCAGGCCGATACGGACATGGATGGTTACATCGACTGGAACGAGATGGTCGAAGTGCTCCTCCCACTCTTGGTACGTGAAGATACGGATGATGTATTTTTTTTTTCACAGTGATTGGGTCTGAGGATCGTAAGAAATACACAAAAGCTCGATCCTTAGATAGGAACTTTGTCGTTGTTTGAATACTGTCCACTGTTCTTTGTGAATGCAATAAAACACCGACGAACGGATGCTCTGCTTGAACAGGCGAAGTTCTGGCAGTCTAAACTCGCGAATTCATCTGAGTATGAACAATGGGAGAAACTGCACTGGGAAACGCAGTACACTGTCAAGAAAACCGCAGAGGGGTACACTCGGCGAGGGAAAACATTCTGGGTGAACAAATTGACTGGCGAGAGCACGTGGACAATGCCGGCCGTCCTCGAATCGCACCCATCGTACATTGAAGGTATTGAAGCCAAGAAAAAGCGGCACCAAGAACCTCCACCCTCCATGAACGAGTTCGTGCACAGCGTGTTCGAAAAGTATTCATCAAAGGGTACCATGTCCTTCGCTCAATTTTGGGACGCATTTGACGATGAACTCCATCTAACGTGCTGGCTCAAGGAGGACGAGAAGAAGAAACTTGCAGAAACGGTGGATTCAAACCACGATGGAGTAGTTTCCTACGATGAATTTGTAGCCGCGATTGTGCCGCTGATCAAAGATGCTTTCAATTCTCGAAGCGGTTCTGAATGGTGAGTGCATGGTAACGTGCAGAGTGACCATGCCCACGCCTTTAATCCATACCTTTGCTCTGTATCATAGGATTGCCTTGGAGACCACTTACGAGGGAGTTGAGTACCTCTACTGGACCAACCGAATCACTGGAGAATCCAGTTGGTTTCCACCTCAAAAATGAAAGCTTTGTCCCGATCTATATTTCTCTCTTGTATGATAGAAAAAGAAAATATTATTTACGAATCTCAAGAAAGTTTCTACTCATATATCGAATATCAAATTCAAGATGTATAGAACGAAATCGTTATGTCAATCGAAACGTTTGTTGCTGATTAGCTGATTTACGAGCGCTCTTCGCAACATGTCTTCTAGGCCCCTCGATTGCACCATCCTCAAGAAGACATCGCATCATTGAACGGCTGTATGCTGATCAAAGGGTTTCAAAATGGCTCAAGATGATCAATAATAGTAGAGGGATCATCTTGAGCCATTTTGAAACCCTGTGATCAGCATACAGCCGTTCAATGATGCGATGTCTTCTTGAGGATGGTGCAATCGAGGGGCCTAGAAGACATGTTGCGAAGAGCGAAGAGCGCTCGTAAATCAGCTAATCAGCAACAAACGTTTCGACTGACATAACGATTTCGTTCTATACATCTTGAATTTGATATCCGATATATAAGCAGAAACTTTCTTTGCTCTCGCTCACTAAGCTTTTTTTCAAGTTGCGTGGATGAATGTTTCGTCCAAAAATGAGGGTGTGGTTAAAGACACTGATAGCTCTTCTCATAGTGACTTTCAGGCAATAATCTTGCTGAGAGATCTCTCAGAAACTTAGTAGCACGAACGAATTTGTGCTTACATGAATCCAGTCTTAGGCTCCTGCGTCACTAGAAGCTCTCAAGTGCAAGCACGGCGAAGAGCATCATTTTTGAGATTTTTTGCTTGATAGACCATTTCTGAAACCCCAACGGACCAATTCTACTCGCGGAAACTTTTTTCTCAGCACTTTCACCACAAAATGGTGGTAGCTCCGCTGCAGCGTTACAGCCTAAGAACGTAATCATTTTAATATATATCAGCCCGAGTACTTCACAATCGTTGTCTTATGGTATTTGAGAGCTTATAGCGAACCCGCCTATACTTTTCAACGTCTCTGAGACCCACGCCAACTGTCACAAAGGTCGCGCACGCAACCAAGGCATCTTCACCTTCCTGGAGCTCATAAGTGACTGAAAGGCTCCTATTTAGCCCCTTTGGCGCATTTTTTGGGGTGATGAGTGTATCATGCTACCACGATCCACTGGATGCTTGTCTCGAGGCCGTTTGAGCTAAGCTACTTGAGGTGTTTGTGTTTTCCTCGTCATCTGGCAAGCGCCGTCTTTTTGCTTTGCGGCCTTTAGATACTAAGGCCTTTGACCTTTGGCATGTTCGCATGAAGTTTATGCACAGCTTTCTTTGTTTATGTTTCTGTCTATTTTCGTTCTCGCACTGTGTAACAACTTCATCTCAACTTAGTGTGCTGTTGAGCTCAGCCAGCAGGACCCACTACGGGCTTGACATTGTGTCCTCGAGGAATGTCGAAGCTCCCCAGACCCCTGCCCGCCTTTAATGGACCTTGTAAGCTGTATTTAAATTACCATACAATATATCAAGCGATGACTATCAAAGACAGCGAGCAAAAACGACGAGAAGATGCAATATGGTACCCATAAGGTGAGATGCCCATTTGCATAGTTTTTGAAAGCTTGTAG
>Ga0307982_1003410_pt1 | contig 12680 bp, 10 predicted proteins | sample OrgLakmetagen989_FD_201847 | JGI IMG/M metagenome (GOLD analysis project Ga0307982, IMG submission 201847) | Saline water microbial communities from Organic Lake, Antarctica - #989 | ecosystem: Environmental > Aquatic > Non-marine Saline and Alkaline > Saline | place: Antarctica: Organic Lake... | reverse complement strand
TTTTGCCGATTCTGGACGAGTGCATTCCGTCTTGGTACGCGCCGTGCCGCCACTGCTTGCCCGGTCTGCTTCAGAACTTAGTGGTGGCGGGAGAGTGTCGCCACTCGGATGACGCGGCACTCATGACACACATCTGCTGCCAGTGGTGACGCGTGACAGGTTAGGGTGTTGAAAGTGTGCACTCAGTGTGGGCAATCGTTTTTCACCAGAGCGGCGTGGATCCGAAAATGGAGCGACTCCTTGAACACAATCAGGCTATTGCCCAGGCAGAGGACTGGCGCCGTAGCTGCTGGCAGAAGCCCTTTGAGGGGAAGTTGCCGTGAGTGATGGGAGTGCAAAACTGTCCGGCGATGTGGGACGACTCAAGCACTGGGGTGGGGAAGCTGTGGCATTTGTTACCGGCCAGGCCTGGCGCAACCTCACCGACAACTTTCGGGACCAGACCCGGGCTCGGGAGACTTTCCGGACTCTCAGGGGGTTGCGAAGGGTTCTGCCGAAGAGGCTGTTTGATCTCTTTCTTGAAAAACTGACCTCAGTTTCATGGCCTTACATCCTTACTGACCACGGTTTTGGTCGATCTCTTAGTTCGTTTGACCGGGGAGAACTGTGGCAAAAGCTGGAGCCAGCTCTCGCTCTTTTTAGAGCGAGAGGATTCGAGGTCGTGCTCACGGGGGGGGCGTTGCTAACTCTGTGGCGCGATGGCAGGCTCCAGAAGTATGACGATGATCTGGACATTGTCCTCTACCGCCGCGGGGCGACCATCGAGGAAGTAGCGCGAGAGCACTCGAACCTTCCGCGGTCGTTTAGCGAGCTTGACTGGAGTGTGAGGCACTCGGAGAGCAGCTTCCACAACCAGTTTTCTCTGGGGGACACCCTCCCAGGGGTAGATGTTTTTCCCATCTGGGATGTCGATTCGGAAGACGTCTTCGTCTACGCCGCGGGGGTTCTCCCGCGTGATGCAGTTTTTCCCGTCAGTAGTTTTCTCGACTCTGACCAAGTGATTCCGTTCCCTCAGGATCCCCCGAGGCTCCTAGAGCTTTTTTATGGCGACTGGCGCACACCCGACAATGTGTTCAAGTTTGATTGGACCGCGGCTGTCCGGAAGGGCCATCTAGCCGAGTACCACGCTCTATTGGGTACTTTCCGAAAGTAGTTGGAACCGGGGGTGCGCCGCCTGGAAGCCTCTCAGCTTTCTTCTGGCGCCTTTCCCGCCGTTGGAGGCAGCCACGCCAGATTCCTCAGCGTCTTTTCCCGCAGGCTTTCGCGTACCCTTCGTATTTCCCGGGCCAAAGGAATAAAGCCTGATGCAGAAAGTACTGCGACCATAATTTTTCGGACTCTTGACACTTGCGTGATTCTGCGTCGGCGCCGAATAGTGGCCGTGGGAAATTTTCGGAGAGCCGCTTCGTTACTCGTGAATTCTCGCCACCAGTCTTTTTCGGCTTGGGCCGAGGGGAAAAGCGGCAACGGGTTCAAGCCCAAAGCTTCGTGCTGGCGAGTGACTATTCTCTGCACACATTGATCGCGGGCCTGAGTGTCGAATTTGGTCGCTTGACTTGGGTGAATTCTGTAAAGGGTCAGAGGTTCGGAGAAGTTCTCGCATCTCCATACAGCAGCTAACCGGACCCAGTATTCAAAATCCTCTGCCAACGCGAATTCTTCATCGTAATAACCAGGCAGCCCGTTGTCCCAATTTCTGCGAAACATGACAGAAGGATGACCGAAGGGGTTGTTAAACAAGATGCTGAGTTGGATGTCGTCGTTCGAGATGGGGAATTTCCACATCTTTTGTCGCTCGCCAAAGGTTGCCATCCAGCTGCCGATAAGGCCGTAGTCGCTATGAGACTCGAGAAACGCGACCTGCTTCTCAAACCGCGACTCCACGGCAATGTCGTCGCTATCGATTCTTGCAATGTATTTTCCCGCCGCCGCCGCGATTCCACGGTTCAACGTTCTGACGATGCCTTGGCACTCGCTATTCGAGATGACTCGGATCCGTGAATCCTGAAACTGCTGACAGATTTCCAACGTTCCATCAGTTGAGCCATCGTTCAGAACGATTAGTTCGAAGTCTTGAAAGCTCTGATGCAGGACGCTGGAGATGGCGTTCGCCACAAATTGTTGCCCGTCCCGGACGGGAAGCAGAACAGACACAAGGGGCCCGGAGCGCACCTTATCCACTGTTGGAACCCTCCACACCGCGCCCACCGCGCGAAGCGGCGCCCGACAAAAACCTAAGCTCTCTTGCCATCGCCGCATTGTTGTGAATCACTGAACAGTGGCCTTCCACCTAAGGTGCAATACTAACCAAAAGCTTCCCGCTGCCTACGCTTTCGCCCTCCGTGATGTCGACCATGAGTACTGTTCCACCAGCTGGAGCCACTATCGATTGTTCCATTTTCATCGCTTCAAGGACAACGAGCAGGTCTCCCTTGATGACAACGTCACCTTCAGAAACGAGAACCTTCACAACAGTTGCTTGCATGGGGGAAACGATGCTGTTTGATGTTGAGGAATCGGACTCCCGATTCTTTGCCATCCTCTTTGGTGCTTTGAGCCGACGGTTGGCTGAGCTCTGCCCGGCGAAGATGCTGGAGGGGACGCCCACCTTGAGTCTTCTGCCCTCTACTTCTACGACCACGGTCCTATAGAGGTCTTCCTCTAAGTCGCGGTCTTGGATAGAGCCACTCCAGGGCGGAATCTGGTTGGTGAAGTTACCCTCAATCCAGGTGGTGTGAACGGCAAAATCTTTGGCGTGCACGGCGATGAAATCTGGTTCTTCCACAATTGCTCTGTGAAAGGGCAACACGGTGGGAAGCCCTGCGACTTCAAATTCGGAGAGAGCCCTGCGGGCTCTCTCGAGGGCATCTTCTCTGGAGGAACCCGTGATGATGAGTTTTGCCAGCAGCGAATCAAATGCGCCGCTGACGACATCGCCGGTGGTGACACCGGAATCTACTCGAACCCCTGGGCCACCAGGAAGGCGCATGGTGTGGACGGGGCCAGGCATAGGGAGAAAGCCATTACCGGGGTCTTCTCCATTAATGCGAAATTCTATGGAGTGGCCTTTCGCTGGGGGATCGTTATAGCCGAGGGCTTCACCCTCGGCTATGCGGAACTGTTCCCTGACAAGATCGATGCCGGTGACTTCTTCTGACACAGGGTGTTCCACCTGCAGGCGGGTGTTCACTTCGAGGAAAGAGATGGTGCCATCTTGGCCAATGAGGAACTCACACGTCCCCGCACCCACATAGCCGGCCTTTTTGAGAATGGCTTTGGATGATTCATACAGCGTGGTGTTTTGTTCATCGGTGAGAAATGGCGCAGGTGCTTCCTCGACCAGTTTCTGGTGGCGACGCTGGAGAGAACAGTCCCTGGTGGAAATAACCACCACATGGCCGGTGGCATCGGCAAGGCACTGTGTTTCAACGTGCCGGGGGCGTTCGAGAAACTTTTCCACAAAGCATTCACCACGGCCGAAGGCCGTGATGGCCTCTCTGGTGGCAGAGTCAAACAGGTCGGGAATTTCTTCCATGGTGCGAGCCACTTTGAGGCCTCTGCCGCCACCGCCGTAGGCAGCCTTGATGGCAACAGGGAGGCCGTGTTCTGTGGCAAAGGCGATGACCTCTGCCGCGGATTCGAGCGGACCATCGGTGCCAGGAGCCAAAGGGGCACCGACTTCTTGGGCAATTTTTCTGGCCGAGACTTTATCGCCGAGCGCCCTAATCGCATCGGGGGAAGGACCAATCCAGATCAGCCCAGCGTTTTCGACCGCTTGGGCAAACTCGGCATTTTCTGCCAGGAAGCCATAGCCGGGGTGGATGGCGTTTGCCCCGGTGCGCTGCGCTATGGCAAGAAGCTTTTCGATCACCAGGTAGGTGTCGCCAGAGGTGGTGCCATTCAGGGCATAGGCCTCGTGGGCGAGGCGGGTGTGTCTGGCATTTCTATCTTGGTCTGCGTACACAGCGACAGTGGATATGCCGGCATCTTTTGCGGCTCGAATAATACGCACTGCTATTTCGCCACGGTTTGCAATAAGAAGTTTGGTTATTTTCGTCATCGGCTCTGTGTCCTTGCCGCCCCTAGAGGGGGATGTTTCCGTGTTTGCGGTCAGGCCCCGGAACAGACTTTGTTTTCAGGGCTCGAAGAGCCCTGATCAGCGTGCTTCGTGTTGCTGCGGGTTCGATCACGCTGTCAATTTCGCCACGCTCAGCAGCAAGGAAGGGGGAGGCAACGTTGTAGGTGTATTCGCTGGCCAGTTTCTTGCGAACATCGTTCACATCTTCCCCGTTTTCCTCAGCAGCTGTGATTTCCCCGCGATACAAGATGTTCACTGCCCCTTGGCCACCCATCACGGCAATTTCTGCACTGGGCCAGGCAAAGTTCAAATCGGCACCCAACTGTTTGGAGCCCATCACAATGTAGGCACCACCGTAGGCTTTGCGGGTAATCACTGTGATCAGAGGAACAGTGGCTTCGGCGTAGGCGTAGAGGAGCTTCGCTCCTCGACGAATCACGCCGGTCCACTCTTGATCTGTTCCTGGCAGGTATCCCGGAACATCCACCAACGTGATGATGGGCAGACCGAAAGCATCGCAAAAGCGCACGAAGCGTGCGGCTTTTTCGCCCGCATCGATATTGAGTGTGCCCGCAAACTGTTGGGGTTGGTTTGCTATGACCCCAACGGGCTGGCCATCGATGCGGGCGAAGCCAATCACAATGTTGGGCGCGAAAAGGGGTTGCACTTCCAAGAAAGAGTTCGCATCGGTAACTTTTTCGATAATGCCGACGACGTCGTAGGGCTGGTTAGAGCTATCGGGGATCGCACTGTTGAGTGTTCTATCTCTATCCGTGATTTCTAACTCAGCATCGGCCACATACAGCGGCGCACTTTCGTGGTTGTTTTGGGGAAGATACGACAGCAGCACCCGCGCATAGTCAAAAGCATCTTCCTCATCTGCTGCGAGGAAATGAGACACTCCAGAGACACTGTTGTGGGTGAGGCCTCCACCCAGTTCTTCCATGGAGACATCTTCACCAGTCACGGTCTTGATTACATCCGGTCCGGTCACAAACATCTGACTTGTCTTATCGACCATAATCACGAAGTCCGTAAGTGCTGGGGAATAGACAGCCCCGCCTGCGGCGGGGCCACACACAATAGAAATCTGTGGAACCACACCGGAGGCTTGAGTGTTCAGCCGGAAAATCTCTCCATATTTACCCAGAGCAACAACACCCTCTTGGATGCGGGCTCCGCCCGAATCCAAGATGCCAATAATGGGAACTTTGGTGCGAAGCGCCAGTTTCATGATCTTGATGATCTTGTCTCCAGCCACTTCACCCAGTGACCCACCAAAGATGGTGAAGTCCTGGCTAAAGACAGCAACCGGGCGACCATCAATGGTGCCGGTGCCGGTGACGACCGCATCGCCGTAAGGGCGGTTTTTCTCCATCCCAAAAGCTGTGGTCCGGTGACGGACAAATTCGTCGATTTCGACGAAAGATCCGTGATCAAGTAACAGAGCGATGCGCTCTCTGGCGCTCAACTTGCCTTTGGCATGCTGTTTTTTGGCGGCTGCTTCGCCACTGGCGGTGACCGCTTCGTGGTGGCGCTTCTTAAGATCTTCGATGCGCGACTGCGTCGTCGCAAGCTCTTGCGAGCTTTCTGAATTCTGCATAGTTCCCCATCTTATGGCCCAAAAGAGTGCCGGTCTTTGTTTCTGCTAGACAACACAATGCCCACTTTGTGGGCATTGTGGGTCAGCGGTGTGGGTTGGCGACCAGCGCTGTCTGCGCTCGAGCTTGGGGGTTGATTTCTTTGGCAAGAGACAGCGACAGTATGAGCGCTGCAGGAAGCATGACGTACGCAAAGACAAACGGGTTGTCGGTAACCGCAAGTAGGGCGATGGCTGGCAGCAGAAGGATGGAGGCAAACACGCCATCGTCTGCCCTCTTGCGATACAACCCCACAAGCGCAATCCACAGCACCAGGTTGCCGGCAAGGAACAGGGTGAGGCCTACCCACCCAAAGTCAAAGAAGATCCTTAGGTATTCGTTGTGGGGGTGGTGGATAGCGAGCAGTTCATCTACCAGGAAGCTCGAAAGCCCTGGGCCCTGACCAAACCAGTTGATGCCAGAGGGTAGCTGTTGGAACAGGTGAGCCCAGGCTTCTGCCCGGTTGGTTGTGCCAATGCGTGCAAGGACGCTTCCCTCGCCAAAGAACTGCGAAAGGCCCTGGTCGCCACTGTCGAGAAAACGGTTGCCCACAAAGAACCACACGAGCACTGCCGATGCCAGAGCAAACAGAGCGGCGAGCGCTCCTTTGATCCACGTGGCAACCGGGAGGTGTCGGGCGGTGAAAATAATCAGCACGGCAGCGACAACCGCTGCAGTGCGGACATCACACAGCAGGATGGACACCAGAAGCAGCCATGGTGCTGCGTAGTCGAACAGTCCTCTGGGGGTGTGGGCAACAGCCCACACCATGAGAACCACACCAACCAGTGCGTAACTGGCTTCGCCATAGAAATCGGTGCCAAGAAGAAAAATGACAATCTTGGTTAGTGGAACCACCACCACCACCACTCGCATGGTCTGCACTATCGCCGTGCTGCCTCTGGGTGTTAGCCAGTAGGGGGCAGCAAAGAGCGTTGCGCTAAAAGCCACCCAGACCAGGCCATTTTGCAATCCTTCAATACGAAAGCTGGTGGCAAGGGCTATCGCGCTATAGACCAAGAAGGGTAGACCGCTAATGGCCGCCAGAACAAAAAGGGTTGGGGCCTTGCCACCCGGTGAGTCGGGGTTTGATCGCATGGCAAGGGCAGCTGTCAGGGTACACAGCGCAAGGAAGCCTGCCAGCAATGCTGCCAGGCCGGTCATGAACGCATTGAGGGTGAAGCCGCCAATCCAGAGTGCGGTGGGAACACGAATCGTCACCAGCCAGATAAGCGCGAGAGCCAGAAGGCCGGGAAGAAGCACTCGTTGGCTGAGAACAGTGATGCTTTTCATGTCACCTTTTCCTGGAACTATCCGAAGCGACTGCAGGGGACGGGTGGCGTGAGGGTTGGTAGCGAGCATTGCGACGTCTTGTAAGTTCCAGAGCAATCAAATGTTTCTTGTGGGCCAAGGGGTTCTTAACAAGCAGTTGGCCCCACCGCATTTTTTGTGGTGGGCGAAAAGAATCCCAAGTCGACCAGGAACTTTCACCCCAGCTAAACGGGTGGTCTTGCACTGCCCAGTAGGCCACAAACCTTTCTGCACCCCGCGGGTCAACGACCCACGGGGTCAGGTTCTCTGGGGTCACATCTTCTGTGGAGAGTGCGGAGCGAACATCAGCCACCAGGTCGTATCGACCGGCCGTGGTCATCCACACGCTGGTGTTCATCAACGATGCTTCTAAACCCAGGGTGGAGCGACCCACCACCACATAGTCAGAGCGTGCCACCAGGTCATAGGAGTTCACCGGTTCGTTATGCCAGAGCACTTCCACCGAAGGGTGGCGTCGCTGCAGAGCGGCGACGCGTGCGACTTCGCGGCGAAAGTACTCGGCACTTTTGTTGGTGAGGTTGGGGTGAACGCGCAGCGTGCAGTGAATGCCACGGGGCACGAGCAGATCAAGAATGTTCTCAAACGCTTCGTATTGGTCACTCCACGAGTGCAGATCCCACGATGCCCCGTAGGAGGCGAATTCGTCCACGGACGACGAGAAGAACACCGCCCGTGGGGTGGTGTTCTTCTTTTGCTCTGTGGTGTGAGACCACCCTGTGGAATACACGTTGAGGCTTGAGCCCACCGAGGTTCGCTCGCCAAGCCACGTGGAGGCAAGGGTGGTGATGGTCTTTTCGCTGATGTTTTCGAGAACATCGTCAATTTCGTGCTGGGTTCCGAGGCGGTCGTGGACCTGGGTTGCCCCAGCATAAAAAGACATCGGCAGGGCGCGACCGATTTCATAAAAGCGAACGGGTGTTCCGGCCGCAGTGCACGCTTCCAACGCGAGCCTTTGCTCGGGCACGCGGCCGTTGGGAACATAGACAGCGTCGTAGTGGTGTGTCGCTAGGTGGCCACCCAGAGCGTCATAGACGCCACGGGCACAGGCCACCATGACGGCATAGGTCTTGGCGTGTGCTCCGTGGGTGATGTCGACTGTGTCGGTGCGAAAATACGTCACCAGATCCGACATGGTCGCCTCGTGCAGCTCTTCTGCAACGCGAGGTGGGAGGGCTGAGGTGCGTTGTTGTGTGTTTGCCAGTTCGAAGACAGGAACGCCAAGTTCTCGAAGTGTTGTGCCAAGGGCATCGGGGAGCGTGTTTTCCCCCATCAGCTTGGCAAACCACCGTGGTGGCAAGTCTTGGTTGACGTAGGAGAAAGCACTGATGTCGGCTATCTCAACATCGTGGCCCTGGTCGATGAGCCACTGGGCCAGAGAGGCAAGAACGGATCGTGGCCTTTGCGTGCTGCTGCGGGAATACACAATAAGAGTTGTCATAGCCTGCTCTCATAGAGCTCGAGGTAGGCCTGTGCGACAGCCTCAGGATGTGTCAGCGCGCGAGCGCGCTGACATATCGCCTGGCGCCTGCCCTGCTCCACCTTCAGGTTTGCGGGGCTGTCTGCGAGTGTGGTGAAGAGCTCGCGGAGTTCTTCACCGTGGGTGAACACGAAACCATCGTCCATATTCTCGACCACTTCAGGGAGCCCCCCTGTGTTTCGAACCAGGGGCAGCACCCCTCTGCTGGCTGCTTCATATGCTACCGAAGGCGAGTTCTCTGCCAGGGAGGGAATAACAATTGCGTGGGCGGTGTCAAGGACCTCAATGATCTGGGCTGTGGTGAGAGAACCCCGCAGGGACACCCCCGGTGTCCCTGCATACTGTGCACCGCCTCGACCAATGAGGGCCAGCGTGTTTCCCCGGGTGTGGATGCCACTGTCCGTGAAGCTTCGAACAGCGAGGTCAACGCCTTTGATCGGGTCATCGAGGTGGGCGGCAATAAGAACGAACAGCTTCCCCGAGCTGCTCGTGAGGTTCGAAGGATGTGCGGAGTTCGCGGACTCCGAGGGACCTCGGGGCTTTGTGGGGGTTTGTGCTTCGGGGCTTCGCGGTGTGTCAAAGAACGTCGGGTCTATCGGGTTTTGAATGACAGAAATTTCTCGAGTACCAAGAATCTGGCTTTGTCTGGCGCGGGTGGCTAACCAGGCACTGGGAGAAACAAGGGCCAGATTGCCCCAACCGTCAATGGCGCTTTTCTTTTCCTGGAAGTGTCCTGTTACGGTGCCCTGGAACACGCTGTGAACCGCAGGACAGTTATGGCAGCCGGTCTGAAACCCTTCACAGTCAAAAGAGTGATGACATGCACCAGTCAGAGGATTCATATCGTGAAGCGTCCACACCAGAGGTGTGGTGGGAGACCACGGGGGCTTCGCCCACTCGATCACCCCATTGATCCAATGGAGGTGAACGAGTGTGGTGTGGGGATCAATCGTTGCCACAGTGCTGCGCTCATCGCGCTTTAGCGAAATGAGCGCAGGGAAGTCTGGTTTTTTGATGAGGTAGTTATCCACTGCTGCACTGAGGGTGTGGTGGGGGAGAGCCAGTGGGCTCTCTCGAAGGTCGGAGTCGAGGGCCGATAAGACCGGTGCGCTCCAGCCCAAGTGTTCTTGGGCTGCACTGAGCCTGGTGGCAACGACACCGGCACCCCCGGAGCGGGAGAACGTCACGTGGGTCACCTGTTTCGTCACCCGATAACGCTATCTAACTTGGGGGTGCTGGCATGGCCCCGCTCGCTAGGCTAGGTGCGACCCATAATCGAAGTGAGGCTCTGGTTTGGCACTCGATACACCCGTGACGTTCATTATCTTCAACCGGCCAGAGAAGGCCGAGATTGTTTTTGAACAGATTCGCCAGGCCAAGCCCCGCCAGTTGTTCATCATTGGCGATGGGGCCAGGGCTTCAAAGCCCGGCGAAGAAGCCACTGTGGCATTGGGTCGGCACATTGTGTCCCAGGTTGATTGGGACTGTGACGTTCAGGTCAACTTTGCCCCCCACAACATGGGGGCCAGGCGCCGCGTGGCAAGCGGATTGGATTGGGTCTTCTCGAACGTGGAAGAGACCATCATCCTGGAAGATGACTGTCTTCCCGAACCGAGCTTTTTCCCCTACTGCGAAGAACTTCTTGACAGGTTCCGCACTGATGAGCGCATCGCGCTAATCAGTGGCAACAACCACCTCAAAGGTAAAAAGGTCTCACCCGAGTCCTACACGTTCTCCGGTACCGGTCACACCTGGGGGTGGGCGACCTGGAAAAGAGTCTGGGAAGGGTTTGGCGGAGAACACGGTCTGAAAGATTCGTGGACTAAAGCGGAGCGCACACACATTCTTCGCCAGATACCCAGCCTCACCTGGCGCATTAGCTTTGGCCGCATGCTCAAGCATGCGGCCCACCTTGATGCGTGGGATATTCCTTTCTCTGTGCACTGCCAAGAAAGAGGGTATGTCTCTGTTGTTCCCGAGGTGAACCTGGTGACCAATATCGGCTTTGGTGTGGGTTCCACCCACACCAAGTTTGAAAGCTTGACTTTGCAAAGCCCGAGCGAACCCCTCGAGTTCCCTTTGCGCCACCCCACAATCATTGAGGCCAACCATTACCGGGATGCTGTGGAGACGCGGTTGTTTTTCTGGTTGCGGTTTTCCTACCCTTTTCGCCACCCCGTCGATTTCGTGATGCGCTACGTGCGCTACTTCCTGCTTCTGGTGCACTCGAAACGTACCGGCGAAACGGGTGCGCTTCCGCCCGTTGGTACTGGTTCGAAGCACTAGGCTTTTGGTCATGTCAGAATCACATGCTGCTTCGCGCCGTTTTCAGGTGGAAGACACCGTCATCACTGATGACAGTCTTCCTTTCGTCATCGCCGAGATTGGAAACAATCATCAAGGCGATGTAGAAATTGCTAAGCAAATGATTCGAGCGGCAGCGTTTGCGGGCGCAAACGCTGTGAAGTTTCAGAAGCGTGATAACAAAGCCCTGTTTACGCAGGCAGCCTTCGATGCGCCCTATACGAGTGAGAACGCTTTTGGTCCCACCTATGGCGCCCACCGGGAAGCGCTGGAGTTTGGCAAAGACGAATACGTCGAGTGCATCGCCGAGGCTAAGCGCAACAACGTCGTCTTTTTTGCTACTCCGTGGGATTTCCCGAGTGTCGACTTCTTGGCGGACTTAGACGTTCCCCTGTTCAAAATGTCCAGTTCTGACTTGAAGACTTTGCCTCTGCTCAAATATGTGGCATCCCACAAGAAGCCGATGATCATTAGCACCGGTGGTGGCACGATCGAGGATGTCGATCGTGCGGTGGAAACTGTTCTGGCAGAGGGTGCCCCTCTGACCGTTATGCAGTGCACCGCGGGCTATCCGCCGAAGTTTGAAGAACTGAACCTCCGGGTTATCACCACCTTCCGTGAGCGCTACCCCGATGTGACCATTGGGTATTCCGGTCACGACAGTGGAATTGCGATGGCATTGATTGCCTATGTGTTGGGTGCCCGGGTGATTGAGAAACACTTCACCCTGAACCGCGCGATGCGCGGTACAGATCATGCATTCTCTTTGGAGCCTGAAGGTCTGCGCAAAATGATTCGCGACCTTCACCGCGGATCAGAAGCTCTGGGTGATGGTGTGAAGCAGCCCTATGCCAGTGAAGAGGCACCCCTGAAGAAGCTTGCCAAAATGATTGTTGCCGGTGGAGATCTGCCAGCGGGGCATGTTCTGAGCATGGATGACCTGGATTACCGGGCTCCAGGAACAGGGCTTGCGCCCTCTTCTGCTGATCAGATTGTGGGCAAAGCGTTGACTCGTGCGGTCTCACAGGGTGAACCTCTTGCACTGAGCGATGTCGCTGCTGGGTAGTCGGCTCTCTGGCCACACCATCGTTGTTCTCGGAGCGGCGGGTAATTTAGGACCCATATGGGCGAGATCCATTCTGGAACAGCATGGATCTGTGGTGGCCTGTGGTCTGGGTGTGGGTGAGGATGGTGGTCTTGCCGCTCTGGGTGCCGGGTTCCCCGGGGCGTTGAGCTTTCGAGACTGCGACATTACCGATTCCACTCCTGGTGCCTTCGACTCGGTGACAGAGGGCCTGGAGCCTGGGTCGATAAGCGGTGTTGTGCTAAACGCTGGGACTGATTCTGTGCCGGGGACCGGAAAACTTGCCTTGACCGACTACAGCGTCGAGGAATGGCGACAGCTTTTTGATGTGAACGTTTTTGGTGTGGTCACTTTCTTGAACGCTATGGTTCCCCATTTAGCCAACCCCAGCTCGGTGGTGACCGTCGGGTCTATGTATGGGGTGGTGTCGCCCAAGCCTGCGCTCTATAGCCATTTCAATGACGGCAAAGGGTCGATGAAAAATCCTGCCTACGGAGCATCCAAGGCAGCACTGCTGGCAATTACCAAGCAATATGGCACCTACCTCGCCCCCCAGGGAATCCGAGTCAACATGCTGACCCTCGGTGGGGTGGCAGCCGGGCAAGACCCCACCTTTGTTTCTCATTTCACTGACCATTCGCCCCAGGGGCGGATGGTCCCCCGTGAGGAACTCACGGGGTCTTTGGTGTATCTCCTTTCGGATGATTCCCTGTCGATGACAGGACACAACATGATCGTGGATGGTGGGTACACAGCGTGGTAGCA
>Ga0307982_1003406_pt1 | contig 12684 bp, 17 predicted proteins | sample OrgLakmetagen989_FD_201847 | JGI IMG/M metagenome (GOLD analysis project Ga0307982, IMG submission 201847) | Saline water microbial communities from Organic Lake, Antarctica - #989 | ecosystem: Environmental > Aquatic > Non-marine Saline and Alkaline > Saline | place: Antarctica: Organic Lake... | reverse complement strand
AACATGCTTTTTGATCTTTTTTTGGCGGCCAAATTTATTCTATTTTAATTCAACTCCGCGCGTCTGCAATCAATCAATCTCAGAAAAAGAGGCGCAAAGCCGGGGGTCCCCTAGGCCGCCCTTTGAAAGCGCCGCCGGGCTGGACGCAAGGGCAAAACGCTTGGGAAGCGCTGGACAAGGAAACGCAGCGATTTCACCAGGCTCAAGCCAAGGAGCACGCGAGACGACTGAAAGAAGAGGCAAAAGCGAACAAGAACAAGAGCAGCAACAGCAGCAGCAGTAGCAACAATGCAGGAGACTGGGCAGTTCTTGACGACGTAGACATTTACGAAGACGATGAAGACGCGACTGACAAGGTTTAAAAAATGATAATAGGACTTCAGCATTCTTTTAGTTCCTTTTTCAAGTGTCTTCTATTTTTACTATGGTAAAACCGACGGCAACATCGAATTCAGGATTTCAACCTTTGTTGTTGTTGTTGTTGTTATTTTTCATCCATTCGAAATTCGTCTGTTCAAACGCGCACTAGGGTGACGCCAGTGCCTTTCCGTTCTTGAAACACTCCAACTCGCGCGACGACGAGGACGTCGAGAAAGCCATGTTTGACCAGCTCTGCTCATTTGCGTCCACCAGCATGACCCCCGAAGACCACGAACTCCTCGACTCGTTCGTGAAGGTACGTAAGTACTTGAGAAGGTTTTTGACGTCTCCGGCAAGATATTGGGTGCTCTATCGAATTTTGTATATCAAAGCGCATGCGTGTATTTTGTTGTTGTAGTTGTTGCTGTTTCTTTCTTTCTTTCTTTTTGGTGTCGAATTCTTACATGTTGTTTGTGTTGTTTATTCCCATTTTTTCCAGGAAGTGGCGGACGAGGGAAGCGAAGGCAGCGGTGGCGAGCACCAATTCGTGCTCAAAGACGATTGGGACGCCAACGATGCTGCGGGCGCCGCCTGCGCGAAGTGGTGCAAGCTGCTGAAAAAAGCCGAAGTGCTCATCAAGCTCTACAACAGCGGCTTGGTGCGCTGAAATGATATGCTCCCTGATGTAGCACGACCAACTCAAGTGACTCCCCACAAGTGACACACCACACACACAAGTGGCGCCACACAAGACCATACCCCAGAAGGATTGCGACGTGTGTGTGTTTTCTTTTCTGTGATTTGCTATGGTGTTGTAGTGGGTTATCTAGTTTTGAATTCAGTGATTTGATTGAGAATTGCCTGGGCTCATGCCACTCACCTTAGTGAGACGTGCGGGTCTAATGGCCGCTGTGTTCTTCTTTTCTCTGAGAGTGCCTGAGAGTAAAACGTTTGGGCATGAAGTACTTCAAAGAATAACGATAAGGATAAATAAGTCACAACTGTTCCATTTAACCTCGACAAAAAAAAGAATGTGTTGTCCTTAAAATCTATTTCTAATTTTAGTCATAAGAACTAAGAAGTAGAATAAGGCCGCTTTCGCTTTTATTAAGAAAACCAAATGTCTGTCGTTGATCGAAATTTCAATCAAATTATAAAGAAACGCACCAGATGAACCAGGTGACGATTTTTGAATATGAAAGGGAAATGGGAGATGGTGGACTAGCTAGCATTTTGTCATTTTGAAGGCTTTCGCGAGGTATCTCTGTATCTGGCATCTTAGAGCGGGCCGACACCTCTTTGGCTGTAAAACTTTACGGAGTTCAAATGCCAGTGCATAGATAGGAACGCCGCCTTGGGTTGTACCTCCTATCAAATAGACAGCCAGCGCCCAAGGATGGCAAACGGTTGATCGTAAGCTGCTGGTGGACTCTCATCAGTATCGTCAACGAAAATATGTGTACCAGTGTCCCCGCTGTGCCCATTCCTGTCTCCTCCATGCAATGTATCAGGTGGCACATAAAGCGCCGCAGCCAAGAGTCTAGCTGACACGATGCTTTCACTCTTGCTCATTTCTTCTCCGCCGTCTTCTTCATCTGAGTCTGGGTCACAAGGGTCGTAATCACGGCAAAATGCATCCAGCATCCCTTCGCGAATAGCCGTTGCACAAGCCGCAATCGTAGGCCAACCCAAGGCAACTACTGCCAGCGCCGCCCACAAAACAGGGAGCCAGCCAGTGATGAAGTCCGCCGAAGGCACTTCGGCAGGATTGGTGTGCCACACATAGGTAGGGTAGCCGTTACCGCCGCTGAGGCTATTGCTGCTACTGCCGCTGCTGCCGCTTTCATTTTCGATACTTGGACTGACGTCACGTTCGGCTGCCCAGACAGCAAGGCCAGCACTCGCGGACGCGGCGGCAAAAGTGGAAACCTGAAATACGGTACACGTGCACACACACATTAACCAGTATCAAACAAGCACTTCTACTTGGTATCATAAGTGGTTCGTTATAGTGCTATCATTTTTATCGCTTTCTTCATGCTTTCTCCCATGCTATCCGTAGTAAAAGCTACTCAAGACAGAAGTATATTGCATTCAATGTACCTTCCAGCGGTTCACCGCAGTAACTTTGCAGGGTAAGAAGTCAGACAAAGAAGTTGTTGTCGACGACAATAGCTTCTTTGCCTTGGGTGTTCCAAATAAACTGCTTCCTGGAGCCAAGGAACTCTCCATCGTCGTTGCACTTGGTGTGCCAGGTTCCCCCGTGGCAAGCTTGTGAGCAAAGAGCACCCAGGCTGCAGTCGTGGCGAGAAGCACTGCAGAAGAGGCAAGCGCTGCGACGCCGTTGGACAACTGAGGAAAGAATATGGCAGAGGGTGACACATAAACCGCTAAGAGACGAGAAAACTAGTCTGGCAGAGCAGTCATCTTGTAGAGTCATTTCTTTTTGGCAGTACTGTTGAGACGAGCGCTTTTATTTTGATTAGTCTGTTGAGAAGGAGACTGATCAGCGCATTGAGCAATTGTATTTGCCCACCTGAAATGCTTCAACCGCAGCGTCAGCATCAGCCCTGCTAGTATCATCAGTGCTGTCTGTGGTGTCATTTAAAGAAGAGGAGGAAGCATTTCGAGCTGCGCTGAGAGCGGCTGCAAGCAGCATGGCCGTTTTCACCAGCACCGTTAACATCTATTGGTTGTAGAGAGAAAAGGGCAGCAAGAGTTAATAAGAGGGCCGTAGTGATAAGTTTTCATTTCGAAGATTAAAAAAAACACGAGAGCTGATAAAAAGACCTATCTCAGCACTCAAGTTTGTACCAATACTATGCTATGTCTTGGAAACAAGATGGGCAAGAGAACACAAAGGAGATTTTCACCTGATAAGGTTTCACAAATTGAATCTCGGCCGTCTGCCAGCGTGCTCTTTCTGCCAAGTTGACTTCAGTCCTTTCGCCATATTGCTGCCTTTGATTTCGAGCAGCATTGCTCCTGCCCCTGCTGCTGCTGGAAGCATCACCGCTGGAGTCCTTTTCACTCGTACTCTGCTTGTCGTCGTTGTTCTCTTGGGGGTCTTGCTCTTGGTTGGCCATCATCATAGGAGCCAGCATGACGGACAAGCTGTGTGAGTGTGCACATGTAGTGAAGAAAAAGCGGTGAAGGTTAAGAAAGAAATAAAGCAGAGGAAATTGAACCTACAAATTATGGTGCAAATACAGCATGGCAATTAGTATATCTAATTGATGAGAGGGCAACAGAGATCGTAAGGTGGCGAAGAGAGGGAGATATCGCATGAGATTTCACCTGACGTAAAAGGTCAAGCCAACAGCAGCAACACTCGCTAACATCAGATGTTGGCCTTCCCAGCAGGCCACTGAGGGGTCAGCTAGCATGTAAGCTCGCGCTTGAGGCTGTACGGGCTTACTGATAGACCACCCAAAAAGCACAATATCAGCTGACTGTGGTTGATGAGGGTCAAAATCATCTAGCTCGGAGACATCTTCTGCGCACGTAAGCACCTACGGTAGTTAGTTAAGGGAAACCAGTTAAAAGGCATGAGTGTGTTTCTTCAGAATGTTGAGATAAGCTGACAGAAAAGGATAATGAGCTTGCTCGTAATTGAATGAGGGAGCAAAAAGTGGCATAATCAGTATCACGAGGCGATATTTGAAATGATGCATGAGCCGGTATGAAACAAATTCAAAAAAAAAGCAGTGCTTCTAGGGTTGATAACGCGCTTGAAGTGGTTCAGAGAAGGCGAAAGGAGAATACTTGAAGGTGGTAAACCCTAGTCGAGTCTTCGAGTCGGAGGTGCTAAAAACGCACCCGCGCGAGTTGAAAGGACACGGTGATGTAAAGCGAATCGGCCAAGAGAGCAACGCATTTGCGGGTAGCGCTGCTCACCCACCTTGTAACGCGTGTAAATATATGCACGCAAGAGATTGACGGATATTGAGACACAGGTTCTAAGTAGATACACAAGGGCGTTTGAAGATAATCTGAAGGTACGTTTTGATGCTTGATTCACACATAAGGTCATCAGGCGTAGTCTTGAATAGATTATCACGGGGCTTTCTACATGTAATATAGGGTGTACCTGGCCTGGCCGTGGCCGTATACGACGGCACCGGTCAATGAACTGAAAAAGTAATCTCGCGCCGCCTTTTGGACGTTTGCAAAACACACGCATAGGCAAAGCAACACAGCAGCGCAGACAGAAAAACGTTTTGAAGTAAGAAACTTACAATGGTCGAAAACTGTATTATTTCATGGCCACATGCACCAATTTAAGTTTTGTGCGCTATACGCTTATTCATACCTTGTCGTTGCCTCCGCCATGTTGCAAATAAAGGCCATAGCTGCGAAGTTCAATCAGAAACTACAGATTCCACGGCAGAAAAGTAACCTCAATAAGGGCAAACGAAAAAAAGAAAGGGTGTGCATCCATCTTGAACAAGCAAAGTAACGAATCATGGTTCGCATATATCTACCTGCACTGCGATCAGAACCACCAACAGTGATGCAGCGAGCGCGGCACACCATCCAGACGTCATGGGGTCGATCTACCGTTATGCGAAAACAAAATGAGGCAAATTATCCACAAAAGTCCTTTGCATCGCAGTAAATATACTGTGCAATTGTGCATTCTCCTTGTAACATGAAAGTTTAGAGCGCGCATGAGAGAGCTATCAAACCGTTGGAATTGTGAAGCTTGAAAAGAAGCGGTTGAGCGGTGACAGGTCAGTGACGTAAGCAATTCCGTGCATGGATTGCATCCATTCGGGTGCCATCGAACTCAAAGATGAATTCGTTGAGACACCATCGTCATCACCGCCACTTTCGTGGTTGTTACTGCTGCGGGTGCCACTGCCATCGTCACCAACTTCATTGCTTTCACTCGTAGCAGCGCCTTGAAAAGGAAACGACGCCATTTGCACGAATTCCAGCAACAAAGAAGCACCAATTTCCAGGTTGCCTACGCTCAGAGCTGGCCAGACTTCGGTACTGGCACGCCTTGGAGCCTTTGGTCCTGTCACAATGTTCCTTGGATAACGATTGCTCTTGTTGTTGCTGTTGTAGAGGTCCGGCTGATAACCAAAAGGACCACCACCAACAGCGGTAGTAGCTGAAGCCATGCCCTCTTTCTTTTCATCGCGCGAATTCTTTTTAGCAGCTTCTGCGCGTTGTGCCTGCAGCCAAGATTGGCCTGCCCGCACCGTGCCCAGAGTTTGGAAAGCTACTAGGAGTCCAAAATGGCAAGCGAGGAGAGTTTGGCCGGTGGCGTATGGTAATCGCGGCAGAAGAACTATGACCTGAAAGATTGTGCACGTTGGTTATTCCCCTTAAATTAGACAGTGCAGACCTCGATAAAACGTTTTAAGCCGGAATTTTTATTCTGTACGGCAATCAGAACAAATAAACCACACAGGTACAGTAGTAGCGTCTCGATGGACCACAGCAGAAATGAATATGAAATTGAAAGCGAAAGAGACGAACGTAGAAAAAGAGTACTTGGTTACCATAACAAGGGGCCAAAGAGTGGCGAGAGCAAACATGGGAACAGTGCGGCCCAGAAATCGGCACATGCGAAGGCGGTGCTTGGCTTTGGTCTCGCTTTTGATTTTCTCCGCGCGAACCACAAATTTCGTGTCGTCAGACTCGACCTTTCGTAGAATCACACCAGCAAAAGATACGAGAAGGCACGCACGACAATAAACAATTAGGTACACATAGTTGCCTAGTAAAAAGGCGCAAACATTGTCCTATACTTATCCTCCTATTATCAAAACGCACCGTGTTGGAGCGCACAAGGAGCAGGAGGAAAAACGCGGGCAAGAAGAGGATCAGCGTAGCAGCAAAGACCAAAGGAGCAGCCAAAGCCAAACCAAAGCTCCAAATGGCCACGATTCGGCAATACCCACTGATGACACCACCTCTTCCTCCAACAGACGCCAGTTCAACCTGAGCTTGCGAGTAGGCTTTTTCCCAGGTTGCCCGCGTAGCAGCGCGCAGGTTCCATGCTTGCATCGCTTCAGCTTTTGCCCTGTCTTTCGTCTCACCCTTGTCCCCAGACTTGGTGCTAGCCGTAGGAGCGCTTGTATTGAGCTGACCATTGAATGAGTCCCTATGCGGGAGTCCTAGGTTTGACTCAAGCCATGGAAACGATGCTTCAGTGACGTCGTCATTGAACTGGCTCCCGTCTTCGGTAGTAGACTTGAAAGCATCTTGTGGTCCAGCAAGCAACTTCTCTTTCTGGCCGTCCTTACTGCAACCAAGGGCTTGCACACACGCTGCTTTCATTATCGTCAATTTGGAAGGCGCACTCGGGTCAGGACCAGGCAAGGGAGGTGCGAGACCAGCCCGGTAGAAAGCACGGTCAGTGGTCGGCAAACAGCAAGCGACCAGCTCCGCGAGATACCTGTCGAGATAATACACAGCTGAACATTAGCTGCCAAGGTAAACACCGACAAAGATGCTGACGCAAAAGAATTCGTCGAGGTAGCACGTATGGAGTAAATCTATAGTGTCGCTTGCTTACTTGAAAGCGGTTTCTTGGTCTGCGAACAAGTCATCGAAAGGGCGCTTCTTCTCCGCTGCTTTGCGGCTCCAGCACCGTCCTAGCGTGAGCACGCTCCTTGCAGCCATCCATGACACACGGCAGAGATATTTTGGCAAAGCTGCAGTTGCCTGAGATTTCAATTGCAAAAGCAAAACGAATGCAACATGGGATTATAAGCATGTCATATGAATTACGAGAACTCTGCCAAAACACGCTGGGAACAGTAAATTTAGTGCATATTTCTACTCGATCGTACAGCCTCTCACCAAAATTGCATGATGAACTTGTCGAGAAGCTGCTGAGGCAGTGGCAACGCATACACGCCCCGCAGATAATACAGCGCTTTGTCTTGATTTCGGCCGAAAATTGAGAGGCTGGCTGATGTTCTCTGCTTGCCCTATGTCCTCTAGATAAAAGTTTTGTGGCAGATCGTCGTCGTCTTCTAATGAGTTTTCTGTAATGGCATCGTCACCGCGGAACGGAACGAGCTCAACTTCTCTAGCGTCGTTAGTTGGCATGACTTCTTCTTCTTCTTCGTCATCAGATTGGAGTGACGCATCAGCGTCATCATTATCGTCTGATGATTCTGCAGGAAGCATTGGCATATCCAACGTAGCTCCGCCAGTAGCGTCCCTGTTGCTCAAATCAATGCCACCAAAAGTATCTCCAGCAATGTCAAAAAGTACAGCGTCCGCAACATCCGAATCGGAGTCTTCGTGCACATCGGGGGGGTCATCTTGTGCCAAGATCTCTTCGCTTTCTTGCTGCGGCTGGCGCTGCTGTGGCTCACGGCGCCGCGTTGGCGTCGGTGCAGACCTCTTGAATGAAGGAGGTGGCAGGGACAACATTTTTCCTTTCTTCTTTTTGGCTTGCTTCATGAATGACCTGCTTTGCGCAGCCAAATCTTCACTTTTGTCCACCAAGTCATCGAGACTTTCGCCGCGGTCAATAACCTGCTCAACAGGACAACGAACAGGCAGTCAATTGATTAGAAGTGTGTGCACATCTTACCTCACTGACTTGCAGCCTAAATCCGATTGGCTGTTCCACTTACCACCCAAATATGTCAAGACTGCCTCATGTAAAAACACACAGTTGTGAAGTGAGATCTTACCTTGGCTATCGAATCCGCCATGATGTTCTTTGTCTCATTCAGTTCGTCTTTCAGTGCTTCTCGGCGAGCGCTTCTTTGCGGCGGTTGCAGATTTTGTAATTTTACTGCAAGGCTGTCCTCCTGGCCAACTGCACTATCGAGATCGACGAGGTTTCTGGAGGCTCGCCGTGGCGTTGCTCCTCCTTTTCGCCCCTTTTTCGGTACTGGTACATCGGATAGAGCCTCTGATTGGGTTGACAGTTCTTTGTTCATTTCTTTTGCAAGCTCCATTGTTCTGGCGACTGTCGCAAGGGTATTCTTGAGAGTGGCATCAGTGGCATCACTGGCATTTTTAGATGTGGTGGCGAAATCTTTGGGTGCACCACCGTAGTCGTCAGAACTTGCATCTGATTGATCATCTTCTTCTTCGTACTCGCCCTCGATTTCAACGTCACTGCCATCAGTGTCGGAACTGCCACCGCCACCGCCGCCGCCACCAGTGATAGCCGCAGCACCAGGGGCCATCATTGGAGCAGGCGGGGGCGGTGGCGCAGGTCCGGGAGCACTGGGCGGTGGAGGCGACGGCACTGGCAGCGCCAAACGTTCAGCTCGGGACGATGAAGATGGAGGCACGGGAGGCACTTCAGATACGGGCTGCGGTATTGGCGGTGCCAATCGCTCAACCCAGCGTTGCACAAACTCGTCAATGGCGGCGTCATCAACTTCTAACCCGTCAACCACGGAGGTAGGCTCAGGATGAGTGTGCAATGGCGTCATCGTCTCCGTGTTCGAGTTGTTGCTGTCAGGAGCAGCCCGTGAGTGCGTCTGATTGTGACTGGATTGATATGGAAACGGCATGGGCCAAGGTGAAGCAAAAGTGGGTACCAATAGCGATGCGGCTGCGTCTTCCTGCAGATCAGCTGCCAAATTCGAAGCGTTTGACAAAGGTTCGGTAGGCGTTACCACTTCTTCGTGGGTCGACAATGCTTGGAGTCGCTGGCTTATAACCTCTTGGAGAACTGAGTCTGACGCGAGTGCATCGACTTCGACAATGCACCTATTTGAAAATATCAGTTGAAATAGATACAAAGGATTTTCATTAGCCATGATGATAAGGCTTGAGTGATCAAATAAATAATGCAGTAGCACAATTGAACTTATCTAAGAAAGCAATTGTATTTGAATTTGTATTCCTAACCAGTCCGCTCCAGGTGGCGCCACTGCCCGCAAGATGGCGGACGCAAGCGGCACGAGCTCCGGCATTGGATCGACTAGAAGAACAACGAGCGCAGTCGTAGGGCTAGTGCCGGCGAAGTAAGCGCTGGCCGCACGAGCAATTAATTGGCCCACTCGTAACAAGAAGCGGCGATTTGCTCGGCGACGAATACGAGCAAGGCGCTTGGCTTGGCGACGCACCTAGCACACCAAGAAGACCCAAATATATAATGAAAAATGAAGCCAGACCATAAAGAAAAAGTCCATGTCTACCTTTATAATAATGTGAACAAAAGTTTAAAAAGATCGCGAACATTGTAAATACTAACAAAAAAAGAACAGGAGTAATAATCAAAAACCTGCATATTCTCCTTAAGAGGGAATAAAACAGCAATTACCGCAGGAAAGATGGAAGTGAGTCCAGGATCGACAGTAGTTTCGTTGTTTGAATGTGGACTACTGCAGCATGAGCAACTCTTGTTGTCCGCGTTGTCTTCAGTCCGAACAAGCTCCTTTCGAAAGTCGCCACATGACACGAGGAGCACAGCAGACGCGCGCAATCCTAACAGCGACGACGCATGTGCGGAATCCCGCGGTGTGTTGCTAGCTCGGGGCAATGCAGAGTTCCTTGTGGCACTAGTGGCCGCAACAGAAAACGATGCAGGAGCGGTCGGAGCTGCAAAGTCAAAAGTAGCGGCAGTTGAGTGGGCGCCTGATACTGGCCAAGATTGTAATGAGCTACGCATTGAATTCAAAGGAACGCGCAGCTTAAGTGATTCAACCACTCTTCCATCGCCTAGCGTTAAATCAGGCACCCATAATGGTGCTGTCAACACCTATAGACAAGTAATTTTTAAAGAATGAGCGGCCATCATACTCATCAATACAATTAGGATGTATACCAAGTGCAGCATATCTAACAACAGTAAGAAATCATGTGGGGAGGGGTAGTATACCAATGCATCGGCTGGTGAAAAGAAATCCGCTGAAGCATCTCGCCGCACGCGCATTAAGACCAAGGGTGTCCAATCGTGCTTGTTCTTAACAGTATCAACACTCTTGCCGCCTGTGTCTCCTCCAATTGCGCCCATATCCTTGCCCGATTCCTCGTCCTCTTCTGTGTCTGTGCCTGTATCCGTACCGGTACCTGGGTCCGTATCTGTGTCTGTGTCCGTGCTTCGACTAGGCTTACGGCCACTCAATTCCTTGTCATTTCCATTGCCCAACGTGGCAACAAGATTCGGTTTCGTTGGCACAAAGCGCTTTGGGTTTCGAGGTGACACAGGACCTGTGGGCTTTCGAGCAGAATGACCAAATAGGGCCGTATCGTATAATGCCAGGTCTAAGCCTTCGAGCTGCATGCGTGATGCCACGGCCTTGGGTGGTGCACCAATACGCAGCAAATTGGAAAATCTGGGAATTTCAATACAGTACAAACAAATGAAAGCAGATGTACATATAAACACACACAAAGTATGCACAATAACGTAGAGTACGACAAGCAAATTAACGGACCGCTCAGGCAGTTCGGGCGTTGAATCAAAAGTTGAAGCGCGCGTAACCACTTCTTTAGAGGAGATCTCCATACTCGTAGAATTCTTCACATCACGGCTTGATGAGGTTGACATGTTCGCACTCTCTTCTGGCTCTGATTTTTCTGCCTCAGGGCCGATGGAGGGTGGATTGTTGGCGGCCTCGTACAGTGTAATCAGACGATTGACAACCTTTCATTCAAAGTATCAGGTGGAGACAGCAAAGACAAATGGAGAGAGGCGGTGAACATAGACGCTCGTATAGGTCTACGTCTTTGTTGGTGAAAATAAAGGCAAACATCTTAATGCTATGCCCGAGCGCATTTTTTTAATTAAATTCATATAAGTACCGCAGGATTATAGCTTCCAGCGCGGTTCATTGCGAGCACGACTTGGCCTGGTGGCACTCCTCTGGCAAGAAGGGCTGCAAATTGCTGCAGTGCTGGTTCTCTTGCTGCAGCTTCCCACGCTGCCCGGGCCTGGGTGACCGTTGGGTCGGAATCTGCGCTGCTAGCACTCGTATCTTTCAAACTTCCCGGCAGGTCTGGATCACCAAAATCAACTCCACGGCCGCGCGGGTGTTCTGGATCGATGTCGAGCACTTCTTTATTGATTGGTGCGCTATCCATAGACGAGTCTAGCAGAGGTGGCGAAGGAGCTGTTCCTCCTGCGCCATTTGTGCTCGCGCCTGCAGATAGGTCACGAGATGGATTAACTGTCAGTCTAGGCTTTTCGTCAAGAGCATCGGTGGTAGCGGCCGTGGTTGACGCACTAGCGTCTAATCTTGCAATGCCGACGTGCATAATATCGCGGCTAGGTGTGTTGGTTGTCAGGATTTCATCATCCATCCCTGATTTCGACTCACCCACGCCGGCGACGGCGAACGCTGCCGCGGGCGCTGGCGGCACAATTGCTGCCGGTTGCAAGGCAGTCGCAAAGGTGGCATAGTCTAATGCCTTCTTTGAGCCCTTTGCACCTACTTCTTGAGATGCAGCCTTCATGATCATTTCCACCACTTTGTTGGAGGCACCTGGCAGTCCCACCGACGCCAACGCAGCTTTGAACTCGTTTTTATCCAGAGTGCCACTGCCATCAGTGTCGAAGCTTTCGAACAAATCACGAATGCCTGCGCTGCCTGCAGAAGTGGCCAATGCGTTCAGTCTGGCCCATGCGACCGCAGACGCGTCACCGGGCAGCATACCTTCGAGCGTCGTTTTCCCTGTAGGAAAGTCTGTGACTGCTGGGGAAGTGGCGCCCACGCTAGCACCACCAACGGCAACAGACTCTCTGATAGGCGCTTTGAACCCCTGAGCTGGAGAATGCACTTCACCAGAATCTACTGCCGTATCCGTAGACGCCTTAACTGTACTCTCCATGGCTTTCACTAGGGTTTGTAGTACTATTCGCTTTTCACAACTGATTTTGCTCTCGCTATTGTATTCCCTCGCTTGATTGCTTGCTTGCGCTCGCTGCCGTTGCATGTTTGTTTGCGTGCTTCCTGCAATCTTCCCAAAGATTTCGGTCTTAAATATGCGACACATATAGTCTAAATACGCCAGTAGTCAGTCTGTACAGTAAAGTGTTACAGTGCGATGAGTAGTGACAAATAGAGCAGGGTGCCACGAAGCCGGAATCAGTAGCCCCCCCCCCCTGTGTGCCTGTGTGGGGCTGTGACTCTAGGCCAAGATTCGTGTTACTGCCATATGAAGATTGGACTATGCAAAAGGACACTCAGCCCAGTCAGACTTGTTCTGGAGTATTCATCAATACGCAGCTTTTTGTTATTTGTTGATGTTCCTTTACAACTGGGGGTTAGCTAGATTAGATTAGATTAGATTAGATTAGATTAGATTAGATTAGATTAGATTAGATTAGATTAGATTAGATTAGATTAGATTAGATTAGATTAGATTAGATTAGATTAGATTGAT
>Ga0307982_1003404_pt1 | contig 12692 bp, 10 predicted proteins | sample OrgLakmetagen989_FD_201847 | JGI IMG/M metagenome (GOLD analysis project Ga0307982, IMG submission 201847) | Saline water microbial communities from Organic Lake, Antarctica - #989 | ecosystem: Environmental > Aquatic > Non-marine Saline and Alkaline > Saline | place: Antarctica: Organic Lake... | reverse complement strand
ATCACCACTTCCATGGCCACTCTGGCCTGTGTGCCTAATTAGTCTTTCCTTCTAGTATTGGTTGCTTTGAATTTCCTGTCTGCCTGTTAGCCTTCTAATTCCGGCCCCTCGGGACCCGAACCAAAAAGCTAGCCACTTTGGACCGCTATCACCACTTCCATGGCCACTCTGGCTTGTGTGCCTGATTAGTCTTTCCTTCTGGTATTGGTTGCCTTGAATTTTCTGTCTGCCTGATAGCCTTCTAATTCCGGCCCCTCGGGGCCCGAACGAAAAAGGGCCATTTCGCGGGAATTCCTGGGGATTCCCATACAGAGGGGGTTTCGCACTACAGGGGGGATATTACAAACGACGCCAATTGGCCATTTGTGCGCCATTCTGAGTTGACAACATCACCGCACCCTCCTTCAATTAGGTGCCGTTGGCATGGAACCAACATAGGCGGCCGAAGAGCCCAAGGCCAGTGAAATCGGTTCCGTAGGTGCTTGTGAAGTCGGAACTGGGTAAGGTTACATAGGACTGCTCTTCCTCGTGGCTTGGGCTCCAGTTCCTCGTTGTTCTTCCAGTCTTTCAGCCCAGCCCTGATTCCGGGAATTCCCGGGAATCCGTGGGAATTCCCGGGAATCTGGGAAATTCCCGCGGCCATTTTCTGGAGTTGGGAATTCCACTTCCCTACAGTCCTACAGTAATCAAGGGGCATCAAGGAAGGGTACTTACTTACTTATGATACGGTATGATCGTCAGTATCTTTAATAAGTGTATTTTGTACTCGCGAGGTTGGGGCCGCGTGCTAGGCGCTAATTCAGGGAATACGTCAAATGCTCAGCTCTGCTATCATCGGTATTCCTTTCTCTTCTTGATTCGAAATTTTGAGCTATTTTTAACAGCGCGTGTCGAATGCGGAACATCTTTTGTTGTCTGTACTACTACAGTAGTATTGCCCGCTCCGCGATTGTAACCAAGCCTAAGGCGAGGCGTAAGTTAGACTATTGAATTACAAAGCAAAGGTGGTTGGATCACCGAGAGCGTGAATAGAGGACAATACCATATTCTATCAAATGGCTAATCGCAGCACAAACATGGGCGACAGTGGAGAAGGCGGCGGTAATGTAAGATCGACATCTTCGCCGTTGGGCGTTGGTACCACAATTTTGGAAGTGCCCTTCCCAGACCCTCCTAGACAGCCGCCTACTAGGCTTGAGTTGCGAATCGATACTCCTCAGCGCCAGCTAAAGGAGAAAGAATACTCATCGGACGTTGCTTTTCTTATGCGCTCTATGGGCCCTATTGGCTCTATGGCTTCAGCTGACGAAATGTTTGCTGCCACCGCACACAATGAATCGTCAAGCCGCCGTCAACTGTTCCCAAAAGAGGTCTCGCCTAAGCCTTCTCGAATATCTGTGGGTTCTACCCGCTTACCAAAACCCTACTTTCGACCGCGGGCTTCTGGCTCTCCTGAGCACCCGTTTGCAGCTAGTGCTTACCTGGATTACGAAGCGCGCTTTCAAGCGGCGAGTGGCCGCGACAGCGCAGCTATGCCAACAGCCATTGGTCGAGTTGGGGCTTCGCCTCTGTACGCGCAAACTTCGCCAGGACCACCAGTGCCCATGGCGTCGAGGAACGAGGGCACGAGTTTGAGTGGTGGGACTGCGAGCAGCAGCAGTAGCAGTAGCATCAATAGCGACGGCGGCCTCTATGTGCTTGGTCACGCAGGAGCGACAGCGCGAGGATGGACAGGTGCAGAGACCATAAAAGCTGCGCGAGCACGAGCACCTATGCCGCCGCGGCTTGGGCGCCCGCTAACTACACCAGCCGGGGTGCCCCTTGCCGATCCCATAGGCATGGGCTTCAACCGGACACCTTTCCCCAATGCGCTTGGGAGGCGACAGAGCCCTGTGCCTGAACAGATGGTGGCATCGCGCGTCGCAGCCATCGCTGAGGCATCGCGCCAACCGCTGGTTTCTATGAACTCTTCCGCACCTGGGTCGCCGATGTCTTCGTCTTCAGAGTCAAAAGGCTCATCGAAGGAGTGGCTTCACGGAGTACCGTTGAAAGGCTCTACTCAGAGCGGCGCCGGTGGGCGGTACTGGAGCCTTGAATTTGCCACCGACCAAAGACTAGAAGATCTGGAGAAAGCTTCCAATGGCGGTGGCTTGTCAACAAAGCCGAGATACCGTACTAGGAGTCCTGGTGTTGGGAACAGTAGCGGCGACGACAATGATTCAAGCGTGGTGAGTCCTGGGGTCCCTAACGGAGCCAGCAGCCTCGGCTCTCTGGTCACTGCACTCAATGAGCCAAAACCGTGGCCTGCTTCAAGCTCAAACACCGTAAGCGATATGAGCATGGCCAACAATAGTATTTATGGCAACGGGAACGACGGCGTTTTCATGGCTGGCCGTGCAGCGTCAGCCATTCGTCTGTCGCGCAAAGTCTCGAGCCCATTTCGCGCTCGTATCGAATCGCAAGGGTCTGGCTATGGCAATGGCCGGGGAGCGCGAAGCAATGGAAGCAACGGGCAGCACCCGTCCGCATTAAGAGTGCACTTGTGGCCAACTCGCGATGCAGCTGACGATTGGCAGCCGATGGCGTCGAGCCTTACCAACCCCTTTCCGCAAGGGCGATACGGCCCGTGATTCGCCCATTTCTTGTGCGGAGTGAGATGGGAGATACGCCTAAATGATATATGTCCATATGAAGCACGGACAAAAGAACTACCAAGGCAAATGTCTTATTTGGGCTGGACGTAGCTTCCCTCGATACAAAAGCCCTGAACCTCAGCCATTTATCTTCATCTTAAAGCTTAAGGCCTAAAACCCCTTTTTCTTGAAGCCTTAATCTCGGGGCTTTCAAATGAAAAAACTGCATTCGGTAATATGGATGGCCCCGGATATTGGCGTACTAGCTAAAGCTAATTGTTATCCTCTATTTAAATGGCCACTAAGGTATAATGAATCTGAAGGTCTTGAGTTACAGGAGTAAGAAATTAAAATTAGAAATTACGAATAAAAATACCTGGGAAGAGAGTGACCTGGATGCTCAACTAAAGCATTACAGTAGATATTACAGGAGATCGAGCCTGCAAGCGAATTACCGCGCGAACTTTCCCCTCAAGAAGAGCTGATGGCACTTGTCCGATGGTCCGGCTGTCGTCCTGAGCACTGTCATTGTCATCTACCACCCAACAGCAACCCCGGCGAATCTGCTCCAACTTCTCAATTCGCCAGTCGCCAGGCACTAAGCGCACGGCATCATTTTCTAGTGCCACCAATCGCTTCACAAACGTGCGGCCTGGGTAGCTAGGGTTTGCCATGGACACAATGTCGCCAGGAGACAAAGCAGCTCGGTTTTCCTTCGTCACGAAGCAAAAGTCTAATGTCCAGGGCATCGATGGAAGAAGCGGGCTTATCGCTAGCCCTGTAGTGGGCACGATAGATGCCACATTGTCAATAAAAGCTAAGCTTAGCGGTACTGACCAAAGTACTTTACTCCATGGCACTTGATTCAACTTTGCGAATGACATGTGAGGAAGCACTCACTAAAAAGTGCAATATATTACTATAGAATAGCTAATTGGAGATTCCTTTCGTCCGTATGATACTGCAGCTAGCCTATTTGCGATCGAAGCTTAACAAGTAGTGACCACGATATTATAGAGTGCAATAGCTGCGCTGCTACGCAACGAGACTTCAAGTACTGTAAGCTTAGTACTGCAAGTGCCAGACCGTGCGCCGTGCCAGGTCACAAAAAGTGCCACTCTGGCCTGTGTGCCTGATTAGTCTTTCCCTTTTTGTATAAGTTGCCTTGAGTTTTCTGTTTCCTGTTAGCCTTCTAATTCCGGCCCCTCGGGGCCCGCACGAAAAAGTGCCGACGATTTGGTGATTTCGAAATTTTGGTCAACTGCTAGCCGTTATTTTGAAATTCTAAAATTGCTGTACTTCGCTCGATGGACAGGTAGAGCCGCTATTCGCGCACCCAAGCACTAGAGCAGCGGACGCCAGGAGACCCTCACGCTTCTCATTCAACGGCCTCTCTATCACCCACGCGTTTCTTTTAATTCGCGCTCAGGAAGCCAATCATTCTACCCTAAATTACTCTTTCTCACACACAAATGAAACACGCCGAGGATTTTCTGAGCCCCAAGACCAAAGCCACCAGGTTCTTCGCCCATGGCCCGCCAGCCCGGCACTCACCTGACGACGTCTCTACCACTGGGATCTCTACTGGTTTAACGATGAACGCGCTGGCTGCGCACAACAATTTTCTCGGCACTGGGGGAGGGCCTGCGGGTGGCCCCGTGCCGCTGAACCGGAACAATACCGTCGTTGCTGCTTCTGGCGTACGGCAACAAGTAACCGGAGCAGAAGGCGACCAGCGGACGGTCTACGGTCAGTTGCTCATAGTAGAAGCTCGATGTGGCGAGCTTTCAAACCGTGTAGCACAACTCCAGGCGGACAAGCGCGAAGCACAGCAAGCTTTGGCAGAGGCGCGCGAGGAGGCCAACCGCCGGGACACCAATTCGAAAGCACGAGTGCGTGCCGCCGACCACCGTGCTGCTGAAGCAGCCATGGAGGCTGCAGCACTGCGCGTCAGTAGCCCAAGTGGCTACAATGGTGGTGGCAGCGGCTCATCACACAGCAGCAGCGGTGGCGGCGGTTATCCATCCCGAAGGCACGAACCTGAGGATAGCAGCAACCACGACAAGTGGGAGCGCAAACGGTTGCGTGACCTCGAGGCTCAGCTAGTGGACGCTCATCACGAAGCTATCCGGTGGCGAAGCGAAGCTGAAAGTGTGGCAGCCGACTTGCTTCACTCCGAAAAGCACGGCGAACAACAGGCCAAACAAGCGCAGCAACTGGCGCGGGAATTGGGAGAAGCCGAAGCGAGATTGGAAGCTGCGCACGCTGAACTCGACGCCGCTGCCACCATGGCGGCCAATCGTGTGGCTGAAGAGCGGCGCAAAGCGCAAGTCGGCCAACAGTCAACGACTGAAGCCTGGTCCGAGCGCCTTCACGAGCTGGAGACCAGCCGCGCAGCTGCTGAAGCCAGAGCAAGCGAGCTGGAAGCCCGCGTTCAGCAATGCGAAGACGCCGCTTGGCTCGCGGAGCAACGCATGCACGAAGCGGAAGTAGCGGCCGCAGCCAGCCAGGAAGACGCCGAGCGCGCCGGACGAGCTCAATTGGACGCCGTCGAGGCCGCAGAAGCGTCAGCGCTGGCCGCGGAATCTGCCGCAGCCGGCCGCCGTGCAGCTGAGGGTGCCGCTCAGGCAGCGCGGGCGGAGCTGCACGCCGAGATGGAGCGCGCAGCAGTGGTGCAACGTGACGCAGAATCATCGACGGCCAGTGTGGAAACACGGGTCGAAGAAGCTCAGAAAGCAAGCGAGGAACTGAAGGCTGCCTTGGCACTGAGCGAAGACAAATTGGCCAAGGTCTGTGAAGAGCTTGAGGAGGCGAAGAACACGGCTTCAAGTGCTGTGGCTGCAGCTGCTACAGCCGAGACCGCTGTCTCCCATCGATCAAGCGACCAAGAAGCGCTGATTCAAAAGCTAAGAGAAGAGCTCGAAACCAACAAAGCCGAAGGCCACACGTCTCTGACCAAAGCAGTGTCCTCCTTGGCAGCTGCCGAAGCGAAAGGAGTGCATTTGAAGCGCAACCTAGCGCAGGCGCTGGCCCAAGCCCAAGAGCACGAGGCGCGCGCCGACAGGGAAGTGGTGCGAGCCAACGCGCAAACCGAGAGGTGCGGGCAGCTGGAAGCAGCGCTGCACAAGAAGGAAGCAGCGTTGGCAGCGAGCCAACTGCAAGGCGTGCAGCAAACGGCGAAGCTAACCGCTAAGCTGCGGGCGTCGGCATTGGTAAGATGTGGACTTTTGTATTTTCGTGCATTCCGTTCTAGCCCTCTTGTCTTTATAAATCCATTGATTACTTTTACGCGCGCATCATTTTCATTTCTATTGAACGCAACTTTATGCCTACTTGTGGTCACATCATTCTTATACACGTGCTATCAGGCCCGCAAAGAGGCTGATCGTGCAGCGGCTGACGCTGCGGCCACAGCCGCGGCCACCGCAGGCGAAGAGCGAGGTGCTCTCCGGCAGAAGCTTGAAGCTACTCTGGAGGCCCATGAAGTTGCGTTAGCTGCTGCCAAGCAGGAAGCGCAAGCACTGACTTCAGAAGTGGAAGCTCGGCACCAAGCGGCAGTGACCAAGCTAGAAGACGAACTGACGGCGAGTGGTCTCTCACATGCCGCTGAGGTGAGTGCCCTGAACGCAAGGCTTCAAAGTGCCCAAGGCGCACAAGCGCAAGCGCTAGCGGCAGTGGAGGAAGCGAAGAGCGTTGCGGAGGCAGAGGTCAAGGCAGAAGTGGCACGGTTGGTGGAACAAGAGCAGGAGTTGACTACCCGGGTGGAGACAACTCTCAGCGAGAAAGCGGAGTTGATGGCATCCCTTGAGGCCAAGACGAGTGAGGCTGAGACGCAGCAAGGTCTATTGGATGAAGCCAACGAGAAGCTCGAGGTGCTGATGGCCAGTGCTACCCAACAAGCACAAGAGCTTGCTGAGCTTCGCACCCAACTTGAAGACACAGAGACTCAAGCCAAAGATGCTCTGGCAGCCGCACAAGCTGACGCTGAAAATGCGATCGCTGAATTGACTGAAGAGGTATGTGTTGGAACTATGTGGTCATGTCTTTTTATACTGTTTCAAGCCCATATTTATTTTGAACATGCGCTGTTTTTTTTTGGCCTATTTGAATTTGTGCTCTTTTCTTCCTTTCTTTATTGACCTGCACATTTTTATCCTTGTGTACAACGCCTTGACAGGTAGAGGCTGCGCAAGAAGGCTGGGCCTTGGCGGAAGTGTCACGCGAAGCTCTGGTCAAATCAGCGGCTCAGGCAGCGGAACAGGCGGCCTTGGAAGCAACACAACTGCGCCACGAAGCTTGCGAAGCTCTAAACGCCGCGGAGACGGAAGCAGCTGCCGCGAAAGCGCTGTTGCTGAAGCGGGCTGAAGATGCCGAAAGTGAAGTGATGAGCCTGCGTGAAGCGCTTGCACTTGCCGACGAAGCGCAGAGAATGGTGGAAGAGAAGGCTACTGCAGCGGCGGAAGCGGCAGCTGCTGAACTTTTAGCATTGCAGAACGAACGCAACCAGCTGGAAGAGAAGTTTACCAAGCAAGTAGCCGAGTCACAGGCTCAATTGACCGCGAAAGAAGAGGAATTGGCAGCCGCACAAGCCAAGATGGCTGCCCTCGAGACCAGTGCCAAGCAAGCTGCGGGTGAAGCTGACATTCAGCATCGCGCTGACGTGGCTGCATGTGAGGCGCTGCGAGACCAATCGAAGGCCCTCGAGAGTGACTTTGAGGCCGCCACCGCGGTCGCCGCCGCGAAACAGGGCGACCTGAGCTGTGAATTGGCCGCCAGTCAGGCTGGGGCCGACAGCCTCCGAGCGTGGGCCCAGGAGAAGGCAGAAGAGGCGTCCAAAGAGCTCGCCGCCGCGCAGGCAGCTAGGGCCAGCAGTGAAGCGAGCTTGCGAGAAGAGCTTGCGGCTGCGAGGGCCGCCACCGCAGCCGCGCAAGCCGCCTGGAAGACGGCGGATGAACGGTGCACCGCCGAAGCAGCCGAGGCAGCAGCGGCCCTGCAGAGGCACGGCGAAGAGCTGCAACGGCACTTTGCGCGGGAGGCGAGCGCGCGGAGTGCGGCCGCGGCCGAAGCCAGCGCGCAATTAGCCTCCGAGCGGGACCGGCACAACGCGGCAATGGCGGCAATGGTGGCGCAGCGCGACGCGAGTGCGCATGCGGCAAGTCGAAAAGACGCCGAAGCAGCCGCAGCGGCGTGCGCCAAGGAAGAAGTAGAGCACAAGCGCGAGTCGGACCTGGCCGCGGCAGAATTAGAGATCGAAGCAGTGCGGGTCGAAACACACCGGTTGAGGGCCAAATTGGTGCGTTTCAGAGGAATCGTATGAAGAGCGTGCAATGAAATCTCCCTCGACTCAACTTTCAATTCACCTACTCGCATCTGTACAATGTTTGTTGGCATACGCGTATCGTCTCCCAGGTGAAATTGGGCGACTTAGAGGAAGAAGTGGCGTATCGCACCGAAGAAGCGAGGCGAGAAGCCCAATCGTCGGCTCGTCGTGAAGTGGCTACTCTCGCCGCCGAACACGCTGCGATGGTAAGCATAGTATTCCTGCTGTGCGAATTCCATTACCATCCACCATCCGATGTCTCTTAGCTATATACACAAAGATTCACAATCTTGCAGTGTTTCTAGAATTACTCCTTTTGCTTTTGCAATTTCAATGTGCTCCTTTCTTTCTTTTATCATCAGGCGGGCCACTCCAATTTGCGGCAAAAGATTCACCACGTGCAACGGCTGAAAGAAGAAGTGGGGAAGCTGTCCCAGGACAACGCGAAGCTTTCGATGGACCTTCGCCGCGCTTCGGCTTTGCTACGCGACCACCACGTGCCCTTCGTGGCGGCGGTCACCTTGCCCGCGCCGCCGCCCCATAACCACACTACAGGGAGTAGCGCTTCGGCTGAAAGTGCTCCTGCTGCTTCCACTGGAGAAGCGCCTTCAGAGGCCCAGCCACCTGCGACAACACCGGCAAAAGCACCAATCGAAGCGAAAGCAGCCCCAGGAGCTGGCGCATCCACGCAAGCGCCGGCAGCAGTTGCTGCCAAGGAAAACAACGGCTCCAACCGCTACTTTTTCGCAACCGCAACGCCTCGCAGTAAAGGGTCCGGCTCCACTACCGCGAGCAAACACGAGAAAACGCCGACGGCGAAATCCTTGGCTGCTGGCAGAAAAAGCCAAGCAGGGAGAAGTTCCCGCGTTCGGAAGCCCCTGGGCGCTGTTTAAAGAGAAAGGCCACCTTACTACTCGGGCTCCAGAGGCAACAGAGATGTAAAGAATGACAGAGGTAGAGAGAGAAAGAGAGAGGCTAATTCAAGCGGCCTCGCGACTTATTATTGGGTGATGTGCGTATACATTTGACCTCCAGGACTCAGTTAGCTGTCGGGTTGCGATTATAAGCAGACATTGAACCACCTGAGCCAAGAGGGAGGACAGAAAAAGGTTTCCTCAGTGCCAGTGCCGAGTTGGAATCAAACTCGAACGAAGCAATACAAACCCGAATGGCACTGACAAGGAAGCGAATGGTGCGGGCAGAAGCTGGAATGCCGAATGCGCGTGTGTTGCTCAGACATATACATTATGGGATAATTCGGAAGGGGGAAGGACATCGGGCCGTCGGAATAATGACAAAAACACATTTGTTGGAAGTGCGCACTTTAGAGAACAATCAAGAGGAAGGCGCGCAAGCGTAGTTGGAATTGAACAAGAATGATCTGCGATGTGATACGCGAGGCTTAGGTTCCCATCAGATATATTTTCTTTGGCTCAAGTGAAGTAATCGTTCTAATGAATGCCGTGAATTTTCTGAGTAATGCATTTGGGACTTCGACGGAATTGCGAGTAGAAGAAAAAGCGGCGTAAATGGAAGCTGAATGTCATTCTTCGCGCAATCTCAATCCCTAGCTAGACTTCAAGCAGCCAGCCCGTAGGGGCGTGGTAATACCCCGTAAGGGCAAATAAAGCTGAAGCTACTCCGTAGGGGGCATAGATGAGCTACAGACAGTGCTGCGGTAAAAACGCAAAATGGGTAAAAATATTCATACCAGTAGCGTGTCGGCTCGGCAGCCAGTAGCTTAGTCTGTTACAAGCAATTTGTTGCAGGGACGATGCTCATCGCTAACATTTAGACATTAAATCACTCATTACTTGCATAGCTTAGAATCGTTGACAGTGCTCTAGCCCTTTTGCTCCTTTGAGGGAATGGACCCCGAAACAATGTCCGTGAAAGCCCTTAAGGCTGAGTTAGCCACGCTAGGCTTAGAAGCAGTAGCCTCGCAAGCTGTGGAAAAGTCTGACCTGATTCAAGAAGTCACTATGGCTCGCTCTAGGAGAGACATGCCTAAGGCCAGCAATGGCCGGCCCCAAAGCAACGGAAGTGCAGAAGGGCCAGCCGAGATACCACCAGATGAAGAGGTTGAGCGAGTAATTAATTGCCCCAGCGGCAACTTCTATCAAATTCTTGGTGTTTCTAATAGAGCCAACGCGGAAACCTTGAAGAAAGCGTATCGAAGTCTGGTAAGTTATATGTGTGTCGTCTTAGTTTTGGTTGTTCCTGAGCTAGAATGTGGGATAATTGATCATGTGTACTGAGCGTTCACCTAGACGGTAGTATAGGTTTTAAATGTTGCAGTGTTTTTCGGCCAGGCCCTTCGACTACACCCGGACAAAAACAAGGACCCAAAAGCCGACGAAGCATTCAAGAGAGTTTCCGCAGCGTTTGCCTGCCTGCGCGACCGACGGCAGCGAGCCATGTATGACTTACAAGGCGGGGACACTGGCAGGAATCATGTGCCGGGTAGCAGTAGAAGCGGCTCGGACAACGGAGGATCTGGAACTGGCAGTAGTAGGTACGGCAGATCCGGAGCCTTCGGCGGAGATGTAGATGCCGAAGAGCTTTACCAAGCTTTCTTCGGCGGAGGCGACGGCGACGGTCATGAGAGCTCAGAGGTTGTAGGCAGGTTTGGTGGCACAGTGGGCAGAACAGTGGCCCTCGGCAGTCGCTTGCTTTCCACCTTCGTAAAAAATCCGTGGACGCTGGTGACCCTTCTCTCAGTGCTGGCCTCTTTTGTTAGCGTGGTTGAAACCATGAGTGAGCTGCTGGATTTGAGTGCCTGGCAGGCCGCTTGGGCTCTGCCAGTTGTAGTCCTCTTTGTTGTTGCCTTCATCCGCGCCGGAAAGGCGAGATAGGCACCGGCATATCCATCCTTCCCGGTTGTAACGCAAACGAATCTCAACATGTGATTGATATGGGAACTGCACTGGAAATTAAGGAAGGATCTCAATTATGATCTATTGGAGTATGCCCGATATGAAAGAAGCACGAAGCAAGGAGAACCCACTGCTGGTGTTTTATGGCTCAATGAATTCCTCGTCGGGATGATTAAAAGATTTCCCACATACGAACATCCAGAGGCCAAACAAGGCCAAAGGCCACGTTCCCATGTGACTTCCACATACAGCAAATATTCGACTTAGTGTAAGAATAACTGGTTCGTACGCCCGGCGCACTGCGATATTCCTTTTGAAGGTTACTGAACGTAGCGCACATGTACGGTACCGATGTACGCGTACAACACAAAGGACGAAAGGTGGCCTCTGAGGAACTAAAGGGTGAAGTATACAAGGCCCTTGTCTTGCCTACTCCACTCTACGGTTGTAAATATTGGTCCTTGCGGGAAGATTTAGTCAAGCTCCTTCGAAGCTCCCATAACCGGCGGTGTGCTCGCTTAATGTGTCGCGTGAGCCTTCATCATACCTTTCGCCACCATATCACTACCCCAAGTCTTTTTCGCTGTTTGAATCTTATTGACATCGATAGCTAGTATCACAATATAATTCTTCGTTGGACTGGCCACGTAGCTCGTATGCCCATGATCCGGGCACCACGGCAGTTGCTGACGAGTTTGGTAGCGCACTCGGCTGGTCAGTTGCCCACAGGTGACGTGGGGTAGGAAGCTGGAGAATCCGCTCGCCAGTAAAGACATTTCCAAGAAATTTATGGAGGGGATTGGCATTGCGAAGGCAAAGGTCTTCGATGACGCAAGCTGCCCACGAACGCATGTATATTTCCAGCATGGCCAAACTCGCAATCGTTCCATATTTACTCAATTTCAAGACGACGAAGGATTAAATTACTCAGTGAAAGCACCAATTGCTAGCCGCCTAGCCCCTGGCGTCTGCGTGAAGATGTGTGCTCCCTCGATCATGCATTCGGCGCATATGGCTCCATGCTTCCATTGAAGAGGCACCCCGTCGCCTGCTCAGAGTGCGTGTTGCCCAATGTAGAAGACCATGAAATCATTTCTTGGATTTAATCCGACTGTTCAATATGATATCCGTGGCTTCATTCTGGTGACTAACTCGAGAGTAATCGACTCAAACAGGCCCGGCTCGGAAAATTGCAACTCGAACTAATACAAACCCAAATGACACAGAAGCCAATGCTGCGGGAAGAAGTGGGAATGCGCGTGCGTTGCGCAAACAAAGCAAGTGCGGAGTGAATCATGAGGGGAAGGGGCATTGGCCACAATTCTTGCAAAAAGCGAGGCGCCCTGTCTGTTGGTAACTAAATCCAGTCCCCCCTCGGGGGGAGGGGCTCAGAAAAGAAAAGCGAGGCATTTGTGGGTAGCGCGCACTCCGCAGAATCAACAAAGAGGAAGGCGCGCGAGCGTAGCTCGTGACGTGCGTAACACGAAGTTACATTGGTAGAGGTCAAAATTTGCCTTTCAGCACGCAGGGCGCCTATTGTTCTGTCCCCGGGCCATGAGAGGCCCTGGCAGGGCAGGATCTCCTTCCTAGTCTAGTCTAGTTAATACTCCCCAAAAACAAAGAAACACCCCTGTACAATGCAGTAGCAGAAAAAGTGTAACCTTCAGAACAAGTCTGACTGGGCTGAGTGTCCTTGTTGCATAATGCAACTCCTTCCTCGTCAGCAGAGTGCAGTGAATATCCTCCATCAAACGCCACGGTCGTTACTCGTGGTCGTCTTTTCAGCGTGTTTCGAAACCCTCGTAAGGCCCTCCACCTTGAGAGCAAATCGTCTGCGAATTCCCCGAAGAGTAAAGGTTCCGC
>Ga0307982_1003402_pt1 | contig 12694 bp, 11 predicted proteins | sample OrgLakmetagen989_FD_201847 | JGI IMG/M metagenome (GOLD analysis project Ga0307982, IMG submission 201847) | Saline water microbial communities from Organic Lake, Antarctica - #989 | ecosystem: Environmental > Aquatic > Non-marine Saline and Alkaline > Saline | place: Antarctica: Organic Lake... | reverse complement strand
TAAAAGTAGGTACTAAAGGAGAGAAAGGAATTATATCCAGCTGGCAGTAACTGCTTATAGATAAGACTGCATTCAGTAGTGGAAGGAATTTGCACGCACCATATTCCCACTGCTGCCCGCTGCTTGCATTCTTAACCACGCTCAGAGCTTGCTTGAACTTTTGCCGACCGCACCACAGCTCTCCATCGAGGGCGGTGTCCTTCGGTAAGCCTTCTTTGAACCATGCAGGTGCTGGAAAGGAATTGCCCTGGCGGCTGTAGAAGCTCTCACCATCCCAATATGCACGAATGCCATCCAGCTAACATTCACAAGAGAGAGGGTAGGAAAAAGACGAGTGGGAGAAAGGATGTCACCCTTCTAGCTGATCATCACTAAAAATATTCTCCTGTTATATCAACAAATGATGAATAATTGAAGGGCCAACACTCACGTATGCAACAGTGATCACTTGCAAACGCAGCGCCAAGCATTTTATTGCTAGACTTGAACGATTTCTTCACCTTTTCAGAAATCCACCAGCCCGTCGGATCCATGGTGTCGTCCCAAGCCTTGGCAAGCATGACGTTACGCGCAGCCGCCACTGACGATGCCGCTTGAACTGCAATGACTGACGTTGCTGCGCTTCCCAGTGCCATTCCACCGTCCGCAGCTCGAGAGGCGGCGTAGATTGGGTCTGAGGTTAGGTCACTTGGGAAGTGTCCATTTGCGACGGCTTCACGGACATACTGCTCGGAGACACAGGGCACGCCGTTCTTGGCAGCCTGCTGCACTTTCAGTGTTTGGCCAGATAGCTCAGAGAAGGTACAGACTAGGTATGCTGTAGTTTTCGTAGCTCCCATGGTAAGAGTTGCGCCATGCTCGACCAAGAAAGACTCGAAGACCTTGCGCGTCACAGTCAAATTGCCCGAGACACACAAAGCCAAGCCATTTAAGACGCCGACCTTGGGCTTTTTTTGTGGAGGCTCGGTCATTATAGGAGAAAGTATAACTGTGGATAGATTTGCAATCAAGATGTTATCGAGGTGTATAGATTATGTTAGGCCAATTAATTTAGCGCAAAATCCCAAGGAAATAAGCTTCAGCGAAAGATGAAAATCTTTTTAACGCTGGCACACCCCTCTCAAGCACTGCCGTCCGCCACTCCGATGCGCATTCTGTCGCCAATCATCAAGGGTGGACTGCTGTCGTCCGCTCTTTGCCAACAATGTTTTCCTTGAATAGGTTAATCACCATAAGGTGAGAGACACTTGACTATGGCGTGGGGGGTCAAACGAATCTAAGAGAAGATATGGAAGTATACAGCAGATACCACGAACATGACATACATGTCGTGGGTGCATGACAAAACATCTTTTGCTCAATCTTTTAAAAATATACTATATTAGCATATGCGACTGTTTTTTGGTTCGGGCGACTGTTTTTTCGAGTGTCTTTTTTTTACTTTGCTTCTGTTTCTACTTTGTACGTACTGTAGGTTCGTCTATCGAAAATAGTTGGAAAAATAAGATGATCGTAAGGTAAACCGATTGCCCTCAAAGTTTGCAAAGTTGCTTATCACGGGTTTTCAAAAGCGCATGCAAAAGGCCAGAGCCAGAGACGCCGAGGAACCTGTCGAAAAGTTAACCCGACATTGAGAGGCGCAGTGCACTAGAGAAATTACTACGATCGAAATCTCAGAAATGGAAACTTTCGGAACCTGCAACTCTTGAAGATGAGCACCAATCAACGCGCGGATTTTGAAACGTTCACGGGAGTAACATGCCGATGGACATTTTCAACTTCGTCCTGAAATTTGGATCCATCCAGTACACGATTCTGGTTACGAAAGTACCAACTATATATATTAGACGAATCTACAGTTACTACTACTTATTACTACTTACAGCACAGTACTGTGTCTGTAGCCCTTGCCCTTGCTATCTGTAGTATACTGCCCAGCTGCACACACCAACGCAGGATAGCAGGCGGCGGGCGATTGACTCTTGAACGAAGAATTCGTTTTGACATCGGGATCTCTCCTTTCAACGATGTCTCTTCTGAAGGGAGCCACTACTTCTAGATAGAACCACAGTGCCGCACTGAATTGATCCACAATAGCATTCGTAGTTCGTAAGATGGCCGCATTTCAAGAGACACCACGGGCAGGTATACACGAGGAAGATTTCTGCGAAGCAGCGGGGAATGCACCTATTGCCGCTGCGCCTACTATGGATGAATCTGACGATCCCAAAAAAGGCAAGGAGTCCTCACGGAAGCGGGGTGGCTCATTGATTGGTTGGCTCCTCTCGTCGTCGACTGGCCAGGCGGGAGATTTTACCTTATTGCACGCTGGCTGGGTTGCCAAACAAGGTATTTGGCTGCGTGAATATAAGTATAACCTTCACGGACGGAAGGTTTATCCTCGGTGTTTCAACTTGATGAAAGGTTTGTGAATATTTGAATTGCCGGGCAATCAAGCATTTATGTTTAATCTGTGATTCCATGTCTTTGTGTTGATTTTTGAGCAGGCCATTTCGTTGCCTATTGGAAAAAGCGGTAGGCCTATGCTAATTCATCGTAGAAATTTGCCTGCATATCTTACATGCCTCAGCTTTTACTAACTGCACTTTTCTGCGTGCTTTATCAACATGACCGAGCAGGTTTTTACGGCTCGTCATTGACAACCGGTCCCTACCGCGCACAGCAAGTCTTGCGTACTATAAATCCTCAGATCTTGGTGAGAGCGCTATGCGCACAGGCCAACAAGGGTCGATACCGCTCGTAGATGCTAAAATTCAAAGATGCGAGTACGGTGACAAAGATTCTACGACGATTGCATCACGGTTATGGGGCTTCAAAGTCACTACGCCAGAAGGCAAAGTGTACCCGTTCCGTGCGGAGTCAGCAGCAGACCGAGAGGAGTGGCTCCGGAAGCTTCAAGAAGCAGCTGCAGCGTGCAACTAGGTTCAAAACGACCGATGGGTGAGGCCCTGAACGCCATTCTATGCATTGCCGCAACCGAAGCCCCCGTGAGATCAATGAAGCCCCGCCATAGTGGTTCTAAGAAGTGGTTGTGGCTTAGAACCCATTGCCTCTCTATGTTTTCTCTCTATCTATTTATATAATCTCCTGCCTGTCGAAGTGCTGAAGTACAAGTAAAAAGAAGTCGGACGTCTACCGAATATTTAGTCGCGGTGCGATACAAACTTTCCATGTAGCTAACGAAGTGGATCATAATACAAGATTCAAGTGAAGGGACCCTGCTAGTACATTTAGAGAGCTGGCCTTTTCATATAAACAAGGAGAAGCAGAACAGCCCACAGCCCATTGCTTCTCAGGAAATGCGTGATGCACCCCACTATTCTGATTTTATGGCCCTTTTTGTTTGAACTCGATCTACCATCTACCATAAGGCTTGAGGACTCAGGACTAAGGACTAAGGGTTTTTTATATAAATCATATCACAGAACACTTATAATCAAATACAAAAGCCGAAACGTAATTGTCAATTGCCAACTGGCTCTCTGTAAAATAGTGCATGCCACTTCATTACGCATTCATTCGCGAGAAAAAAGTAGAGCAAGACCAATCAAGGATATCATTTACGAGACTTGAAGATTCTCCACGATGGCCCGAAGTAATATGTAGCGTCGTAGCTCATGGAAAGGTCGAGTTGTGCGCCCTCAGCGGTCGACACCCATCGCACAATTGTGTCCGCCACCGCCATATTTGCGTTTGCAGCCACCGAAAAGGCACCAGCCGGGATTACACGCGTTAAAGATCCCGACCCGACGAAGTTTGACCCGGCCAACGCACCGCCAGGCTTGAGGCGTGGCCACCACGCATCAAGTGCATCGAGTAGTCTTTGAGAAGTAGTACCAGGTACACACTCTTCTTCAAGCCACACGACACCCAAGCTTGAATTAGCGAAAGAAGCTGAAGCAAGAGTCGACGCTGATAAGACCTTTCCGTGGTCATTTTTATCAGCCGAGGTCTGAGTTTCGGTACCGATTGAATTCGCAGCATAAGGGATACTTGAAAAATGTGGCGTGTGAGGCCCGAGATGGTCATGTGCATGTGGATTGATTCCAGGTTGCGGCTCTGCTGCAGCTCCTCTGAACCGAACCCGCCCTGATAAACCACCGCCGCATGGCTTGACACGGTCCAAGTGCTTCTCTGCGGCTGCAACAGGACAGCCACTGTCGTTGCCACTCTCAACATTCCACGCTGCTCCTGCAGCTTTTAGCGCGTCAACGCTTTCGTCTCCACCGTCGTTGCTCTGCTCAATAGGGGTTTGGTGCTGCGACCCCACTACATGTACTAAAGTGCGACTACCCGTGCCCCGAAGGAGTGCTTCTGCTACAGCTCTGGTTGATCCTAAACCACCACCCGTTACAACCACATTGCCTAAACCAAGCGACCAAGTTAACGTTTCGAAAGTGGTGTCGCCCACCACTCCGCTGTTACAGCTGGTATCGTAACCCCCAGCACCACTGGTACTGTAGTGGTTCGTGTTCATCACATTGCTAAGGTAACTATTGTCGATGCCGCTCATTTCATCAGGTGTGCGCCGAGCAGTGTTGGAAGCGTTGGGTTCAGCAGGGCCTAGTGACTTGTTATGCTCAAGAGAAGTAAAGCGCGCGAGATTGGCCACTTGACGAGGCAGTACCTGCTCACAATGGGAGGATTGTCGCCGTCCACTTATGCTATATATACAAAGAAAATTCTTTAAGTAGTTATCCAGGATAAAGGACATCTTGTGATGCTGCAATATAGCTTCTTGGGTTGAAGTTTGGAGAAACTTTAAGCTCACGGTGCGAAGAAAAGTAGGATAGATCCTAGCACAATGCATGTGCGAACCTTGTCTCGCAAACGACGCCACCAGACCACAGCTTTCATCCGCCGGTGCTCTAGGGCCTCCAAGGCAGCACGGGACAGTCCTGTTTTCTCCGGCGGAGAAGGCCCTAGATGAGGCAAAAGAGAGGACAACTCAGAGGGATTCTTTTCACACAGCAATCTTAAAGATTTGATTTCTTCTGCATAACTTCTTCTGCAATTCCTAGCGCCTTCTCAATTCAAAGGTTACTGACACATCTGATGTGTTACCTTCGTTGTTAGTGTTGTTATTGCTGCTGCTACTGCTGCTTTTCGAGGCCGGGCTGGTCTGAGGGTCCAGTTCATGCAACGCGCTTAATATATTCCATTGATCAGGATCCACCGTTAGAAATGATGCTCCACTGCCCCACAAAGTGGAATAGTAGTCAGAGTCCACCACCGGCAGGGCACCCTATGCCAGCGACAATAAAAGGCATGAGGAAAACACGCTTCTTTTGGGTCAGTCATAGATAGTGGACGCAATGTCGCAACAAAGACCAATCTATGAATAACAATCTTGGATTTGTTTAGTCATATTATTACCACCACCACGATAATGTAAAAAAGACAGCCACTGAGAGTCGTACCGCTTCGAGCGCTTCATAAGTGCGGTAGCACTCTGGGTGGCGATTACGGGGTGGCGATGGCGCCAGTGCTGCATCTGCGAGCCAAGCTATGTATTGTGCGCTTGTCAGACGATGATTTGCAGTAGTAGTTGGCCGCATAGTAGTATTTGAGCCTGGAGAGGGTGGCGATGATGGCGGTGATTCAATTAGCTCGTGCACCAAGCTGAACCCAGGTAGCTTTGCTAGTCCTTCAAGGGCTAACTTTCTGTTCACATTTTGCGTGTGGCCCGCAAATGCTGCTGTAAACGAGCGCTGAGTCACTGGCCGATTGGCCAATGAGTGGGGTACATCGTGGCTGCTTGGAAAATTGGCTGGGGTGCCGAGGGGCACTAACAATGAATTAGATGGCTGCCACCAGAGAGGTCGTGTCGGGCTGCCTTGATGCTTTTCGCGACGGTAATGAGCAAACCCCACGCGAAGCACGAAGTGAAATCGTGAACAGTCGGCGTCGGCCAGCGAGTTAGCTTCATCTACCACTGCTAAACCCGTCCTAGGGTCGACGTCAGCGTGCGCTAATAGTGCGGAATGTATCCCAGGATCGGCCAACAAATTCGTCACAAATAGCGTTGGAGGGTTGGCCCACGACTTGTTCTGGTCACTTGTGTCGAATTGTTGAGAAGCGGAAGCTTCGAGAAAAGCCTGGAGTCCGCCATGATCTGCAACGCGTGTGTTCCAGTGACCTTTCGGGATCTCAGGTGTCTCGGAGAAGAGGTGTTTAATCCAACGCTCCTCCGGTAGAGCACCCACAACCACTACAGCGTACGAAGATGGCGCGCTCGCTGTGAGGAGACAGAGATTAAAGGCAATTGCTATGAATAACAAGTCTTTGATCGAACGCCGCTTCAGCATTTTTGTGTCACATCACTGATTGTTTCAAAATCTACAACCTTCGACTAGCTATGACAGTACTCAGTGCTATGCTACGGTAGCTTCTGTAAAAAGTGAGAAGAAGAAAAGCGAGGTTGTCTGGGCTTGTTCCGTCGGTTGGAAATGCAGGCAGCCAACAAACCAAACAGCAAACAACAGGCTGAGGGATTTCGTCGTGGCCCCCTTCTCTGGGAGTGGGAACTCTTCTCCTCTGCATGATTCTCAGGGCGTGGATGAGCTAGCCACTTTGGACCGCTATCACCACTTCCATGGCCACTCTGGCCTGTGTGCCTAATTAGCCTTTCCTTCTGGTATTGGTTGCCTTGAATTTTCTGTCTGCTTGTTAGCCTTCTAATTCCGGCCCCTGGCTAGAGTGGGTATCAGATCACGGTTCAAATCGACTGTTGCATGATGAGCTACCTATCGTACTTAAAAGTTATCACCTACACTAGCGAACCGTGCAGGGATTAAGATAGTCAGATTGCGTCGATAGCGTTTAGGCCTCAGCCCCGACTAGCTAGCATGTATTTTGTTTCAAATAAAGCTCAAAATCTGCACCTTCAATCCTCACTTCATAGAATCCAATCATTTGATTATTGCACGGATAGTAAGTAGGACGGTATCCTTTTGAGTCTTACCTCCTACATTCTTGATTTGTGCCTATAGAGCTGCTTAGGCAATCACCATTTCCTTGCCCTGAAACGTCATAAAAGCATTGCGCGCAAACTTTCATCGAGCTAGCTTAGTGATAGCTCGATAATCCCATGAGCTCGCCACCGAAGTCTCGAACGAAGAGCTGGGCAGCGTCCCAATCATTCGATAGCCTCTCATCTACTGGCCAGTCAAGCCGCCACAAACGGTTGCAGGCTCTAACTCGTCCCGGCAAGGGTACCTCGACTCACCATCGAGACCGGACGCACAGGTCTTCTCGGGTGACAAGTGAGCGCAACAACGACGATGACGAGGGCGACGGCGCTGGCAGTGGAGGCAATTGCGCTGGTTCTGGTCGGTTACGAGTACTTTCAGTTGCATTAGCCATATCTGTTGGGTTTCTGATGTGCATCGGGCTGTTTCAACTCGTTGTACGTGGGTTTGTGGCAAAGTTGGCTGTCAGTACAATACCAATACCTACGATGGCACCCACGCCTACGCCCACCATTGACACGTGGGCACCGCCAGCGATTGTGATCGTGCTGCGGGAAGCGAGCAGCCAGCAAGTCACTGCTACGCACGGGGCTCACTTGTTGCATGCCACCGTGCATCGAGCGCTGGCGGCAAGCCCGCGCTCTAAGGTGGCCATCCTGCACAACGCCCCTGCGCACATGTAAGTTTCGTAGGTACCTCCTTGCTAGGACTGCCTTTCGCCGATTTCTTAAGAATGATAAAGAAATCATTGCTTCAGTACCCTTGAGACCCATACGCCTTCAATTTGCGTACCCAATTCACAAATATTTATCTCGTGTTGTCATATCGTCTGGTGCAAGGGGTCACGGCGAGCCTCTGGAGCGTTTGGCGAAAGATTTCGCGCCTTCCGTGGAGCTCTTCAGTGCCGTGATTCGAGACGCCAGCCCTCGCCAAGCTTTCGTGAGCCGGCACTGCAACCGGGCCCGCTACAACCATTACGACCAAGAAGGCCACAGCTACACGTCAGGGCTGAAACAGACCAGCACGGGGAGCCTGTGCGCGAGTCAAGCGTTTCGGAGGCTCTTGACGGCCGCTGACTTTTTGGACAGCCACAGCGAAGAATGGACGCCTGCAGCTAAGAGCGCAGTACTGGTTTTGGAACCGGGCACCCTCTTGTTCTTTGGGGAAGAGCACTTGAAGAAGCTGGCGCTTCGTTTGCCGATGCGAAAAGGCGTTCTGACGTCGCTTGAAGGCCTCAACTACGACCTGAAGCTCGGAAACAGTGAAAGCAACAACAGTAGCAGTAGCAGCAGCAGTAGCTCAAATGATCGCAGGTCTCTCAGCGGCAAATGTGGCGTGGATTTTGATCCTGCGTTACAAGCTGCCACCAAACACCCGCATACTCGTAAAGCAGCAGATACGGCTGCCGGAACTGTTCCTAAGCCTGAGCTTATGCCGATGCCTTTCGACGTTGGAGCGCCAGCCATACTAGCTACCCTCGAGGGATTGCACGGCGTGCTCGGAGCCGCGACGAGGGCGCTGGTGCGTGACTTGGCACTCACTGAACCGGCAGGTGCGTCCTGGTGGCTGGAACCGCCCACTTGGTTTGATCCCGAGCACCACCCCACAAATGCTGCTGCGAATCCTGCTGTTGTTGGTACGAGCACCGGTGTTGGTTTTGGTGCTGGTTTTACTACTGGAGGGCCAAGCAAGAATGAAGCAGGGACTACTACTGATAGAAGGGCTCAGAAACAGGAACTGGTGTCGGCTTTCAGTGGGGACGCGTGGGCGCAGTTTCTATCGGATGTTCCGGATACAGCTCAGGTTAGTGCTTGCAATAGATTTTACTTCTACTTGCTTCTGATCGTTGAGGGTGAATACGCTTACAGACTGCCTTGTCATCTCCTCCGCTATCAATGTCTAATTCGACAATAAATAATGCTTTCGTAACTTTGTCACTGCACTTAATCTATCTATCTTTCTTTTTCTTGCCCTGGAACTCTTCTTGTGAAGCTTAATTTGCTTTCCTGACTCTCCTCATTTTCTTCCTTCTTTACTTCCAGTTGCCGCACACCTTAGACCTCGTCGCTGACAGTGTGTCGCGCCGATGCCCCGGCCTTCATCGCCACACCAACGCCTCTATTCACCTCTCTTCGAGTGCGCACTTGCAAGTGGATACAAGAACAACAACAACAACAACAGCCAGTACAGTCGACGTTGAATCTGCTGCTGCTGCAGCTGCTAGGCACCTTCTGCCAGGCGACTTGACGGAGCGCCGCTGGCGTCGTTTCCTGGGTTTCTTTGAGCGGCAGCTGTCTTCGGGCCCTCTGCTGCGAAAAGCGTCGAGCCACGGCAGCAGCAGCCACACGCGGAAAGAATGGGTCACCAAGACGCCGGATGGGAAGCGAGTGGAGCACGTGAAGGTGAAAGCAAGTACATAGAAGAAAACTTTTGCATTCGCGATTCGAGTGTCATAGGCCTCAAAACAATGACATGAGCCTTAATAATGCCCAACGGTAGGGAACTTTTTCAATCGCGGAGCATTTTTGTTGACATTCCTGTATGATTTTGTCTCACGTTGTTGCGTCATTGTAACAGTTGGTGAAGACTGTGCACCGGAGGCGCCCTCTGCCTGATCCCCAGCTCGCCCTCAATGCCCTGGACGGAGCCTTGAAATGGTCCTGCAGTTTAGCCATGGTGCATCCTGAACAGCTCGCGCTCAGTTCGTCGTCATCGCCGTCTCCCCAAATGGCCGTTGACGGCAGTGGCGGCTCCCTCCTTACTACTAGTGCTGGTAGCAGTGATAGCAACAACAACAGCAGCAATCCTAGCCGTAGCCAAAAGGCTGACAACTGCAAGCCCGGCTTATTGCCAGCGCTGTCTTGCTTACCGCTCATCGCAGCTACCAAGGATGAGACTCCTGAAGGCACCGCACTCGAGCTGGCACCGGATGCCTTGCAGCGCGCGTGGCTTGTGCCCATCGCTGCCTTGCCACTGAGTAGAGCTCTCGTTGCGTCAGCGCAAGGTGCTGCTTTATGGCATGAACACGGCACTACTTCCAACACGCACAATCCTCAGCTGCATAAGTCGCACCATCGCCAACACCATCTCCACCACAATTACCAGCAGCGCCACTCATTTCAACACAACGACCATTTAGAAGAAGGCACAGCGGAGTCTGTGGAGCGTGCTGCGCATGGCCTGGAATTTGGCATTTTGACCGACCAGTTCACGCTTCCGAAGAAAGGTAAATGGGGGAAAGCTATCCGCACTCGTCCATCTGAAACAGTGGCTGCAGCAGATGTTGAGCAAGACACGGCAGCGATTTTGAGCCAATTCATGGACTATGATTGCTAAATAAATTTGAGGGCCGACTTAGCTGAATAAATAGCAGGGCCAAATGCAAATAGCGAATAGCTAAGACTCAGGGCCTTAGACCTTATAAACCAAGAAGAACCGAGAATCGACTGCCCTCATTTGAACTCACCAAATCTGTTGATGGATTTCAATTATTAAATCGGATATACTACTATGATATATGATACAGGCTACACAGGGCCTAAGTGGCTTACTTGCACTTTTTTCTCAGTTTACTAATCTGTTGACTGTTAAAGAATTTGAAACCGGATATACCATTATGATACAGCGCCTAGGAGGCTTACTTGGGCATATTTTTAGGTGCATGCTTTATAGTAGAGAGTAGTGATTAGTAGTAGGGACATAGGTTATTTCCGTTGGGTCTCGTATTCAATATTGGTAAGTAAAAGTAAAACGGAAAACTGGATGGTACTAAGTTAAGTACCGTGTTCGGCCGGATTGAGCTCTCAAGTACAGCAGAAATGATGCCAGTAGGTAAAAGAATACGGGGCATGTGCATCATTTCGCGTCCTCAGCCCGTTGTTTGTTTGAGAACGGGCTCTTGCCTGCAAACTTCACGTATTCCGTGGAGTACAAGGTCTCGTCGCAGGACACTTTCGGCAAGCGCCACTTGGCCTGGTTGGCGGCGCGCACTTTGCAGAGCTCCTGCCGGCGCGCTATGAACCACCCCACCTGCGCGGGTTCACCATAAATTATCACATGGAGAAGACACGCACATGGAGAAGCGGCGAAAAAGAATGAATCTACGCGAAAATGATCACATCGAAGCACAGCAGCACGCAAGACGAAGGCTACAACAGAGCCGCAAGCACACGAAAACACTTCGTTGCTTTTGCGAGGAACGATCCAAAAGAAGAAACTCACAGAAAATGCGACTCTGGACGGTACGCACGTATTGGAAGTTCTGCAGCAGTCAAGCAAACAAGTACAAACAGACATCCAGTCGTTTCTCTGGGTGTCTTTTTCCCCAACCCACTCACCTCTCGGCTCGTGGTGCCCGGCGCGTTGCCCCACTCCGCCGTAGGGTCTTTGTACAGCTTTTCGTTCATTTTCTCTTGCTTCTTCCGCCACCAATCGGTCACTTCGGGAATGGACACGATCCCGTCTCCGTTCACGTCAATTTCCCGCTGGAGTTTGGCGGCATTTTCGTCGGAAACGTTCACGTGCAAATCGCGGAGGGCCGTTTTCAACTCGCGAATCTACAAAGACGGGATTGACGAAATAGCAAAAGCATAGGATTAGTGATAGGTAAGGATAGTACGAGACAAAAAGCACAGAAAGGCCGACGTGAAAATTCTCAGTGTTCCTTTAAATAAGGGAGGTCAAGGTATGTAATGAAGGTACATCCGAGGTGGAAATGACTCGCTTCAACACCTCACACGCTACTTCCTTCTGAAGTCTAACGACAAGTACATCTATCGTCCACTCACGTCCATGTGCCCATTGTTGTCCGCATCGTAGCGCGCAAACACTTCTTCTGAACAATCGCCGCGCGCCAGCCGTGGATCGTGCTTGACGGACGGCACTGGCGCGGCCCATAGCGTTTTCGGGTTCAGATTAAAGGGCGGGGGGACCCGCCCACGTAAAACTTTATCCTCTTTGCGCACACGTTCGCGCCACCTGTCATCATTTTAGGGCACTTGTGTCAAGAAAGCGCTCTATTTAAGCCTACTGTATCTGCATATACACTTGTTGAGTAGGTAACGCATATTCCAATGTTCCAGTGCTTGAGCTATTCCTTACATTTCGTTTGCAGCTGTAGTCATGCCTGCAAAAAGGATAGTAAAGCAGAAGAAGGTGATGGATGGGGCACGACAATTGCTCTTTTGCTTTTGCTGCTTTCTGTCATGCTCCGTTACATCGCTCCCATTCTATAATGAGAGTAGCTTTATAATAACATCAACACTGACCTTTCATGGCCTTTTCTTTCTCCGCCATGCTGCCTGGGCGGTATGCTTCTCTTATTTAATGCGAATAGTTTCTGCTCTTCCTAGGATGAAGGAGTGTAGTGTCCTCGTGCTATACCCTGAGCCCTACTAGAGCCGAAGTGCGACTTCTTGCTGGATATGCTGGAACAATCAACGCCTACCCAACCCAACAGGCGTCCGTCCGAATTCGTGGGTTTTACGACTCCTCTTCTCTCACATCTGCTTCTCTTTCCTCATTTTTTGCGCGGGCCCCGAGGGGCCGGAATTAGAAGGCTAACAGGAAACAGAAAACACAAGGCAACTTATACAAAAAGGGAAAGACTAATCAGGCACACAGGCCAGAGTGGCCATGGAAGTGGTGATAGCGGTCCAAAGTGGCTAGCTCGTCGACGCTCTGAGACTCATGTTGAGAAGAGA
>Ga0307982_1003401_pt1 | contig 12696 bp, 19 predicted proteins | sample OrgLakmetagen989_FD_201847 | JGI IMG/M metagenome (GOLD analysis project Ga0307982, IMG submission 201847) | Saline water microbial communities from Organic Lake, Antarctica - #989 | ecosystem: Environmental > Aquatic > Non-marine Saline and Alkaline > Saline | place: Antarctica: Organic Lake... | reverse complement strand
CCGGAGAAATGCCTCGTGGACCTGGGAAGTTGTACACGAACGAGCACTCAGTCCCGCCGATTTGTTCGGAGGAAAGACGCCAGCTGGAGCCCGAATTTGCCTTCTGGAGCAAATTTGCTAGCGCGAAAGCAGCACATGTACTTTTTTTGGTGCCTCTGTGACTACTGTGTGCATGTTTTTCTTTGTTATTGGGAGAGTATTAACTAGAAACTAGACCTGCCTACCCATCTGACGCACAGCAAAGAGCAGAGGCCAATAACCAAGCCACATCCCCTAGAATCAAATAACAGGCATCAAAACACGCGCAGTCTAAAGTCGGCGAGTTGAATTTTTCGCAGCGGCGGCACAGGCCTGTGCGTGCACGGATACCGCTGCTCGGGCGACTTGGCCACGAACCAGAGCTTGGTTGGCAATTGTTCGATTGGCATCGAGCCCAAGCACGGCCTCTACTATGCCTAGGCTCTTCAAATGAGGGCCCAAGTTCCCTGCATCCCCTTGTAACTTCTTCTTCAAGTCCAGGATGACCCGGCTCCCGTAACTCACTGCTAGTGGCCCTCGAGCCGCGATGGACGCTAAGCTTACCGAGGATAACAACCCATCAACGGCAGCATCATCACCCGGGGTAATAGCGCTGGCAGCAGAAGCAGGGTCTGGCAAAAGCCACTTGTGCTTGGTTGTGATCTTGCTACATGCACTGCCTGCGTTGCAGCGCCCAGATGCTAAATCTCCAAGCAAAAATTGAGCAGCGGACACCACAGAGCCACACATTCCACCTGTAAACAAATGGTTTCAAGAAAGTTGAGCAACACTGTAACAACTACAAGCGAACAAGGACAAAAAAAAAGCATGTTTGTCTAATTGAACGAGCCAAGCAGGTGCGTCATCCTGTAATGTCAGACGCAACGAAATGTCGCTTGAAAAAAACAACACGGATCCGTCTTCTCAAGTCTACACAGCACTATCGTTATGCACGACCATTCAGCGCGTGCGAATACAGGAAATACAAACAACACACCCACTTACCGATCGCGGCCACGTGTCTCGGGTCTTCGTTTGGTAAATTCGCCAAATACCGGAACACCTGAAGCTCTGTGACGTGAAATCCGGGTGATTCTTGGCCGCGCACTTTCGGAGCCGCAAAGTAACGCTCGGTGCGGCCCTTTGGACAAGCCACCATCATTGAGAAGGGAAAGTGAGTAGAAAAACAGACGAGGTGGGTGAATCAGTACAATTTGACGTTCGAGCAGGACACAGGGCACAAAGGGTTACAACCCATAGTATGCGACAACTGCATCAACGTGTGGGTTAATACCTGAATACTGAAGGTTGGGTCAGCTTTCCAGTCCAGCCCCGTAAATGTGTTCACTAAGTCGGTAAAGGCACCGGCGCTACCGGACACCAGCGAGGGTGAGTGCTCCTGGTACACCTATTTCGAAATTTTAAGCGGTAATTTCATGTGAATGCGCTTCACAGAAAGAGAGGGCCTTAAGAACACTCATGTCTGTGAGTCCTTCACTTGTATTTCTCAGTAATCAACATTCTCCTCACCGTAATGCGCCCTTGGTTCGGCAGAGTTAGCGGGCATTCAACTTGTTGTTGTTGCCTCGAATTTGATGACGATGAATCACTTCGCAGATTCTGGCCTAGCAACAGGTTGAAGCTCAAGTGCACAGGCAAGACCTCGAGGTCTGCGAGCCAACCGCCACCTGTTACGGGGGGGGGGCAAAAAAGGGAAAGAAGAGGAGGCAATTGAGATGGGTAAGGGGGGTGAAGTAGGAAATAATGACAAAGAGAGCGGAGGAGGTGGAGGTGTAAGAAGAGCACGAGGAGAAGACGGGAGTGCAAGTAGGAGGGGTAAACACTGATTTAAAAAAAAAAAAAAGACGATTAAAAAAATTTGAACGTAATACCAGCAGCTGCGGCGGCAGCATATCGCAGGAAGCTTTGAGTCTGTAGTGGCATGTGCACAGAGCGAGAAGAGATGAGGGAATGAGTTGAAGGTATATCCAACAACTGTCAACCTTCGGCCCTATGAAAGCAGGCAATATTCTATACTAATTTATCTATTTCTCGCATCTACTTCTGTTCTATGCTCACCCTCGCGTGCATGGCCTTGGGATCTACATTTGAAGAAGCGCTGCTTTCATTGGCGTCTGATTGCTGGTCAGACCCCATGAACGGCAGAGCGTCGAGGGCCGCTGTCAAACCCTCCCTGTATTCTGCTGTTGTGATTTCTGCTGACGTCAGCACTTTTGGGGCCCAGCCCGCGGCGCTCCATTGGTCAATCCACAGCTCCAGTAGCTGGGAAAGAAAACAGGGGGGGTAGGTGTGACGACCATCATGATGAGAAGAGAGAGGACGAGAGGGTTGAGAGTCATTTAATACAAATAGGGAGTGAAAAGACCTAATTTATGCGCCGTAAATGCACTGCGTAATTCCACATTTTTTTCGTTCAAATTGAGAAGAAAAGATGCAACGTACACTACTCCAATGTCGTCCTGGCCACAAGATGGATGCCTTTGTTTTACCTCAGGAAGTGGGTTGTCGTGCTCGCCGACATACGTCATCACTTGGCAATTGGACCGAATTGAATTGGGCTGCCTGGATACTCCTGTTGTTATCGATGTTCTTGTTTCCATCATATAAGAGCTTCCAATCGCATTTGAGTCACTGACAATGGTCGGGACAGCAGCAGCAGCAATATTGTTCTCGTATTGCACAGGAGCAGCAACAATCTTTGTCTCCTGTTCTTGTTCAAGAGGTGACACAAAAGAAGATACATCCTCTGTAGCCTGCCGTTGTGCTATCTCTTGAGACTGGAGTCCATCTTCCTCGCCCTCTGCTGCTCTTGGTGGTGGTTCAGCACCTCTGTCGAATGCCTCAGCTTTTTCCTTTTCGTTTTCTTCTTCAGCTGTGTTCTCCTCCTCGCTCTCCGCTTGAGATTCCCAATCTTGAACGGCTTCGTTAACTTGGCTCCTGCCACTGCTGCTACCACCACTTCCGTCGTTGCTTGAATCCTGAATGTCTCGCAAGAGAGTGTTGCTGTTGCCTCGTAGGCTCCCACTGCCACTGCTGCTGCTACCAGTGCGAGCGCCTAGACCGAGCCAGAGAGGAGGGCGCCCGCCGCCGTTGAAGCGCAGAGACTCAAGGGACCACAGGAGCCGAGCTCGGGCCATGGCGTTGGGCACAGAAGACGAAGACGACGACTTTGAGGAGGACGATGAGTGGCCGTGGCGATGGTGGTGGTTGTGCTTGCCGGTGGAAGAATGATGCCTGGAGATGGGAATGAAGACGCAATGAATTGTTTCAATAGAGAAAGAAGAAGTGAAGACTAGCGAAAGTGATGCAGAATAGAAGGAAAAAAATGAGAGCAGAACATTATCCTTTTCCATGGTTTCGATTGGGTCGAGAAAGAAAAAGAAAAATCTATGGAATATGAGCAACAGTGGCGGTGCCCTCGCGCGCTCTTACCCAGATGTTGCATCTTGCCCTCCGCCTGGCCCTGCCCCGTTGTTCGCGCTAGCCGCTTCGATCGACGCGACCGCAGCGCTAATGAGCGCATCGGCCACTGATTCGGTGGTGATGGTCGGCGAAATAAACGCCTTTTCAGGGGGGGCGCAAAAAGGAAGGGATTGTAAAGTCGAAATGAGGATCGCAGCCGTACACGAATGAAACTACTTTGAGACGTGCTAGCGGCCAATAAAGAATGGAAGGCAAGCATGAAATGATGGTAATCATACAGCCTGAGGGTGGTTCGATTCAAAACCAAATCATAAACCTAGACTCCCTCGCCTCTTGTGCGAGTACTACTAGAGTAAACCAACCTGTGAAAGGCCTTCACCATCCAGTGCCTGCTCTCGCACCACGGCTGCCACCTGGGTTGTGTTTTCGCCAATTATCAAGGGTGTCATACGCGATGCGATTGTTTTTCGATTGGAATGTGAACGTTTTTGTCATTATGTAATGCATGGCGAAGGTGAGTGTTGGCAAGGCTAGTCCAGAAGGTACAAGGAAAGATTGAATCATGAACGAAAACCCACACCTCACGCAATTCTCGATGCCCACCACGCTCGACGAAAGCAGCGAGCTCGCTAGTTGTCCATTCCTTCAGTGGTTTGAAACCACCGGTAGAATCTTCGCTTTCGCTGCCGTCTCCAGTATTGGGAGCATCGACCGACAACGACGATGACGAAGCTTCTCCAAACGCCGCTCGAAGTACAGCGATTATGCGCGGATGAGTCTGGAAAGAATAGATGTCTACCACGGCAACTACAACGAGTAGACTGACAAGTGCTAGCCCAAAGATGGAAGACAGCCTCATTGTCCTTGGTCAAGATATACTAACGCAATGCGCTGTTGTTTCAGCTCGATCTCGACATTTTCTTTCGTTTTTTTATTCGAATCCTTCTTTTTTTGCGCGGGCCCCGAGGGGCCGGAATCCTTCTTTTTTCCAACAAATACAAAAATAGTACTGAATTTTGATCTTGTGGAACACATCTGAAAGTTTTGCAACGGCATTCTGTCGTGTGATTGGGGTGTGAATTGGTGTGAACCACGCTCCATGGGACCCTCGCATAAGGTGCACACTGCAGCGCTGCGCTTCAGAGTCGACGCATACCAGGCGTACTTTGTCTGTGGATCCAATTTATGCGCAAAGCTAATTGAACAACCTCTCAGCACTTAAAGCCGATTTCTTCCTAATTCTCATTTATGTTTGTGCACGTTGTCACTGTTGCAGGCCCTTGCGGCCTTGGCGTTCGCCCTTTCTGTGGCCCACGCCACGGGAACTACCACTGCAGAGCCTTCCGGAGCTCCTTCGCCGTTTCCGTCTTCGTCGCGTCCATCAGAGGCGCCGTCGCCGTTTCCGTCTACATGGCACCCGAGTCCATTGCCTTCGACACCGCATCCGAGTGTGCGCCCCACGCAGACTCCCTCCGAGATTCCCACGCCTCAGCCCTCCGATTATCCCCACCCTGCGCCCACGTGGCTGCCAGCACCTGAGCCTTCCGCGAGACCCTCGCACGCCCCTACGCCTGCCCCCTCGGAGGCCCCTTCTAAAGCTCCTTTCCCGGAGCCGACCCCCTCGCCCACCACGGGCCCCACCCCTTTCCCTTCGGAGACGCCCTCGTCTGTGCCTACGTATGCACCCACGAAGGTGCCAGTGCCTGTGCCGTCGGCTCACCCGACTGAGCTGCCGACGCCTACCCCGACCACCGGTCCCACGCCGTATCCTTCTGCTTTGCCCACGAGCCCGCCATCGCACCAGCCTTACCCTGCGCCTAGTTCCAAGCCTACCGTCACTCCGTCCGGCATTCCTTTGCCTCAGCCCACCAAAAACCCTACGCCGCTGCCCACACATGCGCCTACGCGCTCGCCGACGCACCCGCCTACGCACGTCCCAACGTACGCGCCCACCCACGTGCCGACTCTGGAGCCGTCGCACGCGCCTACGGTAGTGCCCTCCGAGGCCCCTTCCTTGGCGCCTACGAGTGATCCCAGTGTGGTCCCGAGCTTGGCGCCATCGGCGGAACCCTCGTACAGGCCAACCCACGAGCCCACGCAGCAGCCAATGTCGCTGCCGACTGACACGCCGACCACTGGTCCGACTCCGTTTCCTTCGTTAAATCCTAGCGGATCCCCTACGCCTTTCCCGAGCACCTGGCACCCTTCTCCGGTACCGTCGCCGCAGCCGTCGAGAACGGATGACCCCACCCCCGCTCCTTCGCACGACCCTACGATGCTGCCGACTTTGCCACCCTCGCACGTGCCGTTCCCCGCGCCCACGCAGGAGCCCACGATAAACCCCACGCCAGCACCAACGAAATCTCCGACCAAACTCCCCACTGTAACGCCGTCGGCTGACCCCACCGTCGGCCCGACCCCGTTCCCTTCGCTCACCCCCACCAGCCACCCTACTTACGGCCCTACCCCTTACCCTTCCGAGGTGCCCTCTCCTGCGCCCACGTCAGCACCAACGAAGCCACCAGTGCCTGCGCCCTCGCTCGTGCCCACCCCGAAGCCCACGCACCACCCGTCCCACAACCCCACGAAGTTGCCTACTCTAGCGCCTTCCGATGCTCCTTCAGGAGCGCCTTCGCCTTTCCCATCGACTTGGCACCCGTCCGAAGCACCTACCGTAGGGCCTACGCCGTTTCCCTCGCAAGCGCCCTCGCTGATGCCCACGCCCGAACCTTCTCAGGTGCCGACTTCTGCCCCCACGGTACCCCCTACTGAGGCGCCTACGGTGGGGCCTACTCCTTTCCCCTCGGCAGTGCCTAGCCCTGGCCCCTCGCCAGCGCCGACCACTGGTCCTACGCCTTACCCATCGCAAGCGCCTTCGGGGCTCCCCACCGAGCCACCTTCGAAAGCGCCTACTCAGCTGCCCACGCTGCCGCCGTCGCCCGCGCCCTCTCATTTGCCCACGCCCGAGCCCACGCACTTGCCCACTAGTCACCCTACGCGCCTTCCCACAGTGGAGCCTACGCACACGCCCTCGGAAATGCCCACTCCATTGCCCTCCACTGACGAGCCTACCGGTGCCCCTTCTACCGTGCCGAGCAGCTCCCCGACCTACACGCCTTCTCAGACGCCTTCGGTGGCCCCTACCAAAGCACCCTCGCAAAAGCCCACCCATGCGCCTTCCGCTACTCCATCGATTCTGCCGTCGCCCTCCCCGAGCACTCTGCCTTCGCCGACGCCTACCATTGGCCCAACGCCTTTCCCGTCGCTGCTCCCGAGCGGCTTCCCCACGAATCTGCCTACTACCTGGACCCCCACCTCAGCTCCGACCACCGGCCCTTCGGGAGCGCCCTCGCCTTTCCCTTCGACCTGGCACCCGAGCCAACAGCCTTCTGGTGTGCCTTCGCCCGTGCCGACCACCGGACCGACCCCTTACCCTTCCCCCGTGCCGTTCCCAGCGCCCTCTGCAGAGCCCACCCACGTGCCCACGCCAGCGCCCACCAAGGCGCCCTCGCCGCTGCCAACCACCTCTACCGAGGTCACCACTAGCGTCTCGATGACCGTGAAGGCTGCTTCAGAAGAGAAGATCAAGTCCTCCGAGGTAGTGTTCGCAGCGGTGGCTGGTTCAGTGAAGGACATCAACGCCACGGAATTGTACCATTTCGAAGCAGGGGATGCGTCCCTGAAGTCCGATGGTTTGTTCGAGGCCAAAGTCAAGTTTGACGTGCGAAAAGAGCTGAACGGGGACAAGTACAAGACGGCCTCGGAATTGGAGAAGCACGTGATTGAAGAGATCGATGAGGCCATGGCGGATGGGTCTCTGGATTTAGACCTGTCGACGGAGGTGAGAAGAAGTAAAATGACTGTTTTTTCTCTGTATATTTTTGACGTTAGTATATTATCTTGTTTCCTGTCTTTACTTTACTCCGTATGTTGTAGACCCTACCTCCTCCTCACGGTTCCACCACCGCCATCCTCTTCTTTTCTTCACAGGCCGGCTCCCTGGAAGAGGCCTTCAACGCAACCGGCTCCCTGGCTCGCCCTTACCCTACCCTGTACCCCACCTCCACGCCCGTTCCAGCGCCTACCGCACAACCAACAACACTGCCCTTTCCCGCGCCGTCGTCTCAGCCCTCGCACACGCCCACGAGCAAACCGTCGATGGCGCCTACCGTAGGACCTACGCCCTTCCCCTCGCAGACCCCTTCGGAAGCGCCCTCGCCGGCCCCAACCGCTGGGCCCACGCCTTACCCGTCGGCTGTGCCGATCCCTGCACCGTCGGCTCAGCCTTCATTACCGCCGTCCCCGCAGCCCAGCGAATTGCCAACAGCGTTGCCGACGACCTTGCCCAGCCCTTGGCCTACCATTCAGCCCACGATGACGCCGACTCAACTGCCGACGGAGCCCCCGTCCCCCGAACCTTCTCACTCACCCACCAAGGTGCCTACGCCGACGCCTACCATTGGCCCTACGCCTTTCCCGTCGCAAGCGCCCACGCCGGATCCTTCCCTCGTGCCCTCGAGTGCCCCAAGTGCAACGCCGTCGTTCATGCCGTCCTCGCGCCCCACTCATGAGCCCACCAAACCGCCAACGCCAGCGCCCACACGCTTGCCCACGCCCCCGCCCACCCTCGCGCCCACCGTAGGGCCTACGCCTTACCCGTCGCAAACCCCGTCGCCAGCGCCCACGCACGAACCCACGCACTTGCCAAGCATGATTCCGAGCCCAATTCCTTCTGGCGCTCCTTCGCCGTTTCCATCCACCTGGCACCCGTCGCCTTTGCCAACTATCAATCCGGTGCCTGTGCCAACGCACCAGCCGACCCAACAGCCTTCGTCGGTGCCCTCGATTGTGCCGTCGCCCGTTCCATTTCCCAAGCCGACGCATGAGCCCACCCCGGTGCCATCGCCAGCGCCTACTATCGGCCCCACTCCTTACCCGTCGTCATCTCCTACGCAAACCCCAACGCGCGCGCCCTCGGCGCTCCCAACCTCCACGCCTACGCACTCGCCTACTGCGACCCCGTCTGAGGCCCCTACCGTAGGCCCTACCCCGTTCCCGTCCCCAGTGCCCGTGCCGGCGCCCACCTCGGCTCCAACCAAATTGCCGACGGAAATCCCGAGCCCGGTGCCTTCGGGGGCTCCCTCGCCGTTCCCATCGACCTGGCACCCTTCTTCTCCACCGTCGCCCGCCCCGACCGATGGGCCCTCGCATGCGCCGACCAAAGCCCCGACCCATGAGCCCACGCCACGCCCTTCGGAAGAGCCCACCCACGCGCCTACTGTGACCCCTACTCCTCAACCGAGCGGCGCGCCCACCTTCCCGCCGTCGCATTTGCCGTCGCCTCCTCCCACGCACCCCCCCACGCCTCCTCCCTCGGAGGTGCCCTCGCACGTGCCTAGCCCCTCCCCTACGGAAGTCCCCTCGCCTTTGCCTACTGCAGCGCCCACGCCGCTGCCTTCGACCTGGGTCCCCACTTCCCTCCCCACTGCGCTGCCTTCGCCGAGCCCCTCGGAAGCTCCGTCCTCCCCACCTACCCTCGTGCCTACCGTAGGACCTACGCCGTTCCCATCGCCAGTGCCCACCTCGGCCCCTACGCACGTGCCGTCGCCAGCGCCTTCTGAATTGCCCACGCCTGCGCCTTCCGAAGTGCCCAGTGAGATTCCGTCGCCGCTCCCTACGGCGATTCCCTCGATTGCTCCGACACAAACTCCGACCATCACGCCAACCGTTGGGCCGACTCCTTTTCCTTCGTCCTTGCCTTCGCCAACTCCCTCGCACCAGCCCTCGCCGCTGCCCACTGAAATTCCAAGCTCTGTGCCTACCACTACTCCTTCGCAAGAACCTTCGCCACGCCCGACGCACGTGCCTACGAGTCCGCCGACGCCTCATCCAACTCAACTGCCGTCTACCCTGGACCCTACTCCTCAGCCCACGCCAGCGCCTTCCGAATCCCCAACCCAACAACCCACCCATTTGCCTTCGGAACTCCCTACGCAGCCGCCATCCCCAGAGCCCACGGAAGCGCCCTCTGCTAGACCTACCAAGACTCCGACCCCCGCGCCGAGTGCGAGCCCATCCAAACAACCGACCGAATTGCCGACCCTCGTGCCCACGCCTGTACCCTCGGAAGTCCCTTCTCCCTTGCCCACGCCATCTCCTAGTAAGGCCCCTACCCCACAGCCCAGTAAGGTGCCTACCGTCAAACCTACTACCTGGCTGCCCACTTCAGTGCCCACGCCTGCGCCGACCCACGACCCTACCTCCAGGCCTACCCACGTGCCTTCGCCGTTGCCCACGAAGAAACCAAGCTCGCAACCGTCGATTGTGCCGTCGCCGCTCCCAACTGCACAGCCCACGGCTGCCCCCTCCACGGCTGCCATGATCACTACTGTAGTCTCGTTGAAGATTACCACGGATGCGGAGACGGAAGTGACCTCGGATGTGATCTTCCCAGCGGTGCGGTCCAAGGTCGTGTCAAGCATTTTCGGCAACAGCACGGGGGACATCAAGCTCGACAACTTCAAGATTGTCAAGAACGAAACGATCAGCGGCGGCGATTCGATCACAACGGTAAGAAGAGAAAGATCCAAATGCGTTGACTAGTTGGAGTCGGCAGTAGCCGCAAATGGTCTTTGCGGTTGTTGTGTGTTGCGTGAACGTCGAATTTTCACCTCGATCACTCGCGCATACACGCGCCCACTTACTCACAATCTCTCGTGTCTTTTCTATTCTTACCTCTCGTCTCATCAGGTTCGTTTCGACGTCAAACACGATCTCGGATCCTACGCCACTGCAGATGAAGTTAAAACGGCGCTAACCACTTCTTTTGACGAAGCAGTCTCAGACGGTGACCTCACAGCAGCACTGGCCAAAGATTGCGGATGCTCAATGAAAGCTGACAGTGCGACGCTGACGCTGGCTCGGGAATACCCTACGCTGTCCCCCACACCGTTGCCAACCCTGCCTCCTTCCTTTGCGCCGACCGAGCCACCGACCACTTTGCCTTCCCCCGTGCCCACCTACGTGCCGACAGCCTACCCTTCGTCTGCGCCTACTATTGGCCCTACTCCTTTCCCGTCGCCCGTGCCATCTTTGTTGCCCACGCGTGTGCCCACCACCCACCCTACCGAGGCGCCCACGCAAGAGCCTACCTTCTTGCCGTCGCCGGTGCCCACGGAAGTACCCTCTGAGCTCCCCACTGCATTGCCGACTACCTGGACCCCCACCCCGGTGCCTACGACTGGACCGACCCCGTTCCCGTCCCCGCTACCTACGACTCTTCCAACAGAAGCCCCCACCTCGGCCCCTTCGTATTTGCCAACCGCGGTGCCTACGGAAGTACCAACCCCTTTGCCTACGGCCACTCCAACTCCTCAGCCGACTACCTGGACTCCTACTGAGGCCCCAACAGTCGGACCTACGCCTTTCCCGTCGCCTGCACCTTCTGCCGTGCCCACTCATGCGCCTTCTGCGGAGCCGACGCCACTGCCGACCGCAGCGCCTACGCTGTTGCCCACGGCTGCGCCCACACGCACGCCCACGCCCGAGCCCACGCACGAGCCAACTTTACCGCCCAGCCCGGAGCCAACGTCCGAACCTACACGTATCCCAACGCCGGTGCCCACGCACGCGCCTTCGATTATTCCCACTTCGCTGCCAACGCCCGTGCCGACCACCGGACCGACCCCTTTCCCATCCTCTGTGCCTACCTCAGCTCCTACGCACGCGCCTTCCGCTAGCCCAACCCCGCTGCCATCCCCTGTACCTACGTATGCGCCAACGGGGAAACCCACGCACGTGCCCACGCCGTTGCCGACCTTGATTCCTATCCCTCACCCTACCGGGACTCCAACGCACGTGCCCTTCCCAGCCCCGACGGTACTGCCGTCCCCGCACCCTACTGTAGTGCCCTCGCACATCCCCACGCACCTGCCGACCTACTTGCCCACGCCGTTGCCCACGCTGCGACCCACTGGCAAGAACAACGGCCACCAGCGGAATTCGCCTTTGCCCGAATGCTTGAACATGTGCGAGGGCGCGTTTGCCAATTTGACCGGTGAATTCGAGTGGTCGGCCGCGGGTGTGCTCACTGAGCTGCGTGCGATTGTCGTGACACTGGAGGCGAACTTCAACATGATGGCGCTGGACAAGCACTTCGGCCTCGTGGAGAGAGCAGTGGCATCGAAGCTAGCTCCTCTGGAGGCGCAGGCGAAGGCGCTGTCCGCGGAGCACGAGGTGAAGTTAGGCAAGCTCAAGGTGCTGAAAGAAGCCGTGGAGGCCAAAGCAGTCCGCGACAAAGCGCGTGAAGAAGAAGCCAAGAAGAGCCGCCCGCGTCGGTTAAGTGTCTCTTCGTCTTCCTCTGCTGACTCATCAACGACGACCAACTTGAAGGCCACGCCGCGTGAATCCACGTGGAAGAAAGCCTCGGCGCCTCTGCGCATTGAGCTCACCACTCTGGGCACCACCTTAGCTTTTGTGGTAGGGATGTGGGTCGCGAACTTAGCTCACAGCGGCAAGAGGAGGGGAAGCGCTACCAGCAGCAGCAACCCCATGTCGCAACAGAGGTATGGCCAAGCCGTGAGGGCGTCGGCACCGGTGGAGGCGACTGGACTGACCTCTGATATGGCTGCGCAATACGGCGCTTTCGAGTAAAAGAGAGAGAGCACGAGCGCGCCCGCTGTTGATTAGAACGCACGCGCCTTACTGAGAATATCTATATGATATCCAAACACGAGCTTAGTTCATAAAAGTAATATTCCAAATTTATTCATGAACAGTTTCCACTTTAGAGAGGGCTAAAAGTACTATACTTCCTTCTCTCTACGCACTTCCTTTTTACGATTTCGACTTGCGCGCATCGCATGCGCGTACACTTCTGCCCGCAGCATTGGCTTCTGTGCCATTTGGGTTTGTATTAGTTCGAGTTCGAGTTCGATAAAAGGAATATATATGAGTTAGTTGCCATGTAAGTAAGTTGGACGCTGAACTGAACTCAGATGTGACATGTGAGATACTAGGAACTAGGGATAGGTGAATTGATAAATCGGATCAAATCGAATGGAGCGCCACCACAGAAAACCTAGAATTTGGTCCGGCTGCGCATTAGATAGGCCCTCTTTTCTTTGGGAACTCGAACTCGAACTCGAACTAATACAAACCCATATGACACAGAAGCCAATGCTGCGGGCAGAAGTGGGAATGCGCGTGCGTTGCACAAACAAAGCAAGTGCGGAG
>Ga0307982_1003400_pt1 | contig 12696 bp, 6 predicted proteins | sample OrgLakmetagen989_FD_201847 | JGI IMG/M metagenome (GOLD analysis project Ga0307982, IMG submission 201847) | Saline water microbial communities from Organic Lake, Antarctica - #989 | ecosystem: Environmental > Aquatic > Non-marine Saline and Alkaline > Saline | place: Antarctica: Organic Lake... | reverse complement strand
TCAGTCATGAGCTGCCGCCAACTTGAAGTGGCTTACAAAATACTGCAAAGTTCTTCAGCTCGTATGCTTCACGGCAGTATCTGCGTATTATTGAATGTTATATGGCAGGCATTGACCGGCCCCGGTGGCTGATCCTCGTTTGTAACTGAGAACTATGGCAGCACTTCTATTGAGGGATGAGGCCGCCCAGCGAGTTTACAACAACGATATCTCTGCATGTCTCAATGGCAATCGCATTTTCAGCCACGATCACGCTTGCAGTGCGTGAATTCCTACGGCAGTGCTCCATACAGAGCTGAGGACACATCTTCGCAGGCGTAGACGCCACGACTGCGTTTGCCATGCTTAGAATGAGCTTAGCCGCTCAATTCCCCAAAACGCAGGACACGTACAAGTATCTTTCATTGTCTACGTTGCGCAAAGTGCGAAGAGTCAAGCAGCTTGCATGGGAAAAGCTGCATAGTGGGAACTGGCGAAGCGTCTCGGTTGCCTGGCGACACCTGTATGCTCTGTGTGCTCGACTGGAGCTGTGGAGCACACACTCCAGCGTGCCCTACAGCACGTTTATCAAACATTTGGACTTGTCGCTTGTGCTTGGGCACCCTTTGGACGCAGCCTGCTGCCAGCAGCTGCTGCTGGCCCACCCTCCTCCACCGCCTGCCGTTACGTGCAGCCACACCCTGCCGGGCAACTGCTGCCACACGAAGCAGGTGCCAGCGCCGCCCATGCTGCTTGCTAGCAATGCAGTACATGTGCCTGTACTGCAGTCCTGCGCCCCCTGCACTGTGTTCCGGAACAGCCATGTTGCTCCTGGGCAGCCATGTGTGCTGGCCAGGGCAACGGAGGGATGGCCGGCAGTGGACTCAGACGCGTTCCTAGGCAGTGCAGCCAAGTGGAGGCGACTATCATACTGGCAACGTGTGCTGGGCCCACGCCATGTTCCTCTTGAGATCGGTGTTCACTACATGTCGGAGCAGTGGACCCAGAAAATGCTCCCAGGCAGCGAGCTCCTGGAACAGATGTGCACAGCACCTGAATGTGCCGCACATGCAGGCAATCCAGCTGGAACACAAAAAGTGCAGAAGGGTACCATGTACCTAGCGCAGCACGACTTATTTGCGCAAATTCCGCAGTTGCTGGGCGATGTCCTGACGCCGCCACAGTGCCTGCAACCAGCGCCCCCCCTCCAAAAAGCTCCACAGACGAATACTGATGCTCCGCAACCCAGCAAACGGCCCAGGGTGGACTGTGGCCATGATGGGGTGGTGAGTGGCGCTGCGGCCGAAGAATGCGCAGAGCAGGGCATGCGCCAGCCCGCTCCGGTGGGTGACCCATACGCCGACTGGTGGCAGCCGCAGTGCCCAGCGGAGCCTGTAGACGGCGTGCTGCGGCAAATATGGATGGGCCCTGGAGGCACTGTGTCCAGCTTGCACTTCGACGACAAGCAGAACATCCTGGTGCAAGTTGCAGGGTGCAAGCGCGTCATCCTGGTGCCCCCAGCGCACTCCGGGGAGCTGCAGCCGCACACTGGGGCAGCGTGGAATACCGCCCAGGTGGACCTATGGCAGGATGGGGCACCCCCCTTGTCTGGTGTTGCCTGGGCAGGGGTGCACTTGGGTCCAGGCGATGCCCTGTTCATCCCCCCAGGGTGGTGGCACCATGTCACAGCGGTCACGGACAGCATCAGTGTGAGTTTCTGGTGGTCTGGGTGTGCATGAAGCAACAGCATGTTATGTGCGGTATGGACACTGCTGCTGCTGTATCAGCTGCAATGCAGGCAAGAGGTGCTAGGGTGAGGGGGGTGAACCAGACGTGAGGGGCCCTCAGAAACTGGGCGAAAGCCCGCAACTGTGCCTGCAGCTGTACAGATGCAAACTTGATGGATTTAAGTTTGCGTGTTATCAAATAGTCTGTCGACTTCAATTCAAATTCACGCCCTGAGAAGTACACCCCCTGAAAGGTCCTAACCTGCAACCATTCTGCAAGAACCATGGCTGTGCCAACCGCGCCGCTCGGTGTGCCCGTACTCAAGTCAGCTGAACCGAAACTGGTCCTGAATGTGTATAATGATTTGGTGGGTTCTGGGCGTGTAGAGCTTGAAGTTATGGTCATGTGTCACATAATTAGATATGGCGTGCTGAAACTTGTATTGATGTCCTCGCTTTGGATTTCTGCAGATTTGTCCCTTTTCCAAAAAAATCATGACAACCCTGACAAAAGAGGTACTTGACACTGAAGTTTTTCAAACTAAAAACAAAGCACCGCATTGTTTCGCAGGTGTTTCCTTGGCTCGAGAAAGAGCATCCTGGCGTGGTGGACATCACGATGTATTTCGTGCCTCAGCCGTGGCACCCACAGTCCGGCACCCTTGCTGAGGGGGCCCTCGCTGTGCAGCGGGCCGACCCAAGCGCAACAATCAAGTTTATCATGGCGATTTTCGAAAACCGGGATGACTTCAATGACGACGCTGTTTTCGACATGAGCCGAGTGGGCGTGTACGAACGCATGGTCCCCCACGCAGAAGCAGCAGGGGTGAGCAAGGAGGACTTCCTGGCCGGGCTGAAGCAGAACCCGCCTGGGCAGGGCGGCGTGCCTGTGACAACGCAGCTGAAGTTCTACGTGAAGCACCACCGGGCAGCCGGGGTACACGTCACCCCCTCCGTGCTGGTGAATGGCATCCTGGACAATGGCATCTCCAGCAGCTGGACGCTGCAGCAGTGGCAAGATCGCATTGTTGAATTGGCCAGCCTGCCTTCACCGCAGCCAACTGCGGCGGCAGCAAGTGGACAGGCATAGTAAGCTGCAGCAGTGACTTCGAGGAGACTGTGACGCAGGGTCGCCCGCCGCAGACTACTGCAGCAAACGCCCCAATAAGTCCTGCCGTGTGAATCTAGCGCGCAGCAGCTGCGCTTGCACGCATTGCATGTTGGGAGTGTTCTGTAATCAGGGGGCGGAAAATTACGGATGTCAGTGTGACGCCCCTGCGCCTGGTTGTCAGTGTTTTCGACCAAGACCGGATGTCCAGATTGTTGTTTCTGAACATGAAATCACCAAGTTTCACATCAAATCATGCACAAAACATTCGACAGCTGCTTGCCAGCATTCGTAAAGGGTCAGCTTATTGTATTATACATTTCTCATCGGGCTGATTGGAATCGACCGCTGCTTGCCAGAAAGCGACCCACTGGACTCCAAGGAAGTCTGGCGCTAGAAAATCACTTTCAGTGCACTATTCTTTCAGTGGGTCAGCTGAGATTCTGCTTATCTTAGTATGATGGCTGAAGCAGGTGTATCGAAAGGAAAATCTGGCCTAGTTCGACAAGATGCCTCCAACATGCTCATGAATTGTATGATTGACTCAGTTGTGACCAAGACCGTCCTATTTATCGGCATTCTTTACCTGTGGACAGAGTTTATCTGGGTAGGCGTTTCTTCACAAGACCTTATCGTGAGTACTGAAGTTCTTGGGTATTTCGACACTTTGAATTTTTTGCTACTACAGGAAGCAGCAGCTCTACCAGACAGCAATCCAGCGGCAGACATGGTTGGCTGGTCTTTCGCAGCGTTTGGTGTGTTGATTTTGTTGTTTGGTGCCATTGCCTCGGTGCACGTAATGGTGAGCAAATGCTGCTGTGGACAATTCTGCCGGAATCACAGATTTTCTGCAGACGCTTACCGACATGGCGACACAAATTCGACTTCTACACACACTGAGACTACTTCTCATGTCCACTGCAATTGGTGTGGCTCATGAGGCATATGGGCTCCTCATGTCTGCGCCGAAGCTGCCTGTCATGCAGATTTCGGTCGTGCTGCGAGCGCTCAGTTTGTCGGCAGACTCCCCATTGGTGGATTTCTTGAAGCCTGTCACACTTCCATGGTTTTTGGTAGCAATTGGCTCTATCCGCTTGAAGCACTTTCGCGATACAACAGACCTGGATGCCCGCACGTATCGAATCATGCAGGGCTGCCTCGCCTTTATCGTCTGCATGGGCGGCGGCCTGGTGCTGGTGCCCATGTCTTGGGGGCGATTCATGATGCCCCTGGAAATCATCTGCATATGTCTGGAGCCCCTCATGCTACTGGTGCTGCTGACAAGCACCAACCGCCTGCACCTGCACCACCGGTATGTGCAGCTGGCCACGTACGGCTTTGCAGGCCTGGTGCTGCTACACGTCCCCATCACCATGGCATACCTTGCATCAGCCCACCGTGACCAAGCCCTTCAAGCCCACGCATGGGCCCATCTGGCCAACTCCATCCGCCACGCCCTGGTGAGCTTCATCCTCCCCCTGGTGCTGTTTGTGGGGGACCTGGGGGTGAACCAGCTGCAGAGCGAAGTGGAAACGCAAAGCGTGCGCAACCAGCTGCAACTGCGCTTCTTCCGCTGGTTGATGCACGAGCAGCGATCCCCCCTGAACGACATCTCCATATCTCTCTCCCTGGCGCAGGACAGCGTGCAGGAGATCGAGGACTTGGTGCCGGAGGCTGCCTGGCGTGCCGGGGCGCCCCCCATGCCACCCATGGAGAAGTCCGTGCCGGTGGCATCCAAGGGGCTACTTGTGCGTACCGCCAGCGCCAGCAGCGACGGGACGCCGCCACCTGACGAGAAGGAGGACCCTCCTGCGGAGCTTGCAAGGGCCCTCACACGGGCCGCCCTGTCCTACGTGGACGAGTCATTCGACGGCGTGAAGCGTCTGCAGCGGGTGATGCACCAGGTGCGCGACTTTGGCGCTTTGGTGCTCTCCCACACCGGCTTCGAAGGCAGCGCCATGCCCTTTGAGCTGCACGACATGCTGACGCGCACCGCCCGGCGATTCGAAGCTCTGGCTGCCCGCAAGAAGCAGGTGCTGCACTGGCGCCCCCTGCGGCTGGACGCCAGCATGATGAATAGCGAGTACAGCAGCGTGCCCACGGGGGAGTACGCCAGCCTGGACGAGGCCGGGCAGCCCCGCCCCGCGGTGTGGGTGTCGGCAGACGTGGTACGCCTTCGCAGCGCCATTCAAAACATCGTGGCCAACGCCATCAAGTTCACCCCCAAGCGCAAGTCTATCTGGGTGGGCTCCAATGTCTCCCTGGAGACGGCAGAGGGCCAGCGGCGCCGTCTGCAGCGGGGCGCCGCGGCTGTTCAGGATCTCACACTGCGTCCCCTGAAACGCAGCTGCAAGCAAGCCAACACCAGCTGTGCCTCGGCGCAGAAAGTGGTACATTGCGAGGTGGCGGAGGCCGTTTGGGGGGCCCTGTCCCGGGAAGAGGCCGCTGTGCCTGTGGAGGGGGGTCATGCAGCCACGGAGGGGGGGGGCAGCGAGCCCCCCATGTTTGCCCTGTGGACAACCATCGTGGAGGACGACGGGCGGGGCATCCCCCAGGAGCTGCAGTCCAACATGTGGAACCCATTCAGCACCCTTATCCCCCATGAGAACGGGCAGAACCAGGGGGGCAGCGGGTTGTCCCTCATCATCGCCCGGGCAGTGGTGGAGAAGCACGGGGGCTCCCTGCACGTCTTCAGCGAGGGGGCGGGGGAGGGCACACGGGTGGTCATGCAGGTGTCTGTTCCAGTGCACAAGGGGCGGCCAGCGGAGCTGGCAGACATGGGCGCAGCCTACTCCGTCGAGCCAGAAATTGCCCAGTGGGCCAGCAACACAGACAGCTCAAGTGGCAGTGGTGGTGACGGCAGCAGCGAGGGCAGCATTGGCCCCGAGGCGACGCGAGCGTGGGGTGCAGGCGTAGGGGGCCCCTCCTCTGCCTCGCAGAGGGGGGGCTCAGTCACAGGCAGCAACCCCCGCTCAGGCAGCACTGGGTCATCCACCCCCCAGAACAAATCAAGCACTCCCACCCTGCGTCTTCGCAGCAGTGGCTTTGCGTCGTTGCACGGAACATGGGACGGCGACCACGCGCAGGGCACTGTGAGGGACGTGGCGGACGAGGAGCTGCTCACACAGCTGGGCCTGCCATCTGAGGAAACAAACGATGAGGCTATCCCTGCAGCAGCAGGCTCCACTGCGGGGACTGCTGTGGGCAACCCAGTGGCGGCGGCTACCGGGGACAGCCCAGCAGACTCCAGCCCACGGAGCTCCAGTGCCGCATCTGCTGCTGGGGAGGACATGACGCTTATGCCCGCCCCCCCCTTGCCAGATATTGCCCCGAATGGCTTGCCGATTATTCCGGAGGGAGGGAAAAGTCACAACGTTGCCACGCAGCGCCTGCCACTGCGCATTCTGTGCGTGGACGACGCCAAGACAACTCGCACGCTGCTGAAGAAGCTGCTGAAGAAACGCACACAGGCCGAGGTCATTGACGTGGCTGAGAATGGGCAGGTGGCTGTGGATGCAGTGGCTGCCCGGGGGGTGGGCTACTACAGCCTCATCCTCATGGACAAGGAGATGCCGGTGATGGATGGGTATCAGGCGGCACGCAGTATCCGGCAACTGGGCTTCCGGCGCACCATGCTGGGTGTCACAGGAAACGCCCTGCTGGCAGACGTGGCCGAGTTTAAGCGCCACGGTGTGTGTCGCGTGCTCACGAAGCCGGTGGACGCTGCCGTCCTTGCCAAGTGGGCAGATTTTAGCACCAAGTATGAGCACGGCACCGTGCATGCAGCCGAGTGATTCATCCATACAATTGGCAGTGCTTTACGAGGGGTATTGTGGAGCACTGCATGTCGCAATGCTTCGAGGGGCCCAGAAGCCTCAGCCATGCCCTCAGCCGATTTGCCTGTAAATCATGTGAGGGAGCGCTCTGGAAGTCGTGATGCTCGAGTCATTCAGTTATTGATGCCGCAATACATTCTACTTCTTGCCCTTCAACCCGAATATTTGGGCCAAATGCACGTGGCTCTAGCTGCCTGGTCAGCAATCGCAGGATTCGCAGATTGACAAGCTGCACTGCAGCCTGCGCTCTGCTGTGAGCTGCACGACTTACACGCATCGCAAGCAAGAACGGAAGTGGCCCTTGAGGGTTTGGAAACATTGTGATTATGAATGACCTCATACGAGCACTAACGTTATTGGGCGAAGCGGGGGCAAGTTCTGAGCTGTTGGCCGTCTCGTATGGGCTTCCCAGCATTGTGGCAGCCACGGATTATGTCGGCAGTGTTGTGTTGACTTTGCGTGCTGCCCTTGAAACACACTTGTCTAAACGACAATGGTCGGCTGCAACTGACGTTTTGTGTCTGTCACGGGTGCTCATTCTTGCGCTGCAACGGCTGCAGCAATGTCGCCTGGAGAGCCCGGTCCTCCCGCGTGGGCAAACTGTCATTCCGCCAGGCGTGCTGCGGCGAGCAGCCCACGGGGTCGTTTCTGCATTAAACCAGCCTTCTTCAGTTGGGCTGCACTTAACGCTGCCCGGTATGCATTTGTTGAGAGTGTCGCCTTCCATCTCCTCAGCCAGGGCACAGCTGCACACCGCCCGTGTTGCAAGGCAGCCTGTGATCGCAGCAGCGGCCATGCCCTCACTGCAGCAGTCCTTGCTTGCATTGGACACAACAGCTGCACTTTCCTGCAGCCATGCACTGAGCGGGGTGTTCTCTGCCGGGTTTGGGGGGGCCTTCGCCCGCACTTCAACCCCCCACCCCGCCAGAGCAGTGCAGGCGGTGAAGTCTCCTGCAGCACCGGCTATTAGGGGCAACGCAGGCACACTAAGTGGACTGACCGAAGCAGCTGCTTGGCACGGAGGGGGGCAGGGGGGGGGGCTTACCTTGGCAGCCGCCGTGGCTGCACAGAGAGACGCGGCCGCCGCCATCAGCGAAGAGATGGTAGTCACAGTGTCGCTACCACTACAACTCGCCAGTGCTGGGGATGAACCCTGTGAGCTGTGGATGGCCCTGTATGACGCCGCCACCGGCCGCCCCGTGTCCCAGGAGTGGCTACTATCCCTGGATCGATCAGGCTGTGTATGCCTGCCGGAGCACTCCCAAATGGTCGCCCCAGGGGTGTTTGTGGCCAGCGATGTCAAACAGGCGTCCAGGCAGCTGGGCATTTTTGGTGGCAGCAACGTGGGCGATGGCAAAAACGGGGGTGCAGGGGGGCTCCAGGGAGTCACCCTGTCCTTTTCAGGTGTCCTGTGTAGCTTCCTGCGAGCTGGTCGGGCGTACCTGGGGTGCAGGGCATATCGGCTTGGCCGCCTGCGCCCGCGATCTGGGCTGGTGCGCAATTTGCTATCGTCTGTGCATGATACGGCAAGGCGTGCGGCCGGTGTGACATCCCCCAGCAGTGTCGCTTCCCCCAGCAGCACGGGCGGGCGTGCACGATCTGGGAGCGATGACGTTTCTGCTGCTGGCCCATCCCGGTGGAAAAAGCTGTTTTCACGGGGGGGTGTTGGCCCCGGCAGCCCTGAATCGCAATCTCGGCGTGGAAGCGATGCCAGCGTGACTGCGGCCCTGCTGGGGTCTGCCTCGGGGGGCAGCTCTCCGGTGGGCTCGCCCCCCGGCGCTGTCATTGCAGGATCCAACAGCTGGAACGACGTGGTCCCTCTCTCCCCGGGAGCCAGTGTGCTGGACACTGCCTATCGCCGCCCCCTCGCAGCGGCCGTGTGTTTCATTCCCGCCTCCGCAGTGCCAAATGCTGGGCGCGCTTGGCGGTCACGGCGCCAGGAGGCAGCACTGCAGGGCGCTGCTGTGCCAGGCGGCGCAGTGGCGGGCCCAGAGTCTGACTCTGACAGCGAGGGCGACTCGGATGAGGAGGGGGGGGTGCAGGGGGGGGTGCACTCCGCCCGCCTGCAGTGGTGGTTTCCTCAAAAAGGCGACGAAAGTGCATTCTTCACAATCATTCCCCAGCTGATTGCCGCCGATGTGGCTACGGCGCACTCGGGCGCTCAGGCTGTTATTGGGAGTCTAGAGAAGCCCGCCAGCGAGCTGCCCCCCAGAAGCACACAGCCCCCCAAGACAAGCGACGAGGGGGGACCCTCGCGCATTGGACGCCTGTACGCAGGGCGTGCCCGGGCTGCCAGTGACCGCAGCACCAGCAGTCCATTTTCAGGCGTGTCCGTGGGGGGTCATGGGGGGGCCTCAACAGGGCCACCCCCCCCCCACGGGCTAGCACAGCACTTGCGTGAGCCATCCGCTGCAAATGATAGGACATGGGGTGGTGCATTTGCCACACATAGGTACGCATTTCGTTCTCGAGACACCAATGGCCCACCACCTCGCAGCCTGCCTTGGTGCGATGTGAGGCCTGGCAGCTTCCTGCAGGTGACTCGATCTGCGGCGCAAGCAACTCCTCTGGAAAAAGCGCCACGCATGGAGGCCTGTGAGTGCACACTTGTGCTGCACAGCTTGTCTGCTTCCCTGAGGCGATTGGTGCGGGCACCAGCAACAGCAGCGGCCTCCGCTCAGCCTGGGGCAGACCTGGTTGGCGGGGGACCGAGCCCAGGGCTACCAGCAATGAGTGATACCGAAGATAATCAGCACCCTCCCCAAGCTGCACTTGTGGGGGGGCTTCTGCCGTGGCTCAAGTCAGAGTCAGCGCCTGAAAGCGGGCCCATGTCTGGCGCCCTGCGCACTTCTCTGCACTGGCAGCTGCTGGCGGCTGGCCCCCTGCACTCACAGCGCGCAGCAGTGGCACTGGGGCAAAATAGCCACATATCCCGCGCCTCGGGGCATTGGCCCAGCGGCAGGCAGTCGGGCAAACGGCAGGCAAAGCGCTCGAGTCTTTACCGGGCATTGGAGGAGGTGAGCAAGGGTGGGGGGTCCATGGATGGTGATCAGGGGGGGGAGTCAACTGACGAACTCGGTTCATTGAATAAAGGGTCGTTGGTGCCCGGTACTCCAGTGTACGGAGGGGGGGATCTGCACGGAGTCGGAGGGGGGGTAATTCCAGCTGATGCGCATGAAATGGCCCCCTACGAAGACGTGACAGGCGTCACAGGGTGGATAGTGGCCACTGCTTCAGCACTTATGCAGGACTCGCTTGCTCAGGAGTATTCCCTGAATGTTCTTGCTGCCGTGGAGATGCTACAAGGTGGCCTGAAGCAAAGCCGAGGGACCGACGCCGGTGCACCGGGCAGCCAGGGGGAGTCCTTGAAAGCGGAGCTGCGCCATCTCACGGCGGCATTGAAACAGGGGAGGGGTGTCCAGCGAGCGGAGGAAGGTGGGCCCAGCCATCTGGTTGACCTTGCAGCTCGGTGCATCGAGCACATCAAGGGGGGTGATGGGGGGGGTGCTGCCAGCCTTGCTGCACACTGGGAGCTCATGAGCTTGCACCCAGCAACACAACCCTCGGCACGACAGGTGCTTGCCTGGCTGAAGTCTGCTGCTGACCTGCACAGCCTGTTGTCGCTGTCAGAGGGTGTGCTGTCCGCGAGCACTGCACGAACATACGGCGGAACACAATCCCGAGCACTGGCCCAACGAGGGGTGGTGGCAGAGCTGCCCCAAGTTATGCAGCTGCTGTCAGTCATCAGCATTTCAGCCTCATCTCTCAGTGCATTCCAAGCGCAGTCCACCCCCCTGCCCAATTTAGGGGGGGGGGCGGTGACGCGGGGGAGGGGGGTCAGTGTAGTGGGCCGTCGACACTCTGTTGTGCAGGGTGATTTGACTGCTGAGGATATCGCTGCTCAACGTGTTGCTGCTGCTGCCGCCACCGCCATGCTTGGGCAAGAGACGGACTCGGAGGGGGATGAAGGGGGGTCCGTTCCCTGCCCCGTGGACCCCCTGTGGACCGGCCAGCAGGTGTCATACGTGCAAGTCACCCTGAACAGCGGGCAGTTCCAGCAGGGGAAGAAGAAGGCCGGCATGAACATGCAGGTGCGCCTTCATGCCGTGCGACGAGATGGCTCCGTACTGCCTTGTCTGGTGAGGGGGGTGGGATGGGGGGGCATGGCGGTGCCGGGGGACCTGGGCCAAGCTGTAGCAAGGGACTTCGTGGGCCCTCTCACAGATGAAGACGGCATTCCTGTGCCCCTCACATGTGCGTACACAGACGGCAGCGGGGTGGTGCAGCTGGCAGTGCAGGCGGAGCCAGACGCCTCTCCAGTACGCAGGCAATCCATGTCTGCAGCCAACGGCAGCACGGGCACTCGACAGGGTGCTGCAGACAGCTCTGGTGACACAGGCTTGGGAATGCGCAGCCACGGGTTCGCTGGCTCCAGCCTCTCGGGGCCGAGACACAGGGTGGCCGCCACCCCCAAGGCCGAAGTTGACCCCCCCCACCACCATGTGTTTGCGGAACACCGAACACTATTCCCAGAGTACCGCTCCGCCGTGTACTACCACTGCAATACGCCTGTGTGGGATGAGACTGTCACAGTGGTGGTGCCCACTTCTGAGCTGTTCGATGACCTGCATATTCGACTGGCATACTACCACGTGTCTGCCAACGACGGCCGCTCATTCCCTGTGGGCTTCTCATTCTTCCCGCTGGCACACCCGGGAACGCGTGTTGCAGTGCGCTCTGGTCGCCACGACCTGCCCGTGTACGATGCAGTGCAGTTTATGAGCACGTCGCAGCGACAGGTGGCAAAATCTGCGGCGCCCTACCGACGGGCCAGTGCGCTGAAGGTGACTGCAGGGTCGCCTCTACAAGGCTTGGTATCCAAGACGCCCTATTTGAACTCTTTCTTGAGCACACCCCTTGCACGGTGCATGTTTGAGAGAGGCCCTGCTGCACAGCGCATGACGGTGTTCAGCCCCCCCCCCTCAAGAAACAGCGTGCGCGACCGGTCCCTGCTCCTGGCTAAGCCTGGGGAAGCGGTGTCAGTGACAGTGGTGGTGCAGTCATCCGTGCGCACCGCCAACGCTCCCCTTCACACCCTTCTGTGTTGGCGAGTGTCCCTGTCCACGCCCAGCGATCGCCAGCGCCTGAATTCCGCACTTCTGGCATTGATGGACAGCTCGCCAGAGCATGTTGTGGCACACTTTGCGCAAGTCATGAGCCACTTATGTGCACTCATGTTGCACTTGCATTCGGGGAATGACGCAGAACACCCCGACGAACTGCAAGAAGCACAAGGCACAGAGCAGCAGGGGGGCGCTGCACTACACAGCACTGTGGAAGAGGAAGAGAAGTCTGCCACAGACCTGCACCACAGCGGTCTGGTGCGGTCTTGCCTGGGCTTGTTCTCTTTCATGCTTCTGCAGCTGCAGGACGCCGCCTGTCCCCCCCCTGTGGTGAGCCACACTCACCTGCCGGGAAAAGCAGCGGGCGTGGAGGCCGACTTGCACACAGCCGAGGCCCACCGCCCTCCAATGCCCTCCCTGGCGGCACTGCTGGCTGCACTTCGGGACGGGATCACCCCCCAAGAGGTGCTGCAGGGGGGGGTGCGTGGTGCACATGAGGGGGGGTCAGGGCATTCTGCCCCCCCCCACACACGGGGGGCACAAAGCGCCAACACTCCCGCCTTGAGGGTGGCTGCCTCCTGCACTCTGGAGCACTTCCTGCGATATTTCTTCAGCAGCCCAGGCTTGCATGTCGTGATTGTGGACTGGGTTGTGGCCAGCTTAGCTGCGGCTCCCAGTGCTGATTGCGAAGACCCTGTTGTGCGCAGCACCAGTGTGATGCTGCTGGGCGCTTTGCCCTCCATTGTACGACTGTTGGTGCACTCGGCGCTGCTGACCCCTCCCTCCCCCCCTTCGGAGCACAGCAGCCCGCTGGCCGGGCCCGCGGTGTTGCAGACTGCTCTGAAAGCCCTGAGACGGGCTGTGCTTGTTGCTGTGAGCTGCCCTGTGGTCACTAGTGTTGCGACGGTGTCACTGCCTGTGCA
>Ga0307982_1003397_pt1 | contig 12698 bp, 10 predicted proteins | sample OrgLakmetagen989_FD_201847 | JGI IMG/M metagenome (GOLD analysis project Ga0307982, IMG submission 201847) | Saline water microbial communities from Organic Lake, Antarctica - #989 | ecosystem: Environmental > Aquatic > Non-marine Saline and Alkaline > Saline | place: Antarctica: Organic Lake... | reverse complement strand
CAGGCTTGGCGTGCGCATTGCATTTTGTGGGGGGCGGGGGAAGCCGTGCGACGGTGCCCTCGTGCACACACCACCTCATGCTCTACCCCCGAAACTTGGCCCTGCCATGTCCACCCTCGGCGCCCCCCGCGCCCTCGTCTGCGTCGGCATCTGCGTCGGCGTCCCGTGAGCGCTTTGCCCCGCGGGATGGCGTGGGTGCTGCGCTGGGTCCCCCGCCCTGCGCTGCGAGTCGGGCGCTTGGAGCAGCGGCTGCGGCCATGCCCCTCGCGGAAGAGTCTGCGGCACTGGCGGCTTGGCCTGCAGCCCGTCGCACGTTGGCGACGATGGTGTGCAGGTGCTCCCCTGTGAGTGGTCGCATCCACGCCGCCACCGCGTTGCACACGAAGGCCCACGCCTCTACAGTGCCCGATGCCCCCACCGTGGACCCGTGCGCGTTTGTGTGCACGCGGTACGCAAACATGAGCAGAAGGGCGCCCAAAACGGCGTCCTCCCCGGTGCCCTGACGGCGGCGCAGGGCTTGGGAGCGCAGGTCCCCCAACATACCCCAGGGAGACGCGTTGGCGCCTCCCACGTACCGCGTGCGCTCCTGCAGGGCGTTCCAGGCGCTCATGCGCTCGGCGCCGGGGGTCAGCGGCAGCCCAGTGCCCTCGGACAGCGCCGCCATGTCGGTTAACTGCCCCTCCACGGGCGTGAACTGCTGGAAGACGAACCTGTCCACGGCGTCCAGGGTGGCCCCCGCTGGGAATCCCGCTGCCACTGCCCCCGCGGCGGCCCCTGGTGCAGCTGGTAGGGACCCCCGCAGCTGCGCAAGGGAAAAGTCCCCCACTGGCGCCTCCTCTGAGCTGCACAGCCCTGGGAGGAGGGGCACCATGGCCGTCAGGGGCACCACCGCGTGCGCATTGGCGTACTGCTGCACCTCCTGTGTGACGTCCTGCGGCTCCTCGGTGCTGTCCCCGCCGTGTGCAGCGCCGCCGTCGTGCACCCACGTGTACGACTTGTCCCACACCGGCGCCGCTTGTCGCGCGCGGAAGCGCAGGGCAAACGCGAGCCACACACGCTTTGCAGCCTCCATCAGCTGCACGTCGGGTGTCACACACGCCCTCAGGAACGCCTCGCCCACCAGCAGGTGCTCCGCCTCGTCGACCGTCACGGGGCGCTTCTGGGACACCCCCAGCAACGAGCTGGGGGCGCCGTGCTGGATGTTGACTGCCATGGCTTCCGCCCTGGCGCGCACGAACTGCTTGTCGGTGTCAGTCATGCTGCCCACGGGCACGGGAGCGAACGCCCCCACCACACCCAGCAGGTGCATCCGGATGCGGGCCACCAAGCCGGACGACTGGCACACGCCGCGGCCACCCGCTGTCGTGGTGCCCTCCCACTGCGCCACCACCTTGTGCACGCCGTCGCTGCGGAGGAACTCCCCAGAGCTGTGGGGGCGCCACGTGTGCACCAGGTTGGACAGTGGCTCCCCCAGCACAGACGTGTCGGGGGTGTGGTTGCGCAGCTGCGAGGGGGCGGTGTCCTGGAACATGCCCTGCATCAGGGCGTGGTACACCCCCTGCGTCAACACGGCGTTGCTTTCCTCGGGGTCCTTCAGCATGAGCCCCAGGTGCGCCTGCACGACGCCCCGCACGTTGTGCGCGTCGTCGCCGTACCCTACCCACTTGGCCACCTCTGCGGCCACGGACGACGTGGAGCGCGCCGCCACGGAGCGCGCCGCTGAAGCGCGCGCGTTGGCGTACGCCGTGAGGTCGTCGGGCAGGTCTGGGTCCACCTCGTACGTCGTGTGCACGCCGTGGGCGTCCTTGGTGCCCTCCTGCAGCAGGCGCTGGCGCTCGGCTTCCCACGCCTGCTGGGAGCAGCTGCCCTGGTGCGCCGCGCACACGGCTGCCCGCTGGGCGCACCGCGACACGGGGCGGTACTGCGTGGGGAAACCGTACGGGACGCGAGGGGCGGCCTCGGCTGCGGCGGCCAGCTGCTGGTGGCCGTGGGGCGTGTGCTGCGCCATGTGCGCTGGGAAGCCGTGCGCATGCAGGCCGGGGGGCGTGGCCATGCCGGCATTGCGCCCCGGTGCCACGGGCAGGGGCTGCGCCAAGTCCGACGCCCCCAGCATCACCAGCGCCTCCCGCGACGCCAAGCGGGGCAGCACCGCGGCGGTGCCCGTGCCCTGCAGCAGGCACGCCCACACCTCCGCGTCCGACACGGGGGCGCGCCCGTTCACCTTCAGCACGTCAGCTTGGTACAGTATGGCACCATTGTACAGGAACCACAGCAAGCGACTGGTGATGGTGGGCGGCAGGGCACCCCGGAACTCCGGGTCCCCTCCCCCCGTGGAGTGCGCACTGAACGCCTGGCTGCGCAGGGCCTTTTTCACCTCCTCGGCCCCCCGCTCTGGGGTGCCCGCGTGCATCCCCAGGACGTCCTCCATGGTCTCGTAGGGGGCGTCCTCAAATGGCACGTCCAGCGCGTCCCGCGCACCGGCGCCCAGGGCGCCCCTGAGCACGGCCTCCGCGCGGTGCAGCGCCAACGCCGTGACGTGCCAGTGGGAGCAGTGCTGCATGGACTGCAGGTTCAGCGGGCCCTCCGGTTGCTGGCTGCGGGCCACCTCGGCGGCCACTGTGCCGTGCTTGGGCAGGGCGACCCGCAGGATGGTGGGTTCCTCGCCGTGGTGCCCCACGTTGGCCGCGTGGGCGCGCCCAGGGGCGCCGCGGTGGTCCACGGTGTGCCGGAACAGCACGCTGTCCCGCACGCGCAGCTTGTGCTTGGCGGCTTCAGTGGCGTGGTTTGTAAGGGCGATCTGAAAGCCCAGTTGCATGGGGGACCTGGGGTCCACGTGTGGCTGGAACGCCGCAGCGGGTAAGCCGTACTGCGCCACGGTTTGCCGCTGGTACGGCGGCGTGTACGACGCCGCAAACAGGGACGCCACTGCCACGTCGCACTGCGCCAGGTGCCGGTGGTGCGAGTACGCCCGGTGGAACTTGAAGGGGTGGGGGGGCAACATGCCGCTCAAGTGTGGCCTCGCGTGATCCTGCGCCGCCCTCACGCGGCTGATCTCTGCTTCGTACTTCTGCGCGTCCTCCACGCGCAACGCAGTCAGCGTCTGGGACGGCGCGCCTTCTTGCTGCTGCGCCTCCCGCGCCTCTTGGTGCCGTTCCAGTGCCAGTTGGTGGGCCTCCACCAGCAGCATGGCGTCCACGTCCACGTCGTGCACCCCGGCGACGCGTTTGGCTTCAAACACGCTGGGGATGAGCACATCCAGAACCAGGGCGTCTTCTGCGGCGCTGATGTGTGCCTGTTGGGCGTCAGCGTTCACGGTGTGTGTGCGTGTGTGCGCTGGTTACTGCACACTGTCAAGAGTGTGAGGAAAAGGGCGGCGGTGTGGTCTCACTGTGCACCGGGTTTAATGTTACCCGGGAAACGTTTGCGAGCGAGGGGTGGTGGAGGTAGGGGCGAGGAAGGCCCGGAGGGTACCTGTGAGATGTGCGTTCTTCAACGCGAGGAAAGTGCCGCGGTGCCCCCCCCCCCCCCCCCCCCCCCCCCCTCGAACACGCGGCGTGTCATGCACATTGCAGGCCACAGAGAGCCCAGCGGCGCCGCGCAGGTGGTGTGCACACACACACACATACCCACGCCCCCATTGCGACTGGATCGTCGTCGCCTATCAAGCAACGCCGCCGTACTTTCCGACGGGTGCCATCCTACAGATGCGTCACCAGCCCCTCCCCTTCAAGCACCCCACGACACTGCACCCTCGCCCACCTGTCAAGTATGTGGGTTTTGTGCGTTACACCCTGCTCGGAGTGCACAGCAGTGGACGGTCCGCACTGCCGGGAGTGCACCGCTTGGGCCTCTGCCGCCCGCGCGGCGTTTGGCGCCAAAGACACTGTGCTGCGCGTCGTGCACGTGGCTTTGCACAAGGCACAGCACGGCGTGCCGCCACTTGACCGCGGGTCGCCCCCCGACCACCACGCGTTCCTGCAGGGGGTGCAGGCGGCTGTTACAGCGGAGTGCCAGCGCGTGGGCGTGGTGGACCCAGCGGAAGCCACGGAGGGCGTGCTGTGCGTCACCCCCCCCGCTTGCCACCCCCCAGGGCACAGCAGTGCTGCACGCGGCACAAACGCGGAGCTGTTGGAGCTGTGCACCGCTGCTGCAACCGCCAAGGGCTCAGAGGTGGTGCACGCCCCAGGTGCCTCGGCGCAGTCCCTGGCGGCGTGGTGGACAGCAGGGGGGCCCCCTCCCTGCTGGCTCCCCTGCGGGGGCGACGCCTCCAGCGGCCCCACCCAGCACTTCCCCCAACCCGCGGGGGCGTTTAGACCCCCCCCGCCCGCTGGAGGCACCAGTGCACAAGGCGCCCTGGACACCGTGAACGCCGCCGCGTGGAGTGCGTGGTGGACCACGCAGCAGCTGGGGGTGCAAGAGACGTGCACCCTGCACGTGGTGCCCAGCGCCAGTCCCACGCCGTGGTGGAACACCGTGGAAGCAACGGGGGTTGCTGCCGCTGCTGCGGCGGTGAGCAGGTCCCAACCTGGCGCCTGCACACGGCAGTAAACCCCCGTACTGCCTTGTACCTCACGGCCGCACTTGGAGCGGAGCACTGCACACAGACACACACACCGCCCCTCCCCTCGCAACCCAAGCCACGCGTACCTCAAACCCCGCCTCGCTCTCACGGTCCCCGTGCCTGCGCAGACGGTACATACACCTCGCGCCATGGCAGCTGCCGCGGCTACAATGACGGGCTCCCCAGCGGTGGTGCTGGGGGCGCCGTACATTGTGCACGCGTACACAGGGACATCCCCCGTAGCCATGGGCCTCAGTGCCCTGGACCTCCGCACGGAGGTGGCGCAAACCGGCGCCGCGTTGGTGCGCCAGCAGGACGCCGGGGTGGTGGTGCTGGTGCACACGGGGTACCCCGTGGGCACCCCCGTCATGAGCAACCAAGGCGTGCAGATGCTGTGGCTGGGCGCCTCCAGTGCGTGGGGCATGAACGCCGCGCCGCCGGGGTTGACGCTGTCCGTGGACGACAGTGGGGAGCTGGAGTGGACCACCACGCGCACCGCCACGTCTTGTGCACATGGGGGTGCACTGGGACACCACCACCACCAGCTCACCCCTGCGGGAAGCCACAAAGTACACCGCTCGCGTGGCGGTGGGCGTGCGGGCTGGCGCCCCCATTGGGGTGCTGGGGGGCACCCTGGTCACCCCCGGCGCCTGCAAGGGGGGCACGTTCATGGACGCCACCTTCCCGCCGCAGTGCGGCGTGGCGTCGGTGCGGTTCACTTTGACAGCGCTGGCGCCGCACTCGCACATTGCCGCCCCCGCGTGGCTGTCCGAGCGCTACCCAGAGCTGCTGCACACGCCGTGGTGGAGCAGCGCGTCCAGCACCCTGCACGCGTCTGCGCCTGGTGGGGGGTGGGGTCGCCACAGGGGGTACACCAGGAACCCCCTCACCAGCAGCCGCAACACAAAGTGGGGGTTCAACGCTGTGGCGTCGGCGCACGGCATGGTGCCCACTGCCGCGCCTGCGCCCGTCCTGTTCACGCCGCTGTACAACACTCTTCCCCACGAGGTGCTGCACTTCCAGCACGCCCACCAGTACCCCCGTCACAGGCGCCGTGGAGGGGCGCGCCGCCGGGGGCACCTCCTCTCAGAGGTGAAGCATGGGTGGAAGGAGTCCCTAGGGCGCCGCCCCCACAGCAGGGGACGGCGCTCGTCCTGTCCCTCCGGCTCCCGGTCGCGGTCGCGGTCACGGTCCCGTGGCAAGTAGGCAGCCGCACGTTCAAGCAGTCAATGCATTCACACCACTGCCTCCCACCCCTTCTCTACCAGCAGCGCCTGCACCTCTGTGATGTCACGGGTGGTGGACACCATCACGGGGTACCGGAGGCCCCGCACGGACAGCGGCACAGTGACGAACCCCGGCGTGGCACCCAACTGCTTCGCGCCTTCCTCCTGCCAGTACACCAGGGGGTTCTTGGGGATGATGAGCAGCTGGTCGGGGGGCCCCTCCCTCTTCACAAAGGGCAGCCCAGCCAGGGTGCCGCTCTTCTCGGTGGGCAAGTTGGGCATGATCATGTACGAGTACGGCACGTGGCCGTTTTGTTTCGCCACCGCCGCGAGGTCCTCCACGGACGCCGAGCGCACAGTGGCTTTGCTGTCCAGGGCTCTGAGCAGCTGCTGCACCTGAGCAGCGCGCTCAGGGCCGGCTGTAGGGGATGTGCCCCCCTCTGGTGCCACCACAGCAATGAGTTTTTCTGGGGGGCTGCCATCCGCGCGGAACGTCCACGACGTCGCAAATCCCGCAATGACGACGCCAATCACCGCCAGCAGCAGCACAGCCACGAGCCAAAACTCCCATGTGGAGTACCAGGAGGCTTTCCTCTTTCCTTGTGTGTGCTTGCGGGAAGGCATGCTTGACGGAGGCGTGTGTGTCTGTGTGTGTGTGTGTGTGCGCGTGTGTGCGGGCACGGTGGAGGCGAGGAACAGCTGGCTGGTTTACTGAACAAAAATCTACGTGCACTGTTGACACACGCGGTGTTCACTACGACGTGAAAAGGTGGTGTGCACGCCACCCACCCACTGTACCGCCTCTGCTGTGAAAGGGGACTGGGGGCGGTGAACATGCAAGGAGCACCCTCACCCGTAAAAGGGTGCCGCCTTAAATCCCCACTCTCAAACCTCCGCTGCATACCGCCTCCACTGCATGTGCAGGTGCCGCAGCTGCATGCGTGTAGGCAGTACAAGCCATGTACACAACTCGAGCGTCCGGTAGGACCCCGGAGATGGCGCGCCGGGGCACCAGGCGGCGGAACTCGTGTGCGGCCAGTGGCGCAGTGGTGCCCACCAATAGCGATGCGTCCTTGACCGGCGCTCCAGTTTCGCGAGACCCCGGCAATGCAGCCCCAGTGCTCACTGCCTCCACTTGCGATTCATCAGCGGCGTACATGGCATCAGCGTCCATCAACATGCGCCACATGGATGAGGACGTCTTTCTGCTGCAGTCCATTGCGAACCACGCGGACGACTCGCCGTTGTTCACCGGTAGGGAACGCTTGTACAGTTCTTCCTCAGACTCCACACACCGCTCTAACTCCCTCACGGACTCCTTTTTGAAGAAGCTTCCCGAGTTCGAGGGGATTGGGGTGGCGAAAGCGGGTGGTTCACCCCTGCGAGAGGGAAGGGGATCAGGGTCCTTGCGTGTCCGCAAAGCGTCCATGGACAGCGCAGATGCGTCTGAGCGCAGCGTGGGCGTTCCCTTCACGTGTGTCGCGTCCCCTCGCGCAATGGACGAAGAGCGCATTCTGCGCATGACGAGGGGTATCACCGCTGCGGGCCTCGCGTCCTCCACCAACACTGGTATCGCGCGGTTGCCCATTCACCGCATTCAAACCGATCCCAATCCATAGGCCTACGGCGTGTGACGAAATAGGTCCTTCTCGGTGTGCGCGTGGGTGTACCTGGAAGGATGAATGCATGTGTCATAGTGTGTGAAAGCCATAGGGCCTGTGAAAGCCATAGGGCCCGTGAAAGCCATAGGGCTTGCGAAAGCCATAGGGCTCCTTTCTCTTACCCAGGTGAGACGCGCACTCAAACAGTGGTGGCAATGCATCGACGGGTGCCAGACGGCACAGTGCTGATATAATCCACAGCGAAAGAGAGAGTAGGGCATGAGGTGCCCCCGTTGGAGAGGACTGCCTCATGAGGATGCCTTGAAGCTCAGGGCTGTCAGCACTCTGCGGGTGTGTTGGACGTATCGTCGCTGGGGCCCTAACTGGCCCCTGCGAAAGCCATAGGGCCCGCGAAAGCCATAGGGCCCGCGAAAGCCATAGGGCCTGCGAAAGCCATAGCGGGCGCGGCTGCTGCCAGCTTTTTTGGAGAGCAGATTTTTCTCACATTCGCCAGGTTGGCTGGCTTCATTGCGTTCTGCATGCGGCTCCACGTACCAGCCGAGTTCCTTACGTACTTATTAGCTGTTTTTTTGCTTGCCCAGTTCCCTGCTCTTCGCTGGAATTCCATTGGCAAGCCTGTGTTGGCAAGCTGTGTGGCTTTGCCGATGCGCAGGCTGTACGGCGTGAGGACTTGTCCAGGCTCCGCATGCAGGTGCAGATATGTGGTGTATGGGAATAGCAACTGGTCGTGGCCACCGGCATATCTGGCGCGAAGGCCGTCCAACGCCTCCACTGGGCAGGGCTTATCATATGGTTGCCACAAGCTTCCCATTGCGCACAATCGTTCCGTGTCCACGCAAGAAGCCAGACGCATCTGTGATAACTTCTCCTGGCGTTAAAATGATGCTATCGTCCGCATCATGGCTGTGGTCTGCCTCGTCATGGCCAGGTAGCAGCCCAGATTTTGAGCCAGACGCAGCCATTCTAATCAACAACGCGGCGGCAAGCCTTGAGGGTGAACGTGCTTCAAATCAAGTGAAAATGGATTCTTTAGTTTCTCTGCCACATTCCGCTTTTGTAACAGGCTGGTGGAGCACATGCATACCCGAGTCGATGGGCTGTGCCAGGGGCCCAAGCCTCAACGTATTGATACGGCGAAGGCGCAGTCACCTCAGCACGCCCACAAGACCGCGAGCTTCGTGCCACTACCAAGGACAAACCCCCTTCCGTTGGTCCATGTGGTCTCAATGCGCCTGCAAGCAAAAGCGGGGTGGCGTGGCTTCCGACCAAATACCCTGTGACATTTCCCCCAGGTGCTGCAGCGCTTCCACGCGAAGCGACAGGCTTCGGAACTTCGTGCGCTGTGCAGGGCCTGGAAGCTTCGATGTTCTCGGCTTTGTGGAGCATAGGCCACAAAGTGCTGTCACTGCCAGTCGCTTGGAGGCTTGCTTTGCTGTGCGCTTGCCCTGCCGGGAGAGGACACCCCAAGCCCCGCTGCCTGCCCCGGCGGGCTTTTGGGCAGCCCAAACACAGTCAAGAAGCACAAATATGCACCTGTGTTGCGTCCATACGCGACACACCAGCCGGCACCACACAGCCACCACACAGTGGGCGGCTCTGGCAGCCCGTACGCCTCGGCCAGCTTCTGGGCAGTACTTCGGCGAGAACGCACGAAGTCTGCCGCCACCAGCATCACTATGCCCCCCGCAAATACACTCAGCATTACTAGCAGCGCCCACTGCACCGCATCGCTCGCCTCTGCGTCCGCGTCGGAATCCAGCAGCATCAACCCCCCCAAGCTCGCAAACACCAGAGATGCCAAGCCAGCCGACTCCACACTGTTCATGAGCGGCAGCGTGTATGGCTGCAGCCACATCTGCAGTACCAGTGCACATGTGAGCACCAGCACCAGCAGTGCGGCCTGCCCCACAGGCTGCGACACCAGCGCCACCACCATGGCCAGCAGCATCTTGCGGGGCACCACCACCAGCAACTCCCAGAACCACAGGTTGCGCTCGGCACTGCCATCACTGCGCAGCTGTCCCACACGGTGCCCGTCGTACAGCGCCCCAAAGTACCCGCGGGTGTGTCTGCTGGCCAGAGACAGCGGGGTGCTGTGGCGCCACAGCAGGGCAGTGCCCAGCACCGGGAGACCAAAGCCAAACACGACCAGCCCAACCACAGCCAGGGCTTGCGACGCCACAAACTCATCATCCATGTCGCCATACCGCAGGTCAGATGCCAACAGGCGCGCCCCCAGCACCGGCACGTCGTACAGGCGCAGAATGCGCAGCACGTGTCCACCACGCCAAAGTGCAGCAGCAGCAGCAGAAGGATTGCCACCCTGGTTGAGCGCTGCCAGCAGGCTGTGCTTCGAGTACCACCCAGCTGTGCCTGGCTGCTTGCGGGGGGGGGGGCAGTCGGCGCGGACCGTGGAAGGGTGGGGGGCGCATGAAGAGTGTGCAGCTGTGTGTCAGGTACAGTTCCAGATGGTGCTGCGCGTGGGGCTGCTGATATAGATACTGCTGTTGTATCGCCGATGAACAACTCTGGCGCAGTGCTGGACTCGGCAAGCATACAGGCATCGTCTGCCCCCCATGCTATGCGTCCACGGGCTTGCTCATACCGGTGATTGGCTGCTGTATTTCTTGAGTGTTGCATCGACGCAGCACCAGTGCCATTCACGTGCAGGGATGTGGGCGAGCCGATGGGTCCCTGTGACAAGCTTTGCGCCACGCCCCGTTCTGGGGGCACATCGTCCAACACAGTCCCCTCCAAGGGCGCAACAGTGATGGAGTGTGCTTCCTGGTCGCGATGGGTTACTGAAGTGGCTACCGGTGATCGGCCTGCCTTCTTTGTTCGTCGTGGCGTGGTGTTGAGGCGAAGTGGTGCCTCTGAGTGCTGCTTCCTGCCGCAGCAGCCACACAACACATGCACGACCAGTCCCAAGGTCAGTGGGATTGCCATAGCCAGTAGCGGCAGCAGCAGGGTCAGGTTCAATCGCTCGTACGGATTCAGTCGCAGCAAGCACTGCATGGATGAGGACTTGGAGCTGTACCCCATGGAGGTGGCTGCAAACGCCCCCATGACCCCATCAATCGCGGTGCGAGGGGGGGCTCGCGAGCTCAACAACAGCGCATACACCTGGCCCCATGACGACAGCAGCCGAAACAAGCCCGATATCGTGACTTTCTTCGTGCTGGGGGGAGCTGCAGTTGGGGAGTACTGCAACGACGCCGCGGTGGCTCTGGAGGCGGCGCGAGGGCCCGACTGTACCGTGGGTGGCACCGCTGCGTCCCGCGGCGAGGGGGGCGGCGCATTGGTGCCTCTGGGGACGCTTCTACCGAGAGGGTGGGCGTGCCGCCTGCAGGGCGCAGCTGGGGGGCGCCTGGCGCCCACGCAGTGGTACGTGAGGGGGGGGACTACTTTAAACGTAGTCCCCCCCCCGTGAGCGTGGGCAAGCGGGGCGCCCTGCGGGCGTCGCCCCACCCTGACGGCTCCCGCAGTAAGGTGTTCACCGGCGCGCAGTGGCGCGCGGTGCTGAACGGGGAAGCCCTGCCCATCTGGTCCCAGTTCTTGTCGCCCCCCCCTCCCCGGCTTCCCTGATTTGTTGTCTAGATATTCAATCCACTGCCCCTCCCTGCACCCTCCGAGTACGTGACTCCTTCCTCCATCAGGAATACTCAATATCTACAGACAGCTATGCCGTGTGGCGCCGGAAGTCAATATGTTTGAAGTAGGACGAATAAGCTGAATGAATTAGTGCTACACTTACAGTGAAAGCAGATATGAAGCTTACTTTTTAGCTTGCTCACTCGTGGCCGGCATTTGTTTTCTTGTCAAAAGTCGTGTGCCAGCTGAGTTGAGGAGAGACGCATCGGCCGGAGTGCAGAACGTTTGCGAGCCAGGAGAATCGCTTTGAGTTCGTGCAACAAATCCGAGGACCGGAAGCTTTGGGCGAAGCAATGGGTGGCTGCGTTTGTCTGTGTCCAGTTGGCTGTCAGCTTCCTGCAGCGCTGCCTCTGCCCGCCGAAAATATATGCTGTGCATCAAAGTTAGCCCAACACGAGTCTCGCCCTGTGGTGTGAGATCCATAAAGCCGTCAGTGTGTGTCCCAAAGATTTTGCGACTGTGCATGGCTACCAGCTTGTAGTCCATTGCTGATAGAATACACACGTCACTGCCACAGACACACGGCAAGCCATTGATTTCGAGTGCCGCGACAGCAGCCCCAGAGTCGCCTTGCAGTGCAAAAACGCCCACAAAATCCCTGAAAACCTGCTCTTGTTTGCTTGGTTCAGTCTTTTTTGAAGCTTCGACGGCTTGTTTGCAATTGTTTGATTGAAGGAACAAGCGCGCCTTGTCCTCGTGGCTCAAACCAGAAATTGTAGCCCCAAGAAAATCTGCCATAGAAACAGCCTTCACGACCAAACAGCTGCTGGACAGCTGTGAGAAGCTGTCGGAAAAACTTTCAAACCAAACCGTCTCCTTGTCGAAGCCCGGGTAAATCTGAGTGAAAGTGCGCACTTTTCCGATTGTGATGCCTGTTCTTACGCCCATTTTCACCACATATACTTCTCCAGTAAACACTTCAGTTCTGCTTCTGAGGCTCAGCAAGACTGGACTGCAACGAAAACCAAACCTTGCAGACTCATCTGTAATGCCAGCTCCCTTGAGTGAACAAGTGAGCGTTGCTTGTACATCTTGAAAAGGAGCATGTCCATGTGCCGCTTTAAGATCCAGAATATCTGACAAACCATGGATGCATCCCAAGAATATCTTTTTTTGGCCACCGTAAGCAGTGCAGACTTCGCTGAAGTCACATGGTGTGCCACTTGCCGTTGAGGACGGCACACTCCACTTGACATGCAGGCCTGATGCATCCAGTAAACAGTAGTCTGATCCCGAATGATGCACAACTGCGGCCAAAACACTTTTGTGCCCACAAATTCCTCTTTGCACTGGTACGTACTCCGCTCCAGACACGCTCAGAGATGCCACTGAAGGAATGCGTTCACTAATCAGCTTGAGTTGGTCAGAAAATGCATCTTTGTCAATCAAACCTTTCGCAACGTGCGCCACAGTGTGGCCAATAATGTAACCTTCACTGGTAACATTTCCGAGCGCACACCCGGGTTCAAGAAGACCGAGAGTGCCCCGTGCATCGAATGCAGCTTTTGTGCTGCATATGCACAGAGGTGTACCACCAATGATACGGCAGACTTCCTGCATTTCAGAACACTGAGAAGGTAACATAGATAGCCAGGGATTTTTGTCCATGACCGTGCTGAGAGTAGCAAAGACACCAGC
>Ga0307982_1003395_pt1 | contig 12712 bp, 14 predicted proteins | sample OrgLakmetagen989_FD_201847 | JGI IMG/M metagenome (GOLD analysis project Ga0307982, IMG submission 201847) | Saline water microbial communities from Organic Lake, Antarctica - #989 | ecosystem: Environmental > Aquatic > Non-marine Saline and Alkaline > Saline | place: Antarctica: Organic Lake... | reverse complement strand
GCTAGCTAGCTCAAAATTCTTGTTCTCATCACGCAGATTCAAGCATTCAAGCATAGTTCGTAAATAATGCTCAATATTTTGCTTAAAATTATGGTACAGATTCAAGCATTCCGTAAAGAATGGGTGTTACCGTACCTGTAGCTACAGAAGCTAGAGCTAGCTAAGAAACCGAGTAAGTCGAGGTAAAGAAGTGAGTAGCTTCTGTTTAGGGTAGCTTTTACGTTGTTGTTCCTGTTGCTTCCCAGATTCAGATTCCAGTCAAAGTTTATTCCCTAGACGAAGAGCTTTCACGTGAAAGTGCTCTCAGGAAGTACAGTAGCGATGCCTAAAGGACATGGTAAAGGTAGCAAGGGACGAGGAAAAGGACGCGGCAAGGTGAGATTGAACTACTGTAAAGCTAAGTGACTGACATCGGCCAGCTAGCTAGAAAAACAAATTCCTTTAAGGCTTGTGGATGGTTGATGTGCGGGCTAACATTGAATTTTACTCTTCGTCTGGTTAGGGCAAGGCAAAGGCGCTTGGTGCCACGGAGCTCTCTGAGCTGGAGCGCTGCCGCAAGCTCCGCGCCGAGGCCACGAATATGGGCCGGGGTCCTGGCGGCAAGGACGCTGGCAAGGGTGTTGACAAAGGTGGATCTGCAGGAGCAACAGTAAATGCGCGTGGCGATGCGATGCCAGTGTTCAGACCAACGAAGCTTTGGCTTACAGACAAGCAGGAAGATTTCATACTTGAAACTCTAGGTAAACTTCTGGAAACATCAGAAGATTCGGAGCCAACAGAAGAAGAAGTAGTAGCTCAAACTGAGGACTTTGTGGACGAAGACAACAGTACTCCTAACAAAGATGGTCGAACGTTCAACGCAGATGTTCACGACGACAGCGATGATGATCATTGGGAGGATGACGAAATAGAGGATGACGATGAGGCACTACTCACCTTCACCGATTCAAAAGGACATAAGTATATTCTTGAAGATGAAGAATCAGATAATGAGTCAGATGATGACAATGACGTCGAACTTGAATTGAGAGCTTTTGCTGTTCACGATGAGGTCGGTGACGACGATTGCGATGAGTACGAAGACTACCACGATGTTGACGATGGAGAAATCGACGGCCGGCCTTGTGCTCGCATACACGAGCAAGAAAAGCAGGCTGCCGAAGTGGTAGCACGAGAGCAGCGCACGGCCAAGCGCATGCTGCTGCGCAAGCTCATCGAAGCCGACCGCAGCGAGGCCGCAGCGCAAGCAGCCCAGCAACGCAAGGCCGAGGCAGCTCGCCAAGCCAAGCGCTGGGCTGCGCGCTTCAACCACAGCAGCGGCAACAGCAGAGGCCTACAAGGGCTGAACCCTGACTTTCAGCCTGCGCTCAAAGCTGGCGCGGCGGTCGGTGCATCGCCCGATCTCTCAGCGAGTGACTCTACTACTCGCTACAACGCCTTTGACGCGCTGCCTGTTTACCACGGCGGGAACGCTGCGTCAGGGGCTGGTGGTAGCAGCAGCGGGGATGTACTTAACTTGGGCAGCACCGTGCGCGCGTCACTTTTCGCAGACTCCATCGGCAAGAAAGGCCACCAGGGCCCACCGAAAGTGGCGGTGCTCAGCCGCCAAATGTCGCTCGCGGACTTGCTGCGAATGGCCAAGGGCAAACTGGGGTTGAAGCGGAAAGCGGAGCTGGTGGTGGCCGAGTGGCCGCGGTTCGAGCGGAGCGACCGGAGCGCGAACAAAAGCAGCGGCGACGCGAAGCAGCAGCTGCCGCCGCACTTGCACTTCGAAGCTTATTGCCTCGGGTCCCGCAGCGACGAGGACGCCAAGTTGCCGCTGCTCTTGCTGCCCGACGGGGTGCGGCTGCGCGTGATCGACCGCAAGAGCGACGCCGACCTCTGCCGAGCCGAGCTGAAGTTCGCTGAACGCAGCGAACACAGCACCCGCCGGCTGCGAAAGAACTTCCGCGAGGAGCCTGCCGAAGATGACGAGGACGATGATGATGATGCCTCGTCGGCAGCAGCGCTGGCGGTAGAATCTGACGGTGCAGTAGCAGCAGCGGCTGCGGAGGCTGCAGCAGCAAATGAGGCCGCGTTAATAGCCCAAGCTCAAGCGGTCAAGGCCCACTACGCTCAGGATGCCTCCAATCGACGAAAACGAGGCAACGGTAGCACCTCCGCCACCGGCAAGCACGTAGACGAAGATGCTGACAATTTCAATCAAGAAATGCTGCCCCAAGAAGCTAGTGATCTTCTCAGAACTCAACGCACAAGTTACTTCATGGAAGGTGCTGCGAAACGGCGAGGGCACCCGAACTTCAATGCCATGATGGCTGCTCGGGCAGAACTGCCAGCGTGGAACGCCAAAAATGAAGTGCTCAACGCAGTAGCGCGCTCTCAAGTGGTGGTGGTGTGCGGCGCTACAGGTTGCGGCAAAAGCACGCAGATCCCGCAATTTCTTGTAGACGCGTTCGTTGAGCAGCAGCAGGGCCTACCATCGGAGGTGGGTGCAGCGGGTGATGGTGCCTTAAACTCGAGGTTGCGGCCGCCGCGCATGGTGATCACGCAGCCTCGGCGAGTAGCTGCTCTTGCGCTAGCGAAACGAGTCGCGGACGAGCGGTGCGAGCAGGTAACGGTCGATGACGTCATCCATAATGTGACCTTCCCGACTTGTTGCAATAAAATCTGACTACGTAGTGAATAATCAGAAGTGCCGCGGGTAATGCATTTAGTTAGCTACATAAATGATGTTCTTTACATGGGCCCAAGTGTGATTTTTAAATTCGGCATGGGTTCCTTTCTCAACGTTATCTTTTATCTATCGTTCGCCACAGCTGGGCGGCGGCGAGGTGGGCTACCAGGTGCGTTTGGACCGTAGGGTGGACCGTAAAAAAGGGGCCATCGAGTTCGTGACGGTTGGGGTGCTGTTGAGGCGCTTGGGAGATGCCGCGACAGCGAACTCCGAGGCTGAAGAAGCAGCGGCAGCTGAGCATGAAGGCGAAGTTGCTTTGAACGACTTGGAGTCAAGCAATGCCCTGAGTGAAGACGTGGATGACTTGCTGAACGGACTGACGCACATCGTCGTCGATGAGGTTGAGCTCTAAGCTATTCATTATTCATCTTCCATTCAAACGATGCTAAAAAATCGAAATGAAATACGAACTGTCGGCAGAACTCTTACTCTTTCATTTGTTTGTCTGCTTCTGTCTCCTAACTCTATTGTTTATCCAATTTTGAAAAGGTGCACGAGCGGGACGTTCTCGCTGATTTCTTGCTCATCGTGCTGCGGGACCTGTTGGCTACTCGCCCTCACCTCAAGCTTATTCTCATGTCCGCCACAGTGGATGCGTCTCGTTTCGCCGACTACTTTGGAAATGCTACTCCAGTCGTGCAAATTCCAGGCCGAACTTTCCCCATTGCGCAAAAGTACCTCACCGACGTGCAGAAACTGTTTCCAAAGGCTATTCCTGGGCTTTCTCTCACTGCTGCAGAGAAGGCTCGATCAGCTAAGCAACAAACATCTCCGAGAGCAGCTGAGGAGGTGGGTCAGACAGCGGTGGCGTCATCAACTAGAGCAGCAGTAGGAGCGGCATCGGCACTACCACCATTGGCAGTGGCCGTGTCGCCGAGTGTGAGCAAACCAGAAGCTGACGCGTCAATCAAAGCGCTAGGTGGGTTCGTGGCCGAGCTCATCAAGCAGCGCGTGAAAGACATGGCGACACCTAAGGGGGGCGATGGTAGCAGCAGTGGTAGTGGCAAAGCAGTCGGAAGCAGCAAAGGAGGGGCTGCAGCCGATGTGCACGGTGCTATATTAGTGTTCTTGCCAGGCGCGGGTGAGATCGACCAAGCGATGCGCGAAACGAGAATGGCACTGGGCGAAGACGCCGGCAAAGGAGGTAAAGGTGGCAAAGGAAGTAAAGGCAAGGGCAGCAAAAAAGGTGGCGGTGGCGGTAGTGGTAAAGGGACCCGAAACAGGGACGCATTCGACTCATCTCCGGGTTGGCTCTTGCCCTTGCATGGAGCTCTGCCACTGCGAGACCAGCGGAGAGCTTTTCAGGAAGCCACACCGAACAAAGTGAAGGTGGTGTTCGCCACCAACGTCGCGGAGACGTCGATTACGATCCCCGATGTGGACACCGTCGTGGACTCGGGCTTCGTGAAGGAAATTCGGTGAGTGAAGTGAGAAAGTACGATTAAGATGCATGAAGCTACTGAATACTTTTGCTCTATTAGTGCATATTTCGATGTGTATCAGTGTGAATCGTTGCGAAAAAACTTTCTTGTCGTAAATATGCAATACCTGTCGCTAGCTTACACGCTTGCCCTTCTTGTTTTTTCGTCTGTAGGTATGACCCCATCGCGTCTCTCCCCAAGCTGGAGACGGTGTGGGTGAGCCAAGCGGCTGCTCAGCAGCGGAGTGGCCGCGCCGGCCGAGTGAGGCCTGGCACTGCTTACCGCATGTACGACCTCCCCTGGTTCGAAGGAACTTCGAGTAGTAGTAGTGGTAGTAGTAGCAGGGGCAGCGGTGGTGGCAGCGGCGGCGGCAGTGGCTCTAGCAACACCAGTAGCAACGACAGTGGCGGGATGCTTCGGTATACAGTCCCAGAAATGGTGCGCACCCCTCTGGAAGAACTAGTGCTGCAAACGCAGCTTTTGGAGCTGGGTGCACCCAACAAGTTTTTGTCGAAAGCCTTGGATCCTCCGGAGCGGCGAGCCGTGAATGCAGCGGTGCGGTCGCTCCTGGAACTCGGCGCGCTTCGCATCAAGCACACGACTGGTACTGCAATAGCCAGAGGTGGTGCAGCCGAACTCCCGCCGAATCAGGAAGAGAGTGATAAAAACAGCAGTGACGGCCTTGCAGGATCTAAGAGTAGTGCCGATGGTAGCATTGACGGTAACGCCGGTACCGAAGGCGCTCCTGACGGCTCCTCTTCTGCTGCGCGCAACGAAAGCGGCCTGGCCGTGGAGCTGACGTCACTGGGCCACCACGTGGCGCGCTTGCCGCTGGCCCCCAAGCTCGCCAAGCTCCTGGTGCTGGGGGCCCTCTTTGGGGTGCCCGAAGAAGCCCTCACCATTGCGGCGTGCCTGAGCGAAAAGCCAGCGTTTGCGGGGCCTTACGACAAGCGCGATGAGGTACAACTGTGGATAGCAATATCTAACCTCAGTGTGTGCCTCTTCTTCTTCGCCTTCTCTGGACAACTCCCCTCTGACTTTCAACAATACTTCTTTTGTTTTGTCGTAATTGTATCAAGGTGCGCCGAGCCAAGTGCAAGCTTGCAGATGGCTTCTCTTCGGACCATGTCGCCGCTCTGAACGCTTACCTCGGCTGGAAGCACGCGGCTTGCGAGGCGAGTCACGCGTCTACGCCCGAGGGGAAAGCAAAGGCAGCTGCCGTGGCAAGAGCTCTAGAGAATGCTGCTGCAATCGGTGGTGGAGTAAACAGCAACAGTAATCCTAGCAACAAGATGAGCAGCGATGCGGCGCCAGAGAGTCCTTGGCAAGCCCAGCGGTCGTTCTGCCGGCTCTACTGGCTGTCGGAGTCTACCCTCGTGGCGGTGGATCAGCTCCGCGAACAATACCGCCGCCTCCTCTGCAACGCTGGCTTCATCGCGCCGTCGTCTGGTTACTACGATGATGACGACGACGACGACAATGACGACGACGATGACGACGATAAGATTACTGCCGAAAATAGCCGTGGCAGTAGTGCTACAACACCTGTACCTTCACGGAACTCCTGGGTTTCCTCACCCTCATCACCATCACCACCACAGGAGTCCATGCCAGCGAAGACTGCTACTCTGGTGACTTCCTTGCTTGCCGCTGCCTTGTGCCCTGCCGGAGTGGCGAGAGTGCTGCGGCCGACCAAGAATCTGGGTGGGAAGCGAGGTGGAGGCAGCGGCAACGGAGGCACGTGTTATACTCGCACCGAGCGAGTGTTGATGCACCCTGGGTAAGATGATAGAGAAAACACGCTTTTTTTAACGTCCATCTCCGCACTCATATCGAATGCTCTCCATTTGATGAGATGATCTTACTTCAACTCTTTGCGCGTGAATTTGCTTTCTATTTGTCCTCTCCCTTTCTCTCAGGTCGGTCAACGCGCGGCTCCTTTCCGATGCGTCCTCCAGCCACGGCCGCGTGAGCGGTCCCGACGGGTTCCTGTGCTTCTTCGCCAAGCAAGCCACCGCGTCGTCCACCCACCCCTACTTGCTCGACTCGTCCCTGGTGTCCCCCCTCGCCGTGCTCCTGTTTGGGGGCGACCTCGACGTGCGACGGGTGCCAGGGCGAGTAGCCGACGGCGAGGGTGGGCAAGGCTATAAGAAGAAGCGCCACGCCAAGGACCAGTTGCACAAGCAAAACACGCGTTGCCACGTGGCGGTGGTTGGCACTGGCCTCGCGTTCGAGGTAGGACTTCAGCGGCGGCGATTTTGTTTCGCATGATCGCGTGCATTTCACTTTTAACTGACTTTTCTTTGTTCGTTTCATTTCCTTTCTTTCGCTTTCTAGATGCCGGAGACGGCTGCCGTTTTGGTGAAAGTGTTGCGGCGCGCGTTGGAAGAGCAGCTCGCGGCCTCCATTGCGCAACCCGCCTGGCTCAACGCTCGATCCCACCAGCACGACGCAAAGGCAGATACCGCAGGTAGTGGGCAACTGGGTCAAGCGAAGCCGGAAAAGGCGCAACGCAAAGCACAATTAGTGCTCGATGCCACTGCAGAATTTTTGAAACTTGGCACGGGAGGCAATAATTTTTGATCACAGTTTCCTTCCCTTTTACTTCAAAATAACTTGGCATTTTCGATAATTTCATGGGCTATATCGGAGAAGGGGCATCTAATTTGGCTTACATTTTTTTGTTTCCTGCGAAGTTTAAGTTCTCAAATTAAACATTTTCGAGTAAATTTTCCAAAATTTCCAAGGGCTCTCTTTCATGACCCCGTAGGGGTCTGACATTTAATTACCCGTAGGGGCGTGGCAAGAGAGTGAAGACATGACGATGACGATGGATGAGGCTGATGATGCATTTTTAGCATCTGAGCTATAACTTGCGAAGGATACTGGAGAATTCCTTAGACCTAAACGGAGCCTCGCTGAATCATCTCGCTAGTTTTACGAGAGGAGCATCTCTAGAAGAGGGATCCATCATAGCCGTTCACTTGCATAGGCATTTGGACGACACCTATTCAATAGTAAGTATTCAACTCACCTTGAGAGTACAGTAACTTACCGTCACATCGTGGACCGATCAGCACAAGCAATCGGAGCAAATTCGGCTCAGACGCAAGATCACATTGTTACTTTGGAGCATTTGTACTTCACGGCGACTATCCTTATGAGTGAACCATCGAATAAGTTACGGACTACTCTTGATATTCTCAAAGGAGGAGCCAGCACCGACGGTGGAGACGTCAGCGTTGTGGTGTTCACGGCGACGGATTATTGCCACGCATCACGCGCACTAGCGGCCCTATTGGCGGACAAACTGGTGGCCCACGTGCGATTCGATGTTCCGCTTCTGGAGTCAGGGGATGCCACCTTGCCTTTGCAGGAAGAACAGCCCTCTATTGACACTGGTGGTGGAGTGGCTAAGGCAAACGATACAGCTTTAGTGCGCTCAGCAGGTCTGTCTCAAGAAGCGATGCGCTACTTCGAAGTTGACGCTGTTCCTGCGATCATCTTTGTGCAACGTGCCAACCCTACGCTGCGAGTTCCGCCGAGTATTGCGCCGACTGCTTTGCGGGAGGCCACGCAAGCGCTCCTGGCAGCAGTGCAACTTCCCCAGTCGGGCGAGCCCCCATTGCCGTCCGAGGCGGCGCCGGCCACCACCAACGGCGACCCTATTGCTGTAGACAACACCAACGTCGACTCCTCCTCTGATAGCACGGCTGCAGTTGTGCCGTACATAGGCCCGGGTGCGGGGTGGGCGAAAGCCGCTCACGTCGCTTACAACGAAGCTTGCGACCTGACAACGGCAGCTGCTCACTTTTCGGCTGCAGTGCTCGCGGCAGATGCAGCTGCAAAGACAGCAGTAGGTGATGATGTGGGAATGGCATTGGCAGCTGCTAAAGATGCGAGGTAAGCAAGAGGTTCTATATTATGAGAACAAAGTATTTCAAACGTTTTGTTGCATCATTTCTTTTTCATTTCATCTTCTAGAGTCATTCTGCATAAACGCCCTCATTCCTCGATGAAATTTCTTCATTAGGTACAATCTGGCATCGCTGCTGCTCGCGGTAGGGCGGCCCTTGCTGGCAGTAGCTCCTTTGAAACTTGTGGTGCTGGCCGATCCAAATGACGCCACTGCCCACGCAGCTTTGGGCAGCGTGTGCGGAGATGTGGAGCCTGCCGCTGTGGCGCGGGCGTACGCGTCTATCGTGGAAGCAACGGGCAAAGGTACTAGCGAGAGCGCTGATGGAAGTTGTGGTGGTAAGGGAGGTGGAGCCGCGAGGGCAGCGCACATGCTAGCAACGCTTACGGGCGAAGGCGCGAGCGCCGAGTGCGCGGCTGCGGAGTACGTGGCAGAAGTCTTCGATGAATTGGCGCCAACGTTCGAGCAAAAGCTCGTTGGCCATTTGGGCTACAAGGTGAGTTGCAGAAGCTTTCTCATTACAGATAATGCGTGCAAATTCTAGAAGTTTACTCATAAGGGAAAGAAATCATAGTGCGTTCGGTTTATCTCGTTGCCGTATTTATCCTCTTTGAAGTTATGAAAGGCACATCTCTTAGTTCGCGCCTTTGTAACGTGCGCATGAGCGTTTCGTGTTTGTATCGTTGGAATTTGTATTGGGACGGATGCAGGTCCCGTGGCAGCTCTTAACGTGTGTGGACGCTACGGTTGGCCCCTTGGCCAAGTCAAGGGGGTGGCGCATTGTGGACTTGGGCTGTGGGTCCGGCCTGTGCGGCCGCTTGTTTCGCAAGTACGTCGACCTGGGCTCCGCAGCGTTTGCCGTGAACCAAGCCAGTGAGAAAGGCTTCTATGAGTCGGGCCCATCATTCCGTGGAGGGCTTGTCTCTGACGTCAATAAGAGTACTCGTGCAGCGGCTGGCCGCATGGTGGGCGTAGATTTGAGTCCCAAAATGGTGGCAGCAGCCGAGGCTGCAGGCGGGTAAGCGCTCTTTGTATGATGTCAGTATTCTCATGGGCCAGCATTAAGTGGCATGTTTTATTGTTTGTAGTTTTTGTTTTCCGGTGCTCATGTTGCTCCTCACTTTCCCTTTTCAGGTACGACGAGTTGTATGTGGAAGACGTGCATGCTACATTAGAGCGAGAGCCGTCAGGTGGTGTGGACCTTTTGATCTCAGCGGACACTTTTATCTACGTCGGTGAGGACATCTTTGTTCGGGCTTGATTCACGTTATGGAAGGAAGAATCATAGACACTTAAGTTTACTCCTCTTTTTTCTCCTGCTGCTACTGCTACTGCAACGAGAGACAGACTCAGTACGACGCATAAAACAAGAACTTGAACGACTTTTGAAGCTGAATTGTTGCCCAACAATCCCTGTGTGTACCATGCACAGGCAAATTAGAGCGGTGCTTTTCGCTCGCGGCGTCCCGCATTCCGGCCGCCGGCTACTTTGCCTTTTCAGTGGAAACGCTGGACGAAGAATTTTCCGAGAAAGATCGTGCGGCTGCATGCGAAGCGGGGTTTCGGCTGCGACGATCGGGGCGCTATGCGCACAGCCCAGCGTACATCCATGCGCTGGCTGATAAGCACGGGTTTACGGTCAAGCATGAAGAAGAAGTTACTGTGCGCACGGAGCAGGTAAGCTAAAAAAGAAGAATGAAGCAAGGCACTAAAGAGTGAGAGGGTTTATAATCAGCTGGATTGAGAGGCTGAACTTTTTACAGACAAATATTTTCGAGACAATCAATTTTGGTAATCATTTTTGCACGTTTAATTTTGTTCTTAACTGTGTGTTCTTTTGAGATTCTCTTCTTGGCTCTCCTATCAGGCGACCCCAGTGGAGGGGCTAGTTTTCCTTCTTGAGCGCTATTCTGAGCCTCTTGCAACTGTCGATGGCGTGCGAACTATTACTCTTAGCGATGAATCAGCTTATCCTGCCTCTACCACTGCTGTGGCCTCGACTTCCCCTACTGCTGTTGCTGCGGCTGCGTCTTCGAAATCTCCTGCGTATGCCACAACTACCGCTTCCCCTGCTGAAGCTGTGGAATACACGTTAACTGCAGCCGCGCTGTGCCGTGTCATTGGCGATTGCTTTGCCTTTATAGAAGAAGTCACCATACGCCTCGAAGGAGCGGGATTCGTCCTCAATCAAAGTGACTTACCACAGCAGCGTCGCTACGAGGTCAGATACTGCAATATTGATAGACTACTTTCGTGACCTGATGGTGTATCTCGGAGTGTCTTTATCTCTTACAATTTTGCTGTCTCTCTCCCCTCGGCGCACTTCTTTCACCTTACTCATATTAGATGGACCACATCTGCTACCGTTGCGCGACCCTCGAGGAGTACGCTCAAGTTTGCCAAGCTCTCTTGGGGCAAGGCCACCAGCTCCTCACTGAATCGCCCATTGGAGGCCGGCCCATTTCGACCTTCGAGCTCTCGTCGCCGATTACGGCAGCGGGGTTTACGGTTCGCTGCCTTGAGGTGAGAATTGATAAGAAGACAGTAGACAGAAGTGGACGAAGTAAGTAGAAGTGGCATTTCTGTCTCACCTTTCAAGTTGAATATGCATCAAAGCCGTTGTCGCAATTCATCATGTGAAGCCATCTTCCCATTCTACTATACTCTGTAGGTGCCGAGCCCCAAAGACGGGTCGCCCTATGCTTCCGGCCTCGAGCACGCGGAACTAGTGGTGTCTCAGTCACCGTCCACTTTTGCCGACGACACCGAAAAGCGCTGGGCGCAGGAAGCCTCTGTGGCTGGTGCTGCGGGCAAGGCATCTCACAAACCTGCGGGCATTCAATTTGACCGTCATGCTGCTCTAAAGGCATCGAATCCGGACGTTTCGGTGCGTGTGCTGTAGTTCTTTACTTCTCTACTTCATTTCTACTACAGGCAGTATCTTGGCTTACATTGCTAGATCGTAGTCTCCTGCGCCTACTGTAGCAATGCTACTTCTGATGTAGAATTTGAATTATCATGCTTCATTGCATCAAGGCATGCCTCAATTTTAAGTAACCCATTTGGCCCCTCTTGAAACATTTGCGCAGGTGTCCCTGCCCGGTGCTCCTGGTCGGCCGTTTCCTTCGCTTACGGTGAAATTCCATGAAAAGCCCATTTATAAAGTTATTGCTGAGGAGCAGGCTGCTGAAGCTTCGAGTGCCTCGCTCACCGTGGACTAACATAAACATGTAGAGTCCAGAGGGCGCATAATATTATGATTGGCATGTGATTTAGTCATAATCACACGGGACTGTAGATAGATTTAATAAATTCTACTCGATACTACGCAGTGTGAATGAAAAGGCGGACTAGCCCAAGGAAAATGCGGGAAGTAGCAAAGTAGAACGAAAAGTTTCTGAGGATTAAGGTGCCACGTGCCACTGGGAATACACCTCCATTGGAGAAATATTCAATTGATAGACGGCGGGTCGGGGGATAGCTGGGGGATCGCCAAGTACACCCGACTTAAACCCATAGGATTTGAGACTTCAAACTTCAAACCTCAAATAGAAATGGGGTCTTGAAAATCATAAAAGAACATAACAGGTCTATGGCTAGTTGTACTGCTGGAAGTTAGAGTCCTCTCCCAATAACAAAGAAAAACAAGTACACAGTAAGTTAGACTGCGCTCAATAGACGATATAACACCAATGATAAAACTAATACAAGAACACTGGAAATGACCAACCCAAATGCCGAATTCTTTCGTAAAGGATTCGAAGAATGCCCCTCATTAGCCTCGTGAGCAGCTGGTGCCTTCTTCGCAACAGATGATAGTGAAGCACTTGAGGTGAGCTTGCTAAAGGCAGGGTTGGACGCTACTCGTAATCTCGAAGATTGCCGTGGAGCAGAGAGCCCTCGATCGGCGTACAACCGTTTGTCTTGTGTTTGTGAGGTTGTTTGAGCCGTGCCTGTCATCGACCACAACCCGCGGCCTAGCGCAGCGCCGTGCAGCTGGGCTGCGTTGCGAGCTTGGTCTTCTGCCGCTCGTAAACGTGCCAGCAGGCGACGAGGCCCAACGGCATCTGCGTCGCTAGGTGCCTCCGCAGCGGCAGCTCGCAAACAGGCCCGACTTTCGCCGAATTTGCTCATCTCGAGAAGTGCGTGACCCTACATGTCATTGCGAGAGTATTTCCATGAATTGTTACAAAAAAGTAGGCGCCGAGAAATTAGTTCTTGAGTTTGGCAAGGTGACCAAAGAAAGAGATTGTCAAATTCGGAAGAGAAAGAGAGGAGGAGCACGAGAAGTCTATACCTTGCGAGCAAGAGCTTTCCAATTGGTCGGATCAAGCTCCAGGGCATGATCAGCGAGCAAGACAGCACGAGACCACTTTCGCTGCGCCAATGCACATGCGACTAAATTGCACAGTACTGGCACTTGAATTGCAGTCGTTGTCGATGCCAATTCTCTCGCCGCCTCTTCTTGAATTGATCTCACCATAGATGACACTGCAGTGATCGCTGAGGCACTTGTCACAAGCACATCTGCCTTCTTGGAATCAGCGGCACCTGTGTCAAAACCTTGGTTTGATTTGTTTGGAGATTTAGCTGTTGCGTCGCTTCTTCTGCTTAGGTTCTTATTCGAGTCCTCCTCCGCGG
>Ga0307982_1003393_pt1 | contig 12714 bp, 9 predicted proteins | sample OrgLakmetagen989_FD_201847 | JGI IMG/M metagenome (GOLD analysis project Ga0307982, IMG submission 201847) | Saline water microbial communities from Organic Lake, Antarctica - #989 | ecosystem: Environmental > Aquatic > Non-marine Saline and Alkaline > Saline | place: Antarctica: Organic Lake... | reverse complement strand
CACAAATGATGCATACATGCAAATTTAATTACCCGCGCGATGCACGGTTCAGACGCTGTTAATTTGCTGCGGAGCACAAAGCACAGTAGGTGCGCGTTCGTAGCACTTTGTTCGTGGCCTTGGGGTGCCCGCGGGTGAGTGCCCTGTGTAGTGCCCGTGGTGCGAGCCCCTTCTTGTGCACAATGGTGCACTTGAATGAATGAGATAGAGGAATGAGCGAATGAGCCAAGAGATGATCTGCACGCCGCCATCGCAAGTTGTACCGAGATCAGTTCATTGCCCACTGCCTAGAGCTAATCAACTCCGCCTACTGTCAACTGGCAACTGGCTACTGGTACCAGGTACTAGTAAGTATATAGTATATAGTATATTTTACCCCAACACCCAACATATCCATTTAAGTCTTAAGAGCCGGAAAATTAAGGCGTGAACTTACTGGCTTCGTCTGCTATATCTATGATATCTCCCATAGGTAGTCTGTAATACTGAGATGCGCAGAATGGCCCGGCTTAAATTCGTTATTGCTATGTGTTATGTATTCGATAATCCCCCCCCTCTTTTTCTATCTGCCCAAAAAACATAGAGCCATATATTAAATTTTTCTGTGCGTCTACTTCTTATACTTATGCACATATGTTTTGTTTATAATAGTAGCACGTTTTACAGAGTCCTTCTCTGCTTCACACGTCGAAAATGGACTCGCAGTAAAACCCTTTGCAGTCAGCATCAGTAAACGACAGCACCTTGAACGCCGGGTTCACTTCGGCAATTTTCTTGAGCCATTCGGTGCAAGCCCCACAGGGTTTCAGAGGGTTCATGTCGGCCGCAAACACGCTCACGGTTTGCGCGGTCATGGCAGGCGTAATCGCCATGTGGCCCCGAGGAGTGCTAACCGTACGGCCCGAACGATCCGAAGCAGGTAGCCCGAGCTCTACTTGGAGAAAGAGAAAAGAAAAGAATAGACGTTCCCAGAAAGAGGACAATGAGAGTGGACGTTTTAGTGATGAGTCATACAATTTCAACATGAAAAAAAAAAGAAGTTAAAGCAGCAAGAAGGGCGTACGCACGGTGTTACCAATAAGAGTACGCAAGAACAACAAGAACGTAAGAAACACAAATTAACTCACCGGTCAAAATGGTCCTAGAGGAAGAATAACGTTTCTTGTACTTTTCTATTCGAAGATTTAAAAAAACACACACACGCACCTTGCGAAGAAGAGGACGAGGACGACGAGGAGGCTGCGCCTTTGGCGGGCGACGAAGGGTTGGACAGGGACGGCTCGAGGTTGAAGCTGCGCAGGGTGCGGGTGCGCCGGCTCGGCGAGGGGGGCATCACCCAGTCCTTAGCTTCTTCGTTAGCACTGTTAGCACTGCCAACACTCGCCGCTGCCGCTGCTGCCGCCGCTGCTGCCGCTGTAGGCGACAGGAGCCGAGGCGACCCTTGTTCGCCAACGAGTTCGCCCATCATGCTCCCACTGCCCTCCAGACTGTCCACACTGCCGGTCGGTGATACAGGGGAGGTGGCAACAGCAGCACACCCAACAGTAGCAGCAGCAGCAGTAGTAGAAGTGGTGGCAGTGACAGTGGTATTCACACCAGCTGTGGGAGACTCTGCAGGAGAGGCAGCTGCAGCTCCTGCTGCTCTTTGAGGAGAGGAATTGTCAGAAATTGGCACAATTGGTCGACTGTTGTTGCTGTTGCCACCACCTCCACCACCACTAGTGCTTACAGAGCTTTCGGCTGGAAAAAACAACGAAGAAACATTCGTTGATGCAACACCGCAGGCGAGACAGCTGCAAGAAGAGGCATGCATCGCGGGAGCTCCCAAGGAAAAGTTCGGGACCTCTTCGGAAGTAGTAGTGGTTTTGGTAGTGATCGTGGCAGTGGCAGCAGCAGCAGCTGAGGTGCTCTTTTTGGGCTGAACAACGAAACGTTGGCGAGGGGAATGCAGTCGTGGAAAAAAATAAACGAGCAAACAAGCAAGATGTATGATAGTTTTCAACACTAATACAAAATAGAAGACTCAACATTATAATCAAAGGAGAAAGGTGGATGAAACTGCCCAAAAACCTCCATCAAAAATCAAATCAACAAAAGACTCTAAAACAATACGTTCACTTTTGAAAATTGTACCATGCGCACACGCACATACGCTTACCGGTAGTGCCAACCCCAGCACCGCCACCATTTTCAGTTCTTGTCTCAGCAAGCTCAAATCGGCTGCCAGGGCTGAGCCAATGGCGTTTCTTTCAGCACACAAACTGCCCGTCGGCATGGAGACCTGAAAGTGAGTGGCAAGGATTTTCAAGAGGCGAGATGAAATGAGAAGGCCTGCAGGTAAGCAGAAAAAACAACATTTGATGATGGAAAAAGACAAAGCGAAAAGCCAAAAAGCCAAAAAAATAAAACAAGACAGCAGCAGCGGCAGTAGGAGATCAACAATCATAACCAACATGATTCCAGCAGCGAGTTTTGAATGTGACCAATCACTGCCTTTGCTTCCATCATCGTTACCTCCATGTTGGTGCCGGGGTAAAGGCGCACTTCTCCTTTGTTCGGGTCGCTTTCTTTCACGACCACCAAAACACAAAGCACCACCTGTGGTGGTTCACATTCATCCACGCGTGGCCGTTAATCATAGACAGCCGGGCGAAACAGAGAGAGAGCAGAAATCAAGAGAAGGTGAAGACAGAAGAGGAGGAATGAAAATACATACATACTTATTGGTTTGATTCCCGAACGCTCACTCACGCCCGTTATCCCATGATATTCACACTTATACTACTCTAGCATGGTCACCCGTGCACCTACGAGATTGGTACCTTGCGCGATTTGCGGTGCCAAAAGTTCTCCAGATCGTGCCCCGAGAATAAGGATGACGCAGTCGTCGCAGCCTTTCCTGGTGCTTCTACCTGCTAACAAATGGGGATATAAGAAGTAAGGTAATGTAGCCCACTTGTGTAGCAAGCAAAGACAAGAACGGTGTGTCTCATGCCCTTGGTGATAAGGAACAATACCAATAACAAGAAGGGTAAAAAGGTGATTGTACTACTGAGGAAGTTACCTGACTGACCAATTTGTCAAAATCGCGTTTGAGTTCTTTGAGCCTCTCAACGGCTCGAGTCACCTGCACATGTGCATGCAGCGTATGAAAGATAAGTAGAAGTAAAGACGAGAATGGGAGAGAAGAAAAAGGAGGGTAAAGAGAAAAGCTGCAAATGAGATTACATTCAGCGCTGCAAGATTGCGTACACATTTGCGTTTGGAAAGTAAGATTCAAGACATAAACTTGAAAAATGTTGCAAAACTCTATCTCCAGGAAGGAAGGATAGAGTGGAATCAGTTTGTGTGTGTGCACATGCAACGTGACTTCAAATACTTCGACCTCAAACATCGACACACCCTCACACTCTTATTAAACACGTACACACGTACCAGCTCATCGCTGGTGCCCTCGAGTGGCTCCGGAGGCAAAGTGTCCATGTCTTCGTGGGTCATGGACTCAATGTCACCTAGAGACAAGTGGGTATAAGCCCAGAAAGTCTTCTTTTGCCACAAGTGCAAGTAACGAGGGCGGTAGGGCCGCAGTGCAGCCTGGACAAACAGAGGAGTAGGAGGAGAGAGAGGTCAAACAAGAGGTAAAAAGCAAAAGCTAGAAATGAAACTAAAGAGACAACAATGGTGGATGTGCGTACTTTGTGTACTAAATATTTTGTGGTAACTTTCTAGCAAAATTCTTGTCAATTTGCTGGTATCCACCATTTTTCCTTCGACCTTTATCAACATCCTTGTTCAATCACCTGAATCGCGGTAATCCGAGCAGGAGAGCCAGCCGCAAAAGAAACCGTAAGTTTAAACGCGTCCCGCCATTTTTCCCCCCTCGTGTGGGCCAATTCGTCGCGCAGAGTCTCCAGCTTGGGCAGCAGCTCGCGCTTCACGAAAGTAATGTTTTCGTCGTAGCTGCAAGCACAGAGAGAAAGGAGGAAATAGATTAAAGGATAATGCGAGGAATATATATATATATAATAAAATAAAGCAAATTACGGGGCAGAATGGATATGATTGGAGAAGAAATGGAAAGGTTAATCTCTTCGCGTTTTCCATACAAGTAAACTATCTTCCTCATACCTTAATTCCCCAATATGATACTCCTTTTTTTTAATTACCGGAACACGTTGGTTTGGCTGTGGAGCGTCACAACTTTCACGAACGGATAGGCCGCTTCCAACCATTGCTTCATCAATGACGCCACGTGCTCCGTAGAGTTGGTGGCGGCGTCCGCTGATTCGTCGCGAGGTACGCCTACGCCGCTCACCAGGTACACAAGCTTGGTGACGCGCGGGGTTGCGTCCACCTGTGTAGTGCCAGGTATTTCAAAATAATATTATATTTGAGCAAAGGGCAGGGACGGGGCGAGGATTGCGGCTTAGGAAAGTTTTTTTTTAAGAACGGAAGGGGGTGCTAGGATTGACATTGGAAAACACATGGGAAACCGGAGCGCAAGGAAAAGATAAGATAAGGGTTGCAAAAGGAGGGCAGAGATGACGAAAGAAATCATGCCATTCTACTACGATGCTTCTGAAGTAGTGCACCTGATGGTCTCTGGTGGTGGACGCATCACGGCCATACGCCGTGGCCAAGTTCTCGAGCCACTGCGGAATCACGGTGGCAAGCAATGGGAAGTACACGTCCGTCACGCAAGGATCCACAGCAGCAGTACTGGGAGGGTTGCCGTCACTGGTGTTGCCCCTACCTTCGTCTGCTGCTGCTGCTGCTGCTGCTGCATTCTCAGCGGAAGCCACCTGAGCCGTTACAAAAAAAGCAGTCAACGTCACCTGCAGCCACGCTAAGAACAAACGCACACGCGCGTTGGCTGAAATCGCTTACGTTTTAGCACTTGAGAGTAGGCGCGCCACGCGCGCATCGAATGGGGCAACAGAGTGGAAAGGGAATGCAGGCAACAGAACAAGCGTAGCACGAAAGTAAACAGCAACCATCCTATTGAAGTACCGCATCTTGCAAGAGCTTGAAGTCGTCTTTGCGAAAACTCAGGATATTCGCCAAGGGGGCTAAGCTTCGCTTCACAGCACTCGCCACGGTTGCTGCCGCTGCCTCTCCTGCTGTTGCAGCACTGCCTTCGTCCGGATCGCTTTGATGCTGGTCAGCGTTGGCCGACGCCGCGTGCACAATGTCACGAGTGAGGCAGCACGGCGGGTCTAAGCGTAAACCGACGGGCAGGAACGTCCGCGCAGCCGCCGCGGCGTCATGGGCCCTCTCTGCAGCAGTGCTGACATGAGTGGCACTGCCACTGCTGGTGCCGTCGCTGACACCGTTGCCGTCACTGCTGGTTCTGCTGCCTTCCAGGTTGAGGGGGTGCGATGGGGCCTGGTCGTCGCGGGTCAGTACAGGGGTGGGGTAGGACAACTGCACTTTTCGGGGCGTGCCACAGCGCGCACTGCCGTTGCCGTCACTACTTCCGCTGCATTCGTTGCTGCTGCTTTCGCTGCTGCCATCACTGTCACTGCATTGTCCGCCGCTCTCGTCACTTCCAGGCGTTGCAGCAGCAGCAGCATCGTTGAGGAGAGCGTGCGTGACCGGCGCAAAGGCGAAAAACTTGGGCCGCGCCAAAATCACTTCGCCTTGCAAGCCCCCGCCTCCTCTTTCACTGTCACTGCTGCTGCCACTGCCGCTGCTGCCACTGCTGCTGCTGCTGCCGCTGCTGCTGCTGCTGCTGCCATCAGCCGCCGGGTTACTGTGCATGCGCCGAGGCTGACCGTTGACCGCAGCGGCCAGAGCAATGATCGCGTCCGAGTGGGAAATGTTGTGCACCAAAATTTCGTTAATTTCTCTTCCAGGTGCCGCATTAGTGGCATTTTCACTTGTGGACGAGTTGTCGAACATTTCAGCTCCTGTGGGTGGCGCTGCTGGTGGCGCTTCAGGTCCCGCTGCTTCTCCAGCTGCTGCTCCTCCAGCTGCTGCTCTTCCAGTTGCTGCTGCTGTTGCAGATACACTAGCCGCTTCGTCAGATGCACGCGTTGAGGCAGGCGGCGGTGGCGGTGCAAGCCCGGGTTTGGGTTGTCTCTGTGGAAGCCACGTGCAACATGAGTGTGGCATGAGAGGTGCAGGGAGGAAGAAATGAAACGAAAGCACCAGAGAGCGCACAGGTAGAATCACAAACAAAAAACATCATCAAAGTTGATAAAAGAAGAAGAAATCAAAAGAAAAAGAAATCAATCGTTCGCAGAGTACTGCACGAGGACCGCTCGTCAATAGCACAGGGACTCTATTGTCTGCAGAGATGCGATATCGACCAACTGGCTCAAAAAAAAGAAGATTTAGAACGAGGTGGCGGTTGAGGGAAACGAAAAATCAAAACTCTACTACGTTCACGACCAGGTGCGAACTTGTACCTAATAGTAAACTCACAATCCATTCTCATTCTCACCATAGCAGCAACAACCGCGGCAGCTGCCCAATTGCCGATTGCTTGTGCGGCGCCCGACGTGAGAAAGGCAAGTCCGAGCATCACCGGCGCCAACGTCTGTTGCATAGACACCCAACGGGAGTCGGCACCGAGGCTTGTGCCGCTGTTTGCTGCCGCTCCAGCTGCTGACGTGGGCGAGTGAGGGCGGCCAACGGACCACGTTACCCACGTTCCCATGATCAGAGCACCCGTGAGCTATCGGGGTGTCAAGAGACATCGGAAAGGAAGCGTGACGGGAAATACCGACAGTCAGGAGGAGTGCGAAGTCAGAGAAAGGAGAAAAAGTTTGTTCAGGAAAACACTCTCACGAGTTACGTTGACTTTGAAAATTTCTCGAGCTCATCACCATCTCACGGAGGCTGCTCATCACAGAATGGCCGCCATTGTTCATCGACATTTTTCTCGACAAAAATAAGTTTGATTGCGTGTCCGAGGCGTTTTGTCCACTTCCACCCTTTGGGGGTGTTTAAATTGTACAAGGAGGCTGCTGCGAGCTGTGAAGAAGCAAGCTAGAGCTAGCTGGCTGGCTAGCTAAGAAGCTAAGCTCGTAACGATGCCGAGTAGCAAGGCGATTATTAGGACAGACTACTCTCAATTGTGGTGTTGTAGCTTGTAATGCATGGCCATTATCATGGCCACCTGCTCGGGCAGTCTTATTCAGCCTAGACACTGAATAAATGGAGCGAACTACTAGCCTAGCTATGCAAGTTGATAGTCTCTTTGACCTTCGTTGCTAGCGGGGTTCCCTCGATGACTTTTTCAAAGAAGTGGCGTAAAGTTTCTAAATAAGTACTATCCTGAGGACACTGGTTATAAGGTAAACTTCGCACGATGCTGGTGTCTATGCGCGTTTATTTGTATTTTCTTCTCGTGGCTGGAGCTGGTGGAGTAACTCCTCTACTGGAAGAGCCCAGAAGCCGCATCCCTTTTGTTCTCGCCAAGACGCACAAAACTGGATCAACCACAGTGGCTGCACTACTGCGGCAGGGCGCTGAAGCACGGGGCTACCGATGCTTCGTGCCTCCGGTTGCTTTGGCTAGTCATGTTTGGGACTGGTCCGCGCCGCTCTACCGACAAGTAGACTCTTATGAGACAGCATATGCTTTTTGGGTTTTATTTGCATTGATGAAAATTATTATGATAAAAGAAAGCAACCACCTGAGATTAAAACATTGCTCAATTTCCTTTTTCGAACTACTCTTGTGCTCAACTGTTTATTTGTCTGAGACTTTCGGTTAATACTTTCCATGGCTCTAATGTGCCCTTAAGGTACTTTTGGATGACTTGGCAACACACCGCACCGTTGAAAGCAGCGGCGGCATTCTGAATGGCAACAGCACTAGTAGCAGTGGTGCTGAAGCTGCAAATTCCGACGCAAAGGGAAGGGCAGAAGCTCAGGCGAGGCTGTACGACTGCTGGACGCTTCACGTGGTGCTGCGCCCACCCAATGCATGGGCTTGGAGTGGCATCATCACTCGCCCTGCTCTGGTCATTGTGCCGTTGCGGAACCCTCTCACGCGGCTGCCGTCTGCTTGGGCGCATTATCGCCCAGGTCGCCTACAGCAGCACTTAAGGGCAGGCCTAAAAGCTAGTGCCCACTCTAACGTTGAAAATTCGTCGTTGAACTCGTCGTCAACGTCGTCGCCAACGGCAGCGGCGTCATCGACCTCCCTAGAGGCCTGGGTCTTGAATGCCCATGCAGCAGCGGTAGCAGCTGGGGTGATTCCAGCACTGAGATTACAGGAAGGAGAGCAGTACTTGACTGGGAATGGCGGCAGTAGTGAGACCCTGAAAGGAAGATTAAGAAGAACAAGACGTTGCAGAGGTGAAGGAAAATGGTTGGCCTCGGCAGAAGGAGCTCCTTGGCGTGACGCCTTTGAGTCTTTCCATTTCGGTTTCAATGGTATGTCTGCACAATTATTACCAGCATTTGGTGGCGCTTCTGGCGTCGATGCCAGCGACAGCAGCAGCACCGATAGACCAGGCAACAGGAGCACTCTCAACACTGGCGCCAGTACCACCAGCATAGATGGTCCTACTAGTAGTGGAGATAGAGGTGGAGATGGAGGCGGCGATGGAGAGAGTAGTTGCGAAGCCGCTGTAGAGGCACTTCTGGCAGCACTGCGCACTGGGCACTGGGCTGCAGTGCTCCTTGAGCGGCAAGACGAGTCCTTTATAGTGCTTGCCCACCGGCTTGGCTGGTCGCGAAGTTCACTGACCAACAGCCGAATAGGTGCTTCTTTGTTTACTCCTACTGGTCCAACCGTTGGCGGTGATGCTTCAGTGCTAGCACCAGTAGCAGCAGCATCTCAGGGCACTTTAAAGCGCAGCCTGGCAGACAATGGTCCAATCTTACCAAGCCATAGTGATGGAACCGACAGTACAGAACGAAGTAGTTCTAGCACTGGTACTAATGACCTTCGTCCAACTCGGGAGCAAGACACTAACGCTCCTGATTGCACAGCTAAGATGACGGCAGCGATTGCTCTGAGAAATGCCCATCCAGACTGGACCAATTTGCATGACTTTGCCACGCGAGCATTGCTCAATCGAGGAGCTGATCGCGGAGACGCCGCTGCAAGACGTGAAGGCGCTGACATCTCAGCAATTGGAGTAAAAGACAAGTTCAAAACTCTAGCGTGGCGTGACCAAGATGCTTATGAGGCAGCCGAAGTTGGCTTAAATTGGTGGTTGGAGAAATGGGGACTCGGCGAGGTGCGTGCTGGTGTGGATGCCCTTATACAAGGGCGAGCTGCGCTCACCACACGTTGCAAGGAAAGGACAGAAGCAGACCTTGCGAAGAAAGGAAGCACACTCCACAGTACAAAAATAAAGCAAGGTGATGAGCAAAGCCGTACCGAAACAGGCATTTTAGATAAAGATGGTGGAAGAGAAAGTGAACTCGTTGATAGAGCTTGCGAGCGGCGAACGTGGGATGACAAAACGTGGGCACACCACCATTACCAAGAACGACTTCACCAAAAGCAGCCTCGGCATCCAGATTCAACCATGGAAGATGTCGCTGCAAACGATGGGATGTATGAATCGGGTAAGCATCGCGGTGCTCCTCAGAGGGAACTGAAAGACACGATTTCGGAAGCAGCAGCGCGGGTGCTGCCATTGTTTGCCACGTGCACTATGCACCGTATGCCTGCTGTGTCAGATATGACAGGAAGAAAATCAGACGGTGGTCTACCTCGTACGAATGAAGATGGCAAAGACGAAGTCAATGGTGGCAATCTCAGTTATTCACCTGTTCATTTTCGGCCTTTGCCGGTGCCTTGTGCGGCTGCCCACTACGACTCGCCTCACAAGCTCATTCTTCCTAATTTAAGAGAGCGAAGTGTTCATTCCATGGGCGAATCATTTGAGGCTAGAGATGGGGATGCAGATGAAAGATTGGAAGCAGGTGGAGGAGCAAGAGGAATGAAAGCACCTTCGTGGTTGTGGGAAGCCAAAGTGCTAATCATGCCAGTGAAACACTCGCAGAAACTATCCTGGGTGATTGTGGCTCCTACGCAAGATGGCTGCGATGTCAATGACCGACATCAAGTGCACGGCGAAAGCAACGATGACAGCTCGAAATTAGCTGAAGTTCAAGTAAATGGTGCTCATGAAGGCGAAAACTGTGTTGATGGGAGTGAAAATGACGCCTCACTGAATCGTGAATCGACGTTGTCATCTGAAGCTGTAGCAGTCGTGGCGCGCGGTGGGTGTTCCTTTGCGCAAAAAGCAGCGGTTGCGCAGGCGCAAGGCTTCGCGGCGCTGCTCATAATTGACCCCATCCTCTCTATTGCTCCAATAGAGGGTAGCACTACAAGATCGTCAACAACGGCTCCTGCTGCTCCTGCTATTGGTGGTGATGGCCATGGTGGTGATCCTGCTGTTGGTGGTAAAAGTGACGGTGGAACTCTGCACACCCCTATGGTTGGCGGAAGCACGAGTGAAAGAAACCCCGTTACTCTTCCCGTAGTAATGGCGCTTGGTTTGCTTGCCGCCTCTTCCGTCTCACCTTCACACGAGCCTCATAGCCACCGCACTTGTAGCTCTTGGGCCACGTTGCAGCTGCAGTTAGCGCACGAATCGCAGCCTACGGTAGTTGACATAGCCTCTGCCGTTAGCGCGCTCGAGCCTGAAGCTGCTGCCCGTCTTGCAGAAGGTTTCGGTTCCGGGTGAAGTTTCGACCGGGGTTGAAGGGGAAACAGCCACTTCCAACTTATTATCATTATGAAAACGAACTCGTGGGAAGTTAAGGTCAACACAGAGAGGTAAATAGTGCAAACATCACCACGGAGCACGAAGGAATTAAGAAAATCATAGGAGCTAGTCCCCTCGGGGTTCATACTTCTATTTTTCCTAGTTGTTAATTGCAGCGAATCCAATGCCTTCTGCGCTGTATCTTTGTTCTCTAGCTAAAGAATATGCAATATAGCTATTCCTCCTCATGAGAGGAAAGATTAACGTTGTGTTATTACGCAAAGCCAGGCTTGTTCTGGTTCTGGAGGCTGGAGGATCCAGGATTTACCAATACGCAGCTTTGTGCTATTAGTTTACATATCTTTGCAATTGGGGAATATAATCCCATGTAATCTAATTCCTCTTCGCAAAGCCATTCACGCAGTGCACGTGCTTTGGACGTACGTAGACCTCAGAATATTTTCCGAAACACTCCACAAAATCATGCAATAATTATGAGATGCGATTGCTGAGATTAACTTTATGCTTTATAGTTAACGCAGAGATCTGCTTGTTAGCTGCTCTTTTTCGCAATTAGATTAGGAATGTAGCTGCGTGAAGCAGCGACCCAGCATAACCGAGGCAACTGCGGTTACCATCCCGATTGCACCCACGAAATGAATAGGTGTGTGATGCGAACTACATATGAAATGGCTACACGGTGCTTACGCTGCTCCACCCACTTCTATCGTAGTCAAACCGTCAACCATCGATTAAAATATCTACTTCTTCTCCTTGATCTTTGAGGTGTTTTAAAAGTAAATGAAATTTTATAAAAATATATTTATCTTACGTTCTTTCTATGAACAACTAACTCGAAGTGTTTACATCCTGTATTCATTCGGAGCTGCTACGACGAATAGGCTGCTGTATTGACACCTATCTAAATAGATGTGTCGCGTCCCTGAGAAGTATGTGCATGGGTAATCATCCAGGGGTCTTGCGCTTGCTTTCGGTGGAGCGTGTGGGTAAAGCGTACCGTTTCTTTTTTGAACTCGGATCCTTCTTTATCTTTCATGTGCATAGTGTACTTGCCATGAGACCATCCGTGCATTTTGTCATCTGACACGTGACAACCGAACTCGTCGGTCGTAATATCAACCTTCGAAAGTTCAGGGTGGGCCTTGCGAATGTCTCCCAAATGTTCGGCGAAGTATACCTGAAAGTGACATCCAAGAAAGGGTCTTTTAAAAGCATTTAATCGTGTTCTGTTTTGTCGTTAAACATTACAGTAGCACTGTATGAAAGGAAGAAAATACAATCCTCGAACTGTTGACTAACCAGCACGTCGCCGCGGGAGTTCTCTTTCTTCTTCACTTCGCCAAACCATCCATACATAGTTACTTCTGGCAGATAAAAATCTTTCAGGGAAGGAACTTTGTGTTCATCAACCATTGCATCGGACATCGTGTCGATGAAATTTTTGTAAAATTTTTCCACTTGTGCGTCAGGGCCAGGATTTTCCAATACGCTCATCTGTGACGTCAAAGTAATCTGTCTCACGTCATCTTCATCGGGCATGGATTAAAAACTAAACTTGATAACAGAGGGATTTAGAAAGAAGACGAGAGAGTCGAGGGGGGCAGTGCAATCATCACGCATACCTTCAAGCTATATATTCAGCAATTTGAGAGAATGTGTGCTCTGCAGTGAATTCAGAACACTCGTGATGCGAAGCGACAGATGCGACAAAGATTGGTCATAAGATAACCAGCGTGCTTCAATTCGTTCGAAATTTGAAAGTATACTTACATACCGGTACTACTCTTCTGTTCTTCTGCATTTACTAGGCTCCTAACGGGGTGGCTATGCCAAATTTCTGAGAATTACTTATTGAAGTCAATGTCTAGTTAATACTCTCCCAAAAGCAAAGAAAGGCAAGTACACAGCAGTCACAGAGGCACATAAATAATGCACTTGAGCTGCAAATGCGCCAGCAAATTCGCTCCAGAAGGCCAATGAAGGCTCCAACTGGCGCCTTTCCTCCGAACAAG
>Ga0307982_1003392_pt1 | contig 12718 bp, 18 predicted proteins | sample OrgLakmetagen989_FD_201847 | JGI IMG/M metagenome (GOLD analysis project Ga0307982, IMG submission 201847) | Saline water microbial communities from Organic Lake, Antarctica - #989 | ecosystem: Environmental > Aquatic > Non-marine Saline and Alkaline > Saline | place: Antarctica: Organic Lake... | reverse complement strand
CTCAAGTTTCTTCGAGCTCAAGCGCAGCGTCGGCTTCCTGCGTTAGCGCTGGCGTGCGATCCTTCAAAGCCTTATTCGCGGCCTCGCTCAGAACCTCCGATGAGTCGCGCTCGCTGCCGCCCATCATTCTCTGAATGTCGTCCCGGGACATGCCTTGCGCTTCAAAGAATCGAAGCACTGATTCAGGGTCGCCAGCGCTCGCTAATTGCTCGAGCCGCGCGAGCTATGTGCGAGTGACATTATTTTCGAGGAGAAAAGCAAAAGGAACATAAGAACTTAAAGAATTTTTTTTCGAGGAGAAAAGCAAAAGGAACATAAGAACTTACAATATCATGCAAAAATGATCTTTTAAAAAAAGTTGGTTACTATGTCGAGTCATACAAGCATCCCTGCATAGTTGGCTGGTAAACTATCCACCTATGCCTCTAAGTCTTCGGCATCCTCCTTAATGAGCACTGCTTGAGCTACTAGATCATAAATATCACACTCCAGGTTTAAGGTTGGCACCTGTTCTTCGGATTTGCGCTTCTGCATGTCCATTTCTGCAATTTTCGCTTGAACTGCGGCTGTGCGAGTTGACAAACCATCGGAAGCTTTTCCCCCTGAGGCGCCACCATTTTTCTCCGCGAGCGCAGCTGCTTTCATCGACTCGATTTGCCGATCGAGGTCGTCGAGTTTGTCTGCAAGAATCGAGCCCGGATACAATGAAAACTTGATAATAGCACCAAAGGAAATTATATGTATCACATGACAAATGAAAGTGTATCAAAGTATGCGCATATCAGGTCTCTAGGAACAGGATTTAAGAGCAAACAAGGCATGGCATGTAGCGTCAGCGTTCTCTGCTAATCAAGTCACACCTGGGTCATTTGAGAGCTCAGCTAATCGCCCAGACAGCGCAGGCGGCGATGGTTGGGCCGTACTAGGTTGGTCGCGATTGTACTGCTGCCTAGAATCCTCGTCATCTGAGTCATCTAGGTTGTCCCATTTGCTATAGTCAAGTGCCATTTTTGTGCCAGCGGAAGAAATTATTCTTGAACCGTTTCGAGGACAAAAAATTCCTGTTCTCATTGAGAATTCACGTTTTTACGGCAAGTGCGGAAATTGTACCTTTTTTCTTCTGGAGATGGGCGCATGCTGAAGCTGGAGCGGCGCCACTAGCAAGAAGGAAACCGGCGGCGTAATATTTAGCCGCAAGAGAGAACAGGGCTTGTTGTGCCTTCGGAACTGACCGATTAGTAACTGGCGTGCCCGCAGTTACGGATTCAGACCGAAGAACACCCTTGCCGAGCCGAGGCTCTGAAGAAAGCGGAAGTTGGCTAGCGCAACCGGGCAATCCCCCGGAGCTGACTTAGCGCACCAGAGTGCGAAGTACTGTTTTACTTGGCCATCCCATCCACCCTGCAGATGAGGAGATTTGTCCGGCACACGTGGCTTTCAATGCCTCGTGCGCGGGGTGCTTCTCCTCGGAAACTCATTTTGCTCTATAAGCCATAACGAAAACAAAAATCAAGAATTGCGAGCATCAGAAACGTAAAAACGATACGTTACAAAAGTCGTCACTCAAATGACCTAAATACACCATTATCGTAAAATGCGTTCCACTTTCAGCACTTTTTCCACTCAACGAGATGCCCCCTTGAGGCGCATGGGTACCCCTTTTTGAACTTCCAAATCCGGATCTTTACTTTTAAAAATGGGGGGGAGGGGGGGGGAGGTACTGAACAGTTCCATCTAGCTGGGCACTCCCAATGCATTTCGTTTTCGTTTTTTCGCCTCGCGCACGTCTACGTCTACTAGCTACTTAAGCTCCCTAGGTAACACTGCAGCGGCGCGGGTCCGCCGCACCACGATCAACGTAGTTGATGTCAGTGGGAACGTGTGAGAACATACTGTACGTACCTCTAGTACTGGTACGTACAGAACCTGTACAATACGTACAAGTATGTAACGTTACCCAGATAAAAATGTGATGTGACAGACATTTTTCAGTGAGAGCAGTTTTGAGATGCCACCCTAAACATCAAACTACGATGATCTATTTTTTTTTCTTACATAAGGACTCTGGCGTTCTCGTCTCAAAGAATATTTGCGTCTGGCGGGCCTAACCTTGGTGTCAACAGGCACCACTCTGCAAACCCCAAGCCAATCACGAAAGGGTTTCGGACATTCGGACCACCGCCACCGCCGAGCTTGGAAAGAACCTATGTTCGCAAGACAAAAGCCAAAAGGCAGAAGATCGAAAAAAAATCATGACACTAGTAGCTCGCATGAACGATTGAAATGGGCGCAGAGATTCGGGGGGAGAGAGGGGGAGAGATAAGAAATGGTACAGTGTTTCGTGGCTCATACTCACTGTTTCGAGGTATGGCTGCAGGAAGAGGCGCCGAAGAGGCGGCCGAAAGTCACGCTTCAAGCGCGCAGCAGCTGTTACAGCAGCCGCAATAGCCGCGGCAGCGTCCTCGGGGTGAGCAGCACCAGAAAGCCGCGCACATGGGAATGGCTCCGTGAGAGCGGCCTGCATGGAACCGGCCGATTGTTCGATTGCAAACGTAAGCAAAAAGAAAGAGGAACCGTAATAGAGGAGTATGAAGACGAAGTGGAATAAAAAAAGAACAAAATACTTATCTGAGTTTGTAGCACGAGACAAGAGTACAGAATGGAAACAGTTGAACAGTCAAGAGAGAGAGAATGCTTGAGGTCAATTGTGCCCATAGCAAGAACCAATAGTACATTCACACGCGCACACACACCAGGGCACTCACCGCGATCCCAAGATGCCGTCGAACTTCTGCACTGTAAGATTGCCGCACGAGCAGTGCCAAAGGCCAGTAAGAATCTGCCAACGCTGGCAACGATTGAGAAGATGCTAAAGTGCTTCCATCAACACTGGCGCTACCGCTTGATTTGCGATGTCTGCTACCGCTGGTACTTCTACTGCTTCTGCTGTGACCACTACTGGTTTTGCTGCTACTGTGCGCGTTCCTATCATCAGCGCCCGATGAGTCGATGCCTCGTCCATCATCAACCTTGTCTACATCAGCTTCGTGCAAAACATTCAAAAGTTCTGGCAAGAACACTTGGAGAAAAGCAGCTACTCTTAACAGTGACCAAGTGTTTGCATTAGGAGGTGCAACAGTAGAAGAACCACGAGCAGACGCAGGTGGCGGAGGTCGTTGGGGTAAAGGGAGGGCACCGTCGACAGAAAGCCAACGGTTGAACCGCTCAAGCTCAGGTGCATTACGGTTGATGCTCAGAGCTGCCGTGAAGCCACTGCCATTAACACTGTCTCTTCCACCATCATTATCACTTCGATTACCAATGCCAGCAGTGCTGCCAGCAGGATCATCATCATCATTGTCAACGTCACCAACACTACCACTGACACTACTCTTTGGGCAGGGGTGCGCTGCTTCTTCAGGCTCAAGTGAGGTCGTAACGTGATGAACCCAGCCGGCAGGAACCCATAAGGCCTCACCTGCACGCACTTCTACGGCCACTGCGCCATCGACACTTGCTGACTCTCGTGCTGTAGCCCTTGATGGTGGTGATGTGGTGTCTTTAAAAGAAGAGTGACAATTTGTACACGTGTCCACACCATTCTCACAACTACTGCTGCTGCTGCCTGAATTGCCACGATTTCTTTCACTTTCCTCGGTTTTGATAATGCTGTCAGTTTGACCAAAATTCCGATATGACGACGGCCACGGCAGTAACTTGTCGCCGGAAGCGTTGAAGTGTTTTTGCATTTGGCGCGCATGGGGATGGCTCCCCGGGTAAGGTGCAAAGCGCTGTGTGACCATTGAGAACAGAAAGGATGAACAGACGAATAACAAAGAAGAGAGCATTAGTGTGGTGAATTAAATAGACTTTTCGCTCAAACACACTTCTTGATTTGTGGTAACAAATTTATAAACAAAGCTTTAAGGAATAAACGCACATGCAGATTTTCAGGCGACGGCGGTGCAACCACCAACGTTTTGCTGCCGGCCACCTAATCACCAGAAGAAAGCACGCTTGAGATTATGGGATCAGCTCATGATAACTATTCGACGCCTGCGCAGCAAATTGCATATCGTGCTCAGACCCCAAACTCATACTCAGTACTGCCTACAAGTGATGCAAGTATAAGACGGAGTATATGCGTTGTAAACAAAAGAAAATTGCCAGGTGATAAAGATGCACAAACCAAGCAGAAAAAATTGTCGAAGAGGTCAAAATGGGCCGAGCTAATGACGCCTGCCGACCCAAGCCACAGGGACGGATCTTCCCCGTAGTCTGGTGCGGCATCACGGGCCAAGTGAGGGCAAGGAGACGCACTCGCTTTCCCACCATAACGCACGAACCTGAATGAATATGAGAGTTGTCCGAGAGAGAGCCAAATCGAACGAAGGTGTGAAGAATTGGAAAAGGGAGCGATGTGACTTTCAGGAGAAGCATATGTTAAAAGATGGGCAGTTGAAACCGTGAACCTAGAAGGTGAAGTTTGGTTTGCATTGCGATGTAAAGCGCGCAAAAAGTCCGACGTATTAAAGGTCGACTCCGTTGAACTGTCACTGCCCGCCAGCCTACTGATGCTCTTCTTTGTGCTCTTGCTACCCTTCTTCTTCCTTGTATTCTTGCTCTGAGCCTTGTCAGCTTTTAATTGACTAATAACAACTCGGCTGTGTGTTGTGAACCCATGCCCACGCTCGACGATGCGCTTGGCGAGAACCATGTTGCTGTCTTCGTAGGTAAAGACCTGACAGATGTGTGGATGCAAAGCACACGTAAGAATATAATCGTTTAAGACACAATGAAACACTTAGTGAGCTATGCGCAGTCTTTAACCCACAAAACGGACACTCATTTGTACGGATTTGCGTGGAGACAAACCAACCGGGTCCTGGCTGATGTCGACCATTGGAGGAATAGATCCAGCTGAGCCTGACGCCGTACTTCGAGCTTCTATAGCTATCGTACTAGTGCCCAAACTAATCCCACTGTCTCCGCCAGGGGCGCACTTGGCCTGGAGGTAACTTGAACTGTGCCATTCTTTTGCTGGGATTGTGTCGCGCAGAACGCGGCCACGTACAAGGACCTATAATCCAAGAAAATATCAAATTGGATGGCCAAAACCGTTCAGCTTCTCGACGGTACGATTTCCTCAAAAGGGATAGGCAAACATGAGAAGTCAAGTCTATAAAATTCGAAGTCGCACCGGGCATGGCCATTCTAGCGCTGAGAGTGCTTCAAACACGCGAGCCACTCTCCTCGTTGCCACTTGCGGCTCCTTGATAGATTCAACACCCTCCTTAGCTTCGTCCCGAGGTGTACTATCTTCTCCGTCCTCGTCTAGCCACTCGACAACTTGCACAGCCCCGTTCTTGCACGCAAATAAGCCTTGGTTGTTCGTAGACGTTGGGATGGAGCCATCTACTAGTACTTCGCCAATGAGCGGCTCGGACGATGCCACAAATCGTGCCCATGTGCTAGAGATATTCCACGCTAGCAACAACCAAGGAGCTACAAAATACTTCATATTATACTTCTCTCAGATTTTTACCACTGATAATCTACAGCTAGCTTTTTAGCTTTTAAAAGGCCGTGAGAAAATTATTCGTTCCTAATTTTGTAGATGCTGGCAACGTTGTGTAACAAAAGATACTTCTCAAATCTACTCGTTCGTTTTCATCGTGACGGACGGTGTGCAAAATGATGATGATATATATGATGACTGATCATCAGCTGCTACAGATGAAGTACATTTAGAATTCGCAGCTTCATTAATAGCTCTCGCCACACAGCATAGAGCCGCAGAGCTGTTGAGCTCAGAGTGAGACACCGGCGGTTTCAGGAGCTTCTTTTGATGGAGCCGCGATATTCCTGAAAAATCTGCGATCTGAGATTTTTTGGATCTTCCACCACCCACCACCGTCTTGTTGTCTTGAGTTGATTGATGTGTTGATCCGATCGTTGATACTTGATACAGTGTTACCAAAAATGGTGTAACGGTGTATCTTTATCACGGCGAGCTTCGTAGAATCACAGTAAGCCAAGCTTTCCTACTCCAATAGTCGTTGACAACGGATATAGTAGTCCATATCCACATCCAGTATCCACCACTCACCGCAATTCGTACACTTTCCCGGCATTGCAACAAGTCTTACGCACTACTTCTGAAGTAGAGGTCACCAAAGCTGGCTTCTCTCTTTAATTACTTTTCCTCGCTTTAGACGATACATCGTATTCACCAAGCAGCTACTTTTATTTGGCAAGCGCAATTGCCTGAAATGACCACATGCACGGATTCTTTAGCCGGTCGAATGCCTGTAATCTTCGCGAACCATGGAGGCGGCCCGATGCCGCTACTTCAAGGAAGTGGTAAGTCATTGCACGTTCATCAAATATAAGAGCATTTTTTGGCGCTAATTTAGCTTCAGATAAATTCTCACACAATCAATCAGAGTTTATGCCATTTTTCTCGCTGCAGTCATATGATTTTATTGGGATTTCATTGGAAATTGTGGGTGGTCAGATGCATAGCATTCGTTATGGTGTTTTGGGTATGGTTTTTATAGGTGGTATGGGTTAATATAGATTGATACTACCGCCGTGGCACAGATCCAGCGACGCGGTCCCATCTCGAATCCATTTCTCTGCTATTGGGCGCGGCAAGTCCTCCATCGGCCATTCTCGTCGTGTCAGCCCACTGGGAAGCATCCCCTCTGCGGGTATCTTCGGCACAAGCACCGGCCATGTTGTACGACTACAGTGGATTTCCTCCTGAATCCTACGAATACCAATATTCAGCACCAGGCTCTCCTGCACTGGCAACTCAAGTTCAAACTCTGCTAGCTAGTTCCAACCAACCGAATCTTGCCAACGTTTCCCTGGACCCAACGCGTGGGTTTGACCACGGCGTGTTTGTGCCATTGATGCTCGCTTACCCGCAAGCAAAAGTGCCAGTTGTGTGCTTGTCGCTGCACGCCAGCCTCGACGCCGCGACGCATTTCGCCATGGGACGAGCGCTGCAGCCGCTCCGCCACCAAGGGGTGCTCATCCTGGGCTCTGGCTTCAGCTTTCACAACATGCAAGCGTTTGACCTCAGCGGCCAAGGCAGAAGAGGCGTACAAGTAAGCCCTGTTTCATGCCACTTTTTTTCCCAGCCTGCTGCTCGTTGGCAGACTGCGCATCGCTTTGTTAAGTTATAACATGTTGCCATTACACCCCTGCTTGCTCTTTTCCTTTCCTTTTGTTTCAAGTCTTTCTCAAAGGGGCAACGTTCGTCAAGGTTTCTAATGGCAATCACAAATTTTTCTGATAGGGCCAAGAATTTGAGAATGCTCTGGTGGAGGCCGTTTTGAGCACTGGTGACGACAGCAAGGACAGTCTAAGCAACGCCCGTGAAGCAGCGCTGGTGAACTGGGCTCAGATGCCGGGGGCACGGCAAGCACACCCCCGAGAAGAGCACCTGCTGCCGTTGTTGGTGTGCGCAGGTGCCGCTGGTGACGACGCAGCCAGAGCAATTGACCGGGGCGTGCTTTATGGGGTGGCCAAGACGGCGTTTGTCTTTGGCAGCAGTTCTTGAGGATATGTGTTTGGTGGCAGTTCATGATGATATACTGAACGGTTTCCTGTCTCATCTTAGATTTCGTGACTTACACCAGAGGAGAAGTGGAGGTTTCTGGCGCGGTACCCAGGAGACTAAACGACGGCGTGCTCTCTTCAATGCAGAAACAGACGCAGAAACGACTTAAGGCTGGTTTCAAAATTATTCGTGAACAGTATCCACTTTAGAGAGGGGCTGGAAGTGCTATGCTTCCTACCCTCTATACATTGCCCTCTTGATGATGTTGACTAGCGCGCTACGCACGTGCCTACACTTTATACTTTTACCCGCAGAATTGGCTCCTGTGCCATTTGTTGGGTTAGTATTAGTTCGAGTTCGAGTGACTTCCGTGCCATTTAAGTTTTTATTACTTCGATTAGTTCACCTTCATCCCTATAAAGCTGAAAGCATACTTATTAATCCGCTGTGAGCTGTGCTCGTGTGCTCGTGCTCCGGTTCTGGCCCTGTGAGGCATGTTTTGGGCTGATGTCAATGCCAATGCCCCGCATGAACCGTGGCTGTGTAGTCACATCTGCAGCTGAAGAGAGGGCAGTGCCTTGAGCAGTGATAATATATTCGGTCTGGAGTAGTTTTCGCAGCACCATCAACCCCAATGGACTTACGAGTTAATGTTAATATGCAGCTACCCTCATTGTTATTCGAACAACACATTTACTAGGTTTTGGTTCTCTAGAGTGAAGTTAATTCAATTCGCAGTCCCAATTCAATTCCAATGAATTGAGCTCCGTCTTAAAATACCTTGGGTCGCAGTTTGCGTCTTCGGTGTAATGTGTAGAGGCCGAGACTGCTAGCAGGGGACACCAGTTGCGGCATGGTGTTGCTAAATGACCCCCCTGTATTAGCGTGTGACTCTCTCTCTCCTTTAACGGAAAGATCCAGTAAATCTCGACGACCCACCCTGTAATGGTTAAAAGTTGTCACGTCGCAAAAAATCAACGCCATGGGCTTGTATGATTTGCGCGAAGCGTCGCCTGGTGCCCATGGCGTGTACTTCAAGGCTAAAAACTAGGTAGAGATTATATATTGGACACTGCGCGGATGCCAAGCACTCAAAAGTTACAGTCTGCTAAAAGTTAAGCACTCAACTAGATGCCTATAGAGAACCTCGCTCCGTCCGGCGATGAGCATGCTTCTATACGCCCGTGCGATACCTGTGGTCCATTCGCACCGCAGTCTCGCAGTTTAATGTCTCTGAGGTAAGCCTTATAAAAGCTGTGCCACTTTGGGAGCTTCCACGACGATGTATTTGTTCTGTATTTTGCAATTACTTGTCACGACCCTCTGCGCGCCCCCACAGACAAACACGCTCGAGCCAGTCATATGTGCCGAGGTAGTTACTCAAGTGACCTCATCTGGCGTTCAAATCCATTATGGTGCATCATGAAGTTGGCTAGATACCCTCAATCACTTGTACTTAGTCGGAATGCGCCGCGAGCCTGCCTACCCGTACACAAGGAACTACGCCTCTCTTTTCTCATCTCGACCACCACGTGCGAGGCCACGTGCCCCTGCGAAGAATTTCGCACCACTGGCTCTTCTTTCCTTCAACTGTATCAATATGAAGGTGTGTGCAAATTTCTGGGCTTGGGTGGCGTCGCCATCATGCATTCAGGGTGAATTTTCTGCTTGGCCACGGGGCCTTGTTCTAAAAAGAGCGATAAGTGCCCGCCGTTATACAAGCATTAAATCACGTCTATTGGGTCAAAAGGGGCACCTACTCGTTTAATATGCTTATCCTGAAGATACTTGCGGGTTTGCGCACATTCCCTGTACTGTTTAGTGCTCAAATTGGCTGTTGGCCGTGCTTTCTGGCATTTTGGCTGGTTTTGGGCGTATTTTTTTTGTTTTTGGAAGACTATTAGTTGGATCCACGAACCCGCCCACCTGCGATAAATAGGGGAACTCCATCTATAGCTCATGAATAATCAATCGGGGAGCTTAAATCCATTCATTCATGGTTCTTCATTTTCAAACGAGCCTCATAAGTTTTCCTTAGTGGTAGGTTTTTCTCATGGCACAATAAAATATGAAGAACCACGAATGAATGGATTTAAGCTCCCCGATTGATTATTCATGAGCTATAGATGGAGTTCCCCTATTCATCGCAGGTGGGCGGGTTCGTGGATCCAACAAGTAGTCTTCCAAAAACAAAAAAATAAGCCCAAAACCAGCCAAAATGCCAGAAAGCACGGCCAACAGCCAATTTGAGCACTAAACAGACAAGTACAGGAAATTCACTCAAAGCAGCAAGCGCGTTTACAACAATGATATATGAATTTAATATACCCAAGAATGCTCTTTAGTTCTTTTTAGCGCTTGCGTGGCGGCGGGAACCGAGCGCTCCTCTCAAGAGGAGGCCCCGTTGCTGAGAAGAAAATCGTCCTGAGAACATGATGACGACGCCATCCAAGGGCAAAATTTTGCATGCGTCTCGGCACTAATGAATGTCAACCAAACCAGTGTTAAAGGTGCCAAATTCACGCTAAGGGGCGCGTGGTCTCTCACCATGGGGTTTCGAAAAAAAAGCGAGGCGTAGATCCTGGTATACGGGTAGGCAGGCTCGCAGAGCATTCCGTCGACAAACAAGCTATTGAGGGTGTCAGCTTTATTTTAAAAAGAATTGTTATGGTTTTAGACATCAGAGTAAGTTATTTGAGAAACTTTGTTGATGCATATAGCCACCAGGGGCATGCTTGCCTGAGAGGGCGCGCAGGGACTCGTGACACACAATCGCGATGTACACAACAAAGGCATGATCGCAGAAGCCTACAATGTTGCACAGCTTTAGACAGACGTACCTCAAAGACATTGTCGCTTGAGACTGCGGTGAAAGCGGCCCACTGGAAGCGCACGGGCGTATAGAAGCGTGATCATCGCCGGACGTGGCGAGGTGTTCTACAGACAACCGGTTGGATGCCTACTAACATTCAGACTTAAAAAAGCGACAGCTTAGCAAACGTTAGATGTCCTAAAGATAACCACTGCGCACTTATTTGGCAATCATCTCTATTCTACGGCGCCAGGCGACGCTTTGCGCAAATTGCTGAAGCCCATGGCGTTGATTTTTTGTCACGTGACGACTTTGAACCATTGAAGAGGGGGGTATACGAATTTACTGGATCTTTCCGTTAAGGTAGCTACAGGTAGTATGTAGGGCTCGGGAAAAAGGTTCTTAGCTAGCGCTGTAGATTGTGCTAACCCTCAAGGTGCTAGGCGTTGTACTTCAAGCTTCCGATTCGTTGTTATGTCTACCCCCTGCATGAAGCGCCTACGGCGGGAGATTAGTTCTCTTGCTAAAGCTGCGCCAGACCCTGAAATAGGCTTGTATCCCTTCGAGGACAACATCAAAGAATGGAAGGCCTACATCAGTGGCCCGCCAGACAGCCCTTACGAGCGAAGAGTATTTGAAATGCGCATATCAGTAGGGGGAGACTACCCACTAGCGCCGCCTTCCATTGTATTCGTCACGAAGGCAAGTAGTACAAAATAATAAGACCTACAGATCTTTAGCTAGAATTGAATCATCGTCTTCAGCTCCATCCCTCAACTTTGCACAATTTTTGCCGTATACCGTGCTGCACTATAATGCATTTCTTCGGGTGCAACACATCGCTGGTGCGATTGATATCGTATACGAATAGGTGTTCCACCCTAATGTGAACTTCGACACGGGAGAAATTTGCCTGGACATTTTGAAGCGAGAATGGACACCAGCGTGGTCATTGGAAGCTGCCTGCCGCGCCATTATCGCACTTCTGGGTATGCTCATGGGGATTGGTGGAAAAGGGAGCTGAATTCATATATTTTCTTGCTAGAACGTTAGCGAACTTCGAAATGTTTCGGTTTGCTTGTGTTCCCATGTGATCCTATCTTTAGGCCCTCTGCGTATGTGCAGCGGGTTCTTCGTCTGCAAGCCCTAATCGCTCTGCACGCGGCCCTTAATCTAACTTTATTTTCATCTCTGTGTGTCACTTTAACTTAAACACGCCCAGGCGAGCCAGATGTTGATTCTCCTTGGAACTGCGACGCAGGAAACATGATTCGCGCCGGAGATGTGGTGGCGTTTCGCAGCACGGCAAAGCTCTACAGCCACGAATTCGGCCTCTTGGAGCGACCCAAAGAGGAGTAGACGTTGCCACTCCTTGGTGTATATTTTACATGTTACAAAACGTTCACCGCGGCGTACATGGCAACTCAGTTAGGGGGCTGTTGCAAGCCATATGGATTTGTGTAAGTGTAAGAGGGGGCGATAGGCCAAATGGATTTACGGATTTGTGCAGGTCCATTGATCGTGTGCCTGTATTCCAGCTCGAAAATACCAGCTCGTTATCTCCAATTACTTCCTGTGGGATAGCTATTTTTGATTACAGACCGCCCATTAATTCCTTCTGCCCCTCAACAGATATCTAAATCTGTATTTGTCGTGTGCCGTGTACCTGTAGACCTGTACCACTGTTTCTGTGCGAAATATTGAAATGTGTATTATAGTCAAAAGCATTGCGTATTTGAATTTAGGGCTTCGAGCTTTTAGAGCTCCTGCTACAGTAATAATAAGAACAGATCAAGAGTTCGAATCTAGCTTTCTTTGCGTGAAAGAGGCTGCGAGGAATAGTGTCGGATTTGATCTCTGTTCAGTAGCTCCAACCTTAGCGCGCTGCAACTAAAAGTCCCGCATTCGCGGTGCTTTCATGGAGTCTCACGGACCTGAAATTGAGCGAATGGCGCGACACGTGCCCTTGCTGCGGCGCGAGGTAAAGGAACTACTTCTCGTAGCACTGAACTCGCACTCGATTAAATCTGATGTGGACAACAATACTCAGCTTCTTTTGAAAAGGAAATTTTGCGCACTAATGCGCTAGGCTAGATTTTGAGTGAACTATTTTCGCTCGTGTTCACGCATTACGCCTGATGCATATTGGAAAGAGTCTCCCTCGTAATTCTTAAACTACTCAATATATCTATCAAGGTGGACCGGCTGATGCAAGACTTGATACGGCTACATAACTTTACGGCTGCCCATCCAGATGCGCCTCACCCTGCAGCTCCTGGCGGTGCTATGTCCTGGTATGTCCTCGAAGTCCTAGGGTGCAACCTGCGCGATTGTTT
>Ga0307982_1003390_pt1 | contig 12729 bp, 13 predicted proteins | sample OrgLakmetagen989_FD_201847 | JGI IMG/M metagenome (GOLD analysis project Ga0307982, IMG submission 201847) | Saline water microbial communities from Organic Lake, Antarctica - #989 | ecosystem: Environmental > Aquatic > Non-marine Saline and Alkaline > Saline | place: Antarctica: Organic Lake... | reverse complement strand
GAGTGCATACGATTTGGGCTGGAGCGGTGAGCACAGCTCTATCTGAAGACATGCTGCCAGTGTCCTATCTATGCTTCTGCATTTGCACTTTCCTTTCGTCGCGTGTGTGCGCGAATTTATCCGTTTGCACTTGGCTCTTGACCATTTTGTTAAAAACAAAAAATATATTTTTCCTATCGTATCGTAGGCGCGGCGCACCCTGCAGCACAAGCTGGCCTACGGAGGGGGTCACACGGGCTGGTCTGCAGCTTGGTCGGTGGCACTGGCGGCTCGGTTGCGAGAACCCCAAGCCGCGCATGATGCTTTGGTACTGGCATTGAATCATTGAATATGTGCTTGAATTCAAAGAGATAAACTGAACGTTGTAGTCTATTGTGCGTTTCGCAAGTTTACTACCTGGACTAGCAACCAATTTGCATTCTGTAAGCTTTATCTAGAACGCAAAGCTCATTTTGGTGGATCTTGTGTCTGAACCTTCCGATTTGCGTCTTATCTATGTTTCTTGTACCAACCATTCAGGTTCGCTTGGTAGGGGACTTTACTGTTCCCAATTTATTGAGCACCCATCCTGCTTTGCAACCCGTGAAAAAACTGGCGAGCGAGGTACGTCAGGCATTACTTAATTTCAAGTTTTTTTTTTGTCGTGTTACTTACAAGTAGAGATGTTTGCTGTTTAAACATACCGCTTCTGGGTGTGCGTTCGCCTTTTCCTTCTCTGGATCTCCTTTTCCTCCTTCTCCTCCTCCTCTGACTTCATTTCATTGTTCGCTCTATCCTTGGAAATATTTCTCGTTTTTTTTTTACAGGGCTGCGCTACCTGTTTCGAGTTGGCTTCCACCCCTAAAGCGCGAGGCCATGCGGGAGCTGCGTCGGCGGCCGCGGGGAAAGAAGGGTCCAGAGGCTTAGCCACGCACGCAGGCGACGTGTTTCAGGTAAGTGTGCTAATCTGGTATTTCAAGTGTGTGTGTGTGGGAGTTTTTCTTAATGGTGGCGACTCTTTTGTTCATCAGATTTGCCTAATTCCTAATCATCCACTTATTCCCACTATGCGGGCGTCGGTACGCGTACGAAGAATGTCCATGACGAATTCTTTACGTAGATGCAACGTGTATCTTTTTTTTTTTTCCCATGTGTTTCTTCATTTTGCCCTATCTTTAACTGTCTTTGAAAGGTGGACGGAAACCTCGGAGGCGCAGCGGCCATCGCTGAAATTTTGTTGCAGAGCCACTGGCATTCCCTCCCCGTAGACCCCCTTCCATCCTCGGCAGCGGGTCAGTCGGATTGGCTCTTGAACGCTTGGCCTGCTACTCCTCCGGCAGCGTCCGGCAGTGGTGGCAACGGGGATGGTATTGGCGACAGCGACAGCAGCAGCAGCAGCAGCAGCAGCAGTGCTAGAGGTGCCAAGACTCTCATTGAGCTCGATTTCTTGCCAGCTTTGCCTGCCAAACTATGGCCTTCTGGCAGAGTGAAAGGGCTTCAAACAAGAGGGGGGCTCGAAGTCGTGTCGCTTTCGTGGCAATCAAGTGAGAATGAGGCTGCATCTACGGATGCAAAGACAGGTAGTAGTAGAAAGCAGCAGAACAGAAATTCGCCACCAGAGCACAACGCCGGTAATGCAGACGAACGGCCAACAGAGGAGTTGATGTTGGCAGCAGGCGCAGCAGAAGGCGCTGGCGCTGCTTCATTAACAAGTTTGAAAGCGAAAGTAAGGCGCCCTTATAGGAGCATCAGCTCAAGCACTACTAGCGGCATCAGCATCAGTGGTAGCCGTACCATCAGGGGTATCCAAGCAGAAACCACTGCATTAGCGCTAGCGTGCTCAGCTGAGGTGCGGGTGCGGAGCGCAATTCCCCTCGAAGTTGTGTCGTGGTCTATGGCAACTCAGCCTTCTCCTCTTATAAATGAGGTGTACGAAGACGCGGCAACAGCAGAAACAACCGCTGGAGCAGGAGACGGAGCTGAAGGGGAACAATCAACAACAAGCGCACAAGCGCCAGCTGTAGCCGCGTCCTTGCGCCGTGCGACTAGTGCCGCGCATACACGATGGGAAGCGCAGATGACAAAAGGCCATGCCGCCAACCAATGGCGAAGTACGCGAGAAATGGGGGGCGCTCCTGCCACTGCTGCTGGCGGAGAACCGGCCCTGTTCTTCGGCGCGCCATATGTCTTGGATTTGCCACCACTCCCACCGGGCGCAACTTTGAACTTGCGATCCATACGTTAGTTGGGAGTTGGGAGACCACTTTCTTTTACAGGGCACCTTTTTATGGCCTCTGTAAGGTATATTTGAAAAGCATCTTTTGCTGTAGATCTAGCGCTCTTTGTGAATTCTATAATCCTAGTTGGCCAAGGCCGGAAAAGGCTTAAGGAGAAATAACTATGAGGCCAGGATCTACTCCTTATAGTATTATATTAGGCAAACTTACACCACTCGATGATGTCATCATCATGACGGTGTCATTTCCTTTTGCTCAAAAATGTGTGAGCTGGCGTAGATCTTGCAAACATTTCCTGGTTCAATCCGCTCAAACACCCGCTCACGCTTCAATTAGCTGCCAATGAAGTTACAATTACTGCTTGCCGCCAATGTTGTGTTATTGGCGGGTGCATTTAGCTTGCCGCTTGCACAACCTCCTCTTCGCTACACGCATGCATCGAGAGTCATTCCAGATCGCAACGCAATGAAAATGTCGGCAACCACAATAGCGACACAGGCAAATACTGAGGAAGAGAACGGCATCGACGAGAATTACCCTTGGCGTTTCGATGGGCGTTTCTGGTTTCGCCCTAGCTTTGTCAGGGCGCCTCCGCTTGATGAACTGCCAGAAGGTTCGTTTTAAGCTTTGTGCATTTGTAAACAGTAGACTAGCTAGCATCACTAGTTCATATCGAAGATCTGAAGGCTCATTAAGACTTTGAATTTAAGCACTTATCCTAGTGATCCACAGTTAATTCACTGAAGAGTTCTTAAAATGCATCGTTCACAATCAGCGTGCTATTCCTCACCTAGGTGTATCCTGCCTAGCTCTATTTGGTTGGACGGTTGGTGGCGTAGTCGCTCTCGAGTACGACATCTCACCAGTATGTTCACTTATGATGTATATATATACATATATGTATGTTCAGCTCTCGGTTTGAGAATAATTCGAGGCAGATTGTGGTTATCCTTTATTTCTTTGTTGGGATATGATTTCCCCTAAAGTATGTTCCAGCCTCGTGCCACTTCTCGTTAAATGCACGTACGTGTGCGCATGTTTCAGGTTGGACCTTACCGGGAGTACGTCACCATGGGGGCACTGGTAGCCAAGCGAGGGACCATTGGGCAGTGGGGGCGGCGGCTTCTCGTGAACACGCCTGCAGCGTCCGAAGTGAGAAATTAGTCATATTGTTCTCTGTTTACTTGGTGTGCGCTTTCACAATTACTAGGGTAATAGTAGCCATCAGTAGCAATGATTGTGTCCTATTCCGTCCACCGCATCTTTTTTTTTCAATTCATCTTGGTCTTCCCTCATTAAGCTTCTCTCTCGCTCATTGTGGCATTTTTATAAATGCCGGCTTTTCCAGGTCTGCACCCGCACATGGGGGGTACCTGCCGAGCTTGCCGCCATTGACTTTGTCGAGTATGACCCTTCCGAGCCAATGGCTGGTGGTGGTGGTGATGGCAGTGCGAATGCAAAGCTGCCTTCATTCACTGGGCTGCGTGTGGTGAAAGCACCGTTGTCGGGGCCCTCTGAAGCTGCTGCGACGCTTTCAGGTCCTTCGACTGCTGTTAGTAGTACACCTGGGCCAGGAGCACCCACGCCACCTCCGTCTCCGCTCCTGGCGTTACAGCAAGGTTTACAGCAAGGACTGGACCAGCTCTTTGGGAAAGATGCGCCTTCTTTGGCGTCTTTCAGCGATTCTCTTGCGGCAACAAGCAGCGGCAGCAGCAACGTCCTCTTAAGTCGATCCTTCGTGGCGCCAACCGCAGGCCGAGAAGACATTCGAGTGGTCAATTGGGCGCGCACTCGGTCAAGTGGCAAGTCCAGCAGTAGTTGCGACGCCAGTAATGAAGGTGGCATATCTGACAAGCCACCCACACGATACGGCGGGGTGCCTGTGTTATGGACGCCAAGCATCAAGGCCTTGTGGGCGCCGCTCGTGCCTCTGCCAGCGCCTTCCTCGACATCTAACGCGCCTGCTGCGCCATTGCCACTGCATCAACTGCGCCTCTCGGCAACCAGTTTGCGCCTCCACTGGTGCAGCCAAGCTGCAGGTGCTGAGGGTTTGGAGGCACTGGGGTTGCCGTTTCCGGTGGGCCTCTCTGCTGATGGGCTGCGTATTGAAATCGGGCGAGAGCGCCCTGAGGGGCTTTGATTTTTTTTCTTGTTTTGGGAAATAAGATGGAACCCACTTGACCCCCGAATTTAGGTATACAAGGAAGTAATAGAGATATGTGCGGTGCTACCTATGTTTTAATGCCTGCGTTGCGCTGTTGTGTTTAGTAGTAGGTCTCTGTACTTAGTTTTTACATAATAGTACTTTGTAGACGCTGGAAGTGTTTTATTTGGGTCTAAGAAATTCCTTTTTTTGCGAGCTGAAATGTAGGCTTCGTCGTTGGATCGTCATCGGAATCGCAAGAATCATCTGCTTCTGAAATTATTTTCGCACCGTTAGAGACGAGGGTTGAGGATAGGTATTAGGGCAAGTGCATAGGGCTTATGCGCCCTCAAACATCTGTGTGAATAGATAACATAATGGAACTTCATTCACGAGAGAGATATTTTGAAGCACCTGAAGGTGCACCTAGCACCGATGTGCCCATGGAGGCTAACGAAGTCGAGATAAACTGTGGACTTCCCGAAGTTCAGGCAAACACCAACACGAACACTAACAACGAGAGTAGTTCGACTGCAATGGCAACGCCTGCAACGAGCGCGACAATTGAATCTCACATAGCAATCAATGTTGAGACTTCTTCTGCGTCAAGCGACGACCTAGCAAGGTTACCCGTCGCACAATCTGCATTGGTATCAACGTCCTCCTCGTCGTCAGTTGGAGGTGCCTCTACTGGTCATGACGGTGCAGCACCTTCTGGTGTAGTAGCTCAGGAAGCACATCCTGTGGAAGCGGTGAGTGTGACGGTAGCCACACCAGCTGCGAATGTGCCGGGCGCTGCTACTGCCGCGTTTGCAGAAGCAGTAGTGTGTGGAGACGAAGAGCAAGGTGTGCAGGGGTCGTTAGTATAGGGCGTGGGGTCGGGCGTGGGAGGCGCAAAACTCACTCCTTTTGGCTACTTAATTAGTAAGTGTACGGAGACAACTTTTTTGGCGGCTTGCTGTATTTTTTACGATACTTTGACTCCCCTGCAAGCTAATTACTTTTTTACGTATTACCACGCCTCCATTTGCATGGCCTATACCATTTACAGGGGAGCCCAGCCAGCCAGGCCATTTCACAGCAAGCAGACGCTCCTTAAGAGCATCGCGCTCTTCTTCTTCTCAAAGTGGAGAACCGATAGAACGCGCCGTCGTGATTTCTGCGGGCGCTACACAAAACCCGTCAGTCCTCAAATTTGTCCCGGGGCGCCTGCACTTTTCATTTCCGTTCATTTTGAGCCATTTAGCATTCACTCGTGTACTTCTTCAATTCTCTCCGATTTACACATTTGAAAACAGCTGCGATTCTCACCTCAAATTAGGTACTACGTCACCAATTTCGAGGCAGAAATGTTCCAGAGCCGGTCGACTGTGAACTGCTTCGCGTACATGGACGTGTTGTTTACGATATTGGACGTGTTCGCTGCGAACGCCACCGGGGCTTGGTTCATTTTGCTCGTCTTGAGCCTAGTATGCGTTTATATACGTAAATGAATGTGTATCGATCTATTATATATGTTCTTGTATGTTGAACTGTTCTGGCCACTGGTGCATTACTACTTAGTCAGTGAGCTGTCATGATAAAAAAAGAAGAAATGAAATGAGTGACTAATTAGATGAAATAGCAAACATGCAGCAAAGAAATGCAAAATAAGACAAGCGCGTAGGTGTAACTGTGTTTGCGTTTCGGTTGGTATGTGTTCACAGTGGTTGTACGCTTGAATGTGGTCTTGCAAGTCTTCCGGGTTTACGTTTTTACTCTTCTTGTTCGTCAACTCATTCTTTCTGTTGTGTGGTTGGTCTCTCGTATTGTCTATTTAGGTCGGTCCTGTGTGCGGCATCTACGGCGCTCGCCATTTGTTGCCGAACGCAACTGCGGTTTACCTGATATCGTGTGTCGTCGATGTAAGTGCGCGCGCGTGCATGTTTTCTAAAATATCCCTACCTGCACGTACAACAGGTAGTGTTGATGCATTGTATAGTTCTCCTTTCGATGTGCTGCAGTATTTCTTGATTTTTATAGCCCTTCGGGTGGAGCTTTTAACTGTCCACTATTGTCAACGTACGCTATTATTTTTCCAAACATATACTTTTAGTCTACGACCTTCATCCAGCTGTATCTTCCTTTGATGGCACAGTTGGTGGTTCTCTTGGTCACCTTGCTCGATTCCTTCAACTCGGTTTGGACTGTGATTCTCTTCGTCATCCAGGTATCTATCCTTCGAAAGTATTGCGCTAATCTCAATTCTTGATGAACTTACGCTAGTGCGTTTGTTTGATTATTGCCGTTAAAATGTTTCAATTTTCCTCCAGAAAGACCTGTATCACACTGCTGCTTCTCTGTACGTACCGTTTTGCGCATGTTTTGCACGTACAGCTGTTTATCACCCGAATTGCGCTGTCGTACTACAAAGCACTTCGAACTCTTGGACCGGAGCGACTGGAGGTACATTGAGATCACGCTTCTGACATTCCTTCTCGAGCAACTTTGCCATTTATGATATCCCTTCGGTATAATTTTCATGTATTGTGCTTTCTTTTCGTTTTGCACTTTGTTTATTTTGATGCTTGATGCTTGAAGATTTAAGTACATCCATTCAGCATCAATGATGTCTGTTTTCAATCTTCCTACGCTACCTCTATCCTTTTGCTCTGTGCATCTCTCCTGGTACGCAATGTACCTGAAGGTTCTCCGTCAGCCTGAATTCCTCGAACGGGCGGTCGCAGCGCAAAGCTCGATCAACACGCGGCTGCCGAGAAACCAGCCCTCGGAAACTTCTGCGGCAGAAATACGGGAAGCCCACCATTACCTGCAAAGAGAAATGGGGCGGCGCTAGAGGGCTCTTCACTCTTATTAACGCCATGAAATTACATGCGATTTAGATTTAGTTCGCGCACCTATAAGGAAAGCAGGCCTTGTCGTTCGTCGTTTATTGGACTTTATTCGGACTTCCGAAGGGGTGGTTCACATGGGGCCCATCCCTGTACTATAAATCATGCGAGTTTTAACTTTAGTTTTGTTTATTTGCAATTCCTAGTCAATAGAGCTAATTGTATTTCCTGGGTCGTTCTTTGGAAATCCATGTACGAGGCTGCTCGAGTAAGACTTCGACTTCGGCCAGTTTCTAGGCTCGAACTAGATGAATGGGCACAGGGAAATGGAAACATCCCTTAACCCGCTCAATTCTTTTGACAGAGAGGCCTTGGTAATTACTATCTGTTCTTTTTTTGCATCAACCCCTTGCCTCTTCTCCATCCCCAATTGCTAATTTAGAACTCAAAACACGCCACTGATCCGCCCCCGCGCTTCATTTCTTGCTGCTGCGCAGGCACCAAAAGTACGCCAAAAAGTCGCCGCTGTTGATGCGGCCACGGCACCGTATGTCGCTGGCATCTCCCGTACCCACCCCACCGCTGCTGCGAATGGAAGCTTCTTTGCGACGCGCTAAGAAATCGCCTAGCGCTTCGACCTGAGAAGATTAAAAAGAAAAGAAGAAAGAAACTTAAAACAAAAACACTCGAATTGCTGACACAATTTCTTCAAATTAAGATTCACAGCCTGCCGTATCGTTTTGCCCGTTCCAATCGTCGTTCCTTCAATTATGAAGGGTCAAAAAGAGTAGTGCAGAAACAACAAACTTGCATGCAGAATGGTGTAGGCGTGTAACCGACCACTCACCTGCCCAGGGCTGAGCATCAACCCCAGCGTGTGCTTCACCACCTGCCGAAACTCCTTCAGCGCGTAACTTTGGCCATTCAAAGGACTTAGGCCCGCTCCAGAGATGCTCCTAGGCCCGCTGTAGGCCAACGCACATGCGCGCACAGTGTTGATGGCGCTTTCAAGGACTAGGACTTGCGCTACTTCGGCGCTTTCGTCGTAGCCGTCGGGGCCAGCAGCAGCAGCAGCAGCAGCAGGTGAAGAGCGAAGAGGCGCGTGATGCGGAGTGTAATTGGGAGAGGAGGTAGATGAAGATGGAGCCGGAGAAGCGCCAGTAGTGGGCGGCAGTCGCATGTGCTGAGGAAGCCACGCAGGCGACGTTGACGATAACGCAGCTGCACCGCCACTACGACCGTAAGTGTTTCCGTAACTACTGCCGGGCCCGATCGCCATCTTGCTCGAAGGCAAAGGTTTCCCATTGAATTCCAGAGGTTTGAGGGCGTTTGTCAGAGCATTGGCGTGGGCTTGGAGTTGCGGCAGAGCTTGCTTGATGAGCTGTTGCTGCCGCCGCCCGTGCCGCTCCTCAACGTTAGCACTTCTCAAGAGGGCTACTAACGCTCGTGGGTCGACGATCACCTGTATATGTGCGAGGATGGGTGAAGGATCATGGTTTGAGTTCTTGTCAAAAATAGCAAATGCGCAGCTTAGGAAAAATAAACCTGCATTGAAAGTTAGTCGGAACAGATGAAAGTGCGAAGAGAAAGGATAAAAACACACAAAGAACATTTCAAAAAAAGGCTAAAACAAGCATTTCACAGGTTCCCGTCTGCACCTCTCCTTCGCGTTCAATGGCGTCGCGCAAGCTTTCGTGCACATGTAACGCCTTGAGCCGGGCATTGGCGGCGCGGCGCGCTTTGCGGGTGGCCTCGTCGATTTCTTCCTCTTCCCCCTGTACCAGCACCTGCGCGCTGGTTTGGGCCTTTTGGGACTTGTCATAGGCTTTCCGTGCGTGCTGGAGGGCTTCGGCTGTGGTGGTCGAAAATCCCCCTGTAGACTGGTTGCCGTCGTCGTCGTCGACGACGTTGTTAGTGCCGTAAAAGTTGTTGGAACTGGATCTTCGTGAAGAGGACTTTGCGTTTGCTTGCTTGCTCGCGTACACGTGGTCGAGGAGCATGATGATCAAAGCTCCAAGCTATGCATAGATGTTTAACGAAGCGTATTAAGAGAAGAAGGTTAAAACGGCAGGCGTAAATATGGAAATTACACATATATGGCTTGATTCTTAACTCCCAATTCATTGACCCAAAAGGTTAAAAACGTGAAAAGGAAGAAAGTCGAAAAAGAAAAATGCATCAAGCAGACACACTTCTACCCACCCCGTGTCACCTGTTTGTTCGACAAGGACCACCCTAAACAGGTGCGCGCGCCATCTCGCAGCTCCGTGGGCGTCCAGCGCGTTTGCGCCAGTAAAGCTTGCATCTCTGTAGGGCCCGCCGCTCGAGAACCCGCTGAAAACACGTCTACGCCAGTGGTGACCATCAAGGCCTTGACCTGGTTGTTCGTCGCGGAATTCAATCCCATAACAGCATGAGATGAAGAGAGAAGAGGGAAGAGAGACAGCGCGCGCGCAATTTAGATATAGTATTGCATGAATATACGTATGTACATCCCAGGACAAGGAAAGAAGCGCCCAATAGCGCCCAAGCTTAAATCATCGGGAAAAAAAGTCTCTTCGACCTCTTGCTGCATGTAAAACCACCAACTTTTGTGAACACACAACCTTGGCGATATCATCTGGCCTGAAGTCAAAGTCCACCGTAGCCGGCTTGGTTGCCAGCAGCTGATTGGTGCGCTGCTGCTCCCGAGACTGCAGCGCCTGCAAGCGAGACGCGTTTGCGGACCGAAGCGCCCGAGCGCTCGCGTTTTTCGCGTCTTTGCCTCGGCGAAGCAACTCCACTACGAAGGATTGGCTGTCGACGGCGCCCGTGGAGTAGTCGCCGTACCTAGTACAGAATGGTTGCGTTAAATTATGCATATCGGCGCACCATGCATAATACGGTACACCCGAAGACATGGCATGGAAGCTTCGTGTTCAAAAGCGTTGGGCGAGAAGCTTGTGATGAAGCTACCACTGAATTAAAACCAGAACACTACGGAAGACAATAGGGATTCAGATGATGCAGCAAGCTTGAGTACTCCAAACACGATATTGTTTCTCTATCGTTAACCTCCCTTCTTTGCACTTACTGGGCCACCACAGCGCCTAGCTCCTCGTCATTCAAATCGAGGCTGAGCACCGTCCTTGCTAAGTGCTTGAAATCGCTGGGCGGCAGACCTTTGCATCGCAACACTGCCAAACCGCTGCCTCCACCGCTTGAGCGTCCTCCTAGTCCGATGGCTGCAACACCCATCTAGGCATACAATGGTTTGAAGCGGTTGATTTTAGCATAACGGGGGACGCGTTTCATAGGTATGAAGTGATTGAGAGCAAGGATATAAAGATAGGCAACATATTACCGATCAGATAGTCATGATACTTGCCACGATACTTTCTCGTTAGCGAAATCATGATGATGAGAGTATCATCACAAATTTGGAGAAGAAAATCATTAGGCAAACTATACCTTCTTGTCTAGGCTTGCCATCGCTGCTTCAGGATCGCCCGCTCCCGAACGAACGCCCATGTTGTGAAGATCATAACGGGTCGCTGAGTAAGCTTTTGAACTGCTTTTCTTGGCGGCACGCTTCACCACTCTGGACAGCTCTTCTTCTTTCGTTAACACGAATTCGTTTTTGCTAGCGGTACTAGGAACCAACGCGGTTTGGCTTGGGTCAGAAAAGGCTTTTAATTCGCCTTCTGATGATGGAGATGGTGCGCTGCCTGTAGGCTCAGCCGGCATTAATGCTATCGACATGTTGCAATTAGAATGAAGACTTTGCGCCTGCTATCGTGAGCGCACTGAGGGTTCTGAGCTCTTTTGACTAGGCTCAAGTACGATAAAATCATGGAGAGGGACGAGGCAGGAGGCGGGGCGGGGGCTACAACAAGCTAAAAGAAGAAGATGAAAGATGAAAGATGATGTCGTAGTCGTGATGTCGCGTCGTGCGACATGTACAATTTGTGTTGTGCGCTAAATGGTGCCATTTTGGACTCCAACTCAAAATTTCGGTTTGACACACACACACTGCAGAGCAGCGCAGAGCAGCGCTTCTTCTGAACATTCTCCGACGAGGAAGAAAGTGGAGAACACGAGAAAACAATGATACTGCGCGACACTGCGGAAGAACATATCGAAGGGCGCGCTACGCTATAAAGATGATTGTAAACCAAGGAGACGACGATTATGAAGAGCCTTCTGTTAATAGGGCTCCGTGGCTTAGCGAAAGCGACGCTGATCTCCGAGGCATTAACAATGGCCATCACGCTTCTACCCCACCATTAGGAAACGAAGGAAATGGCACATCTTATGCTGCGTCACCTAGTAGGGCAGCTAGCATTGGAAGTAGCACACTCGGTGGTGGCAGCATGGGTGGGAGTTCTGTGCACAATCCCGAACTTGCAGGCTTCTTAAGCCAAGCAGAACCTCAGAGCGACGAAGAGAGTGGCAATGGCAGTGGGATCACCGGCGAGGACGGTAACGGTTTCAACCAGTGCAATGGCTCCGGCGGTGGTGGTTTGGGCGCAGTGTGGCAAAGTTTGAGAGGGTACAGTGGGCTAGGAGGTGAGCACAGTAAAGCAAGCGGAGACGGTGGCGCAAAGTACGTGCAATTGTCAGAGCAGGCAGCGGAGTTGAGAAGTCGAGCTAGCGCAGCAGCTGCAGGAGCTTACGAACAATTGCGAGAAGCTGAGGTATCGTAAAGAGCGCCAAACGATAAGATTATAGTTTTGGCTTCGAACTAAAGTGTTCTTTTGGCTCGTCAATGCTTTCATCCTGTCTTGTTCATTTCTGTAGCTTTTGTGTTTAACTAGCTTTAAAACTAATCAGTGTGTACATGACAATCATGTTACAGATAGTTCGCTCGATAGCTTGGAAACTCATTGTGCAATCTCATCTGTTCCTTGATTATTGGATACTGCGTTGGCGCCCACTGCACAGGTTCCACCGTCTGTGCAAGCGACGGCGTCTGAAGTCCAACTCTTGCTTCAGAACCGCGATGCGACCTGGAAGCACCTCCTCGCGCTTTACCTTTTAGGTAATTGTCGAAGTCTGCGCACTTCTCGGATAGGATACCACCTGAGTTAGACTGTCTCTCTCGATTAAACGATAGGAAAAAATATTATTGGTATATTTACTCTTTTTGTGTTAGCTTTTGCCTTCACGATCGGTGTTTTGTTCTTCGTTGCTCTGTCCGTGCGCAGGCTTTCTCACGTTTACCATCGCATGTGGAGCCTTGAGCCGAGCTAATAGTGCATTGAATTCTAGCAATGGCGGTGGCGGTGGGGGCGGTAGCAACAGTGGCAGTGGCGCTTTTTGTGCCGAGTCAGCGGACGTGCTTTGGGGCGACCCAATCCTGCACTCGGACGACGGCAAGACTGCCTACCAGGTATAGAAGAAGACTCATTGAGTAAAGAAGTGAAGTTTTTTAGGGGCTGGGCATTCTTAGTCCAAGCTTAGTAGCGATAGCCTCTTTACGAATCGTATCTTCTTATTTTTGTGTACTATTTTCAGGAGCTGGCGATAGCCTAGGTAGTACCTATAAAGCTTCCATCAA
>Ga0307982_1003389_pt1 | contig 12729 bp, 3 predicted proteins | sample OrgLakmetagen989_FD_201847 | JGI IMG/M metagenome (GOLD analysis project Ga0307982, IMG submission 201847) | Saline water microbial communities from Organic Lake, Antarctica - #989 | ecosystem: Environmental > Aquatic > Non-marine Saline and Alkaline > Saline | place: Antarctica: Organic Lake... | reverse complement strand
AGTTTGAGCAAAGAATTGAGGTCTGCAGTTGATTTCAATCAGCTCGTTTCTTCGGCGAGCCGCTTCCTTGCTGCATTTGCAAGCTGCAGCAGCTCGTTCTCCGAGTTCTCTGCTCAAGCTCCAGGACTACGCGCCCAGATGCTCAGAATCAAGCAAAAAGTTGCACAGCGAGCAAGCCAGGAAGCACTGAATAAGGTAAATGAAGTTTTCAGTACAGAGCGCTTACAAGTTGTTAATCCTGAAGCTTTTTTTACTGGAAAGCACCATACCCTTGGCTTGGTGACAATTGAGTGCATTTGGAACGCTTGTCAAACACTTGAGAAGCGATCCCAGTCGCTATTTGATGCAGCTGATGTGCTTCAAGTTCAATTGCAACAGTCTTTGGCAATTTTCAGCGCCAAAATAGGCACCGAGCTGAGTGAAAGGCATAGCGAAGCTACAGAGGAGGGCTTGTCGTTTTTCACCTTCAACAGCAGGCTGCAGGCTCTTGAGCGCATGGTGGGGGAGTTGAACGCGTATCAGTACTATGAAAATCACAATGAAGGGCAAGAAGAGGCCTTCGAGTTCGGAGAGGAGCATTATGCAGGGCACGATGAAGGAGGCGCTTACGAAGCATCAACAGCTGATGCCGAATTTGACGATGGCCACCTGAACGAAATGCACACGCAAGAGATGGAAGAGCTTCAAGCTGAGGAGTACTTGAGCGAAGATACCAAGAACAGGCTGGTAAATGACATGGCTGAGGACGCCGATGAATTACAGCAGCTGCTCCAAGATGAATACGAACAGCAACAGTACGAGCTGCACAGTGCGTTAGCCATGCATGCGGACAATGAGATGGACGAACAAATGCAGCGATTCCTGAATGAAGCAGAGTTTATTGACGAGCAAGAGGCTGCTCTGGTTGAGCTGGATAATGAACAAGAGCAGGAGTTAGAAACAGCTCTCGCTGCAATGCTGTCTGATGGCGAGGACGGCCAGGACGACGCACAGAGTTTCTTCCGAGCTGCAACTTGGGATGGTGAACATGAAGACATTTCCGAATATAAACAGGCAGGGTGCTCGTTGCTGCAACTGGGCAATGTTGATCAGGCTCTTCTTGATGCTGAAAAAAATTGCAACCAAAGAAGAGCCGAAGCAAGCAACTGCGATGCACGCACGCAGCGCGAGCAAACTAGGCAGCTGCAAGCACTCAAGCGCAAATTAGAAGCACGTCGGCTTGCGCGCTTAGCTGCATTGGATCGGAAGCTCGCCTCCGATTCTGAGCAAGGCTACAGCGAAGCTGACTCGGCATACTTGGCTGGAGAGGCACAAGTCAAAGCGCAGGAGCAAATCGCTGCGGATGAGGCCGGTCTTTTAAGAAGCCATGAAATTGCAAACCTTGCTGCATCAGCAAATACGGCTCGGGTGCTTGCAGAAAGTACTATGCAGGATTACAAGCTGATGGAAAGTGAGCTGAAGTCAGCTGAAAGTGACACTGCAGCAGCCCTGACTCAAGCAGAGGAAAGTGTCCGAACCAAGTTGCATGGAATCAAGCGACGAATTACTGAAGAGTTGTCTCGAGCTGTGAATGAGGCTGATCGAGAGCGGCTCGAGAGTGAACTCTCTGCCGCTCGCAGTGAAGCTGCAACATCGCTCGCAGCTGCCACTGCAGAAGTTCACGAGAGACTGCTTGCCATGAAAACCGCCTTGCAGGTTGAACAGGCGAACGCCCATGCCATGTTACAGGCGCAGCAGTTGTCTGACCAGCTGAACAACGACTTGCAACAGCAACTTCAGCGGCAAGGAGCAGAGCTGGAGGCTGTGCAGGCACAATTGAGGCAGCAGCACCAGGTGGCATTGGAGGACTTGCGGCGTCAGCACCAAACTGAGTTGGCAGCAGTCGCTACAGACAAAGAAGCAGAAGCGCTTGCTGCCCGCCACCAGCTGGAAGAAGAGCAGCTGAAGGCTAGCGCAATGGTGCAGCGTCATGAAAAACTCAGCCAGATCTCTGCATCACACTCTGCCGAGAAAGACACTTTGAGGCAACAGGCTGACGATGCGCTGGCTGAGTATACAAGACAACAGACTGACTCTGCAGTTGCACGCTCGCACGTGCAAAAAAAGCAGCTCACCTCGCTTCATGACAAGCTAAGGAAGCGACAAGCTCGCCGCGCAGAGGCCTCTAGGCAGCACCAAGCAATAGCTCTGGCCTTGGCAGCCAAACAAGGCCAAGATGTTGAGGCGCTCAAAAGAAAGTTTCGGGGGCAAGAAGCTGCTGTGGCCGAACAAGAGGCAGCTGCACTTGACCGTATCGGCAAAGCTGACACATCAGCCGCAGAGGCAGCAGCAGTGGACAGTGCAGCAGCCGGTTTGAAAAAAGTGAGCGCATTCATGACATCTGAGTCCTACTCTTACCAATCAGCCTCAGAGGAGCAGTTCAAGTCCGCACAAGCTGCCCACGATCACTTGCAGCAAGTTCAAGCTGCGATCAGCGAATTCAATGATGCTTTCATCCATGGTGAGATTGACAATGCAGCAGCCAATGCATTCCATGCTGCAAGCCAGCTGGCTGAGGTTCGGCAGCGGGGCGAGCTTGATCGGGTCAAGTCTGCCAGGGAGCAGTACCTTGCCAGCGTTGCCCGTGAGGAGCAAAGAGAGAAAGACTTCATGGCTCAAGCCAGGCTAATTCAACAGCAGTTTATCCGAGAACAGAAGGCACTGGTCGACACAGTAGGCACAGAAAAAATGCGACAGGCCACCTCGGCCCACGACAGGATGCTGCAGAGGAAGCAACGCAGGGCTGAAGCTCTGGCCAAACAGCAGGCGGCGAAACGTGCAGAGCTCATCAAGCAACAGAAAGCAATTTTCGAGGAAAAATTGAAAGCCAAAGCGCCAGTGCAGGACGTGAGTGGTGCGCAGGATGTTGCAAGCATTGTAGCAGAAGTCCAGGCCGAAGCTGCCTCCTCCACTTCTGTTCAAGTCAGCGAAGAGGTCAACGATGCCATCCACCGCCACGAGACAAAGATGGAATCACTTCAACAGAAACATGAAGCTGAGTTGCAAAAACTGCGACAAGAGGCAGAGGAGCAGGCGCTGCAGGCTGCCCGGAAGGCCACTGAAGCTGCAGAACGAAGGAGGCAGGAGCGTCTTGAAATCCTTGCGCGGGAAATGAAGGAGCAGCAACAATGGGGCAGCTCACAAGAGCAAGCCGATGCAATCAAACAGCAATACGAAGAAAATGTTGCACAGTTGAATTCCGCTTTAGATGAAGAGCGAGACAGGCAGCAGAAACAGTTACAGCAACAGCTTGCTGTGCGCAAGCAACGTCAACTTCGGAACGCCCAAAAACGACAAGCCCTTGAATTAGCTGAATTGGCAAACCAGAAGGAAGCTACTGTCGCACACATCCAATCCTCAAGCAACAAGAAGCGCGATCTCGCGGCACTGCGGCGGGTGCTGTCCACGACAGGCACTTCCTCGGACAGCCATCGGGGAGCAGCTATCGAGGGGGTGCTTCGCACCAGGCATGCAGATGAGACCCGTGCAATGCTGCAGCGCCAATTTCAGGAGCGAAATGATCGCTTGAAATCCTCCATGAGCAGTATTCTGCAAGATAAAGCTCATGAAAAGCGTGAAACACTTGGGATGCTTGAGCAAAGTGAGGCAACTCCTGATGAGCTGGAAGCCGCGCTCATGGACCTAAACGACAAGTTCTCTCACCTTGTTCAGATTTCCAAGCAAGGTATTCATACAGAGCTTGAGGCAAAGCATGCTGCTGAGCTCGCGGAGCTGCGTCGGGCACAAATGGCAGAGTTGACAGATGCGTTTGCTCAACTGAGCCCTCAAGATGTATTGCGCCGCCAGCAGGCGGCAGAGCGCGAGGAGCAAGCTGCACAGATGGAGGCAACAAAAAAGCGTCTGCTATTAGAGCGAGAGAAGAAGTTGGAAGCTGCATCGCGCCTCAGGGACCAAAAGCAAGCTGAAATGCAACGCGCTAAGGAGGCGGCTCAAGAGCAACTGCGGTTGGAAATGGATGCACACCTCAAGAAAGAGGAAAAGCGAGCCGGGCTGCAGATGCAACGCCAGCAAGAGAGAATGGAACAAGATGCTAAGGAACGTATGCAGCAGCAGCTGGAAATGCACGACGGAGATGAAGAGTATAAGCAGCAGCTGCTGCGAGAGTTCAAGGAAAACCAAGCTGCCATGTCAAGAGCTTTGGATTTGGAAAGACAGCGGCAAGGCAAGAGCATGCACGATCAGCTTGCAAAGCGAAAGGAACAAAAGCTGCGCGCTACTGAGCGCAAAATCAACCAGGAATTGCGAAATGCTGAAAAAGCTGAGCTGAGTAAACACATTCCTGCCCGTGCCCGAGCTCAGGACAAGCAACGGCAGCAAAAAGCAAAAAGTAGCAGTACGCCGAGCAATCGCGTTACACCCCAGCGCTCTGTTCGCAGCAAGCAAACTCCAAGCGGGCGGCCTCCTCGACCCCTTTTGCAGCAGACGGCAGCGGCAGCCGGAAAGGTGCTGTCCCAAGCTGTGCTGGGGCGGATTGAAAAGATTGAGCAGGCACTTCAGTTGCTGACGAAACAATCCGCTGCCTTGCTTCCCATGCAGCAAGGCCCTGCCCAGCCTGCAGCAGATGTCCTGGAAGCCCACCTGTCAGCCGGCTCAACACTGTGTGTCTGCAGCTCCAACCAGCTGAGCAAGGAACAGACGCGCATGTTGAGCTTCGCCTCTGAGCTGTTCGCAACAATTGCACAGTGCATGAATTCATCGGGGCAACTCTCAAGTTGTGTTGTCCAGGCTGCTGCTGAGCTGCCCGTGGCCGTGTCCGACACAAATGCCTTCAGACGTTCGTATTGGTTCGACGCCGAACAGAACAGCCTGTATGTGCTCAAGCAACGCCTGAGCAGCAACACAGGCCTCCCAGCCGTTTTGATCCATGCAGCAGCCCATATCTTGTGCGACCCAGCCAGCATGGGCCCTGACTCAAGCCCGGTCTTCCAAGCAATGCACACGCAAGTCACGCAAGCGGCGCTAAGCCACCTGGTCAGCCGTGCAATCCTTCAACAGAGCCCACCATCGGCAGGAGAATCTTCAGCAGCCATGTCGGTTCTATCACCTGGGCGCTTTTCCGGGCGCGACGGAGATGTACCGCAGCTGTCGTTGAACTTTGGGCTGGACGCTGGTGAAGAGGTGCAAGGCAGCACGACGACGTCGCCAGCGAACAAGGAAAAGCAGTACGTCCGGAGCGACCGAGCAGCTAAATTGCTCCGCTCACTTTCATCCCGCTCGAAATTGTTTCAAGTAGGAGCTGCAACCATCGCAGCAAAACGGATCGCTGACTACAGGAAGGTAGCTGACAGTGATTTCTAGAGGGCCATCGAGTGATAGTTCTTACAGCGAGTCCATCAATGTATTGCCATGCACGCTCCAGCATGCCTATAAGCACCCCTCTTCGTGTGCAAGGGAAAGTAGGCGCAGTCTGCGGGCACGGCCCTGGAGCAGGCTTCTCCATGCCGAGGAGGCTGCACCGGGACCCACAGACTGCAAGGCAGCAGTTTCGGCCAGCGGGGCTGCAGACTGCAGTAGCCGCAGGATGTCTTGAATGGACACACCCACATTCCCCACGATGGACTGCATGGAGTGATTCATCTCGAAGCCCAAGTCGTCCAGTGCCAGGCGCTGCTGGATGGAGCTGCTGGGGTCGTGCTGCGCCAGCAGCTCACCTCGGGCGTTGTGTGGGCCCAAGGCAAGCAGCAACACCACTGGACTGTGGGCGGGAAACCTGGGCCCACAGATGAGCAACACCTGCACGCGAAGCGCACTCGGCAGCACCAACACACACTGTACGATATGGGCGCCTGCAGCCTTCGTCGTGTTGCTGATAGGGGGGGGTGCCGTGCCTGTCTCCTCATCAGTGTCCGCAGCGGTGCTGGGCAAGTCTCCTACTGAGTCATCCTCCGTGACAACCCACTCGTCGTCTGTCATGGCTGCTTCCAAGCCAGTGTCAGCGCTAGCGCCCTGTGCTCGACTGGCCTTTGCGGCAGCGCTGCCCCCCCACGCTGTCCTGCTCTGCAGCAGCGCCGCAAGCTCACTCTGGAAGTCGCGCTTTGCACCCAGCAGCGCCACGTGCACTGCAGCACGTAGCTCCCCTGTGAGATGCTCCTCTGGCAGCTGCCGAACAGACTCCAGCCTGGCGGACGCTGGCAGTCGCTGCTCTGGAGAAGCCGAGGCGGACAGCAGCGCCTGTGTGGCTGTGCGGAGGCGACGCACTGCCGCTTGTGCTGCAGGAGATGCTGGAATAATGCCCTGGGAGCCAATTCCATTGCAGCACGCTTGCAGGGCGTCCACTGCCGCTGCGGTGTGGGCGCCCTGCAGTGCTCGCGCGGTCACAGCCGCGACGACGCTGCGGGCTGTAGGGGAAATACACGCCCCCGCTGCGGCAGCAGCATCATCCCCGTCAGTGGCCACCCACACACCCGCCAGCCCCTGCACCGCCATGCCGGCCATGGCCTGTGCCCACAGGAATGGGCGGGCCGCACATGCAGGCGGCACAGGCAGCCCTGCCATGGCCCGACCCCCCCCCACAGCTGCACGCTCGGCGCCCACAGTAGGCAACACTGCCCCGGAGTCCCCTGGGAACAAATGCTGCAGGGAGCACGGTTTTGCATTGGCAGTGGCCGCCACAAACACGCAGGCCAGGTGGGGCAGCCACAGGAACTGCAGGCTCACGTGGGCGTGCAGTGGCATGCCGGCGCCGTCAGAAACAGGGTCGGCACAGTCCACTGTCGCATGCACACAGTATGGGTGTGCTTTGAATATGCTCTGGGTGTCCCCTGGTAGCCTTGCGTCACCCCCCCCCGCTTTGTCCGACCCCCCCAGGCGCAGCAGCTTGGCAACTGGGCCAGTGGCCTCTTGGCGAGAGCGGGACTCACGCTGCAGCTGCTGCAGTAAGGCAGCATACGCAGCAGGTACGTGTGCAGCCGGCACTGCAGTGAGGTCTGCGTCACTGGCACACACCTGCACGCTGGACACAGAGGCGGTGGCGGCGTGCAGGGCGAGGGAGGGCAGGGTGCTGCCTTGCATGGCGTGCAGGGCCAGGAAGATGTTGCGCAAGGCAAGGGGCTGCTGCGATAGCGACGCCGGCGCTGCTGGAGACGCAGGCATGGGGGCCCCCAGCTGCTGCCCAAGGGGGGATACCGCAGCCTTGACTGCCGCCAGTTGCGCGGGCAGGCTGTGCAGGAACGCAAGGGAGTCTTCGCGCTGCCCAGCCACTGCGCGGCTACGTGCTTGTATGTCTGCCACTTGGCGCAACGCAGCTTTGCGGCTGTGCAGCTCGAAGCGCAGGAGCGCCAAGGTACGCGCATGTGGGTCACTGGGCAAAGTCTCCATGCTGTTGCCCTCTGCCGCTGCAAACTCCTCCGCCGTCGGCAGAGTGATTTTGTCAAGTTGCTTCGTTCTGTAAAATAAAGTGATTCACGCTTGAAAATGACGCTTGCCGCAACGGCTCGTACTGTACAGCTCGACTGCGAGAAATTTCACTTATGACGCTGGACTGCTGGCTTTGCAAATTCTGCAGCTTTAGGTTCTCAGCATCAGACCCGCCCTGCTGCTGCTGCACTTCATCGCCGGAGGCCAGTGAGCCTAAACCAGCATCGCGAAAGTGCCCTGACAGCTGTGCGAGTTTCAGCGCGGTGCTGCGCAGAGTCTCCTGCGGAAGACATCGTGCGGAACTTGCTTAGGCAGCGAGCCAAGGAAGACCAGCTCACCAGCTTTTTTGCAGCAGCAGCCTCTTTTAAGGCAGGTAGATCAGCAATGATCTCCTTGATAATGCTAAGGCTTTTCAAGCACGCTTCAGCCATTCTGGCAGCTTGTGGCAGATGTGACGAGCAACAGAGACTACTGCCGATGTAGGTATTTGCCTCTTGATGCGCAGGGAAGCAGACAAATATGCAGTTGCACACTTGTATGAAAGTCTGCCCATTTGTTGACACGTTCTCTGCATTCTCTTGACAAAATTGAAAGATGCATAAATCCCCTTTCAAGCCTCAGCGAAGGGGGGGCATCTGTGTGAACATACATACATTGTAGCCAAAACACGCCGAGTCGTAAGCACTGGGCAAAGTGGCCGTGATGTTTGTTGATGTGAGTTATGACCAATCATGTCCCATGAGGAACAAGATGGGTGCAGGTTGGGATGCAAATTTCACATGTATGCGGTGATGAGGGTCTTGCCAAGTGTCTGGGCTGTGACGGGGGGTACAGTCAGGGACTAGCAGCGACCAGCAGCATGTCCGATTATTGGGCAGGGTAGCTTGCAATCTTTACTGGTAAATACTTTCCAGAACTCTGCAACTGCCCTCAGTCTGCAAGCGTACATTCGAATTACTTCAAAATCCGCACAAAATGGCAGCATCTGGTGTTGCTAAGGTTGGGACACGCCTTGTCTTTTTCGGGGCACCAGGCGTCGGAAAGGGTACTTATGCCTCTCGAATTGCACCATTGCTTGATATTCCTACGATTAGTACCGGAGACATTGTGCGAGCTGAAATCGCTGCCGACAGCGACATCGGGAAGCAGGTCAGGGTGAGCACACACCATTGCTGAGCAGCAGCTGTGACCCCGCTAAGCCACACAGCGTGACCGCTGAACGGGCGCTGACACAAGCACCCGCACCCATCTTTCACAACAGGAGTTGAATGACAAAGGCCAGCTTGTGCCGGATGACATTGTGACAGCAATGGTACGTGGTGCAGCCGAGCACAGGTTGTGACTCGCTTGCCCGCTGCAAGCCCTCATGGTACTACACACAGGTCAAAAAGCGATTGGCAGAAGCAGATGCACAGAAGGGCTACATTTTGGTGAGTGCCTCGTGTGCCTTCCGTGGCTTTGTGCGTGCTGGCACCGCGTTTCCTTGTGCGCAGGACGGCTACCCCCGCACCGTGCAGCAAGCCAAGGACCTCGCTGAATTCCAGGATGTGCAGTGTGTGGTGAACCTGTCGCTGCCGGACGACATCTTAGTGGCCAAGCTCATGGGCAGGCGCATGTGCAAGGACTGCGGGCGCAACTACAACGTGACTGAGATCAAAGAGGCCGGCTACGAGATGCCCCCCCTGCTGCCCAAGGCGTCTGACTGCGAGCAGTGCAAGGGGGAGCCAAATCTGTTCACCCGCGCCGATGACAACGAAGAAACCATTCGGTCCCGTCTGCAGGTGTACAAGCAGCACACTGCACCCGTGGTGGACTTCTACCGGGGCTCCGGCGTGGTGTTGGACTTCGAGGTGAAGAAGGGTCTGCAGGACATGCCTCGCCTCCTGGACGACATGGGCGTGCCACAGGAGGCACGGTAGAGCCAAATGCACTCTATCTGGTCATACACATGCAGCATAGGTGGGCCCATCACAGCTTGCCCTGGCTGGCCTCTTGCTTGCTGGCCCACCACTGCATGACTGCTTCGGCTGCATCGCCGTTTGCCAGGCGCTCATCCAGCTGTTGCAGCTCCCAGGTGACTGCACTATGCAGGGCTGCTCTGTGGTGCTTTCGCATCATCTCGCGGAATATCCTGCAGGACTTTGCTGCGAGGGGCTGCCGCGCCATGGCCTGTGCCAGCTGCAGCGCCACCTCGGCGGCGCCACCCGGCGGGCTGATCCGCGAAACGAGCCCTGCCTGCAAAGCCTCCTCGGCACTGAGCTTGCGGCCTGTCATCAGCATGTCGTTGGCCATTGCTGTTCCCAAGCACTGCGGCAGCGTGAGCGTCGACGCAAACTCCGGCACGATGGCGTTGCGCAGGAAGGGCAGCATGAAGTAGGCATCAGGGTCAGCCACAACAACGTCAGCATGGGGGAGCATTGTGACACCGATTCCAACTGCTGCACCATTCACAGCAATCAAAATTGGCACAGTGCAGTCGATCTGTGCACACAGACCAAGACAGTGCCGTGAAGAACTTTCTTTTTTTGCATGCATCTCACCATGGCATGCATGAAGTCTGCCACTGGTGCTTCATGCAAAGGAATACTGTCAGAACCCCCTCCCGACACATCAGCACCAGATGTGAACGCGGCGCCACTTCCAGTTATCACAATTGCCGCAAGAGCTGCACGTTCACTAGGCATACGGCACGCGGCTGCAAGCGCTGCATACATGCTCGGAGTTAGTGCATTGAGCTTGCTTTCTCGGCATAAAGTCACATGGACAATGGATTCATCCACTAAATAAACTGAAATTTCTTTGCAGTCTTGAATTGGCTGACTCAGACCGGCTGCTTGAGCCATGTCCAGAAAGACAAAAACCAAGTACTAGTGCTGCTTGACGTGTAAGGCATGCAGCACGGTCTAGACGGAGCTACTGTGTATGTGTATGTAATGTATTTTCTAGCGAAATCAACTCGACCGAGCTCGAGGCACGCAATCCCTTGACCCCGCTCAGAGGGGGGTATGCAGGATATCAAAACTTGTGAGAGGTTTACCGCAGCACCAATCACGAAACAGTTGCAGAAAGCAACTGCTGCGGCAGTTCAGGTTTGGGCAGCAAGGCCAGGGGAACTACTGTGGAAATTGCAAAGAAACGCAAGGCATTTGCCCCCTGGCTGTCTTAGTTTTCGTGTTTATATACCCCAAACAGACAGGGGTGCTCACAAAAATTTGCGGCGAAGATTGTCTCCCACCTGCCTCGCAGCTCCTCGAATCGAGGAAATCAGGCCTAGCTCATGCAGCCGAGGGGATGCGCAGATAAACTCAAGGGGCTCTCAAAAATGTGCGGATTTTGGCGAAAATAGGCCGTATTTCGGGACGATGCGCAGATAAACTGCCGAAAAAATGCCAGGGGGGCCTCGAAATATCTCGGTGAGCTAGGCCTGGAACTGAATGAGCAAGTGGGTAAATTTGTTTTGCGTCACAAATATCATCATATTCTTAACAAGCAGCATCAAGGGATTGGCCAACGTCTTGTGCAGCTTTTTTGGGCGGTTGCATTGAAACTTGCTGATTCCGCGTCGCCACACGCCAGAGAAGTGCCGACCGCTGCTGCCGCGTTTTCGGCGTTGCAAACAAGTCAATCTGTCATCCATTTGCAACTGACCAAAAGTAATGGATTGTTTTCAGCCTGGAGCGGTTTTGGCTGGGTGAGTTTCTCGATCAGTTTTCAATGGAGACTTTTCTTGGCCATTGCCCTTGGCGCACAGTGGCCTTCACAGCGTGCACAGTGTTGCATTGCATTTACAGGCGCTATATTTTGAAGTCACTCCTTGGTGCTGGGGGCTATGGACAGGTGTGGCAAGCTTGTGATTCTCGGTGTCAGAACCGACTCGTTGCTGTCAAGGTGCTGGACCCTCCACAGGGACGCCCTCGCAACTCGGCAACCGCAGGCCATTCCAGCAACACTGCCAGCAAAACATCTCACCACGATGAGCTTTCAGTAGAGTCAGCGGCTTTGCAGGCTGTCCGTGGGTTGCCCCACTGCCTGCAACTGCTGAATGAGCTGGTCAGTCCTCAGCTGCAGGCGCCGGCCGAGGCCCCCCCTTCCCCCCTCCCCCCCGGCGTGCGGGCCATGGTGATGGAACTGGCCGCGAGCGACCTCCTGGCTGTCATGATCGGTGTGACGTCACTGGTGCGCCAGTTGGCAGCGCCCCCCGGCTTGGCTGAGGGGCTGCTGCCGCTCATTCCGATGGATGCCCCCCTTCGCAATCAGACCCCCCCTACACCTGCCTGGCATGAGGGTTTTGCCCGGCACTTCTTACTGCAGGCCATAGCCGGTCTCCAGGCAGCAGCCTCGGCAGGCGTGTATCACCGTGACGTGAAGCTGGAGAACTTCCTCATCGGCCCATCGGGACAGCTGCTGCTGGCAGACTTCGGGCTTGCGCACATCGCATCTCCTAACCCCACACCCCAGCATGGGGCAGCGAAGGGGGAGCATCCCGTCTTGAGCACGTACTGCTGCGGCACTTCGATGTACAAGGCGCCTGAGATGCTGTCGGACAGTCTGCTGCAGCAGCAGCTTGGGCTATGGGTGCCCCCCAAGCGGGGGAAGACGGGGCGCCCCCTGCACCCCCATGGGCACACCTCGTCCAGCAGCCGTTCATCATACTGCACAGCACCGCTGGAAGGCTACGACGTGTGCAAGGTGGACACGTGGTCCCTGGGTATCGTGTTTCTGCAGCTGGCCAGCGGGGGGGTGCCGCCCTGGGCACAGACGGGCGCACGCATGCAGACACTGGGGGGTGCATTCTACAATTTCACCAAGCAGCCCCAGAGCTTGTTCTCCGTGTTTCGCACGCCATCCACGCCCCCCAAGGTGGATGGCCGGTCGGCACTGTCCGAAATGGGGCGGTCCACCCTGCTGCATCTGCTACAGGTGTCCCCCGCCGCCCGCCCCAGTGTCGCCCAGCTCAGCCCAGACGGCATGGCGCAGGGGGTGCACGATGGCATACGCACATACCTGGACGCCAGCACTGGCCGGCTGGGGGACGATGCGGTGCTGCAGCACCTGCTGGCCATCCTGCCTGCAGTGCAGCAGGCCGCCCGATTCACCTTGTCCGAGGTGCAGCGTCAACGGGCGCAGCGCAACCAGCAGCGGGCAGCCAGGGGTACAGAGCAGGGCACACATGCCGGTGCCCATGGCCAGGCGGTGGGCCCCGCCCATGGGTCACCGGCTGCGTCGGGGGCATCTAACCCCCCTGAACGCCCTTTCAGCCCCGTCACCCTCACACACAGCGCCGCAGGCACAGCAGGCACATCATCCCTGCCA
>Ga0307982_1003387_pt1 | contig 12732 bp, 3 predicted proteins | sample OrgLakmetagen989_FD_201847 | JGI IMG/M metagenome (GOLD analysis project Ga0307982, IMG submission 201847) | Saline water microbial communities from Organic Lake, Antarctica - #989 | ecosystem: Environmental > Aquatic > Non-marine Saline and Alkaline > Saline | place: Antarctica: Organic Lake... | reverse complement strand
CGGGGCCTCCCTGGTGCCGCGGGTGCACACTGGAAAAGGGGCGACTCATTGCAACTTGGTCGCGGTGCGACACGCCAGAGGTCCCTCTGCGACCGCGCTGCTCTTTGCTTTCTGAGCGCCCAGCAGACTGCTGGCGCAAGAGTTGAGCCCGCCCAAGACTGCGCCCCCTGGGGTGCGATGCACTGTAATGCAGCTCTTGCTCAGCTGGGGCGCATACGCTTCCTGTGCTGCCACTGCTGTTTTTGGACCTGGCACTGCGAGGGGGTCCCCTGGGGGCAGCCTTCGAAGCTGCAGCCACTCGTGTCTCAGCCTGGCGCAGCTGGGCAGTGAGCTCCTCGATGCTGGCCACAAACATTGATCGCTCCGTGGCTGCTGCAGCAGTGGACGCTTCAAGCTGCGACTCGAGGTCGTGCGTTTTGTCCCGCCAGGCGTCCCTGTCCCCCAAAGCCTCCTCCGCCGCAAGGCGAGCGGCTTCTGCCTGGGACTCCGCCGCGGTGGCCTCTGCTGCAGCAGCCTTAGCATCTGCCCGAGCGTTTGCAAGGCGTTTCTTGTTGCGAGCTTTGACCGCCTGCTCACTGCGACCAGCCTGCGACGCGCTTGCAGTGGCGCCTGCAGCTGACTCCTCCGCTGATTCCACCAGGCTGGTCAAGCGCACGACCTTTCGTTGTGCTGCCGCCAGTTGCGCTTGCAGTTTCCGCACTGTGTCAGAGCTGTCTTTGCGCAGCGTTGCTGCCAACGCCTTCAGTTGAGCGACTTTGGCCCTGAGATCTGCCTCATTCTTCAGCGCCGCCGCAGACCGCTTGCGCAAAGCAGCGTGCTTTGAGACCGAGTCTGCAAGGCGCGACCTGAGATCGGCTTCGGCCGCCAGCGCATCTTGCAGCTGGGCAGCTTTTGCCTGTGCAGCTCCTTCCGCGCGAGCGGCGCTGCTGCTGCTGCTGCTTTGTGCAGTTTGCAGCCGCTGCAGTTCCTCCTCCGCTGCGGCACGGGCAGCAGCTGCATCCTCCAGGTCGGCCCGCAGGGACTGAACCATGGAATGCCCTTGGGCGACACTGCCGCGCAGACGGGCAATGGTGCGTTCGGCTTCGGGATTTTGCCCCCCTGCACCCCCCTCCGAAGCTGCAGCTGTTGCAGTTGCTTCAGCTGCCTGTGTTCGGCGAACACGGTCAGCTGCAGCTGCTGCATCTTTGACAGCTTGCAGCTCTGCCTGACTGATATCGAAAGCCGCACGAGTGCGCTTTAGTTGATCGGCTAGGGTTGCAGCTCGGCTGAGTGCATCTGCGATTTCTCGCCTGGAGGCCAATTGCTGAATGCGCATTGCTTGCTCTTTTTCTTCTTGAGAGGCAGAAGGGAGGGAGGGAGCAGATGGCTTGGCGCCCCCAAACAAGACGACACCCCTTGTTTGTGTCCCAGCCTCAACCCTGGTCTGTGCAGTTTTTCCTGCATCTGCGGACTCTTCGCCACGGCCGCGGGCAATCAATAAGCCACGCTCGCGGGATGTCTCGCCGTCACTTGCAGAATCACTTGACGCAGCTGAGCCGGAACGATGCGGATTGCTGAGCGTACTGGCTTGGGGAGCACATGAAGTGTCACTGCTGTCACTGTCGACAATCTCTTGAGCACAGGAGTGTGTCATAGCTCCCACCGCTTGCACAGCTGTTATCAGCGCAGCTGCTGGTGCATGGTTGGGTGCAGTGGCGGATGCTTGCAGGCGTGCCCACAGGATGAACTGTATCCAGTGTCGCCAAGCAGTGCTTTGCCGTCGCATCACCGCCCTCCGCAGCGCCGCCAGCAGCGCCAGTGCCGCAGCTCGCGATCGTTGCCCAGTGCAGGATTGAGTGCGTGTCTCGGGGGGGCTGTGGCCTGAAGACACACTGCTGCAAGTGCCCAACACACCGCCAGCTTCAACATGGTGCTCTGATGACGTTGTGGAGATAGGCGACGTACTTCTGGAGGTGAGCTTTGAGCCCCCCCCTGACCCCCCTTGCGTGGGGGCGCTGCTGTCTGTGCTGTCCAAGCCTTCAAATCGACGCGCAAGCAGAGAGGCACGAGCAGCCACACGCCACGCCTCCCAGCCTTGGGACAGCAGCCGGTGAGATGTTTTGCGCAAAACAGACTGCTCCGCCACACGAGTGCTCCTGGCACGCTTAAGTACGCGGAAGGCTTTGTGCACGCAGTGCCGGGCCTGCAGGCGGTATGCGTTTCGCTTCAACGCCACAAATCGAGCCCACGCCTGAAAGTGGGATGACACTTGCGCCCTCTGGGAAGCTGTGTGAAATCGCCTTCGCAGGTGCAAAGCTGCCAGAGCCTGTCGCCATGCGACCATTCCCCGCAGGGCAAGTGCAAAGTGGGCATTGCGTCGCACAGCGACATGCACGATCTTGGCGTTCTTCCGTTTGGCGGCTTCGGCACAGCTGTCTCGCCAGTGCTGCAGCCCCCACTGCATACGCCTGTGTGCACTGTGGCGCACGGCTTTCAGCCAGGATGTCGCCGCACGCTGCAGCACTGGGTCATCTGTTGACGCCGCCAGCTGCGATGCGTTGGCTTCGACGCCCACTGCAGGCTCCCCATCGTTACCATGGGCAGTGGGGCACGGCACATCAGCTGTCAGCTCCCGCGCCAGGATGTTGCGCTCGCGGGAGACAGACGATAAAGCCGTCTGTGCGGCGCTGTGTGCAGCCTGCAGCTGCTGCAGCTCCTCCTCCAGCTGTGCATTGCGGGACACAAGGGCTTGAGCAGAATTTGCAAGCGGCTCAGTGCGCTGCAGCTTGGACTCAGCCAGCTGGGCGCGCTGCGTGGCGTGGTTACGCTGCAGCTCACACCGCTGCAGCCGCAAGGACAGCTCGTGCTTCGCGTCTTCAGCGTGTTGCAGGCTGGAGGCCAGCTCCTCGCACAGCTCGGCAGCGGCGCCCTGCAGACACACCACCTGTGCCTCCCGCTCCGCCAAATCCCCATTCAGGAGCCCGATCTGTGTGCGCATGCCCTTCATGTCTGACGCCGGCACGCGGGTGCCCTTGCTGGCTATTGCAGCCAGCGCTGAGCCCTGCTGCCCGGCAGACGGCGCTGGGGGTGTGGAGTGCTTCAGCAGCAATTCATGCCAGAACACATCCGCAGTGTTCCTGCCCAAATCAGCTGGTGGAGCCTCAAGCACGACAAGGTGGTCATCTGTAGTCACCTGTGATGGATGTACTGCAGGGGGGGTCGCTTCAGAGCTTGTGGGGGGGGGCTTGCTTGCGACCCCCTCAGGGTGTGATGCACTTGCGGGCATGTCAGCTGTCCAGGACTGTGGCTCGTGATGTGCAACAGGGGCAGCAGCATCACTACTCACCAGCGAAGAGCTGTTATGGACATTCTCTGCCGCTGCCCCTGACTTGGCGGCTGGCTGTGGCTTCGCGAGTTGACGCTGGGCCGTGGCTGCCGCGGCCGCACGGGGGGGGCGGCCGCTGGACGAGCGGGCGCTGCCGGCATGTTTGGATTCATGGCCACCTGAGCTTCTTTGTGCAGCTTCTTCGGCGCTGCTACTTGCGGGGGACTGATGAGGGGGGGGGGGTGATGCAGATGCGGGGGGGTGTCTTCGGGGAGTAGGGGCCAGATGCGGGAATAGCAAAGCAGTGTAGGGGGTCAATGGGGGATCTCCCACCCCAGTGTGCTTCGCACTGCGAGGCTCTGATTGGGCGCGCTGGGTCCCAGTGGCCGCTCGTCCCCGTCTTCCTTGGCTGCTTGGCACTTGGCGTCGGGTGGTGTGTGCCCCGCTGCGAGGACTGCTGGCGCGGGAGCTGGCACGAGATGTGGCCTGAGATATGCCAGGGTACACCGTCTCACCCCCTGAAGTAGAGGAGGCACCTGAGCGTGTAGGTGGGGGGGGGCTCCCCCGTGGGCGAGGGGGAGGGCTCCCCGCCGCCGCCGCCCTCGCTGCTTTGCGCCTCCTGTGTGCTTCAGCAAAGCTGTCCAGTTTGAACCCTCGTGGATCCACCATGGTCCCCAAGGTGGTATCCCCAGGGGGGGGTCCGGCGTCTGATGGAGGGGGTGCTCCCCCACCAGATGGACCGTGCCGTCTCCCACCGCGCAGGCCGCGACGCTGATTTTGCTGTTGCTTGGCTTCCATGCACGCAGCAGCAGCAGCCAGAGCTGATACTGGGGCTGCACTTGGTGCGAGGTGGGGTGTGTACAGGGGGGTCTCCGGGGCTCCGAAATCTGACACCCCCGGAAGGGTGTCTGGGGGGGGCATCTCCAGGTGCTGAGTAGACGCCGCTCGCAGCCCCCGCAGACCGCTGCTGCTCCTTCTGTGCAGGCTGCAGCGTGCCGCATTGTACTGCAATGCTGCTGAACTGGCGGCTGCCGTTTGTCGATTCAGCTCAGCTGCCTGAGCAGCTGCCACGTCATCTAGCGCTGCCAGCCACGCCAAGCGGTCCAAGTCGAATGACGTCTCTGCTGTAGCCTCACGTGAGCTACTAGGACCTGCAGATCGTGCCCTGTCGTACCTGGCAAGTCGCTGCGACCTGGCTCGATGCCCTGCGAAGCTTTGTCGTATCCGACGCTCCAACCCCAGTCGTACGCCTGTGAGCGCGCGGGGACTCAATGCGTCTGCAAGCGGCCACACAGCACGCGACAGCACAAAGCGCACGTCCAGTGGTGTGGCACTTGGCATGCCACTGCGGGCGGCGGTGGCGGTGGAGCCCACGCCCCCCCAGGAGGTGCTCCACAGCTGGTGCAACACACCCACCCAGCGCTGCAGCAGCTGCAGCTGCAGCAAGCGGACCTCCATTGACACCATACTGCGCAGACTGGCCGTCAGGCGCACGATGGAGCCCTTGCATCTGGTGCGCTCTGCGGCAGATATAGGGACGCCGTCCAACTGTCGCAGGCTGGGCAGCGACAGTACCACTAAGTCGCGATACAGTGGAGCCTCACAGCAGCCATTCCCAGCTAAATACAGCTTTTTGAGGTGCTTCAATGCAATCAAGTGCTGTACCTCAGCGATATCATCAATGAGATTCTGTGCAACAGACAATGTGTGCAGCGCAGGAAATTGCTGGATTCCAGCCAAAGAGGTCAAGCTGTTTGAGCCCAGCATGAGCACATGGAAGCGACTGAGATCCTGGTTGCATATATCAAGTTGATTAATTTGCCTGCTGGGCAGGTGCAGCTTTGTGCTATCCTGCTGAAGCACCTTTCTTTGCAGAACGGTAGAAAGCTGCGCTTGTTAACGGTAGTGCATCAGTGCAAGCAGTCAGCGAAAGCCGCAGTACTTACCGGCCTTTCATGGATATTTTGAGTGGTTGTTTTTGATGAATACATCCATCTAGATGTTTGTGGAAAGCTACTCATGGTGCAAGCAGCAGCAATACCAGCGAAAGGTGGGAGCCTTGGGTCGTTGGCTTGCAAAAAGCTGGCGCAAATAGACTCAAGTACCCAGTCAGTCAGTGTGCGCGCTCCCGGGAAATATAACATGTTAATGCAGATGCTATCTTGCATGTACAGGTCCAGCTAGCATCGGCTTTCCCATGCGACAAAAAGACCAGGCACTTCCAGGCCCCAGTCCAGGCTGGGGGACCTACGCATCAGCAGCCGGCATTGCAGCCGAAATATGACATTGATCATACTATCAAACTTGTCTTTCGTAAAAGTTCATTTGTGCTTCGACATCATTTGTGCCTTTTGTGCTGGATCTCTAAAGGTTTAGGTATGCCAGCAGTGCTTGGATTAATTTTGAGGCTTTTGAAGAAACTGCTTGGTTATTCATTGCTTTTTCGTGCAGACGCATGCGCGGAAAAAAGCACAAAAATTGAATGAACGCCCAAATTTAATATTTTGCTTTCGATTGCTCTGCCCCCCATGTCTCTGCCAAATGTCGCCAGGCCAATCTGAAAGCCAATGTCTCAATCAAGCATTCAGAGTAGTGACTTGTTGTGTAGGGGCGTAAATTGCATGTCAAGTAGACTTGGACGACTAACCCTTATGAGACAAGGCAGATGGCGTCCCCAGGCGCACCCATCATCAACTTAGCTTGACAGTACCGTAGACAGCATCAAGTCACAGGTTCGTGACGTTGCAAGCAGCCCAGGTGCCCACGTACAGTTGTATCCTTATCATGTTGCGATCATCGGGACTCATGCAGCAGCTTTGCCACTGCAGCAGCAGCGTCGTCCTCAGTGCTCGACGTGACAGAAGCGGCCTCAGCCACCACTGCACTGCCTGCTGGCTGTGTCAGTGTGTCGTACACACCACTCAGCGCCGGTGAGAAGCGCGTCATGTGCAGCAGGCCTGTGCGGCGCAGCAAGGTGCGCTCAGCCGTTTCCAGAGCCACAATCTCGTCATCAACGCTGGCTGCCGAGGCCAGCGAGCTCATGCCGGGCAGTGACGCCACTGCACCCCCCAGCAGATCAGCATCAGCCCCTGCGGTGCCCTCCTTGTGCATGCCGTCCCGCAGACGGCGCTCCTGTCTACGCTTTTGCCACCCCCGCACAGTTGCAGCCATGGTCTCGAACTCCATCTCCTTCCGAGTTACCAGCCACCAGAAGTACGCCACAATGAGCGCACCTTGGCCCGTGGCCCACGTGATGGGTTCAATGATGTCCCACTGCAGCACCTCGTACGTGAGGTACATCATGCCCCCCATCATCCCTGAGTACGACGCCAGTACCCCCACATTGAACCAGCGCGTGAGGTTGGCGGCATTGGCATCCACAATGGCCTTTTGGCCACGCTTGTCTGCCAGGGTGCCCTGAATGCGCTGCAGCTGCTGCTTGTGCTTGTCTGCCTCCTCGTCCAGCAGGGAGCTGACCGGACCAGGCAAACCAAAGGATTCGTACACAGAGTCAATCACGTCATCCGGCTGCAGGATGATGGTATTGCGCACCTGCTTATCAGGGTGGTTCCTGAAGTGCAGAATCACGCCCGCAGTGTGCAGGGCAGCAGACAGCTCCTCTGCCTCAAGCCTAGTCACTCCGCAGTCCTCCGCCTCCCGCACGAACTCGTCCCACGTGATGGTGCGTTTCGCCATGCGTTGCAGGCGGCGGCGGGTGCGCACAAAGGCGCCCTTTTGCATAACCTCGCGCACATTCAGTCGGTGGACGCCTGCGCTGGCTGGCACGACGCCATACGCGCCCCCCACGTACGAGGGGACGGTGGCCTTGAGCACCCCTCCGCTTTGTCCAAGCGAAATACTGATAGCGGAGGCAGACTGCAGGGCGGCATGAAAGGTGCCTTGTGGTGACAACTTGTTGCCGTGTTCGTCTTGTAGGGTGGCGTTGCTGAGGGCAGCGGGGCCTGCGCCGCGCAGCATGCCTTGTGCAGTGCTCACTGTGGCTGTGTGGGGAATCGCGATCAGCAGCTGCTCATCTGCACCCACAGACGGAATCGTCATAATCAGCTCAAAGAAGCCTGGTAAAAATCGTAGCTGGGCTGATGAGGGTGCCTCTGTGCTTGTCAGAGCCGAGAAAGCTCGAGAGTTGATGGAGGCAGCTGCGCACGAAAAATTGTGAAGAGCGACGACACTTGTTGTGTGAAGCAACCCGAACCTGATCTGTTTCTAAGTACAAGCTCCGATTTGAACCCGTCTAGGATATTAACATGAGTTCGAAGCAGCCTTCCTGCAGCAGCAGCGGCAAATGAATCAGTTGTGACAAGTCGGCGTGGTAAGAGATGCTCACCATTGCCGGCGCAGGCCAGCTTGAATGCGGAAACCACCGACACACTTCGCTGGAGCATGTTGGCAGAGCAAAAGCTGGATATATGCAGGTTCTCCCGTGAACCTTTCACTGGGTCAAGTGGTCGAAGGCTTGCACAGCTTCGCACAGTGCCGGTGAGCGGTTGATGATGATGCAGCAATGCTCAGCTCCGAATTGATGGCAATTTGCAGCACAAATCAATTGAGAGACATTCATAAAAGCTCAAAAAATGGAACCCTTCAACGGCTAATGTATGCTTGTCCAACCAGTCACATTGGTGCAGGGGGCTGTGGGCCGTTCAACGGACCGATACTCTCAATACTCAATCAAGTGCCAGCTCGCAGCAGCCTCAGCACGAAGAGAGAATGCAGCCTGCATCATCGCAGAGCTTCCATGCGCACTGCAGGTATTCACGCATTTTGCAGGGGTGCTCATTGTGCGGCAGCCCCCCCCTCCATGGCTCGTCCGTCCTCCTCCTCCGCGTCCTTGATCATGGCCAGGAACTCGGCGTCTACTCGGCGCAGTGTCTCCTCCATGGCTGCGTCATCGGCCTCGGTGCCGCGCCCAGCGCCGCCCTTGGCTTTGCTGCGTGCCTTTTCGATTTCCTGGGCGCGCTTCAACAGGTGCCTCTCTCGCTCAGTTTCTCGGTCAAGCATGGCGGCGGTGGCTAGCTTCTCGTCAGTCTGCGACACTGAGAGCGACTCTGATACCTCCAGCAGGGAGACTGTGCCGTTGCTGTCGCCCACAGCCACGAGGCGCCCCCCCCCGGTCTGGGGTGACCCCTGCACAGCGATGCTGGTGAGGGGCACGTCGCCGATCTTGTGTGTGTATGCGACGTCGCTCTGGCGGTGGAACAGGTCCCAGACGTCCAGCACGCCATCCATGCGGGTGGTGAAGAAGACACCGGGGCGAGTGGGGGACCAACAGCCGCTGGTGAGGTATGAGCTGGCGTAGGGGGTGGTGAAGATGGGGGTGGAGCAGTCATCAGACCAGATGCGTGCAGACCAGTCGCCCACAGACATGAAGTACTTGCCTGCGTGGGTGGGGTTGCGCTGCAGGGAGTAGATGGGCCCATGGTGCTTGCCGGCGCCTGCCTCCTTCACAGACACCATTTGCCCCCCCTTTTTCTTTGTGTTGATGGAGACTACCAAGCCCTGCTCTGTGCCCACCAGGAACTTGGTGCTGCCGCCTTCCACATTGTACTCCAACGAGCAGCCGCCCATCTCGGCACCCTGTGCGTCTTTGAGCTCGTAGGTGGCCACAGGCTCAGTGAAGTTTCGCATGTCCCACTTCAGCATCCGACCGTCGGTTGAAACAGACACGAACTCTTTGTGTGTCTTGGACTGCACCCAAAAGACGTCGTACACGGGGTCATGGTGGGAGTGCTCCACTTCAGAGGTATATGTGGCTGGCTGCGTTACGGCAGCGTTTCGTGATTTTAGGTCAAAGATGCTGATGAGCCCATTGTAGCAGCCTCCCACCAGAATGTCTTGGAACTTTGGGTTATACCGCAGACACACCAACGGCGAGGCAGGAACAAGCTCCCGCTCTGGGGCGTTGGGGTTGGTAATGTCCCAAATGTATGACTTGGCAGGAAGACGCTGCCTCATCATCCGCTCGTCCTGGAAGTTCAGCACCGAATAGGCCACTGCAATCTTGTTTCCATCGGGGTTCCAGTTAATCTTCGTGGCAGCCCGCTTGACGCTGTTGGGATCGCGGAAGACGGCCAGTCCCTTGGCACTGGGAGGCTCGGCAGTCATGTCAATGCTGTCGCCCTCAAAGTACTGCTGATAAATGTCAATGGTGTTGTTCTGTTTCACACAAGACTCAGCCACTTTCGAGAGGTCAGCAGCAGCAGTGCGGTGCTTTGCATCCTGCATTCAAAGACATGTGCGCCCTGTGTTGTGCAGCATGAAATTCCTCCAGGCGGCAGTGCAAGCTGTAATCGCACCTTGTTGGCCTTCTTCAGAAATCGCTCCACTTGATCAGCTTCAGTGCTATCCACATTCTCAGGCCATCCACCCTCTAAATGGCGCATACCTTGAGTTTTGTAGTTGACACGGAAGGTGTTTGCCTGCGTTGAATGGGTGCCGTCTCCTGGCATGTCGAGCAAAGCACCGTTGGGTGGCCGGTGGCAAATCTCACCTCATGAACAGCCATTACAGGGTTTGTATCCAACTCAGTAACAGCAGGGTTTTTGAGCACATAATTGTGCTCATACTCAGACCTGTAAATACAGTTGTCAACCATTATGCAACAGGCAGGAGTTTCCAGATTTGCACTCAATTCCCGCAGTCAAGCCGCAATACTCACGTTGACTGAATGCTCTCTAAGACTGCGGCAGGCATGTCATCGAACTGGCATTGGTGACCGAATTCATGGCGTTTCTTCGTGTACGCAACGTAGATCTCCATGTGGGTACAGCTTGCGGCAGTGAGCAAAAACCGGCTTGCAAGCACACAAGCACTGCGTTCAGACTCTAGGTATTCCTCCCAAAGCAACCAAATTGATTACTTGAAAATCTAATGCATTACTGAATTATTTCTCGAATGTATTTGTTTTGGCCCCTGTTGAATCTCGCCTCAGCTCAGCCCCCTTGTTTTTGATGAGTCTTGCCTGGAAACTTCTCTTGATGATGCCTCGGTGCTCACTTGCCTTGGTAAACCTGTACTTTGTAAGAGAGTATGTCCACCTCTCAATTTTGAAACCATCTGCTGTGCGGGCTGTTGTTCCATTTGTCAGGGACAGATGGACTTGCTGGGTGAGGCTTCCGTTACTTCGTGCTTGCTCTTGCGCAACTCTCAAGTGCCTCTTTGCATACACAGGACCCCAAGGGGATCGCCATGGAGATCATGGTGGAATGATTTCAGGCCCTGCCCGACCTGTGCGTGTTATTGGGCAGCAAGTGCCGCGCACAGCATTGACAACATTTCTCGCGTGCAGCCACTCAACGATCCTCCAGCTGAATATCAAGACGATGCCGCTGATATGAGGCTGCGGTACGTTATGCTGATTGTTCAATGTATTTCGTATGTGCACACTGCTGCGTTAAATTGCAGAGCTGTCATGTTGGATAACGAGCATTTGCGGAATTTGGTCAATCGGCTGCAGTCTGAACTCGGTCGGGCTCAGAGCGTGCTCGGCAAGGATGCTCAGTCTTTGCACAGGCTGGATGCAGAAGCAGACCAAGTTAACCCCACACCATCTTGGGTGTTTGAATCGGAGACGATGACTCCACTGTTGGTTGCGTACGACCATCGTATCAAGGTGAGCTCTCACGTCCGTTGGCGCGGATAGCTGCATCGCACAGCGACCAGTGCTTGGGATGGGCATGCGCTGTCTGCAACTGACTCGATACTTATGCAAAACAAATAACCAAACATGTTCAACATTTTTCGCAGGATCTTGAGTCTGCCGCAAACCAACAATCCACAACGGCTGAGAACCTCACGAGCCGCGCTCGAGCGCTGGCCGTCGAGAACGAGACACTGCGCCAAGAGCTGGCACGTGCCACTGCAGCCGCAGCATCTGACTCTGTGTCACTTGGTGTGGAAGGTGGGGATGTGCAGGAGCTGACCGAGCAGCTGGCCGTGGTGAGTGAGGAGGCTGACCTGCTCCGGCAGGAGGTACAGGCCCTTACCGAGGACAGCTCCCAGCTGCGAGCAGCCCTGGGGGAGCGAGACACCGAGTTGGACAGCATATCGGCGCAGCTGCGTGACGTACAAGGCGCCCTCAGCGAGGCCCGCGCTCGCCTGAGCATCAGCCAGCAGGAGAAAGCAGCCGCGGAAGCCCGGTGTGCTGGGCTGTCCCGCAGTCTGGGGGAGGCCCAGCGTGCTAGCGCCGAAGCGGAGGCAAGAGCCAGTGCCCTGGAGGCAGAGCGGGACGACCTGAACAGCACCCTGGATGAGTACAAGAAAGCTTTAGCGGAGTTGAACGCAGCTGCGGAAGCCGAAAGCGAGCAGCTGACCAAGCACGCCCAAATGGCTGGGGACCGGGCCAGGGAGCTGGGCGCCAAGCTGGCAGACACCACAGCGGAGAACGACGAGCTACAGGCACACCTGCGGGACGCTGAGCGGGAGTTAGAGTCTTCCCGCCAGGACTGCGAGAACATGCTCAGCGTGATGAACAGCCTGGAAAAGCAGGTCGCAGACGCCAAGGCCAACCAAGACCGGGTCGCAGAGCTGGAAGAAGAGGCAGTGGCCAAAGTGGAGGCCGCTGTGCTGGACAGGGACGCGGCACAGGCCAAGGAAAGCCAGGCGCGACGTGAGATCGCGCGTTTGTTGGAGCGGCGGCGGCTCGACCTAACTGAGGCAGCCCAGTCCGAGGAAGCTGCAGTGGCTGAAGTGAAGGCCAGGCTGGAGGCTCAAGTGCAGGAGCGGGAGGCGGAGGCGGATACCCACGCCCTCCGGGTGCAAGAGCTCACCACTGAGCTGGGCCTGCTGCAGGAGCAGATGTCCAATGCACAGGCGCGGCATGCAGGGGACACGGAGACGTGGATTTCGCAGATTGGCCAAGCAGAGCAGGCGGTGCAGCGGTGCAGCGCTGATGCCCAAGAGACCGCACAGCAGTCGCGGGAGGCCTCAGGTGAAGCTGAGCGCACCAGAATGGAAATGGCGGAAATGAAAGAAACGCACGAGGCCAACATGCAGGGCCTGCGGTCTGAGCTGTTTGCAATGCGAGAGAGTATGGACAACTCCCAGCGGAAGCTGGAGTCATATGAGACGAAGTACACTGCACTGAAGCGCGACCATACAGACTTGCAGCGGCAATTCGACACCACACACCGCACTGCTGAGACTGCAGCAGCAGCTGCAGAGAGTGAAAGCCTTGTGTTGAAGCAGAACTCGGAACAAGATGTCCGCATGTGGCGCAGTCGAGTCGAAGAGCTGCTGGGCGAGGTGCAGAGTCTGGAGCGGAAATTGCACGATAGCGAAACGGAACACCGACGCAGCATGGGTCGCATCATGGCTGACACTCAGAACAGTGTGCGCAGCGTGGAACAGCGCATGAGTACCCTCCGTGGGGAGCGGGATCGTGCCTCGGATGCAGCCATGACCGTGCAAGC
>Ga0307982_1003384_pt1 | contig 12739 bp, 17 predicted proteins | sample OrgLakmetagen989_FD_201847 | JGI IMG/M metagenome (GOLD analysis project Ga0307982, IMG submission 201847) | Saline water microbial communities from Organic Lake, Antarctica - #989 | ecosystem: Environmental > Aquatic > Non-marine Saline and Alkaline > Saline | place: Antarctica: Organic Lake... | reverse complement strand
AGCAAAACATGAATGTGAGAGGAAATACAAAGAATAATGGTATGTAATGATATGATAACCTCGAGTCCTATGCAGACACGCATTTTTGCAAGGAAAATTTAAATAGGCAAGATGGAATGCTTATTCTGAAATGCACTATCCAGAAATGCATGAATATTCAGTGGCCTGGATCAGTAAACGCGCGTCTTACCTCGGCCCACTCTGCATCGCCATGGTCTCGGCACTGCGCAGCGTCACCGACCGCCCACATTTGCCCACCGTCGTCGTTGGGGATTACGGGGGGCAATGGCGAATTATCGCCTCCCTTTTCTTCCTCCACGGGCAGCAACATTCCACTGCTGCTGCTGCGGCTGAAACTGTTGTTTTCTAGGAGCGAACTATGCATTTCTCCGTCAAAACTGCTCAGAGCGTTCGCGAGGGAATCCGCCGCAACTGCTTGTGCGTTGTGGTCTGCTGCTGCGCGATGGCGTTTCTCTTCTAGGGACATTTCCTCTTTGGAAGGTTGCAACATGCCACTGCTGCTGCTGCTGCGGCTGCTGCGGCTGCTGCTGCGACGGCTGTTGTTGTCAAGCAAATTCAAGCTCATTTGTTCGTCGAAACTGCTCAACGCGCTCGCTAAGGAATCGGCGGCCTGTATTCTCGCTTCTTCAGCGGCCGCTTTTCGACGTCTTAATGCCGCTTCCGCAGCTGCATCTGCAGCACGATCGGCTTCTTTCTGTTCTAGCGCTTTCTGGGCTGCCCGCTGCCGAGCAAAGTGCTTTCGAGCGTTCATTTCTACCTGTGCACTCGACAAATTGTCGCCTCCTTCCTCATTCAAATTATTGTTCGACGATTTATTCAGTGAGAGTTTCTGTTGTTCGTTTCGCGACTCAAGTTGAAGTTCAGCAAAGAGTTCTTGCGCGTCTTCTTCCTTGAAGGACCGGCGCTTTTCGAGCTCTTTCTTGGCCACAAACCGCCGCCCAATGCCTTGCAACTCGACCGCAGCCTACATGTATGATGAAACACAAATTAATAAGCAGTAGACAGGAAAATAAGACGTACTTAAGTCAAGCAACAAGGAAATCGATATTTTAAAGAGGTGTGCAGCAAAGCACACATGTGGCATACTACGGTGTCACGTTGTCGAAATATGCATAATGTAGAATGCACTAATATACTATCATATACATACCGCTTCTTTCAATCGAGCATCGTAAGCAGCTGCTTCCTCCTGCACACGTCATATTCGCCATTGGTTCCATTGAAGAAAACGAGAAGTATGAGCGTTGATTGTCAACAAAAACAACAGAACAAAAATTGCTTAGGTTGATGCAAAAGTGAAAAACACTAGAATAAACAAAAGATACTCAAACACACACTATGATAGAATTGCATCCTTGCACGATGGAATGGAATAAGTGAACACCCAAATTACATTTTCATCGTAGCGATCCATGTCTCTCGTTGGGCCTCCCACGATGCCCATTTCCGCCCATCCCGATCCTTCGGAGTCAGCCAAGGATAAGTTGCCAGAACTCGTTCGCCGGCGACGAGGAGTGCCGTAGCGACTACCCGGCCTTGAAGATGGGCGAGAGGAAGGTCGAGAGGAAGGCCTTGAAGGTGGTCGCGAAGGCGGTCGCGAAGATGTGCGAGAAGGTGGGCTAGACGAACGCCGAGACGAAGACACGGAAACATCGTCATCATCGTCGTCATCATGATGATTCGACACCACTTCTCCTTGCACTTCAACGCCTTCGGCGTAGTCGAACAAACCCTCTTCATCTTCGTCGTCATGTTCAGGCAATTGTGGGTTGTTTTGAATGCGACGTACGAAATCAAATTCGAACGCAAACGAACCGCCAGTGCGCTTGACCTAAACATAGAATCAGTGGAAAGATAAGAAGGAGAAACTTGGGCATCTCTATTATGATTTGTATTTGTGACTATTTTACAAAACCATAAACATTCTAACCAACGCGAGTCATTGAATATCCTGTGCTATGCTCAAGAATGCATTCAGGATTGCATTCGTCTTCTTAGCCATACGAATGCAATTTTTATACCTTCGGGGTGCCAAAGTAGTCCACTTCTTCGATCACACCAGCACTCCAACCATCCTCGTCGTCCTTGTCTTTCACTTCAACCGATTCCCCCACGGCCCACAATCGGCGGCAATAGTCATATATGTACCTTGTTTAAGTGTAGGAGCGCGATGGCATTGGTAGCATACACAAAGCAACGAAGAAACAAAAGAAGGGGAGCGCATGAAAGAAAGCAAATTGGACTAATTGCGTGCAAAGAAGAATAGTCACAGCACAAGATATTTTCCGCCATTCGAAGTATTTCTGCATTTTGAAATCCACCTACCCGGGCGGATCGTAACCGTCGAGCTGCACGCGCGGCCGCCCGTCGAAGGATTCGGTGTTGGTAACGGTGCCGGAGCACCAGTCGGCGTCTTCTTCGTCGCACACTTGAACCCGATCCCCCACCGCAAAGAGCCGACGCACCCGGGTGAAAGATGCATTTTCGTCGAAGCTGAGGAGGAGAAGGAACAATGGGTATTAATAATTGAGAAGGAAGATTGCAAAAAATGGAGGACACAAATGAACACAGCAAAAAGCTTTTCATTATGATGTCATCGTCTCACCCGTCGCGTTGCACTAATGGTTTCCCACTTTGAAGATCTACGCGCACAACACTTCCCGCTTCCCACGCTGCCTCCAGGTCCGGCACTCCAGCGCTGTCGCCGTCATCGTCCACGACCTGTGATTGGTTTACATGAAGGAAAGTATGGTTGTGTGAAAAAAAAAAGGCTTGTCAAATATCACCCAAAAAAGATTTTAGGCACGCAGATATGTAATGTCAACACAAAGGAACAAATACGAACAATACCGCAGTGCTTCCGAGAAACACAAATATTTTGTATAAATACCTCGCAGCGATCTCCCACGACCCAAGTATCGGCTCCAGACCTACGCGCATCTTCCTCCGCGGTAGTCGCTCTCGCAGGTTTTGCAGCTCCTGCACCTCCGCTAGTGCTGACGCTCTTCGCATCGTCGTCGTCGTCGTCGTCGTCTTCGTGTTCGCGATGCATGTCGGTCTCTGATTGGCTGATTTGTGCCTGCCCATCTTCTTCTTCTGGAGCCGTCGGCAGCGTTTTTCGGCCGCCGGGGCCGAGGAACCCCGCGGTCCAGTACCGGCGGCACGCGCGGCCGTCGGGCACGCATAAAAATACGGTGCAGCCTTTCAAAGTGGCGCGAGGCGCAGCCCCGAGCATACCTTTATTGACAAAAAAATAAGTGCCAGCAAAATTGAACGACGAAATAGTCAAGCGGATACAGAAGGAATTCGTATTACCGTAAGCGTTTCGTAAAGCTTCAAAGGTCAGTTGCGGAAGTTGCCACACTGCGGACCCCATTTCTGGGCCTCTCGCAAGGGGGGAAAGCCTCAAAATGGAGGCTACACTGCCACTGGTCGAGGATGACATTGTCGCAAAGGCTTCTAAAATGGCTGCGTAACTAACACAGAACAGAAATACGAAATCCTGGGTGATTACAGTTCCACCACCAGCAGCAGCGCCTAGTAATTTTATGGCACGAACACTAAGCAACTGCAACAGCCAACTTCAACCTCTTATTTCATCTTCTCCATCTCACCTGCACGACAAATTATTGACGAGTTCGGATCGCGTCAGTGGCGGTCCTTTTCGAAAGTCCAAAGCGCCTGCGTGCACCACATGCCTGTGCATATGCACATGTGAGTATACGGTCGTTGACACAGGTAAGTGCGTGCATACGTTATGCGAATGCACGGAATGATTGCAGGGCAGAAATAGCGGAGGAAAGGAATGTCGAGGTAGATTCATTAAATCGTTTGAATGGTTAACAAGAAAACAATAGAATGATGAGGAGAAACAAAGAAAAGGAAACATACAAACACACGAAAGGAACGGATAGCACACACACACAGATGTGGGCTGACATAATTTACCGATACGCATTACTGCCTCCACTGTTGCCACCAGCATTCATGCTCTTCGCGTCCAATTTTCCATGCGTGCGCGCAACGGCAGCCATAATGTCATTCTCCAACTGAATAGCTGCAGCTTGTATTTGTGAGGAAGACGATGATTGCTGCTTGCTGTATTGCCTCTTCAAGGCGAGCAATGAATTGGTTAGCACTGAAACGCTCAATTGGAGCTCTTGACATTCCAACGCCTGTAGAATTTATTAAAATAGGCACACACGCATGATATCAATATGTTTCACGGTAACTGAAGATTACAGATCTGTAGAGAGAAAACATACGTCCATTGAATACAGCCAGCAAACATGTATTTGATTACCGTGGCATTGGTGGAGTTCATCATTGCCGACAGCCCATCTAACGATTTGCTCAGCTCTTGAATCATGTGCATACTGTCGGCATGAGTCATATTGCCAGCAGCACCAGCAGCTAAGACAGCGCCAACTGACGAAGATGAAGAAGGTGGACTCTTGGTGTAACGCCGATACACCGCTGTTCCTGGCTCTTGGCCTGCTTGTACTACAGCAAGAGGCACTTGGTCGATCCCGAGCCAGCGTAGCGTGGCGTCATGATCGCTTATCACTTCCACGCAGTCCTTTGGAGAGAAAATGAAATAAAAGGATTAAAAAAACAAAATGTCGTTTACTGACGTTGTTCGTTGTTCGTGAAACACTCAAAAATTAGGCAGAGGCTGCAATGATTCACGTAGGAGTACTAAGGAAATACACGCATCACTCACCGGTTCCGCTCCAATTGACGGGTCAACGATGCACACACAGCTAGATTGTGGTTGTTGTTCTGCTTGCCCATCCACCGGATGTCCTCCAGGAGCAGCGGTGATAGAGGTGGACGCCAGAATCGCATTCGCCCAAGTGCCTGCAGCCCAGAGGTTTTGTTGGAACGGTGGCGCTGCGGCGATAGCCGCTGTGGGGTATATAAGCAGGATGCATGAAACATGTGAATAGGAGGGGAATTTAGAAAGCAAGATGAGGAGAAGATGAAAATCTTTAGGGCAAGTACACCTATGCTCGACTTTACACATCCGAATCAATCGCCGCCACCATTCTCATTACCCCATGATATCAATGAACAATAATGTTACCTGCATCGTGGCTGGGCCCCGTTTCAGGAACCCCCAAAAGTGAACAAGGAATCGCATAAATCCCCTCGGTAAAATCTTGCGCCGCTCGAATTTCATAGTCTGCTCTCTTTGAAAAAGATGTGCTTCCTTTCAACCTCTGTCGGTTCGCACTGAGCCTTTTCTTGCCACTTCTGCTGCTGTTGCTGTTGCGCCGTGAATGACGAGCTGAAGACGACGAAGAAATCGAGGACGAAAACGAAGATGTGGACAAGAGTATCTTCTCATAGTTCTCTCTATTATCACTACTACCAAAAATAGCCTCATCCTCCTCTGCCTCGTCTTCCTCTTCTTCTTCCTCCTCGTCGTCATCGTCGTATACAGCTGCTGCATCCGCACTTGACAGAGCGCCAAAGAATGTCGTGTCATCAATCGCTGATTGGGCCGGCAAATACATGTGCGAGCAGCAGCCTAGGAGCACTTCGGGGAGTTCGGCTTCGGACTGTGAAATTAAATTAGGAAAAAAGGAGGGAGAAGATAGATGTAGGAGTGAAACGGGCTAAAAAGCTCATATGCTATCAAAACGTATCGTCTATCATCATCCATCATGATCTTTAAGCTACTACTCTATCATTCGTCTACAGATATTTGTCAACATCACCAAAATATGCATATTCATCGCAATCACTACCTGTCCTTCGATGACAAACCCCAGCGAACAGTGCAGCCGCTCACACATGCTCAGCCCCCAAGCCATGCCTTTTTGAGCCAAATACGAAAAATGTGCGCCGATATCAATGTCCACCTATTAATGAAACAGAAGGGATTGAGGTCAAAAGAAGCATAATCAAAATACAGAGGGAGAGGAGATAAGAAGAAGATTGAGCAGTACATCTATACCTACACTGCTAAAGCGGCACCCTCTCCTGTTCTATTTTCATAATTTTCCACCTGTACTCTATACGTCGTATCAATAATAACAATACATACCTCCATATAATTGCGGCCAAAGGAAATGGCACTGAACCCTTGCCGAGGATGTTTCCCCGGATGTGCCATTAATACAGGTTTGCCGTTGTACGCTTTCACGAAGGTAGGGGCTCCCACGTCGTCGAAATTGTGCCCAATCCCCAGTGCCTGCGGTAAGATTAGTAGCAGTGCCAAGTTGATTAGATGATTAGTTGTGGTCGGTGGTAATGCATGGTTATTCAGTACACGAACTAAAAGTGGCAGAGAATCTCTGCAAATGCCAACACTGAGAAAGGAAGCAATATTTTTTCAAGTATTTTCTTACCTTGAACCGCCCCGCTGTCGAGGCATCGGTGGGCGCCAAGCGGCACCTGTAGATATTTGTTGTTCGAATATGATATTTTCGTGTGATTTATGATAGCATATATTGTAGGCGAGCAAAAAGAAAGTTCGGGCGGGGAAATAACAGGTGACAAGGTGGAACAGATTCAAGGCAACTACTTAAAAAACGAAAAGTGATATCAACTCCTTTTAAACGTTCTTTCAGTTACTCTCGTTACCAGTTGTGCAGGAGGCGACAGGTCGGCGGCACCTGCTTCGCTTGTTTGCCACCCTGTAACTCTTCGTCAAGCGCTAACATGTGCTTCGCCGTAAGAGGTGTAATACGGAAGTAGTACACGGCATTGATCGCGGGCACAGAAGAAGACACTGCGCTGCTCCCTCCTTTTCCTCCTTTTGCGGGTGATTTTTGCTTGCTGCCTCCGAACAACGACTTTGCTTCGAGAGGTATTTGCATGTTGATCACGATGTACGCGGGCACCGTCGTTGCGTTATTATTAACGGCCTTGTCAATGCTGGTGCCTTTCTTCTTCTTGTTGCTTTTAGAACCACTTTTGCCGTAGTTTTCGTATTCCGCGCTAGCGTGTTCTGCGCCTCCACCCGAAGGAAGAGAAGATGCAGGCAGCGGTGGCAGTTTCACTCTTCGTGCAAAATCATACACGGGTCCATGATGACTGGCAACACAATCGGCGCCTGCGAATTCAAAGAGAGGTGGTCCTGACGGAAGCTTTTTCGCTGTTGACGATGAGGATGAAGATGGTCTGCTGCTGCTGCTGCTTTTGCTCTTGTCGAGGTAGTGCTTGCTTCGTAGCTTGAACAGTTTGCTTTCGACAGGCCCCAAGCAACCTTGACCCCACCTTGCATCGCCTGTGCAAACGGTTTCGAGCAAAAGCAATAGAAAATTAATTGCGGCAAGCAAAGGAAGAAACACAAGATAGAAAACCAGTGAAGAGCATACGGGGCCGTTTTCATTTATATTTTGAAACTTATATTTTTGCACTAATAAAGTTTACCTGACGACTCTCGCGCCATGTGAATGGAGTCGCCTAGTTTAGGGCCCGATGCGAGCGCGGAAGCTTGGGCGAGCTGAGAAGGTGTGAGCGTTAACACGTGCTCGGAGGCAGTGCTACTGGTAGGAATACAATGAAAGAGAATAGAACGAAAATAGGAAATACAAGGTGAGTGAGGCAAAGGGAACTTGCAACAGAAATATAAGAGGCACGCGAAGACATTCGAAAGCACGGAAGATAGAAGTACTGATTTCAAAGGACACATGTGCATCAATGCGAGCTTGTAATTTGAAAGTAAACTGTCCACCGACGCACCTTGCATTATCATCAGCTCCTCCTTTCGATGCTCTCTTGTTGGTTGCTTTCTTGGGCCTCGCCAGCCGATAGTCGTCCCACACATACGCCCTCGGCCACCCGTGCAACCGTACTTTTGGCCGGCCCCGGATGGGATCGCTGGGATCGAGGGCCTCCACCTTTTGATAGGGTGAGATTATAAAAAAAAAAGGGCAGCATGCTTAAGCAAATGTACAAAAGCACACACACCATACTGTAGCACTAGAGTAGATGCCATTTTAAAAAATGCATGCTCAAGGGCAAAATAAACTTGGAAGTTGAGAACGAAAAATCGAGCAGTCAAAAACAGAATTTCTACAATTGTACCAGAAATTCAGAAAGCGTTGCGAAACTACTCTCCATCGCCCATCATACACACACTTACCATCCCAGGCCTCCACGAATCGTTGCCATCCCTCACGAAGCACTCGTCACCCTGTTTCAAGATGGGCCTCGGCGGCGGTGCTGCGCCTTGTGGGTAAAACTGCGACGAGGGCATGGGGCCGTGGAACACTGCAATAGCATCGGCTGAGTATGACGAGGAAGATGACGAAGAATAGGCACTGCTGCTCTTCTTGTGTTTGTTGCTCATGGCGAGATTCGTATTGTAATGGCTCGAATGAGATGGCCTTTCTTCCTTCGTTTCTTCGGAGCCTCCGTTCGAGTAAGATGCAGAATACGAGTAAGACGAGGCTAATGACAGAGAAGCTGAAGAAGACGAAGTAGCAGACAGGGAGGTGTCTTGTGGGGACGCGAGGACAGGCGGTAAAGCACGGTGGGCGCTGGGCATGTGAGACTGCGGCTGAGGTGGCAAGCAGCGGCGGGCAGCGGCGCGGCCGGCGCGGTTATAAGAAGGGCCATGACCGAAGAGCTCGGAGTGACTGTGGGAGAAGAAGAAGAAGAAGAAGGAGAAGTGAAAGAAAGACGAGGAAGATGAATGGCAAAGATGGCAGTGATGGCGTGGTCTACAGGGTGACGAAGAAACGATTGAAGAACGATTTGCACATGAAGCAAATTTCAGTCCTGCATCATCTTCTTCTTGCCTCATATTCTTCTTTATTTCTTCTTATGAATTCGTATACTTCAATGCAAGCAGCACCTCAAATTCACGATCTGCCCGTCGTCGAGCGCGAGCCGATAAGTGTTGGAGGCCTTATCCACCAGGATTACTTGTGCGCCCATACCCTGTAACCCGGGCATCCCCAACGCATTTGAGCTTTTGCTGTAAACCCCACCGCGCAGAACCACCTAAGAAGTAGACGATGATGTGTGTGTATTTTTTTTATATTTTTTTTCATTCCAATTGTGGCACGGAGCGAGTGCAGGTGTGAAACGAGATGAAAAACAAAGTACATCGAAGACAAGATGACTAGGCATTATTTCGGGCCACAAATGCATATACATATATTTTTTTGACGCCCTCTCAGTTTGTTGCACTAATTTACTGACCCGCTTGCGAAGTAGCGTTGGATCCAACCGATGATTGGCTGGCCCGAGCGAGCGTTTCTTTCCCGTGCCATATACGTCACCACCTTCGTGAGCACTGCTGTTGTTGTTTCGAAAAGCCCCGGAGGCTGCTCTTGGCCGCCTCTTCGGGTTGTCTCCATGGTAGCCATTTCTAGAGGTAGGCGGGACAACCAGTGAAAAAAAAAGAAAAAAAAAGATATGCTAAATACCGAGAGCTTTATTATACCTTGTAAACACACAGCCGCAAAAATTAGGGGATACGAAGGCCCCTTTCTTCCGATTGAATTCTGATAAAATAAATTGCTCGAAGGAATTACCTGCTGGTAGTACTGCTGCTGTAGCCATCGTCATCAACCATCACATCGGCCTTGGGGTAAAAGTCTCGGCACCAGCAGCCACTGCCGCCGCCGGGAATGGGCGTGAAAAGGTGCACAAGAGCACGCGTCGCGGACACGAGACATAACACTAGGCACGCCTTGACACCCCACCTGCTTCAGATCACAGTAAGAATTAGGCCCCCGCGCACCCGCAAAGGAGAGAAAACAAAATTGTGAAGTGGGACCCCTACGCACTGCTAATAAAAGGATAAAAGAAGAACTATTCCCGGAATAATGCAACAAATGTACATGAAAAACATTTCTTTTAAATAATATTTGCATTAAATACCCGTAAGCAAAGGCGATGGAATTGCCCGAGTCGTCGTGTCTCTTGTCCGGTATCAAATTAGAGCAATCGTTAACGAAATACACGAGCGCTACACCCTGCGCTATGAAGCATATTATCTCCGTTCCCAAGGCCAGCAACTTTTGCCAGTTGGTGTCTGCGTTGCTTCGAATCCGAGCCACACAGCCGTGCAGCACTAATATAATAGCAGCGCAAGTGACAAACATCCCAATCTAGAATAGGAGAGAAGGGTAACAGCAAAAGAAACTTGAAACTGAGATCACGATGGAGCATACAACGGTGAAGCAAGAAAGGAAAATAGGTAAAAACGAAGTCAATACAAGAGGGGGTCAGTAGGTATGGACTTTGTTAACACCAATCTTTTTGTTTGATAGCAACCTGAGAAACGAATGAGGCAGCACGGCAGGACTCCATAACATCACAAGGAAAGCCATAGAGATGTGGGCCTTCCTCTCCTTCTTCGCTGCTGGCACATGTAACGTCATCCCACCATAGCTCGTTGAAGCTATGAGGGCACAGATAGGAGAGCAAACAAAAACACACAATAAATGTATACAAACAACCGAAGAAAACATAGAATTAGAAGCAGAAGCAGAAACAGAAAAGATGAACGGGATCCTAACCTCAACCAAATACCCAGCACAACTCAAATAATAACAGAATGGAAATGCTTTTCTTTGCAAATTATGTATTTGTACCTGCACTGCCTCCAGTCCTGCCAACTCTCTCCTTCTGGCGCTTTCAAACAGGTGCCAACGATCAACTTCCGGAGGCCGAAAAACGCCACCTTCCAAAAGTTACAACAATCCCATGTGAGCGCCGCATACACTTTTTCAGAAATAAATGAAGAGATCTAATTTGTACACCACCCATGGGACCTATACTCATCTTTTTTTATCTTCATCCTCACGCATACTTTATCTTCATCTCATGCACACGTGCACATGTAAACTCACCTGCCCGCCGCCCCCGTTCGAGCCTTCGTCGATGTGCGAAGTGGCCGTGCCCCACGCCGTCAGCTCTAATATAATATCACCGGAGCCCCTGGTGGCCAAGACCCCGAACCAGGTGGCGACAGCCCCTAATATGGTGAGAAATAAGGCCGCAGCCATCACTGCTTTCCGCTCGCGGTCGAAGAACTTAAACCTACATGAGAGATAGAGTGTATGCAAGCAAGCAAGGGAGTGAGCGAGCGCAGATGCACGTGAGCCATTTTGATCGCGATTGTCTGAGGGTATGCTTGATCAGAAGGACTCTGCAAGCGGCAACGCCATGTTTGAGAAAAATAAGGCACAGAAGAGCTCCTGTAGCGACTACCTCTCGATACTCACCCGAAGTTGCCAAAAATGTACAGCATTCGGTTGTCGTTGAGGTAAGGATTGTATGGGTCGAATGCCCAACTAAGCGGCCATACGCTAGGCCTACCATTGCTGCTCCAGAAGCTTGAGCAGCACCTCTGTGTTTGAAGAAAATGAAAATAACACGAGGTAGCACACACCATGGAAAAAATACCGTCAGTACGAGCCCACAGACACCAAGAGGTACGATAGGGGCTACGCAGTCACATGGCACGCTGTCAAACTCAAAGGCAGATGTGAGTATTCAGCGACAACCAAGGGTTGCTAGCCAATGCAAACAATTTGGTCGTGGTGCCTAGCAATAGCGAATGCATTGTGACTATGTTGGATGGCGAGTAAATAGCGGAGGTAAAAAGTAAAGCATAAGTTACGTTTGAGGCTACTAAACATTCATTTCTCAGCTCGTGAACCAATAGCACTTATCTATTTGAACACCCCCCACTCGGCCCTGTATTTACTAGGTTCTCAGTCCAACCCACGCTGCGACTTCTGTGCTTAGTGCCACCTCAGAGCGGACATAACTGTAATTACCTTTTCGTCCAGAAATCCCCAGCAGTCCCAGCCGCCACGTGAGCTGCCGTTTGAGTTCATAACTGCCTTCCCTCCTGACCCAAACAGAGCTCGAAGGTGGTTGAAGTTGAACCACTGCTGTTGTCGGCTTCAAAATGGTCTAGTTTATCTTCCCCGGGAGATTTTAGAGCCGTGTGGTGGCAGTGAATTAAGCTACAGTAAAGACACGATGTGGTCGTAAACACCGAAGATGTTCGGCTAAGCTAACTATGCTGTAGAGAAACTTCCTCGGCGAGGTAGCTCGAACTAAGAGACGTCGCCGGCGTCGCGTTCCTCGGAAGTCGCCACTCGGATGCGTATGCCTTTCCCAGAGCTCGGAGCTCGGAGCACAAGAAGCTAGAAACTGTTGAAAAAGTGATTTTGGTTATATTCTATTTGTAGAGCAAAGTACAGGGAGTATTCATTCCAGGAGCCGACAGCAAGCCGTAGCGCTAGCGCGGGGGCGTGGGGCGTGGGTGTAGATCCGTGGGTCCTAGGCCAAACCACGAGCACGCGGCCTTTGCCGTGGGAATTTGCCTGTGCAGCCACGTCACACTTTGCTGCATGGCGAGTGTCTGTGCCCAAATTTTAGTCTAAGGGCTATCCGGACTTATACATCTATCTAGTAGATCTGGGCGTGATGGCGAAATAAGGAAGAGAACCAGGAAACCCCTCGCCTTTAACCAATTCCGATATTGGCTTTCTTCTTTGTCTTCTTATCTCGAAAACTTTCTAGAAATGCTCGCACTCACCAGTCACCTGCCAACTTAAATCCGGCTTTCGGTGGCCGTCCTGCCGGGATCTCAAACTTAGTGAGGTAAGGTGTTTAGAGTATCGCCGGTCGTTTACGACCCGTCGTGCAATTTTCACCTCTTCATCACGTTCGAGGCGTCAAATCTTGACGCAGCATCCACCGCACGGGCTTGTAGTCGCGTCGCCTTGAAGTG
>Ga0307982_1003378_pt1 | contig 12762 bp, 12 predicted proteins | sample OrgLakmetagen989_FD_201847 | JGI IMG/M metagenome (GOLD analysis project Ga0307982, IMG submission 201847) | Saline water microbial communities from Organic Lake, Antarctica - #989 | ecosystem: Environmental > Aquatic > Non-marine Saline and Alkaline > Saline | place: Antarctica: Organic Lake... | reverse complement strand
TTCTCTCTACGCACTTCCTTTTTACGATTTTGACTTGCGCGCATCGCATGCGCGTACACTTCTGCCCGCAGCATTGGCTTCTGTGCCATTTGGGTTTGTATTAGTTCGAGTTCGAGTTCGAGTTCGATATGTGAGCAGTTGTCGATATGTGAGCAGTGGGGTTTGCAGGCTCCTTTGGGAGCTGCAGAACTATACAGGGAGGGTTCCTGTTGTTGGCGATGCTTGTCTCCTACCTCGTAAATGATACGTTGTCACTGCCCAGTCTTTCCAGATCAACAGGATCAACAGGTTATGGGCCCACATTTCAGCAATTGAACGCGGCGTTACATTCTACCGTCTGTAGAGCACCACCGCAGGGTGCGTGACTACGAGCCCATACCTGTTGATCTGGAAAGACTGGGCAGTGACCACGTATCATTAACGAAGTAGGAGAGAAGCATCGCCAACAACAGGAACCCTCCCTGTATAGCTCTGCAGCTCCCAAAGGAGCCTGCAAACCCCACTGCTCCCATATCGATACTCCCGTTGCGCGCTCAATATCCTCAGCCTCTCTCTTTACGCAGGCAACCCGCCTGATGGGCACAGGAGGCGAAGGTCAGGGAACAACGAAAGTTATACTGGCCACTTCAATGACTCCGGCGCTGGTTGGCCGAGAGAAAACCAAATGTCCACTTCAACGGACAACAACGCATGTCTCCAGTAAGCCAGGGTCAACAGAAGTATTTAAGAATGGTGCCATCCGCGACGCTGGTTCCCTGCCTTCCCCGTTCCCAAGCATCTTAACACTCATAAGCCACGAAACTCAGTAAAAACGCCCTTCTTCTGAGCAGCGGAGGCTCCCGACGCCAATTGCGACTTCATTACTAATTTCTTCTATTCGAGATATCACGTTTTTCATTCCGAAGTCGCAAATCGCTAAACAAAATCAATTTATTCCGCATACATAAAGGCTGCCCCCTACGAGGCAACTAGCCGAGGCACTGAATCATTCCGAGAACCCAACACAGGCGCTGCTCGCGAGCTGGAAATCTTTGGAACTACTCAAGGAGAAGGGCTTTCGGGTCCTCGTTAGGGATTGGTGGGAAGTCGCCTCGAAGTGCGTTGACTTCGTGCTGTGCAGCCACGTTCACCAAGTCGTACCGGTCCATGCTGGTACAAGCAAAAAACAACAATCAATACGTATTCAGTGAGGTGATGAACACGCCACATTGTGGGTGTCAAGGCAGTAACAACGCAAAGAGAGGCTATTATAAAGAAAAGTACTTGAGCGCTACTGTGAGAGAAAAAATAGAAGAAAATTCACGAATGCTGCTTATCGATCCCGTGTTGCTCAATAACATGATTCAATTGCGCAAAGTCTCAACACATCTACCCCATCATTCAATTCATTCTACCTGCTGAGCGCAATGCGGAGATAATTCCAAATGTGCGTGGCTTTTGGGTTCAGTTCTAGAGCGTGCAAGTACGCCCGCACTGCTGATCCGTGCTGCCCTAAGTTGGCATGGCTGATGCCCAAATTCAACCAACCTCGCGCGTACCTGTGCAGAGTAGTAATAACAGCGCTCATGAAAAATAGTTCGAACTATATATGCGCTTATGACATTAGAAAAATCGAGGAGTAGAAGGAAGTTGTTGGTTTCAAAATCAGTTTCCACAACACTTGTCGAAAGCGCTCATCATTATTCAGTGTGTGTGGGTACATTTCTTTACCGTGGTTTCAGGGCTAACGCTTCATGGTACGCTGGCAGCGCCTCCGCCGATGCCTGGCTGTTGGCCCGCGTGGCTCCGAGCTTGTTCCACAAAGAATAGTCCGTGGGTTTCGCGTTGGCGGCCGCGGCGAACGCGTCGGCGGCGGCGTCGAAGTCTCTGGTCACGTTGTAAAGCACGCCGAGGACCTTTCAGCGTGAGAATTCGCAACAAAACAAACGTGAACACAGATTGTGGGAAAGGAACGGAGGGCTAGGAGCCGGGGGCGCGGCGACGGTTATGGTATGGTCCAGAGGGCATACTCATTCATAACATACGTATGTCGTTAATCCAACACCCAACGTTCGCTTTAATCTTGATGTTCCATACGCATCGTCACGTTTACGCCTAGTTTCAAGCCCCTTAATTCTCACCACTTGCACGTCAGGGTCTCGCCCCTCGCTGTGGGCTTCGGCCCGCTGCATGAGCTGCAGCACGTCGTCCATCAGGCTCCCGTCGCTGTACTCGTCCGGCTCCACTTCTACGCCGTGGTACTTGGGGTTGTGCTCGACCCATGCCCGCAAGCTGCCCAGAGCTTTGCTGGAATCGAGCTCGTTCACGTAGGACACCTTATAAGGAACGCAGCGAGCATCCACGTCAATGCATTCAAGAGCAGCATGCAGACAAATAAGTTAGAATGATGGTAAAAGAGAAGTCTTATTCAATTGATTCTTTTCTTAGGTAGCTCTCTGACAAATAAAAGTGCAAAGTTAAAGCCACGAGAGGAGGACTCCAAGGTAAACAAGGACGTCCTCACCCCCAAATTCAGCAACGCGTCGAGGTGGTACGGGTCCTCAGCCACCGCCCTCTCCAAGCAATGAATCGCCAACGGGTCTGCGTCGTGCTCTGCGTGGCACTGCCCGAGCATGCGCCACACCTAACGTAATGGATACAATAAGAATTGAGAAGGAAGACGCTGAGGAAAGCACGGTGCTCTCGCAGCAGAAATAAAGTACGCAGAATGACAAAAAGTGCGTGAAACAAAAGCAGACGAAAAGTTGGCCGGCACTTTTTGCCTTCTCTTTGCCGACAACTCCCTCTCTCTGTCTCTGTTATATGCGCGCAAGAAGTGGCTACCAAAGCCTCTGTTACCTCTGCGCACGCGCGCGTGTCTCCTTCGACTTGAGCAGCCGCTTGCAGGGAAGGTTTCGTTGAAGACGGCGACGCGGTCTGCAGAGCCGCTTCGAAAGCTTCAATGGCAGGGCCTATGTCGCCTGCTGCAAACCGCGCCATGCCTTCGCCGAACAGCTGGTCAAATCCGACCACTGGCGCCTAAGAGGAGGAAACAAAGGCCAATGAGGATACAAGGAAGGTTCATTGGTTGAAATAAACGCTGGGGCGAGAGTGAGATGTGTGTATTAAAAAAGAGCGAAAAGAAGAACAAACTTGGAAGAAACTACCGTAAGTAGCACCTGTGGGTCGAGGAACTGGTTGTTGGGTTGAAAAGCGTATGGAGCTGCAGCATTGGCAGGCTGCTGCCCCAACGATTCGAGCGCGGCTGCCGTGCGGGCCCAAGCCGCGTCGTAGCCCAATTGCGTGGGTCGATCGCTGGCATTGGCAGTCCCGAGCTTGGTAGCCCACTCGTGCAACTCGGCCTGCTTGGTTCACGATAAGCACACGTGGGAGCGCACACAGAGAAGCACCATCAACCAACATGTGAGGAAACGGCACAAGCAGAGGATAAGACGGCGTTAAGGAATGATGGAAAGCAAGCATTGATCAATATTGCTTCTCTTTGATGCAGAGTGCGCTAAAATCCTTAATCTCAAAGTGCATTTCTTGTGAGTGATATTGCTCAATCATCAAGAGTTATTCCATCTCTTGTGCTCCCTAACCTCATGGCGCAGCGCCGCTTCGTATTCCGCTTGCTCGGCGAAATCCGCCGCCCTTCCCTGCGCCATCGCCTCGTTGAAAGCAGTCTCCATCTTGGCGCGCACCTCTGGCGGCAAACTGTCCTCCCACGAGGCCATTTCATCTGCTGGAGCAGATGCAGTGGTATCGGGCGTAGGAGCAGCAGCAGCGGTATCAGTGGGGTGCTGTTGTTGGGCATGGGCTAATACGACGTCCTGGCCTCGGGCCAACTGTTGGAAAGAAAAAAAAGGATAAAAATAAATGAGGTTATGATATCATAAAGATCGTGACAACCAAACTAACCTATTCTCCCCATCCATTTCCTACACTTTGCTACAAAATATCACCGTTTTCACAGTGCTTTAATCAATTTGCTTTTCGTGGGTTCTTACTTGGCTGGCGAAAGCGTGCAGTTCAGACGCAGCGTATTTTGGGTCTGGATGGCTCGCCAGTTCCGAAGCGATATCGGCTGCTGCCGATTGCATCGCACCACTGGCATTATTACTACTCTCGGCAGCTCCCATGGCTGCTCCCTCATGCAATAGCTCCTGCTGCTGGTGGTGGTGATAGCCCTCAGGTGGATACAGCGACTGTGCTGGCGGTGATTGCATCATCATCATCATCGGAGGTGGTGGAGCCTGCGCGTGCATTTGCTGCATGCGCATTTGCTCCATTTGCATTTGCATCTGCTGCATTTGCATTTGCATCATCATCATGAGGTTCCCACCACCTTTGCCTCCACCGTGCATCATCATCCCGCCGGGACCTCCGACCTGTGGCCCTGTGAAGTGGGGACCGCTCGCACCTTGCCCGGCCCACGCTGCCTCCAGGTTGTTGTTGCCACCTGCTCCCTGTACCTGATGCGCTGCAGCCCTCATGGCATGAGAGTGTTGGTGCTGCTGGGCGTCAGCAAATGCTGCTTGCATCATGCCTCCACCATCACCTCCTGCTCTGGGACCCATGTTGGCGACATTCCCATTCTGAAAATCTGCTGCCCATGCACCACCTAGTGGAGCCCCTAGATTAGGCGCCAATCTGGGCCCTGCTGAGCCTATCTGCATCGCACCAGCTGCTTGAGCGCCTTGTTGAGGTCTTTGAAGGACCATGGTAGGGCCGTACGGCTGAGCTGCTGGCTGGCCATCGCCGCCGAGCACATTTGGGCCTTCGAAGAGCGTGTTCACCAAGCCAGACAACGGATTGGCCACTGTACCGTCCGGCGCACATCCTGCACGCCCAAATATCACAGAGTGAATCGAAAAGGTCTAGCTAGGGCCACTTTATCTTCTGAGTAGACCACAAAATGACTTAGAAGAAAGAAGCACAAATAAAAGTAAGCTCGCCTCAAACGCACCTTGGCCGCCCAAGAGCTGGTCGACGAAGTCTCCCATGATCTTTCACGTTTAGCTTTAGTACGCGTTAATCTCAAAGCCTACTGCCAAGAGTAGGTTCTGGTCTCTTCGTTTCTGCTATAGCAATGAGTTGTGGACACCGAGGCTAGCTAGAGTTGCTGGAAGTATGAGTAATTTGACAGCAACCTTTGGCTCTGTAGCACTACGGTAGCTTCAATCAAACTATAAGGCCGAATGAGCCCTTCGAGATTGGGAAGCCGTAGACTTGACGGCAATTCGCCAGACTGGCTAGAACTTTGAGCTATCTGTAGTATCTGAACGTGGAGAACACATCAGACAACTGTCGCGCGGTGAAATGTGCGCAACTCTCTGAAATCCGCAACCCGAACACTTGTTCAGAACACCAAGAAAATTCAAGATTCAAGCCCAGAGTATCAAACTCACCAACTCAAGACAACGACTCACGACCACGACTCACGGCCAGCAGGGGCGACGCGAGTAACTTCGGCAGAAAAGTCCATAGCTATGGCACCATATTACCTACCGGCTCTATGCGCATTTGGGACCTACGGACCGTTACGCAAGGCGCCTACATACGCGTATACAGCACGGAAACCATAGGGCAGGCTTCTCGGCTTCTTGGCTGTGGGAATGACGCAGGAGCCAACTCGATATTACGTAAATTTACGCAAATTGACGTAAATTTTAAATTTATTTCGAAAAAAACGCCAAAAAAGGCCCATTCTTCGGGGCCTGTGTAAAAAAACACCCCCGTGCTCGCAACGACTACGACGAAGAGACCGCTTACGAAAGTAATATGAACCCCGAGCCAGGCTTCCAGTCCGGCCCGGGGGACTCAGTAGACGCCGATTAGATGGCACCCTGCCTGTTAGTTACTAAATCCAGTCCCCCTTCGGGAGGGCTCAGAAAAAAAGGCCCATTTAGCACTACGTCCAGAAGAGATTACGTAAAAAAAAACGTAAATAAAAACAAATTACGTTATTACGTAAAAACCGCCATTCCCAGCCAAGGCAGGCTTCCAGACAAGGGAATTGGGTTAATACCTAAACGCCATGGAATTAAGTGAGAAGCCAATTGAACAAAACATATAGCCTTCATCCTTGAAGCCCATCCGGCGGTGGCCCAGATTTACTCAAGGGCGGCGCTGAACTCATAGTGGCACGCCCAGCGGGAGGTCGTCGGTTTCGCACTCGTGACGCGGTGCGCGGTGGCAGAGTAGATGGATTGGCCATGCTGCTGCTGTCGTAGTCCGACGTCTCGGTGTAATTGTCGGACGCACTGCCCAAATGAGATGCGGCTGCGCGAGCAGCCGCAGGCGTAGGCGCGGCATTGCGTACTGAAGTGGCGGTAGCTGGAGATGCTTTAGCTGATGGATCCTGAGACATCGCAGCAGCACGAGCAGCGCGAGCGGAGACTTTGGCTGAATCTTTGGCCGATACTGCCATACTTGCATGGTCATCGTCGTCATCGTCTTCTCCTCCGCTGCCATCACTTATGTTGTTCCCGCTGCGATTGCCACTGCCGTTGCCATGATTCCTGCTGCCCTTTTTGGCGTTGCTTTTATCTCTACTGTTACGATCGGACGCCAAGAATGGAAGACCGTCAGTGAAAAAGGACGCAGCACCATCTACGAGCGTCCACGGAAGCGACGAAATAGTCGAAATAGCTCCAGAGGCTCCTTCTCCACCGCTGCCAGCACTGCTGTTGCTGACACCGTCCGTTCCTCTCCTCGTGTCACTTGCCGCATTAGCACCAGCACCCGTTCGGCTACTTGAAGCAACGCTGCTGTTCGCAGTATTTGAAGTGGTGTTGGTGGTGCCTGTGTAGGCTGAATAAGCAGAGGTGGGCCGATCTTCATCCCCGCCATCGTCAACTTCATCTCCATCCGAACCCTCGTGCTTCCGTCGTTGCCGCCTCTTTCCGCGCCCTTTTTTGCTTCTTCGACTACTATTGCTGCTACGACTACTGCCGCGGCTGCCTGCATGCTTCGCTCCTCTGTTCTGGCCCTTATTTTGGGTAGGGTCAAGGAAAGCTTGGACGGTGTCTGGGTTCAAGAGAGCAGGGAGCCAGGTAGCGACGAACTTCTGGCCAGGCCTGATTACAATCGACTGCACAGCACGTGATGCTAAAAGCCTTGTAGTGGCAGCCTGTTATTAACATGAGTGTAAGATCATTCCCATAATGACAAAAAGGTAATTATATATCTGTAGTAAATGCTGATTAAAAGATATCTATGTACAGGAAATGGAGATGTGAAAGAATCAGCGCAGCTCAGCTTAAGCGCAATACCTGGTACACACCATGACTTGTTTCTGCCCTATCTTACCGGGGCATAATAGAGAGCAGCGAGCGCATCGAGGGCCACGCCACTCCAATCGACGGCACCGGCTTCCACCAGACTCCGCCCTTTCTTGTTGCCGTCGCTGCCGCCCAGACCTATGCAGAAAGTTTAGGTGGTGCACGTTCAGGAGTGCACAACACAGAAAAAAAAAAAAACCTAGGGCACAGCTTAATGAAGTCTTGAACTTTCGCATGAGCATACCAGCGATTATCTATTAGTAAACGGCTACATAACCTGCGATTCACTTCCAGAACACCATGAAAAGACTTGAGCAAACACATAGATTTCTCAACGATTACCTGGTGCACTGTCATCTGGGACTCTGCATTCGACGCAATAATTGCGCACGGCATCTCCAATCAGCTTTTCGTTGTGGCCAATTTGACATGCGTGGTCCGAACATTTGTGCGCCCATCTACGACGTATGAGTCCAAATTGATGTAAGAATAGCAACTCTCATTCTTTAAAAAGAATGTTGCAAGAAAGAATGTTGCTGCCTAATTCATAAGTGGAGGAATTCTTCCCTAGCTATTCTGGCACGTTTATACTTCCTTCCTACTCTCAGTATGCTCCACACACGCTCTACTTGAATTTCGAGAAGAATATTATTACCGAATGAATCGGGGCTTCCCCAAGCCAGAAGCAGTGGGCGCGTCTGGCAGTAATTTGGTCAATTCTGCGCCCAAGCTCAACTGAGGCCGTTTGCGTGCTGCAAGTGCGCGCGCGGCTTGCCCACCACCACTGCTCTCGCTCCCGCTGCTGCCACTGCTGCTGCCACCCCCTCTACCCTTGCTGCTGCTCCGGCTGCTGCCACCTTTGCTTCGCCCACTCGCTTTCCTTCCACTGCTGCGGTGGCTGCTGGATTTCTCGCTCCTTTGGAAGGTTTTCAGGTCCTTGTAGCGCTTGCTGCGCTGGTAGCAGCGGCGGCAGATCCACCGCTGCAGAGCGAGGAGGGTTTCGACCTGCATGCGCCGAAGCGCGCTCACACACTCGGGGTGAAACCTGATTATCAGATGATTCTCGTTACCGTGGACGCACATGTATTTGAAGGAGAGTACTAGAAGCATATAACTCCAGTAATATTAAGTGTTTCACACGCTATCACGGCTAATCATCTTTTCTACACCTTCTCACACACTCGGGATGGAACCTGAATGTTCGATTAATGTTGATATCATGGATGCGTATGTATTTGAAAGAGAGTCGAAGTATACAATTCCAGTAATATCAAGTGTTTCACAAGCTGTCACGGGTGATCATCTTTTCTAATATTACTCGAAGAGTAATTTATGATATAAGCAATGCAAAATGAACAGGCCCAAGTGAGCAGCAAGTGCAAAATATCTTCTCAAAGTGCGTTGAAGCTCTTGAATCCAATTTGCTCACCAGTCAAAGCAGCCTTCGCAGCGCATGAAGAGGCCTGACCCCAGAGGTTCATCTCCATTGCAGCGCCTGCATACCGTTTCTCCACCGTCGGGACCGTCCATAGGCCCGGCTGCGCGCAGGGATTGCACCGATGATCTGTAATGGGTAGTCAACATCAGAAAGTTGAGCGAGTAAAAATACAAAAAAAAGATAATGCAATCGCGAGGATATCATCAAAGAGGTTACAAGACACCACAAGCTTTCACCAGAGAAAACGAGGAAGATTACATAAACGTTTTATTCAAGAGAACGACCTAGTACGACTCTATTACGAAGACCAAACAATGATTCAAATCAATGGAGATCACGCAGTGATTCACATGCAGCTGCCTTGGTCCACAACTCACCCGAGACCAGAGCTCTGTGCGCGATACTTTCGCACTCCTGAGCCATTCTCCGAATCTGAAACCTCAACCGTGGCTGCTTCTAACTGTTGCACCAGTGAACCAATAGCATCCTCAGCCAGGGACGGTCCTTGTTCTTCTCCGTTTGGTAGTGCTCGCGCCGTAGTCGTAAGTGCACTCGACGACGGGTTGTTGTCGCTCTCTATCGCAAAAGTGAAAGCAGTGGCAGCGTTCGCGAGCCGTTGCCTCTGCGCCATCGCATCAGCAGAGACTATCGATGTCGCTGCAGAGACGGTCGACGCAACGCCATCGCCGTTGCCATCGTCCGAGAACGCATCGCCCTTGCTCCGCGGTGAGACGGTGGACATGAAGCCACGTTGGGAGCCGTTCCTGGTTGTTGTCAAGGAGGTCGCCGCTGCTGCCTTGAGGAGCCGCTGCCGCCTTGCTTCTGCTTTCGACGAGGCCACTGACGTGGCGCCAGACACAGTAGATGTTGTGCCGTCGTCGTCGGAGTTGCCCCCACCGCCATTACCGCTGCCATCGTCGTCGTTCGTGCTCTTGTAGTTTACATTTCGCTTCCTTGAGCCACTGTTGCGACCTGGACTCCTGATGCCTTTGCTCTTATTGTCGCCATTGCTTTCTTGAAGATCTGGAAGTCCGAGCGCTGCCCGCAAGCCTTCGAGAACGACGCCAACGAGCGCGCTCGCAGCGCCGGCACCGGCTGCACCACTCTTCGGATTCATTTTGCTCAAAATGCGGCCTTGGCTGTAGTTTGCTTCAGCACTTCCGCTGCTGTTCTTGCTCTCTTCGCCTTTGAAACCAAGGAGTGCTGCAAGACCAGCCACCAGGGCGCTTCGCTCTGTGGTGTCGGCGCAAATCAAATCGAGCGAAAAGTCGAGCCCCACAAGAGAGCAACAGCGATCAGGTGCGAAGAGCAGTTCACGGCTGCTCGCAACATCCGAGTAGGTCCCGTCGACACAAAGTGTGCGGAAAGGTTCCAGTGCAGGCGTTTGATGATTTTCGAGCACAAATAAGACTTCTTCGAAATCCACCGCATACAGAACCTTAGGTTGCTCAACTTCGTTATACTCATCTGCATCAAAATTTTCTTGATCGTTATGTCGTTCGGCAGCCCGAGCTTCGACTTGAGTGTAATACTCTTCAACTGATGCTGCGTCATATACCACGAGTTGTTGAGTGACCGTCGCATCTTCAGTATTTCTCTCGCTGCCATCTCGACCGCCCCCGTTGCTGCCAGTTGCACTGGTTGAAAGGACCAAGGTCACCTCCCGCAAACCCACCCCCATTTCTAAAGTGTCTCCATCAGGTTCGACCAACGCAGCGATGACGTTTACACCTTCGCCTAACAATGCTGCAAAGTGCACAGCAAGCTCTGCTGGTTCTGTCGGCCAAGCCTCCATACTTGCACCGTCCTCCGCCAATAGTTCGTCAGATGCATCTCCAGTTTCAACTCTTTCGTTACTTCCAGTATTGTTGGCTGTAGCACCCGCTAATGTAACAGTATTCATAACCGCAGCCACTTCTTCGGCGGCGCTTACGCCAGTAAGATTACTGCTCACATTGAATTTTTTTGCCTTGTCAACATCCTCGGATGTAAGTTGCGGTGACAGCCTAGCTGGTGGACGTTGTGTCTGCTGTGGCATTGGCCCATGGTGGCGAGATTCAGAGCAGCTTGTTGGTAATGTAGCAGTGGTGCCCGCATGTTGCGCAGCGTTTGAAGTTGTTCCTAGGGGACCTGCCACGCCGTCGAGAAGTGCCTGCTGATTGCCCTTCGGCGCAGGAACTTCAATCGAACTATTTTGTTTCGATTGGTGCTTGCGCATTGCGTCGTAGCCAAGTGAGTAGCCGCCTGACAGCAAACTCACCATTGGGTCTTCTCCTTGATCTTCTTCATCATCACCATCGCCCACAAAGCTTCCCTCAGCATTCTCAATGCCATCTACGCCATAGTTGTGCTCAAAAGTAGATGTAGCATCTAAAATGGTCGCATATTGGGCAATTTCAGCGTGAGCCACTGCTTCTGCATCTTTCTCGTCCTCTAAAGAATGAGACGAGGATTCTGATACAACCTGTACATGTGCATTGTTAAACTTCTCTGACGAAGCCGAAGGATCATTCTGTGGGCTCTGGATTTCAGGTGGAGCAAATGGTTGCGATATCTCAACGCCGTTATCGCCTACTGGATCAGAAGTCGGGTCATAACCACAAGAAATTGGCCTGGCTCCTGATTGCTTTATCCTTTCGTCTATACTTTGAGCACTTCGTTGTTCACTAGGTTCGTGTCCAAGCGCGCTCGAAATTTTGCTGTCTGCGAGGAGAGCTGAAACCTCCGCAATACTAGGGGAAGATCTTTCAGATGGTTCTCTTGACTTTAAAAGCGTATTTGTTGATGAATCCGTAGGCTGAGATGTATGCTTCCCAGCTCGAACTGCAACTGCTCGTGGTCGCCGCTGCAGTGAAGGATCTTTAGCTGGTACGGTAGCATCTGAAGCAGCATTTGCGTCATCAGAAGCTAAAGCGAACGTTGAATTACCAGTAGTCAGACTTGAAGAAGAACTAGAAACTTCCTCGGCGTCAGAAGATTGACTTTCATTTGATGATTCACTTGGCTTTAGTGGCACACTTGGTGAAGTTGATGCAGGCTGAGGTGCTGTTTTCCCTGCTCTAAAAGCGGCAGCTCGAGGCCGCCGCTGCAGTGAAGGTTCTGCAGAAGATCGTAAGTCGTCCGAGGATGCTCTCAGTCTCTCAGAATCTGCTGCGGAAGTTAACGAATCAATATCAGTGTTCGTTGATGGCGCTGTAATTGCACAGTCAGGGTCTTCAGGAACAGAAACACCAGTTGCTCCGTGGAAACTGGAAATATCACAAGCATTTGGCGGCAGACCTTTCACATCTTCAGTTCTTTCAGCTTCCTCTGATTCCAACTGACTGCAAGATATTGTTGGTGTTGATCTCTTCCCTCGAACAGCCGCTGCCCTTGGGCGGCGCTGCATTGCGAGGGTAGGTAGCTCAGACGCCGACTTAAAAGAGGGTACCACTTGCTTAGAGCGCTTTGTACTAAGATAGAGATCAAGTATGTACTATCGTACAAATAACATTTTGAATGATTGCGACACGTTCCTAGCTATAGGTTCTCTGTCGAGATCATTTCATGAGGCGTGATGAGAACTTCGGTGACTCCAGTAACAGAAACAAAATTGGCAACCCAAAAGGAATTCCGAGCCAAGTGCATTTAACGATGAGAGAAGCCAAATATTAGGCCAGCTATTGTAATGCTGACTAGGTCTGATTCTTGTACTGGTATATCCTGTTTTTGTTGTCCTAATTCAAAGCTCTATGAATGCATCGGAGGGAGCCTTATCTGTAGTCTGTATCTGTACCTACACCGATGAATATTTTTATTTTTCGATGAATCGACGGACGAAGGGACGAAGGAAAGAACTCGGAACAACACGAGGGGAAGAAGTGCAGATGATAGAAATTGACGACGGACGACGAATGACCGAAGCTCAGAAAATCTCGTCCATCGTCTAAAAGTAATGCAGACATGCTCCGGCGAATTATTGAACTGCCCTTTGATGACCCTCGTCGCAAAGCTCTACTAGAAATTTTGTACAACGAGTTCGCCACCCACCTCCTAACGGGTCTTCCGGTGCAGGGCGTG
>Ga0307982_1003374_pt1 | contig 12779 bp, 14 predicted proteins | sample OrgLakmetagen989_FD_201847 | JGI IMG/M metagenome (GOLD analysis project Ga0307982, IMG submission 201847) | Saline water microbial communities from Organic Lake, Antarctica - #989 | ecosystem: Environmental > Aquatic > Non-marine Saline and Alkaline > Saline | place: Antarctica: Organic Lake... | reverse complement strand
GCGCAACGCACGCGCATTCCCACTTCTGCCCGCAGCATTGGCTTCTGTGCCATTTGGGTTTGTATTAGTTCGAGTTCGAGTTTGCTTCCTGCTCTCCAAAAACTATCCTCTCTACGATTTCGACCTGCGTGCGTTGTACACTTCCGCCCGTAGAATTGGCTTTTGTGCCATTTGGGTTTGTATGAGTTTGAGTTCGAGTTCTGGCAGTTCAAGAACGTCTAAAGCTATAAGAATAAACGAGGTGTACATAAAAGGGCACTTAAAGGGAAGCGCTCATGGGAAAGGTTATATACGCAGCAGAGAATATTGGCCTAGAGTTCTAGTATAAAGATAAGGTAGCCATAAATGGAAGGAATCAGCTAATTCATCTGGTTTTGCTTACTCCATAGATTAGACTTCAAAGAAGATCAGCTGTTTAGAAAGAGAATTCTCCGTTCACGTCTCCGGATATTAAAAAAGAATATATGAACCCCGAGCCTGGCTTTTAGTAAGGCCCGGGTAACTATGCAGACGCCGACTAGATGGCACCCTGTCGATTAGTTACCAAACCCAGTACCCTCGCGGGTGGGGGCGCTCAGAAAATGATTTGAGGAGAGAGCAATTATATACGCTCTTGTTTTTTGTTGGTCAAGTAGCATTCCCGGTAATCAAATAATCACCGAGCTCGCAACAGTGACAGCAAGTCGTTGCTAGCGCTTATTAGTACCCTTCCTGTTAGTTACTAAATCCAGCACCCCCCCTCGACGGGGGCTCAGATAAGAGCACTATAAAACAAACCAAAATTTGGTTGGCGAAATCAAATACCGTGGCCTTTTCGAAAATATTTCGTTATTTTCGACTATGAACAACTATAGAAGTCTAGAAAAATAAAAAAGATGTTGATGTGAGAACAGTGGGGTTTGCAGTCTCCTTTAGGAGCGGCAGAGCTATACAGGGAGGGTTCTTGTTGTTGGCGATGCCTTGCTCTTACCTCGTTAGCGATACTTGGTCACTTCGCAGTCTCTCTAGATCAACAAAAGAGAGGCTCTCGAAGGCATTTAGGAGGATACTGCATGTCACGGTGCTTATTATGCCTCTCATTGTTGTAGCAGAAAGGTATTGTTGTCTTTTGGGGGCCCCGTAGGGCCCCTGGTGTTAGAGCTGAATGCAAGTCAAGGGCAGGTAAGTAACTCCCTTCTTTCCCGGATAGACTTCAAGGATGGATGTGTTGACAATTGTCTTGTGGTGGCTGCCGTGGCTAACCTTGCCACTGACTCAGCCACTTCTACTGTGTGCGCGTCACATTTGCCGCGCCAGACAACCAAATGGCTAGCATATGGTTGTCATACTTCTGTCCTTCTCTTTGATTGGTGCATTCCCTTTCTCGTTCCATTCCAGCTCTGTGATGTTCCTCAAACACTGAACATCCAACAAGGCAGCCAGGGCATGCTACAAACGGGCCTTTTATCGCCCATTGGATTTCGCCGCTGAACGCAGGTTCCGGAACGCCTTAGCCAAGCCTTCAGTCCGGCTTTAAGGGAACTCTATTTGCGCTAACTAGAGGCGGCCTTCCGCTCTGTCTTAGCTACTGTAAGTGAATTCAACGCCCTAGAATAGAATCTCCCTGACTTCTCAGATCCGACCTATCACCGGGAGTTGGCGTGGCTCATAAAATAATTAGCGAGACAGTCGCCGCTCAACACACGTGCTCAAGTGGCACCGCTCGCTTCGCCGCCAATTCCAATCTCGCAACTTTCCATTGTTTTTCAGTGCAAAGTAATTCAGGTAATACTATCTCCAACAAACACAATCCTCAGTGCCGCCATTGATTGAATAGAAGCCGTTCAGACCTTCCGAGATTGAACTACAAACCCGGCTAGTACCGGAACAGAATTCACTCAGAAAGCCACTTGGATGTTAATGCCGCTAGCTGTATCATATAGTTCTGAGCTCCCCTCGCGAGATCACTGGATTTAGTAACGAATAGGAAGGGTGCCATATATTCGGCGTCTACATAAAAAGTCACCTGAGCCAGACTGAAAGCATTATCTTTATCAGTCACATAAAGCTCCATATTGGCACCCTTTCTATTTTTCATAAACATTGGCTATAAGAGTAATTATTTTTATTAGCCGTAGCCGCTGCGTGCAAGGGGGTGTTGGCTTTGGTCCAGTGGTGGGGCGTTTGGGGCTTGTACGTGGCCCCGGCGGTCGAGCATGAGGCGAGCCCACCCAGATGGGCGGTGAGCCCCAATGTGCGATGAAGCACTCGGCGGTATTAGGCCATGACTGTACAGATGCCCCTAGAGCCCGAAGGGCCGGTATACGATTGGTGACCGGCAAATCGGAAGAGATATAAAGTAAAGAAGCTTGGACTAAAAGTCCCGATCAAGTGCCGCGATTTACCCTTTAGTACTTGAAGCAATTTTGCACTTATCTCATCTACTAGTATATACATACATGATTCATGAATATTAAAGATGGAATGTCCAACGCAATACGAAACACATTTGTATAGATGATAAGAGCCACGCGTGTCAAAGAGCTGTTCAGGATAAAGGCCACGGGCTCTTTGTTTGGATACCTACGGCGCATCTGCGGAAGTGTCATCAACCAGGCACGCATGCACGGGTGGCCGCCCGCAAAGGCGGGGACTTACACACAAAAAAGTCTCTTAGACGACTTAAGACGACCCAGATGAAGAACGTGGTTTTGTGAATACTACGGAAGTGTCCCATGAAATCGGCGTCCACTTGGCTTATGTGGTTGGGTGTTGGGTTTGCAAACCCAATTCCAACACACCCAAGGCTGGCTTTGGAGCCTGGCCCAGGGTTTATGGGGCATGGGGCCATCTCAAGCAACCCCATCGTCTTCGCCGTGAGGAGTGCGGTTGGTGTTCTGACCCCCCGGTGGGAACTGGATTTTACAACTAACAAGCAGGGTGCCATCTAGTTGGCATCTACGTTTATTCGGATTACTATCACGTTTGGGATCTTAAGTGGGGTGATAGACCGCCCCTCTACTCCGCTTTTGCTGCTGCTAAGCTATTACAGGAGCATTGGGTTGTCGAGCGGCGCCCCCCCCCGAATAAAACCCACAACCAAGAATTTTTAGATTTATCTCTCTGTAAAAATAGTAGTTTAGCGTTATCACTCTGTAACATCTAAATTTTATGTTATCAAGCAGTAACTTTAGTTGCTTAGTGTTACTGCGTGCTAAAAGTAGATGCTTAGCGTTGCCGAGTGATAACACCAACAACTGAGCGTTACCGCGTGATAACACCAGTTTCTTATGTTATCACTGGCTTTACGTTTATCAAGTGCTTCTGTGCTTCTGTGGCTCCTTCCGAGAATTGATCCTACAGGGCATCGCCCCTCTATTACTGGGCGGATGTAGCAGATGGGTGAAAGGCGCTCGCCTAGGTGGCCCCATCACCCCGACACATCAGACAGGACTGACGTGCCGCTACAAGCAGCATTCCATTATAAACGACCATCACCGCCATGAACGACTTTCACTGCAATCGGAGGTGCGCCGAAGTAACTTTTTAAGCAACTGGTGTTATTAACGTGGTAATACTAAGTTATTGGTGTTATCACGCGGGAACGCTAAGTTATTGGTGTTATCACGCGGTAATCCTAAGTATTTAGTGCTATTACGCAATAACACTAAGCATCTAGTGTTAGAACGCAGTAACAATAAGCAAATAAAGTTACTGCTTGATGATAATAAATTTAGATGTTACAGAGTGATAACGCTAAACTACTATTTTCACAGAGTGACAAATCTAAAAATTCTTGGTTGTGGGTTTTATTTGGGGGGCGCCCAGGCGCCGGTTGGCGAGTCGTCGCCGTGTTGACGTTGGAAAGCAATACAAAACCGTAGTTTTACTGAATAGGAAAATTGCCGCTGCCGGGGGGATCTGATTCTGAATCCTGAATGCTGTGATTCGTCAAAGGGAAAGGATATTTTCAAGGCACACACAGCCACAAAGCGATCCACGAAACGGCAACAACCGAAATCAGAGCCGTGGGTGTCTTGAAACCACGCCTCAAGGCGTCAGTATTCGCCCAGTAGCTCCTGCACCTGACTTTGGAACGCAGCCCCGAACGTTGGTCCCACCAAGCCATAGTTCCAGATCGAATTTCTTAAAAGGTGGCCGTCGTCAGGCTTCGGCCACTCAAGGCAGCAGCAACAGTGTGCCTCGTACAAAGCACCCACCACCAATCTTGCCCCTTTCAGTTCATCGTTCTTGCCATGAAAATGCAATGCTTTACTATCGGTGCGCTCATGTCTGCACTTTACTTGCCTTTCAGCCTGCATGCGCGCTACTCTCGGCTTTTCGTCGTTGATCCACGGCGCACTCGCGAGCACATATGAACTCGAGTGAGGAGGCCCGGTTGAGTACTCGAAGTTCGTAGTGAAGTTGCCCTCGAGCTGCGACCATTCGGTATCAGCAGAGTTAGCCATTAGTGGTCTGTACTGAATAATCCATACTGCAGGGTCGCTCTGCTACTGCTTCAGCTGTTGAAGACTTGCCCGTGATTTCGCGCGTTCGAATCACCAACGCTTTCGAAGCCATCGCGCCATCACAGTACGGCCGTATTCCTAGCTTCGTCACCTCACTGACTTCCAAGCAGCAGACATATTAAACTCGCCCATATTTCAAAATTGTATCCCTAATCCTCTAGAAGCCATCGTGTATGTTGTAGCATTGGCGGTATTCCTAGCTTCGTCACCTCAACGCGTCCTTGAGCAGCGACTGTAGAGATTCGCCCGCGTTCGCGCGCGTTCCAATCTGCAATTGAGCAGATGCTGCCGTAGCATTGGCTGCTGACTCAATTCCATACTTTGGAAAAGCGATGGTTTTCGTTTCCTCGTCTGTGACCTCAATTCCCCAACATGGGATTAGGGCCGGGGCCCAATTTAGCAGTCTCCTCGTCAGCATGTGTTCAATTGTCCTCAACTACCGTACGCCAGGGGCAGATTCATCCGGCAAGTTGGTCGCCCATGGCTGCAGCACACTTATCAAGCTCCAAACGTGTCTTCGCTCTCAACATTTGAGCGAAGCTAGAAAGCTGCACGATGCAGGCTTCGTAAGCTAGAAGCTCCTGGCTGCTGGCTAGGCTGCTGGCTGCTAACAACTGATCTTCCGGAATCATTGCCGCCAAGCAATTTCCAAAAGTTAGTCGTTTATTTTTATATTTCTTGCGGACGATTTGGAGTATTGTTGTGGGAGTAGTAGCTCCCCTAGTAGCTAACTATGGGATCGGTGTTAGCTTAGTAGCTTATTTGCTTATTTGACAACATCAGAAAGCAGAGCAAAACGGTTCGTTACTGGAAAGTTCTTTTTTTGCTGCCGCCGGGACCTGATTCAGAATCCTGAATGTTGTGATTCGTCCAGAAGTCCAGAAGCCCAGAAGAGCAGAAGAGCAGAAGAGCAGAAGAGAGACGAGGGGAAACAGAAAGGATATTTTCAAGGCACACAAAGCCAAAAAGGGATCCATAAACAGCAACTGAAGTCATCACAATCGTCGTGGGGGTCGTGAAAACCGCGCCTCGAGGTGGCTGCAGTCGGCATGAAGTCAATAAATATCGATATCTATAAATATCATATACATGAAAAACGAATTTTCAATAACACTGCCTCCCCCGCAAGCGAATGGCTTTTGGTCTAGACTTGCTATGAAGGTGGGCAAGGCCGAGAGGGTATTGAAAGAAACGGCTCTCGAAGCTCTTGAAATTGCCATGCAGCAAAACGAGCTGGTGCGGCGGCCGAAGCGCGGAAAGAATGGCTGGGCCGCGATTGAACAGGCGATGGTGTGGTGGAAAGGGGCATCTTGGACCAGCCTGCCCCGGGAGGAGCAGGATATTGACCTCCGAACAGTGACGGCTTGGAAAAGTTACCGGGCCAGACAAGTGAGTTCGCGCCTAGCGAATAGAGACGATTAAAAATAATACGTTTCGTGTCAATGCTTTAGAGGCATTTAGTCGTTGCATCAAATCTAAGCTGCCGTTTGCTTTTTTTTTTAAATGTTGTCAGGATGGAAAAATGAGCGACGTTATTGACATGGAGCGCCTGGTGGAGTGGGTGGAAATCCTCAGCGGGCTCTTGCGCAAAGACATGGGCGTGGCTCCCCGAAAGATACACCAGCATGTTGAACCTCGCGAAGAGTTCACGCCAGAAGTACCTCCGCCGTCACCACCAACCTCCCCAAAACCAGCGTTATCAAAACCAGCATCGCCACCCCCACCAGCACCAGCACCAGCAGCAGCACCACCACCACCACCACCAGTGCCGGTGCCTCCGCCGCCTTACCCACCTTTTTTGCCTCAAAGCGTGCTGCACCAACCTTCCGATGGTTCACTGGACAATTACGCTGCCATATCTGCCACCGCAACGACAACCATGCCCCTTACTGTCTGGCCGCCAGCACTGTTGCACTTTCGCGTTGGCAGCAACAACAACAACTCCAAAATGCTCACCAACTTCATCGTGAGCAGCAGTGCCCACAGAGGTCGCCCAATAGCTCCTGCACCTGACGTTGGAACGCAGCCCCGAACGTTGGTCCCACCAAGCCATAGTTCCAGATCGAATTTCTTAAAAGGTGGCCGTCGTCAGGCTTCGGCCACTCAAGGCAGCAGCAACAGTGTGCCTCGTAAAAAGCTCCCCCCACCAATCTTGCCCCTACCAGTTCACCGTTCTTGCCATGAAAATGCAATACCTTACATGGCACCTTTCAGCAGTACCGAACGCAGCGCGAACATCAACGCCGATTCCTCGACAATTTCAGAAGCAGTGACTAGTAGTACTTCCGCTGCCAAAAAGACGGGTGTACAAAATTCACTCTCAAATGCCCACAAAGTTGGTTGCAAACCATCGACGATCATGGCCAGCACTGACAGTGGCATTTCTGCTGACGTTACGGCGTGGGCAGGGCTTGGCTCGGGTGATAAAGCTGGTGCAGTTCACGCCAGCACAAATGTAAGCATGAGCAATGACGAAAGGACTGACGCAAAGCGATTATCTACGAAAAGACCTCACTTTCGAGCAGAAGCAGAAGCAGCCGTGAAAAGGAAACGGTACGAGGAATCGGATACTCGCAGCAGCAGCAGCAGTAGCAGCAGCATTCCGAGCTGCAGTTGTGATGGCAAGAAGTTGAAGAAACCTGGCAGTCCGGACGACACTGAGCTTGCATCGCCAACGTCGAATTCCTTATTGGAGAGCTCGTACCGTGGTTTAGGCCGCGTTCATTCCTTTGGAGACGGCGACCACATTCAACTGCTCGACGCCGAAGCGGTAAGTCTAGTGTATGGAATAAACGTAAGCTTTTGATTGTTTTGATTGTTGCTTATTGGTTGTCTCTTCCTGATTTAGATGGACTGCTTGATGGCGGCGAATAGTTTTGAGGAGTGGGCTGACCTCGATTTTTCAGAAGACAGCGTGGACAGTGGACAGGCACGTCTTTAAAAGTGGTGATGCTTCCACAAATGCGCCGTAGGTGTCCAGACAAAAAGCTAGTGGCCTTTATCCTGAATAGCTTTTTAACTTGCGTGACTCTGATCATCCGCACGAAGGCGCTTCGTATTGCGTTTCTAATTTTGTAAACTGTTGAAATTCCCATTCTTAATATTCATAGAACTTGTACGTAGTATGCATATATAGATAAAAAATGAGTGCCGAAGTGTTTCATTGCCAGAACCGAAGGGGAAATCACGGCGCTCGTTCGATGCACATGCCGCAATAAAGGTAGCTCAGAAGGCGAACTTCGGTCTGGTCACGTGGCCTCGCCGCCTCACCGCGCAAATTCCCGCAACCCTAGCCGAGCGCCGAGTAGCGGGGTAGTTGTTTATATAAATGCTTGATCTAACCCCGGATGGCCGGATGGCGGATGGTATCTTGAATGGGATCCCTGAGAATTGAGAACACGCCTCCTTATGAAGGCATTTCCAAATAGTTTATAGTTTGAGGTGCGAGATGCTGATGCCTCGCGAAACAACACCTCAATAAAGCGAGAATTTAATTCACTACGATACCACGATATCGAATTGAATTGCGTCACACCTAAAAAATAATGTTATATGTTAGTTTTAGTGCACAAACATGAGTCACGCGCGAATCGCTCTTAAATCAGGCGCGAGGTAAATTTGTAGCCACTGCACTTTAATCGCGCGTGCACGTGAAACGGAACCTTGGCGATTTGCCCAGTTGCCAAGAAAACCCACTAGGCTGCTGGGTTTTTCTTCAGCGCAATTAGTAATTAGTAATTACCGGACTTCTGCTTATCTGAAGTGGGTAAAAAGACAGAATAACCAATACCCGCGGTTTTCTTGGTTACTGCAACTGCAAACCCCACTGTTCTAACATCAACAAATGGTTATGGTTATGTGTACAAGTGAAACACACAACGCACAACGCACCAACTTAAACTCCGCAGTTGGAAATCTTTATCCCCCCTCGAATTGGGAATACCATCGTCATAGTCATAAAAATGTCACTATAATTCTCAATTACGACTGACTCGGTAGTTTTTTTTTGCTTTTTGGTTTTTGAAAGCGACCTGACTCAAGACTTAAAGAAGAAGGGAATTGAGCAAGGGAAAGCCATATTAACATTTGACATTCAATAACTAATTTTCCAATTCAGCGACAACTGCCATACAATTTTCCTGGGCCGACTCGTAGCTCCGGTCATTGTCTTCTTAGAGAATAAACTTGCTGAGGTCTTCTTGTTTCAGCATGCTCGACAATTTCTCTTCCACCAGCGCCTTGGTGATTACAATTTGAGAACCCGGCTGTGGACACCAACAGAACAAATCAATGAGCAACACATATGTCAGCAATGGCCAGGAGCACGAAAAACAATGACGAGATCCTCTACAAATATCCTCTTATCATCCTTTCACCTTTTTCGTCTTCCCAACAACTTTCTTTCTTTCCTTTCCTCTCTTCATCTCGACAAACGCCCTCGCTCATCTTGCCCCTCTCTCGCTCGCTCTCACCTCCATGTCGGCGGCTTCGAACGAAATGGTCTCCATGATGCGCTCGACAATGGTCTGCAGCCGCCGCGCGCCAATGTTCTGGAGCTTGGTGTTGGCCACGAAGGCCGCGCGCGCCATTTCGTGGATGGCGTCGTCTTCCACTTCCAAGTGCGCGCCTTCCGTGGCTATTAGCTGCACCTGTGGGTGGCAGATGTAGTAGTACAGTAGACACGCAGGAGAGAAAGCCGTTTCAGAAGAGCAACAAGAAGACTAAAGAGGCACCGCGAGAATGCACGAAAAGAAGAGGGTTGGGAAGTGGGAGATCAACAAGAACGCGAGGCCGTCGAGCGTACACGCATTCATACGACAAGGTGTTCACAAATTGTCCATTCAAGTACTCGACGCTGTCGATGATTTACACATCTATTTACTTCCCTGAAGTCTTCTTAGGTTTTATCTTTTCAAACACAAATTTTATACACGTGTATACTCTGTGCATGCATTCACAAGTACCTGCTGAGCAATGAGGTTGGTGGCGGGCTCGGTCAAGATCCGGTACATGTCGTCTTGCGTTAATCCTTTCAGCTCCACGCGAATCGGCAGACGCCCTTGGAGCTCGGCCAGCAAATCCGACGGCTTGCAGGTGTGAAACGCGCCCGACGCAATGAACAAAATGTGGTCCGTGTTCACGTCCCCTGAGAAAGCAGGTGAGTATTGAGATGACATGCAACCATGACATGAAACTTTGATCTACCCAAGAACAATTGAGAGACAGTCGTTGAAAACAGACAAGAATCTGGCTCGTCGTTCTGGCCACGTTCCTGTCGCAATTCAATCACTCTTGCTTCATTCTCTCTCCATGTGAGTGTGCCACTTCGAACACTTCTGAGGCACCACTTCTTAAAGGCACCTCATACCATGCTTGGTGGTCACCACGCAGCCCTCAATGAGTGGCAGCAAGTCCCGCTGCACTCCTTCGGCAGAGGCGTCGGCACTCCCCTTCATGCGCCCTTGCGCGGTGGCCACCTGCGAGATTGCATTTTATCAGCGGAATTTCAAATGGCAAGGCCCGGACAACGAAGTGATTATATGGTAAATGAAGAGAGAAATGTGTTGAAGTTGCTTCGCCACCGAGTCAAGGAACGAGCAAAGTCACACAGGTCTTCCCGAACACAAACTTCCGCTCTATACCACAGTAGAAAAGCGCAGTAAAGTAAAAATGACATGGAACGCCATCACATCATACGACCCTATCACGCACCAACACCATCACTACCGCCCTAACCTTGTCAATTTCGTCGATGAACACGATCCCGGACTCTTCCACCGCGGCAATGGCGGCCTTGGCCAAGTCCAGACCCTCCATGGCCGTCTCGAGCTCCTGGGCTTCTAAAATCGGCCGGGCTTCTTTCACCGTCATGCGCACTTTCCCGCCGCTGCTACCGCCGGCTCCGCCCATCCCGCCGCGACCGCTGCCGCCGCTCGAGCGGGCCTACGGTAGGTGGATGAGACGAGAGCAAGGAAGGGGTAAAAAACGGATCAAATGGGTGGAGAAAAAGGATTGAGAAACATAATCAACAAAACAACCAACCGAAAAGCAGAATTATAAGCAGAATGATACTTTTAAAGCAGAAAAATAAAAGAATGTAAAGAAAAGCAACAAACAGCACACCTTTACCAATTCTTGAAATTTGCCAAACATTTCGTTCAGGCTCGCGGGGCTGTCCACCGTAATGATTCCTCCCTGTAGTCCACCTCCGCCACCTCCGCCACCGCCACCGCTTTTGCCCGAGGAGGACGGCTTTACTTCAATCGAGACCTTAATTCGTTTTTCAACGGAAAAAAAAATATGTCAAACGCGCACACACGGATGGGTACAAGGGACACAAGAGGAATGCTTTAGAATGAAAAGAGGTCGCGAGGCAGAGAGAACAAGAAAGAGGGGGCATAAATCCCGTTAAGGAAACAGTGACATGAGCGTACGTTGTTTTTTTATGATTAGTTCCTCCAAATGCTTCCATTACCTTCCGGTCATCCAGGGCGCCGTCGCGCAGCATTTGTCGGAAACTGGGCGCCGAAGCCGAATCCAACCCCACCAATTCCTTTGAAAAATCGGGGAGAAGAGGGAGCAGATGCCATGGTAGTTTTATTGGGGGGGGGGGTGAGAGGATGAGGCACCAGTTGGAACGAAAAAGAGATCACTCAAAAGAAAAAAGTTGTTGGTTCTTCATTACAGCTGCAGTAAGGAACTACTTTTGCTCCTTTGAGCCCACACTGCTACAGTTCTGTAGTGCACGCAGCACACAGTGCATCATTGTTGATAACATGTTTAAATCATCTGCAATCTCGTGTCTGCACTTCTCTTGCGCTTACAGCAATGAGGCGGTCTTCCACCAGGGTGGCCACCGCATCCTTGAGCTTGGCGGCCTCCTTTTTGCGGGTCAAAGTCAAGCTCATTTCCACCAAGTCTTTGATCATCTGGTCCACGTCTTGGCCGTGAAACCCCACCTGCAGAAGATAAAATACAACTAAGGTTAAGAGAGACGGAGAAATTGAGCGAGCGAGAGAGAGCAGTGGGAAGTGAAATGGGCACAGAAGAGTTGTTGAAGGCACGAATTGGCTCATGGAAGCGGAGAGAAGACTAGAAGCATTTGTGCTGCACCTCCGTGAACTTCGTCGCCTCCACCTTCACAAAAGGGGCCTGAGCAATCTTGCTCATCCGACGCGCAATCTCGGTCTTGCCACAACCCGTCGGCCCAATCATGAGGATGTTCTTGGGCACCACCTAGATGAAAAGACCCACATCCCACAGAACAAAAAAGCGAATAAAGATAGAACAACAGTAAGAGAGGTGTTCAAGATGTGCGCGAGGGAATGTGAGAGGGCGCATTGCGTTGAACAGATGTGTATTGCTCATGCCCAGGTTCCCTTCGAAGGATGGCAAGTACTGCAGTATGACATCGACTATTCCACCCCACAAAAGCACTTCGACAATGCACCTCTTTCTTTAAATCGTCTGGGAGCTGGTGCCGCCGCCACCGGTTCCGCATCGCAATGGCCACGGCTTTCTTGGCTTCGTGCTGCCCGACGATGTGCTGGTCCAGTTGCGCCACCTGATGGGGGTACCATGCATAAAAGTTCCATAGTGTTGATAGACGTAATTCTGGGGGTCTCATATGCTACGCCAATATTCCAGGAATAGTTAGCTTCAAATAGTATTTAAAAGTCTGGCTTAATCCGGACACAAATATTTGCCTGCTAGCGGTACTCTAGCGTACATAAGTAGTACCGTATCCGTGGGCGTCAACGCTTTCGCGAGGTCGTCTAGGAGGTCAAGGTTGACAGTAGCCGCCGGTGGAGGAGTCGCCGCTTGAACTGCCGCAGAACTTAGAGGCCGCCTCAGGGACGAGCCCATAACACGAGTCGGCACCATCGTTAGCCGGCTTAGAGGCATGGTGGCTTTCTTTACGACTAAGCAGTTGTTCTAGGGCGAAGCGCAGTTTAGCACACCGAAGCTTTTAGCTATAGAAACGTTGTAGCTGGGCTGGGTTGACTGTCAGGTAAGTTTGAGATGAGAGAGAGCGAGAGAACGAGAGAGCTTGTTCGACGTGGGAGCCCGCGGTGACTCATCAGAAAGAAAAAAGCTCTCAACCCTGTTTCCTCCTTGAAATTCTCAGAATTCTTTACAGAGACTGAATACGACGAAGAATTATCCGGCGCCGCAGGCGCCGGTACCGTAAGGTTTAGGCGTCGTAGGCGCCGATATAGTCCCCCTGTACGCGAGGACGAATAGTTTCGGAAATGGGGCCCCGTGGAATAG
>Ga0307982_1003369_pt1 | contig 12784 bp, 5 predicted proteins | sample OrgLakmetagen989_FD_201847 | JGI IMG/M metagenome (GOLD analysis project Ga0307982, IMG submission 201847) | Saline water microbial communities from Organic Lake, Antarctica - #989 | ecosystem: Environmental > Aquatic > Non-marine Saline and Alkaline > Saline | place: Antarctica: Organic Lake... | reverse complement strand
CGCCACCACTACGATGCCCCCCCCCTCCACGCCCCCCAAACCCACGGCTGCCTCCGCCACCAGAGCCGAAGCTAAAGGCAGTGGACAGTGTCTTGGCCACAGAGGCGGGCAGGCGGGGTGCGATGTGCAGGCTGTCGGATGGGTCGCTGTCCACTAAGCGCTCAGCCAGATGGGCAGGAACATCGAACACCGTGACGCCGGCCATGTCCCAATTCACGCCGGGCACCGCGGCACCAGCATCCGTCTCATTCTCGCCATCCACAACTGCGCTGCCGATAGAGGTGTGCTTGTGCTGCACTGAGGCTGGGCTCCATGTGCCACTGCCGTCCAGCTGGGCGGCGTCGAAGGCCACCTGCAGTGCCTCCATGTGCTGCCCCTGCACACGGCGCACGGGGCCAGGAGGCACCCACGCCATGGTCACAAAGGCCGAGTGGCCACTCAGCAAGCTGGCAGACACCCCAGATGAGGCCCCTGCACCAACGTTGGCGGCTGCCAGGGCGTGTCCCGTGGCGGTTGCGTCACCCCCCATGGCTTCAAGCAGCACCTCATACAGGGCCGCAGGGGTGTCCATGCGGGGCAACTCTGTGTTCTTGGGCAAGCGTACAGTGGCCAGCTTCTCAGCACGAGCATACTTGGCGGCATGTCGAAGTGTGTCCACAGCTTGGCTCTGGGGAACACCCGTCTCCACACCTGCCGCAGAGGCGCTCTTGCCCAACGCCTCTGCCAGATGGCTGAGCGCGCTGTGGGCCACATCAATGCTCAAGTTGTTCACGTACTTGCTGAGCATACGTCGGTCCTCACTGTCGCAAATGATGACGTTGCTGCCGCTCTTGCCGGCGCGGCCAGTGCGGCCGGTGCGGTGCACGAATGGCTCCTCGTTGGCAGGCACTGATGCATGGATGACACCGCGAACACTGGAGATGTCCAGCCCGCGGGCTGCGACGTCGGTTGCGACCAGCACTTGCGCGCGGCCGCTCTTGAATGAGTTCAGGGCGTGCTCCCGGGCGGACTGGGACATGTCGCCTTCCAGAGACACCATGCGAATGCCGGGCACCCGCAGCTTGCCGCAGATGTCCCGGGCTTGTCGCTTGGTTGAAGTGAACACGAGCACAGGGCCCTGCGGCGCCAGCGCCTCAATGGCCATGGCCACAGCAGCCTCCCGCAGGGTGTCGGCGCCGTGGGGGCCACCTCTGATGTTGGCGTCTTGGATGACCACTGCGGTGTGGTCCACTGTGTCTGGGATCTTGCTTTCATCGTCTCCCACCATGTCAACCATGACTGGGTCGCTGCAGTACTTGCTGGCAAGGGTCTTCACCCACCTGGGCACAGTGGCAGACCACAGCATGCATGTGCGCTTGTCGGGTGTTCGGCCAAACACCTGTTCCACGTCCTCCTTGAAGCCCATGTTCAGCATCTCGTCTGCCTCATCCAGCACCACAAACTCGCACTGGGATAGGTCAAGGGTGCCCCGCTGCAAGTGGTCGATGATGCGGCCAGGAGTGCCCACCACCACGTCCACGCCACGGCGCAGGGCGCTTTCTTGCTGCGCAAAGCCGGCTCCTCCGTAGATGCTTGTGCTGCTCAGACCCCGCGGCAACACCTTGGCAAACTCCTCCTCAACCTGCCGGGCAAGTTCACGAGTGGGGGCCAGGACGATGGCTCGGGGGAGCTTGCGCTGGTATGGATCTTGTGCTGCTGGCGTCGTCAGCAGGTGCTGTGCGAGGGGCACAGCGAACCCCAGTGTCTTGCCGGAGCCTGTGCGAGCCCGGACAATGACGTCTTTGCCGGCCAAGCAATGCTCCAAAGTGGCGCATTGCACAGGGAACAAAGTCTTGAACCCAGACTTCTGAAGCTGAGCAATAAGATCGGGATGCAAAGGAAATTCCTCCACGGGCTTGATTGCAGATGCCGGGGCGTCTCGCTGCTCTTCCACAGCTTGCGTTTCGGCCTGAAACGCGGGCTCCTTCGCCCCTCTCTCCCAGCTTACTCCACGGGAGCCCCCGGCAGCTGAGGCACTGGCAGATGACACAAACCGCACTGAGCCCATGATTTTGATGGTTCCTGCATATGCATCACATGTAGCTGTACCGATAGCTGGGGCAGCAACACTGGGAACACGAGCAAGAGCTGCAGCCGAAGAATTTGCGGCTTTCACCAGTGTGGTAATACGGAGCATCTCAGACAAATTTACTAGTCTCCCCGCAATTAATACAGTGTAAGAGCAGGCACAGAAATTCGAACGGGTTTTGAAATTCTTTGAACAGCTTTGATGGCCTAATTGCAACATCCCCGAAAACATGCTCAACCGGCAGAAGCAATTTCGCCAATTCGTTGAGGCACCCCCCCAGCCGGCTTCGGCACACCTTGATGCTGCACGGGGGTTTGAACATCACCACTCCAATCTCAGCGACAAATATATTTTCATACTTGCACGCGCGGCATCTTTGGAACAAGTGTCAAGATGTCAACTTCAGAGAAGCCAGCCCAGCAGCAGCAGGCGGCAAGCTCCGCCAGGGCTGCAGGCGATCCAACCCACTGGGATAGGAAAACGCACGAAAGCATCGCCGATGAGCACCGTGCAAATTGGTGCAGCCAATTCGTCTACCACTGGATGAACCCTTTGCTATGGCTCGGGTACAAACGACCATTGCAACACTCTGACCTTGGTCTATTCTACTACGACGAAGATACTGCTGCTGGTATATGCAAGCCTATGTACGAAGAGTTAAAGCGCCAACAAACACTCCCTGATGGCAGCATGTGGTATGTCATGGCCCACACTCGCACTTGGGTCATGATTGGAGCCGTGGCGTCAAAGTTGCTTGGCGACACAGTTGGCTATGTGCCGTTTATTGGTTTGCGGTACATCGCAAACTACTTGCAGGTGAGTTATTCACGCGGTTTGCTATGGTTTTGTATGGTATCCTCTGCTTCACTTGCTTGCAAAGGAAGCAATTGTCTTTTTGAAACTGTGTGACAGCCGTTCATACTGTACGGAATTCGCCATCTCTTCACGGAATGTCCCACGGAATTTCGCAGGATGTCAGCGACGGCAAGGAGGGGAATATATACTGGGATGTTATATCTGAGGGCTGGTTCTGGGTGATTGCAATGCTAGTATCATCGTGAGTGCATCTTTGTTGCGAGACTATTTAGGATTGTGAAGCGGCCTCAGCCCACAGCTTACACTTGCTCATGAACTGCGCAGACTGCTGCAGAATACCCTGCTGCAATGGCACCACCACTGGGCAATCCGGTCCGGGATGAATGTCAAAGCTGGGTTGCAGAGTATGATGTTCAAAAAGTCTCTGCTGCTTTCTGCTGCTGCACGCCACCAAGTGTCAAACGGCGAGATTGAAAATCTTGCTTCAAATGACTCCCAGCGCGTCTCATTCGTGTACTACTTCATTTCATACGCGGTGGCGGCACCAATACAGCTTGCAGTGCTGATGTATTTGATTTACGAGGAAGTTGGCAACGCCATGTGGCTGGCGCTGGCCATCCCAATGCTTACCTTCCCCCTGCAACGCACCCTCGGCAGCGCCCTTGAGAAGCACAACAAAGCAGCTCTGGAGGCCAGCGATGAACGCGTCAAGCTTGTTCAAGAGCTTGTGAACGGCATCCGCTTGGTCAAGTACTACGCTTGGGAGCGCTGGTTCTCGCAGCGCATTCAAGAGGCCCGTGAAGAGGAGCTCAGTTCCAAGTTCTCCATCGCCATGATCAACGCCGTGAACCAAGTGTTGCTCACTGCAGCGCCCATTTTGTCGGCGGTGGCAGTGTTTTTGTCGTATGGGTACTTTGTGGACGAGGAGCTGACCCCCTCCAAAGCCTTCACCTCGCTGGCTCTCCTGCAGCAATTGCGTCTCCCCTTCATGGTGATGCCGTTCCTCATTTCCGCAATCATTTCCGCCAATGTCGCCAACAAGCGCATTTGGAAGCTCATGAGCCTCCCCGAGCGCGAGGACTACTTGACCATCCAGCCTGCAACAGACTCCACTTCCCCAGCTGTGCATTTCAAGGGCGCCACTCTGCACTGGCTAGTGCCCGACAACGGAGACAGTCAGGACCAACAGGACGCCACAGCAGCAGCAGTGGCAGCTAACGTTGACGACATTTCTGTGTCGGTCTCCACTAAGGAGGGCAGCACCACAGTACCCCCCCTTGACAAGGCTGCGGCCAAGGAGAAGACAAGCGACGCAGCCGACGCGAGCAAGACGCCAGCAGGCAGCTTAGACGATGACGCAGAGATCAAACTCATGCCGGGCTTCTCTCTGATGGATCTGGAACTCGCATTTGACTCTGGAAAGCTGACGACCATTGTGGGTTCAGTTGGCTCTGGCAAGAGCTCTGTGCTGGGCGCTATGCTCGGAGACATGCAGCTAGATTCCGGCGCTGTCATTGTGCACCCTGCAAGCGGCACCACAGCTCCGCCCATGCTGTACTGCCCTCAGCAGGCGCAGATATGGAACGCCACGGTGAGGGACAATATCCTGTTCGGCGCCGATTACGATGAAGCCCTTTACCGCAAGGTGGTGTGGGGGTGCCAGCTGTTCGACGACTTTGCACAGCTGACTGCAGGGGACCAAACTGAGATCGGCGAGCGTGGCATCTCGCTATCTGGGGGCCAAAAAGCACGCGTGGCTCTGGCTCGAGCCGTGTATGCAGCTCAGGCCCAGCTTGCAGCCGACCCTAAGGCTGTTCCAGTGGTGCTTTTGGACGATGTCCTGTCTGCGGTGGATGCTCATGTGGCGAAGAAGCTGTTCAAGCATGCCCTGCTTGGCTTGCTCGGCCCCTGCACCCGTGTGTTTGTGTCTCACCAGCTGCAGTTCCTGCCTGGCTCCCACGCCGTGGTGGTGATGGAGGGGGGCAAGGTCGTGCAGGCAGGCAGCTACGAGGAGGTGCTGTCGGGGAAGGGCTCTGGTGAGCAGAGTGCCCTTGGCCGCATGCTGGCTGACCGTGCCATCGCTGACGACGTGCTGTCAGGCGGAGCAGCTGTGACGGAGGGCGATGAAGACGAGGAAGAAGATGAGGCAGCTGCGGAGGCAGGGACAGCAGGTGCAGACCAGATCCCAGAGAAGGCTGTACTGAAGCAAGCAAGCACGGGGGGAGCTGCAGAACAAGACTGGGTGGTGAGCAACAAGGACGAAGGTGTTCTAGTTCAAGCTGAGGAGCGGGAGACCGGTGCCGTCAAGTGGGAGGTGTATCGCAAGTACCTCGTCTCCATGGGCTCCGTGTCGCTTGTCATCATGCTGACCAGCCTGATCCTTTCGAATGTCACCCAGGTGGGGACGAACTACTGGCTGTCCCTGTGGTCGTCGGATTCACTTGACCGATCAACAGAGTTCTACGTGCAAGTGTACGCTGGTGTCAACGCTATTGCGATCGTCATGATCTTCTTGTACCAGTTTGCCTGGGCATTCGGGCAGGTTGAGGCTGGCCGCACACTGCACCACGAAATGCTGACTGCTGTGGTGCGCGCGCCAACCTCCTTCTATGACCAGACACCCGCAGGGCGACTACACAACCGCTTCAGCTCCGACGTGAACCTTATCGACAAGGACTTGCCCTCCAACTTCGCGCAGTATGTGAACTACGTGGTGAGCATTGTGGCGACGCTGCTTGTGCAAGCTGTGGTGTTTCCCTTCGTTGTGCTGGGCTTCGTGCCTCTTGGCATTGTATACGTGCTCATGGCACGTGTGTTCCGCTTCAGCAACCGCGAGTTGCAGCGGCTGCAAAACATCTCCCGCTCCCCTGTGTTCAACCTGCTGGGCGAGAGCCTTGCTGGTGTGGCCACGCTGCGTGCGTACAAGGCCGAGGAGCGGTACATCGAGGAGCACGACAAGCGTGTGGACCACTCCAATGTCGCATTTTGGTATGTGAACCTCAGCAACCGCTGGCTGGGGGTGCGTTTGGACTGGCTGGGCTCCTTCATGGTGGCAGTGACTTCAGTGGCTGCCGTGGCGTCAGCTGGCGACGTGGATGCGGGCCTGGCTGCACTGTCCATCACATATGCTCTGACCATCACCGGCCTGCTGAACTGGCTTGTGCGCACCCAAGCACAGACGGAGTCCTTCCTGGCTTCTGTTGAGCGCGTGCAGCACTACACTAGGGTGGAGCAGGAGGCACCGGCACAAATCCCAGAAACGGCACCCCCCGCTGAGTGGCCGCAGGCAGGTGAAGTGAAGTTCGACAATTACTCCATGCGCTACCGCGAGGGCGCCCCGCTGGTGCTGAAGGGCGTGTCTTTCACAGTGCCCCCAGGCGCCAAGGTGGGCATTTGTGGCCGCACAGGCGCCGGAAAGAGCAGCCTCATGGCTGCACTGTTCCGCATGGTGGAAGCCGACGCAGGGCGTATCGTGGTGGATGGCGTGGACATCTCCACAATTGGGCTGGATGACCTCCGCTCCAAAATGGCCATCATTCCCCAGGACCCAGTGCTGTTTGAGGGCACCCTGCGGTACAACCTGGATGTGCAGGGGAAGCACACTGACGAGGAGCTGTGGAGCACCTTGAGCAAAGTGGGCTTGAAGGACACGGTGCGAGCGCTGTCGGGGGGGCTGTCAGGACACGTGACTGAGGGGGGCAGCAACTTCAGCGTTGGGCAGCGACAGCTCATGTGCATGGGCAGAGCCATGCTGCGAAACGCCCGTGTCGTGGTGCTGGATGAAGCCACTGCGGCTGTGGATGTATCCACGGATGCCTTGCTGCAGCGGGCCATTCGTGAGGTGTTCAAGGGCACAGTGATGACAGTGGCCCATCGCCTGGACACCATCGCGGACAGCGACTTCATTTTGTCCCTTGACCAGGGCAAGGTTGCGGAATTTGGTGCGCCTGCGGAGCTGCGGCGCAACACTGAGGGGCTATACTACTCGCTGTGGTCCAACGCACGCGATGCATCTTCGAAGCCTTCTCCAACTGAGTAGCTTTTCGATAGCAGCAGCCAAATGCTGCACCATGATGCAGTGGTACAGGGCAGTTTGCTGGTAGCAGTGTTCCGTTCTCATCTGTCCCGTTGTTGAATGCACGAAGACGGCAGCCAGTTGGACAAGTGACCGAGCCATGTCGCCACATACCATTGTCGCCATCCTTGGACCATGGGATGAAATGGCATGGCAGAACACAACACGCTTGGCCATAGACCACACTTGTGTAGAAAGGGGTCAGTTCAAGCCAAACATTTGAGGGGTCGCTGAAACGTCTCATCTCAGCATGGCAAGAGCGAGGGGGCATCCGCAACGTCCGCTTTGGCGGCAGGCTTCATCGCAATACAAACTGCATACCTGCGAGTTCTATACAAGGAATTCATTCCACAAAAAGGTAGTCTTAGGCACCGATTTGCTAGCAAACAGCACAAGCATAGCTGGCAGCTTTCGAGAAATGTTGTGCACTCCACCGAATGGCTTCAAGCTCACGGGGAACGAAGCGAAGTCGTGGTACCGGGCCATCATGCAATAAAAAAGAAACCATATTTTTGACTGAATGCTCTGAACGGTTGGCTCATGAGGCAAAAGCGCTAGCAGCTGCACACCCGGAGCAGCTTCAGATCGTTCAGGAGTTTCACAATGAGGTGACGCTTGTGGTAGGTTTCCTGCCATGCTAAGCTGCGCAGCTGCACAAAACCCCGAGCGCAGGTGACAGAAGACGTAGCTGCAGCCCAAGCGAAGGCCCTCGGAGCTGAGCGGTGTGTGCACGCCTCGTGGATCCGAAGGTGCACTGCATCAGGCGGAGCGCTGCTTCCTCCTCCGCGGCCCTTTGAGATCCTCCACGTCCGTAAGCGAGTACGCACAGACTCGCCTCCAAATCAGTCTGAAGACACCGAAATATCAAGCAATGTCCCGTTCAGTGAGGAGGATGAGCTCTTTCCCGCCGGAGGGAGCGAGGCGACGCAACACACACAACTATCCGGCTCAAGGGCGTCTCGGTCCCAGGCCACACCCCAAGCAAACTCTCAGGCCACTGAGTTTGACGAAGATGCTGATCACAATCGCATTTCACAGGTGTGGCAGCAACGAAAGGAGTTTCGGCGCGAGAAGCTCGCTTCAGCTGCAGTGGCACCGCCTGGTTTGCCTGGAGGCATCTTGGCTCCAGCAGTCAATCGTCAGCAGGTCAAGGGCTTCCATACGTATGCTGTTGTACGCAGCGGCACAGCAGCAAGTGCAGTATCTAATAAGTGGTTGACTGAGCAGCTGAGTGCGATTGCCGACTGGTACAGCGATGCCCCAGAGGTGCCGGAGGACGAATTTCGATCTCGGCAGTTTGGACTGCTGAGCAGCATCTTTGGCGGTTTCCACGAAATGAAGGCCGACTCCGATGAAGTGCTTGACGCTGTTATAGCTGTGCAGCATCTCAAAGGCATTAAGAACACCACCGTCGAAATCCACGATTGGTTGGCAAGCGGTGCCACGGGGGACATGCCGCGGCTGGCCAGACTGCGTGCAAGCCCTTTGCGGCAAGATCTCAAAGACTTGCAGCAAGTATGGGGCATTGGCCTGAAGAACGCACAACGCTTGCGGTCCATTGGAATCTCCAATGTCCTCCTGCTGCAAAGGCTCGTGTTCCGCACTGTGCCCGCCTCCGATTTTCCCACAGCCCTGCCGCGCAACATTGTAGCGCGCTTACAGCAGGCAGGCAGTGATGCACAACGCGGCAGCGCATTGGGATTGACAACCTCAGCAATTACATCACTTCCATACACATCTCAAATTCAGCGCCGCATCCCCCGGGCTGAAATTGAGTCACTGTTTTGTGGGCTGCAGTCGGTCCTCAAGCCTATGTACCCTGCGGCCATAGCTCAAGTTTGTGGCAGCTTTCGCCGGGGGGCACCATCAAGTGGGGACATAGATGTGTTGATCACCCACCCAGACGGCGGATTACTGGACATCCGTCCAGTTTTGCGCGTGCTGTCCATGTGCGGCTCCCTGGTGGCAAACCTCGCATCCCCCGATCTTCCGCCTGCATTTGGGAGGTTCAATCGCAGCACCATCGATAAGCTGGATGCTGCTATTGATGCAGACCTGGGTCGCAAGCAAATGTACATGGGCATCGGAGTTGATAAAGCTGAGCGGTCCATGTGCTTGGCGCAAATGATGCTCCAGTTGCTACGGTATGCAACGCCTGGAAGCAAGCTGTCGCCGCTTGAACGCAGAGAACACACACTGCAAATGCTGCCATGGTTGTCAGTCGCAGCTCCGATCGAAACTGCAACGCACTCAGATCTCTCGCACATAAAACAACAATTGAATGCCGCAACAGTGTCAGCTCTTGCTGGACTTGCAATTCCAAATATGGTCATGCCAGAGTGCACAGTGAGCATTCCTGCTCAATCGCCGTTACCTGATGCCGCAGCAGACTCTTTGTATGCATCACCCGTTGCCTCGGAAGACAGCGAAGAGCCAGGCGGGGCGTTCAGTGGCTCAGCTGATCCACAGCCCAGCCCAGTGCAGCTGACCAAGGCGAGTGGGCTGCAACGTGCATTGGCAGCTTCCAAAGGACTCAGTACAGTGGTGCAGAAGCAACTGGTGCAGCTCCTGCCCATTTTGTGGCACATTGAGTCCTTCTTGGGGCACTGGGGGCCAGGGCGCCGCGTGGACATCAAGTCGTACGTGGCGCCAGCATACCCCTTCGCTGTGCTGTACTTCACAGGCTCAGCATACTTCAACCGATCAATGCGGTACTATGCTGACAACACGGGGCTGACCCTATCCGACACCGGCATTGCTCGTGTCACCGCCCGTGACAAGCGGCGGGGCATTCGGCAAGCACGGGCCAAGGAGCGACACCTGCGCACAGAGCGCGACATATTCGAGTTCATGGGCATACCGTGGAAGGAGCCCTGGGAGCGCAATTGTGTGCCCATCGATGCGAGCTCCTTGGCTGCACACCAGGGCAGGGGGGGGGCAGCAGGGGGGGGCGGCGGGACGGCACCAGCCTCCATCTCACCCGCCCAGCTACTGCGAGACGAGCGCTGCGTGAAGCTCATGACAGCTATTTTGAAGGACAGCCGATGATGTCGTAAAGTGTGTGATGATCACAGGCAACACATGTCAACGCCGCTGTAGGTGGCTCAACAGGTGGTTTGGGGGGGTGGACTACATGTCAATCGTAGTGTGCATACTAGTGCCAGCATGCTAGACACATCGCATGCAGTTTTGTTCAGCCTCCGATCTGTGGCGTGCACGTATAAGTAGCTTCGCTCCAAACACTATGGCAGGGCAAGCTGACCCCAGCGTGGGCCATCCACCTTTACCGACTGTGCCGGCCGCTCACGAAGCTGCACTGCTTGGTGAAGCTGATACTCTTTCACAGCTTTGTCAAGATGCTGCAAATGTAGAAACTAGAGATCACAGGGGGTATACTACACTCATGTCTGCTGTGGAGAACGTGGATGTGCGCGAAGTGGTCAGAAGGCTCATTTTGCAGTTTGGCGCAGACGTCAACGCCAAACAGGTGGGAAATTTCTGTCAGCTGTTTCTCCTTACAGCCTCCCTCACAGAGTTCCCTTGCAGCCCGATACAGAACAAACAGTGTTACATATTGCATGTAAAGCGGGCAACGACTATGCTGCCCAACTGCTCGTTGCAGAGGGTGCCTCGTTGTCACAGCGTGACGTTAGTATTTACATTATCAACGGTTGCAAGCGGCTGCACAACCAACAAGCCCCATGCGCAGATTTCCGGTAGGAATGCATTCCATTGGGCAGTTCTGGGTCTAGATGCTGTGGTGATTCGTCGTTTAATGGACCTGTCGGACAGCTCTGTGTGGGATGCTCGGGATGTAAGCAAGAGCTCGTTGCAACGCCGGAGACGCTATAGCACCTACGACTCTGCGCAGTGCACTGGGTATACCCCGCTGCTGACAGCATGCGAATACGGCAGACTAGATACTGTTAAAGTCCTCAAAACTGAGGGCGCAAATCTGCATGCAACCACGAGGCTGAGCCACAATGCCATGGAGCTGTGTGACTGGTATGGGCATGGATTGTCGTTCAAACAAGTTGACACTCGCAACCCCGAGCAGCACATGCCTCTTATGGGGCAACACATGGCATACAACACAGCAGGCCCTGGTGCTGCACAGTACATGCAGATGGCGGCGGCCACTGTGCCGTCGTCCCACGGAATGATGCACCCAGCAGCCGTTCAGGGCCCCATGCAGCCTCAGGCCATACCCTTCAGCCGGGCAGCTGACCAATTCAGCAGCACAGTACAACGCATGGAGCAGCAGCTGCCAGGGGCTGCAGTGCATGCTAGTGCCTCAATGAGTGCTGGGCCGTCAGTGCCCACAAGCTCTGCCTGACGATAGGGCACCCAGCATGCAATGCCAGCCCCCCCTAGTCACCTCGCGCTCGCTTGGAGCGGCGACGACCACTGGATATAGGGCGGGGTGCAGGCACTGCTTGCTTCTCCTCGCTGCTCGCTTGGCCGCGTGCTCGCTTCGTGCCCTTCCGGTTGGCAGCGCCCCCCCCACTACCCCCACCGCCGCTGGCGCTGGCTGCAGCTCCCACATCTGCAGCCTCACTTGTACTGACTGCAGCACATGGTGCCTTGATAACCAGCTCCGGCCGGTCCCATTGCAGGTTCAACCGGAACATGCTCTCCACCACGAACGCAGGAAGCACTGCAGGCACGCCGGAAGGCAAGGCAGATGTACTGCGGGTGTCACCGGCTGCTGCCACCAACAAGTGCGTCTCATCCGCAGTCTTTGAGGGCTTGGTTTTGATAGCTTTCCCCCCCGCTGCTGCCACGAGCTGCAGCAGTTGGGCCTGTGACGGGCCAGGGGCCTTGCTCACACTGGCGACAACATGCACAGTCCAGCCGTGGAACACACAAAAAGGCACCTGGGTGCGCTTGCGCAGAATAGCAGACAGACTCACCCCGTGTTTTTTCTCCTCAGCTGTGTCTCGCAGGGTGTATCGGTCCATAGCCCCTGGCTGCTGCATGCTCACCCACTTTCCCAGGCGATCGCTGTCGTTCAGGAAGAGCTCATTCACAATGTACTTTGTTTGCGATAGTGCACACAGGAACTTAATGGTGCGCTGCAGGGCATCGGTCACCAGCACGTCCGCCTGAAGGGGGTCATCCACAAGCACCCCCCCCAACTTCTTGACGATCTTCTCAATGGCCTTGGTGACTGCAATGTGCGTGATACACAGCTTCAAAGCTGGCTGTTCTGAAGGTTCAGGCCTACCAGCAACAGCGATAGCAGCAGCGGCAGCCTCCTCCTCCTCAGCCTGCTTTTTAGCAGCAGCGGCAGCGGCAGCGGCCTCCTCCTCCTCAGCCTGCTTCTTAGCGGCAGCGGCAGCGGCGGTGGCCCCCTCCTCCTCAGCCTGCTTCTTAGCAGCAGCGGCAGCAGCCTCCTCCTCCTCAGCCTGCTTCTTAGCGGCAGCGGCAGCGGCCTCCTCCTCCTCAGCCTGCTTCTTAGCGGCAGCGGCAGCGGCAGCAGCGGCCTCCTCCTCAGCCTGCTTCTTAGCGGCAGCGGCAGCAGCCTCCTCCTCCTCAGCCTGCTTCTTAGCAGCAGCGGCAGCGGCAGCGGCCTCCTCCTCCTCAGCCTGCTTCTTAGCGGCAGCGGCAGCGGCGGGGGCCCCCTCCTCCTCAGCCTGCTTCTTAGCGGCAGCGGCAGCAGCCTCCTCCTCCTCAGCCTGCTTCTTAGCGGCAGCGGCGGTGGCCCCCTCCTCCTCAGCCTGCTTCTTAGCGGCAGCGGCAGCGGCGGTGGCCCCCTCCTCCTCAGCCTGCTTCTTAGCAGCAGCGGCAGCAGCCTCCTCCTCCTCAGCCTGCTTCTTAGCAGC